>TARA_R110000868_G_scaffold25103_8_pt1 | contig 10874 bp, 10 predicted proteins | sample TARA_R110000868 | Tara Oceans TARA_R110000868 (sample SAMEA4397489) | marine metagenome | biome: Polar Biome; feature: [SRF] surface water layer (ENVO:00010504); material: water (ENVO:00002006), including particulate matter (ENVO:01000060) such as... | depth 5 m | reverse complement strand
CGGGTTATCTTCCGCAGGTACAAACGTAATAGGCAGTGGCTGTGGAACCTGCGCTTTTACATTCTTGCCGAGCAGAGCGGCAATTCCCGCCCTGTGTAGCTCCCCTTGTCGGTACATACCCTAATATACTCCGGTCAGAACGGTCTTACCATAACGCAGTATAAAGCAAAAAGAAAGGCCCGCCGAAGCGGGCCTAACTACTTGGTTTGTAAGCGGTCTCCAGATATTCGGCTAGGCGTCGAGCCCGGTCTGGGTCGTCCTGCAAAAACCCAATTGCCCGGTTACAGGAGTTGCACAGGAGGCCCCGCACCTTACCTGTCGCGTGGCAGTGATCTACAGCAAGGTTAGCGTATCTAGAGCTCTTTTGATTTTCGCACTGTTTGCAGATGGCGCATACACCCCCCTGCGCCGCGTGCATCTGCTCCCACTCGCTCAGGCCGATCCCGTAGTTATTTTTTAACTCGGTGTCGCGAACATTTCTAGGCCGGCGCTTTCTATACTCGCGCATGTATGCTGCGCGCTGCGCGAGGGTCATCTTGGCCCCATCCCCCAGTGCATACTTCTCGTCCCAGTAAAAATTATCTGGCCCGATGGGTTGTTGTATCTCATACCTACGAAGTCGATGTTTTTTGCTGGGCCTATCGCCAACACCCGCCACAAACGCCCAGAAGTCTAGCGCCCACTCGGGTACCATACCATGGCGATTGCGCGTTTTGTGCCATGTCCAAAGTCCGTACAAACCGTGCTTTTCACGCTGCCCCCAATCTTCCGGGCGTTTTGCTTTATTTAACACGCGGCTCTCCAATGCAAAAGGGGCGAGTTGCCCCGCCCCTTTCTTATCCTAGTGTATTTTACGGGTCAACCGTAAACGTAACTCATGCCCCGGAACTACCGTACATACCCAACGGATCAGACGTCCCGAAGCTGTAGCGTTCGCGCGCCTTATAGCGAACATTTCCGCTGTCGAAGTCACCCTCCATGGCAGTCTGCATCGCCACGCGGACGAAGTGCTTCATGCCGTTCGGAACGTCGGTCTTGATGAACCATGCGTCACTATCGGTGAGATAATGGTTCACACCGTAGCCCTCGGGGATCGCACCCATGACACGCAGTGCGTTGGTGTCATTGTCAGCGGTGCCGGTCCGCAGCTGGGTCTCCAGCAGGCGGGTGGCCACAAACATCAGTGCCGGCGGCACGATCAGCTTGCGCGGGCGGGCGGCGATCAGAAGACCGCGCTCGTCAACGAAAGCCGCAATGTCGATGACCGACTGCTCTAGCGAGGTCTCGTTCAGATCGGCCGGAACAGCCGGGCTGTTGGAGTTCACGTTACCCGAGACAGTGGGGTGGGCCGTGTTGAACAGCGTCACACCATCACCCGAATTGAACGTGGTGAAGCCGGTGTTCAGCAGCGACGCCGCCTTGACCTGCTTCGTATACGCCATGGCACGAGCAAGCGCCTTGGTGTAGCGGCCCGACAGCGAGTCGTACAGGTTGTCTTCCATCGCTTCTTCGGTGATCGAGAAGCCCATGGCCACCGTCTCGTGGCTGTAACGAGCGGTGAAGGATTCCTGAGCCGTGTCGTAGTTGATGGAAGCCCCTTCAGACTTCACAGGTGCCGCGCCGAAGCCCGACAGCTTCACTTCTTCCTCGAAGCTGCGCTCCGAGTTTTCAGTGTCGTAGATTTCCGCGTGCTCGTTCTCGTACTTGGCGTACTCGAGACCGAACAGCGCGTTAAGACCCGGCAGAAGTTCTTTGAGGGCCTGTGCGCGTGAAATAGTAGCCATTGACTAGCCCTCCTTATACGCCAAGCGAGTTGTCGTAGGAGTGAACCCCGACATTCAGCTTGACGATGAACTCTGGATACGCGTCGCCTTGGGTACCGCTGACAACTTCAACGATACGTACGGCCAGCGTTGCAGTTACCGCGAGGCTTGCACCATTGGTGCCAACCACGAGATTCATGCCCGAATTGCCGGTTGTAGTGCTGCCGGCTGTGCCGAACCCCAGTGCGGCGTTCTTGCCAACCGCGCCGGGGAACCCGGAGCCAGCTGTGCCGGAGTTGAACGTGCCCAGCGCCGCGGTGCCCTTGACTTGGAACAGCGCTGCGGGGTCGTCCATAACCTTCACAAACACTTCGCTGGCGCCGCCAGTGACAAGGTTTGCGGGCAGGAACTGACTTTCCGTGGGCTGACCCTGTGCGTTTACGTACCGTGCGCCGACGCAGACACCAACGATGCCGGCAGTTGCGTCTGCAGACGTCGCCGCAATCTTGGCGGCAACGGGAGAAGTGCCGACAGCCGAAGGCTGCCCGGCAGTGCTTAGAACGACGAGATCACCGTTGAAAATGGCAGCGGCGTTGTTGGCCGATACCTTAAACTCACGGATGGTTCCGCCGCTAAACGGACGTCCGCCAATCGCTTGGACTGCGCGGAGGCCGTAGGGAGTGGCTACAGTGGCCATGTCTCTCTCCTAAAAACGGGGTTTCATGGGGCAAGCATCACTTGCCGAACGAGGTCTGGCGCGTGGCGCGTTCGGGGCGAAGAACCGGCATACGGGGATCGGACTCACGCAGGTAGTTGTTGTCCACTGCTTCCATTTGGCCTTGGGCCTCTTGGAGTTGACCTTCAACACGTGCGTTGACCGTCTCCGTCGGAATACTGCAGAGCAGGAGTCCGCCTACTTCGATGTTCCCTTTGAAACGGGAGCCAACGTCGGAAAGAACTTTGAGTTCGGGGAAGTCCTCGGCCTTGACCGGCGTATACCCTTCGCGGAAGCGGCGGGACACGTTCATGTTATCCATTACGCCCAATGAGGCTGTGCGAACCCAGCGGAAGGTAACACCATCGCGCGGTTCGGGGGCGGGGATAACTGATTGACGTTTCCACGGAGCTTTACGTTCAGTGACGTCTCTCGTTTCGAGAGTGCGTGGGGTCCGGTCAACCATTGGTCTTCTCCTTCATCAGTTGCGCCGCATACTGTTCTGGCGTGAGCCCGAGGCGCTTGGCGAGTGCCACCGCGGTCTGGGTGAGGACGATCTTGCGCGGTGATTTAGACGTACGAGACGCCGGGGCCACCACGGAACCAGCTTGGCGGGGCTGCGTCTTCACCTCTTGGTCAGACCCGTCAAACTTATCAGAGAAACGCTTCCTCACGGCTGCGTCGATCTGAGTATAGTATGTTTCACTGTTTGGATCAATGCCGCTCTTTACGAGCCGCTCGTGCACACCAAACGCGTAACCCGTCATCTCGGTATCCGTCTGGAACCAAGGATTCTCTTGTGCCCAATCCAGCGCACGCTGTGGCGGCCGCGGAACCTGCGGGGAGGACGCAGGCGGGCTCGCTTGCGCGGCTGGATTGGACGCCGGTGCCGGGGCGGGACGGTAGTTCGCCAGCCGGTACATCTCGTTCTGCAAAGTGCTCAGCGATGTCTGTGCCTCAAGCATGGCATCGGCGTCGCCGGCCTCATACGCCTGCTTGAACTTCGCCTTGGCGCTCTCGAGCTGAGTCTCGACGCGGGCTTTGGCCTGCGTAACGACCACGCCTTGACCGTCAGTCAGCTGCTTGCGCAGCGTGTCGTTCTCGCGCTTCTGGGATTCGGCAAAGCGGAACGCCTCCTCACGGATGCGCTCGGCCTCTTCCTTGCGCCGACGCTCCTCGTGGAACTCGTACTTGAGCTTGCTGATGCGCTTTTTTACGCCCTCGCTGTAGCCCTCGAGCTCGTCGTCGCTGGGCAGGTCGGGTTCGGCGCCCTCGGCGCGACGGGGCTTGCCGCGGTCTTCTGCGGGGGTGTCATCCTCGATCTCGATCTCGAACTTGTCGTCGTCGATCTCGACTTCAAAGTCGTCATTCTGTGCTTTATTCATGCTCTGCTATACCCGCGAGGGTCCTCCACGACTGCTTCGACGGTGTCGTCATTGATGATGCGGAACTCTTTCCCCATCACTTTGAACCGAGTGCCCGAGTACGAGCGGAAGATGATGAAGTCCCCCACCTTGCACCATGGGCCATCAGGGAACCGTGCGGGGTCAGAATACGCCACGGAGCCAACTTTCAGCACGTAGCCGATGATTGACGCGGTCTCTTCCACCTGCTTCCGGCTGTCGGGCACATAGACGCCGCCCTCGGTCTTCTCGCTCATCTCCGGCACGGCGATCAGGAGTTTATACCCCACGGGTTCCGGGAGTTTTGCTTTGAGGACCTCGTCCTCAATCTTGTTACCAGTATACATCTCTACCTCTGCAGTGGCGTTCGGCCCACCGTAGCCGTGCGCGGATCATCCGCGAATGTCGAGCAGCTTACTGGTCCATAAACCGCTTTTCCAGCTCCTTTATGTCCTCTTCGATCGTAACATACGCCTCGTGTTGCGCGGCTGCCTTGGCGTAGGACACGTAGTCTGGTGCCCCGCCGTTCACTATATACCCCGCCAAGGACTCCCGGCGCTCTTTGATCCGCCGGTAGAGGATGCCAAATATGGTATCTTCCATCAGGAGCCCCCTCGGTCAGTCAGATTTCTTGACGTCGAGGTAGCCAGTGCGGTGCCCGCCTTGACCGCGTCGCGCAGCTCTGCACTGTTGTTCGCCGCCAGCTGCGTAGCCATCCGGACCCCGACCCGGGCCCCCTCGCGCTCGTCTTCGGAGGCGATGCGCTCCCGTGCGACCTCGATATTTGCGGTCTTGTTTGCCATATCGAGCTCCAGCTTGGCCTTCTCCAGCCCCATCTCGTGCTCGGCGATCTTCTCCTTGAGTGCCTGCGCGCGGTCCTTGATCTCCAGCTCTTTCATCTGGATTTGCGTCAGCGGGTTCTGCGCCTCTTCTTGCGCCTGCTGCTGTGCAGCCTCGGCTTGGTTGCTCTGCAGGAGTTTCTGCGCGGCCATGGCCACGGCTCGGGACAGCTCGACCTCGATGTCCTCCGGCAGTGGCTCTCCTTCGGGCGGCAGCGGCACACCCAGCTGCGCCTCAAGTGACTTGCGGTACTGGAGCGCTACGTGCTCGGTGATGTGAGCGGCCATGGCCGACTGGATGGCAGCAGCGAACGGGGACTGACCCACGATCTGCTGCAGTTTCGGGTCCTGCGCGGCGGCCATATGCACCGTGAGGTGCGCCTCGTGGTCCTGATACAGGAACGCCTTGACCGGCTCCTGCTTGAGGATGGCCATGTTCTCGGACACCGGGTCTTTCGGTGCGATGTCTTCGGGCAGCTTGATGATCTCGTCGGCGTCTTGGATGCCCATGACCTCGAGCATCTGCCTGTGCAGCTTACCCATGTCGTAGAGCTGCGGCGCCTGCTGCGCCAACTGCAGCGCGGCCTGATACTGCACGATCCGCTGCGCCATTGTCGCGGCGTTCGGGTCGGACACGGGGATCACATCGACGGTCTTTGTGTCGAAGTCCTGTGTCCGGTCGAACTCGCCGCTGACCTCGTAGCGGTACTCGCTGGGCATGAAGTCGTGGACTACCCGGGCGAGGATGCGCAGTTCCTTGTGCATCGCGGCGTGCATCCGGGCCTGAACCCCGGACATGACCTTCATCGAGCGCTCCATCAGCGCCAGCGTGGTGCCTACGGGCGCGTTTGCGCTCATGTCGCCAACCTGAATGTCGGCCACGGAGCCGATGCGTCGCCCCTCTTCGACGATGTTCCCGAGCAGGCTGTACAGCACGCCTGACGGTTCCTTGAACGGGAGCGGAAAGATGTTGTCGCGGATGGCCCCGCCCGGCAGGTCGACGTCCCGGAACTCGCCCGGGGTCAGCGGACCGTTGTCGCCCTTGATGCGCATGCCGCGCGTCTTGAGGCCGGCTGGCAGGTTTGACAGTGTGCCCGCGTCGATCAGCTGGCGCAGGATAGATGTCGCGGACTTGGCCAAGCCGCCGATCAGATGGATCAGGCCGGTGCCATAGAACCCCAGTCCCGGCAGATACGAGTAGTGCACGAAGTGCATGCGCTTGCGCTTCTTCTCGTCGTCCGCGTACCAATTCCGGCGAATTGCCAAGATTTCCCGTGACGTCAGGTCGATTGTCACCACGTATGGCCGCGCGATCCCGTCCGGGTCATCGAACGGCTCTGGCAGGTCAATGTCAGCGTGCACCTCAAGCAGTGTGTGACGCGTATCATCAGACAGCGACGACTCATTGCCTTCGAGCTCGTCGTATTTCTCCTGAATGTCGCTACGCTCACCCGCCGGCGCGGACAGCTCTACGTCGCGATAGAACCCCGAGACCTGCAGTTTGCGGACCTCGTTGGGGTCTTTCTTCATCACGTGGGTGTATCTCGGGCACGACTCGAGGTTTGAGGCACCGTAGGCGATGACAAAGTCCTCTGCCGGCACGAAGCACGCCACCGGCCGCTCCATCAGCGGGTCATAGTAGACCTTCTTGAACGCGGAGCCCGCGAGCGGCAGCCGGAATGTCATCTGCTCCATCTCATCGCGGTACTCGACCATCTCCTCGGTGATGAGGTAGTTCAGCTCGTTCTTGACGCGCGTGGCCTGCTCGTATTTCTCCCGCGAGTTCTTGCCGATGATCTTCGTCTTGACCGGTCCGGCGGCGGGCATCAGCTCGCTCATGGCCTGCGCTTGGAACCGCACCACGGCCTCGGTCAGCATGGGGTGAAATACGCCGGAGGCGCCCTGCCACGGGGTCGTGCGGTCCTCGATCTTCGTGCCCAGCAGGTCAAGACCCTTGATATACGCCTGCGCCCAGTCGTTCCGACTCTGCCGGTCGGACATGAACGCTTCCACGAGGTCGGCCGCGAGCGACTCCAGCTCGCTTTCTTCCATGACGTCGGCAAAGTTGGTGTCGTGATCGACATCCGCTGCCTCGGAATCCCCGTCGTTCGACAGGTCGTCGCCAAACTCGATGATGACTTCACCGTCCTCGGTGGCCATCGTGGTGACGTTTTCCATATCCGGCATCTCGAACTCGAGTTCCGTCAAGTCAGGGCTGTCTTCAAGCTCCACGTCGAACGGGGTCATGGGTTTAGTCACCGCCATGGTGGGTTCTCCTGCAGGGTGGGCCGGTCTGCGGCACTATAACAGCGAGAGAGGGTCAATAATAGCCCTCCCGCGGGGGCGCCTTGTGGTCCGGTTCGTCAACCTCGTCGGTTGGCAGGGCTATGAACCCCCCTTGGCGGAACCGCAGCAGCGCCTGAACCGTGGAGTCGACGTGATCGTCGTTTGGCCCGAACGGGAACGCCGCGATCTCCTCGACCACTTCCTCCGCCCAGCGGCGGTCCGGCACCCAGACGAGCCCCGACGAGATAATGTCGGCCACGGAGTTCAGGCGGGCCATCTTGTCGCCCGAGCCCCTGTGGGGGGTGTACTCCTGCACCGGCAGCCCGGTGCGGCGCATCTCCTGATATAGTGCCACGCCGGCGGACTTCTTCTCCACGATGAACGCGTCGGGCTCCCAGCGGGCATACTCGTCCGTAGCCATGCGCTTGAGCTCGGGGAACTCGAACCTGTCCTTGATCGCATGGAGCAGGATGATGTGGTGGCAGTCCTCCTCTTCGTTGAGAAACACGCCCCATACCGTCAATGACGTGTAGTCGGCCCGGTTGTGGGTCTCGGCCGCGGCGTCAAGGCTCATGATAATGTAGTCGCACGGGGGCGGCTGGTCCCGCTCCCACTGTCGCCACCACTCCCGCTTGATGACCGCAGCCTCTTCGGAGGTGGGGCTCTGCTGATACTGTGCGTTCCACTGGAACACCGGCATCGACGCCTTTGTGCGCAGCAGCGCGGGCAGGTCGAAGAACTCCGGCCAGAGCGCCTTCTGTGTGGGAGCCCCGGTATCCGGATCGACCGTATCGAGGATCGCAGGGAACTCGAACACGTCGTACTGGTCGGCACCCTCATTCTTGGTCATGTCGCCAACGACGCGACCGATCAGGTCTTGTGGGGCCCAGCGGGTGGCCACGATGGCCACGGCCCCGCCCGGCATGAGGCGGGTACGTGCACCGAAGGTAAACCACTCGTATGCCTTGTCGAACACGCCGTAGTTGCCGTTCAGGATGTCCTGTTCGCTGTGGGGGTCGTCAATCAGCAGCATGTGGGCACCACGTCCGGCCAAAGCAGAGCCAACGCCGCAGTTGTGGGTCAGCGTCCCATTGGCGAAAAACGTGTTGTCCCCCGCGATACGAAAGTTGACGAACCGCCGGGGCCTGTGGGCGGCGCGGGTTACGGACCCGGCACAGCATACTCCCACGCCCATCCCGAGTAGGTGGCCCGCTGCCCGGAACATACGCGCCATATGGCCTTCAAGGCCGGTTCGGGGTTGTCTGGTCTCACCGCTTCCGCTGCCAGCCGCAAGGAGCCATGCTGCGCAACGACGCGCCCATCCGATGCTTTTTGGAGGACCGTAACCCCGTGGTGCTTCTGCCGCTTCTTCTCTGGGGAAAGTATCTGCGCGACAGTCATGCCTTGAGATATCCGATACCGCAACGCCTCGGGGGTCAATCCCAATGACCGCGCATGTTGCGCCAAAGATTTTTCCCCGACCCGTACCGTTGTGCGTTTGTTGTTGGCCTGTTGCACGGGTGTCTCCCAGCGGCAATTCTCCGGCGAATACGGCCCGTCGTTGTCCTTGCGCCCCACCGTATGCGCCGGCGAGGGAGGGTCCCCCATATCCGCATAGAACGCGTGATACTGCCCCCACCGTGGATCGAGCGAAATGCCACGTCCGCCGTACGAAGGATACTTTTCGTTTTTCGGATTTTGGCACCGTGACTTGATGTTGTACCAGCGCCGATACATAGGGGTGTTCCACAAGGCCATTGAACGTCTCCCAACCAACAGCCTTCAGCCTATTCAAAAAACTCTCCGTTAGCAACAGGTCCTTTTCATATATATCTCCTGCAGCCACCCAACCACGGCTCATCGTCCAGATCGGGTGTTCCAGAGAATACGTTGTCCCGTTGACGGTGACGCTGTCTTCGTGGCTGGTCTCCATCACAGACTGGACGGTCTGAAAGCCACAGCTCGACTGAAGTCTGTCACCGGGACGGACATCTTCGGCGCGGCGCGGCCCTTGCGGAGTGACCACCGTTGTGTCCGGCGCGATACAGGCGAAGAACTCGCCCCCGTGGTTGGTGTTCCAGCGTCCCGCAGACTTGCTGTCAACGGCCAGAGCCACGTCGGGGAACACTTCCCGGTACTTCTCCGTGGCAATCAGGTTTCTGATCTTGCGCCCGAAGTCCACGGCAAGGTCCGTGGTGTGCGACACCAGCATGACCTTGTGCGACGGGTTCCGCCCCATATACCACGCAGCGTAATAGATTGATACCAGCTGGGACTTACCGTGGCGTGGGGCCACAGACACGCAGATGCGGTCTTTGCGGCGTGCCTCTACATCCTCGAGCAGGTCTGCAAGGCGCCGGTGGTGGGCACCGACCTTGTAGTCGTCCTGTATATGGCAGCAGAAGGCGATCAGATCGTCCCGTAGCCGCTGCACGCGCTGGCGCTCGGCCAGATCGCTGACGATGCTTTCGAGCTCCGTGAGCTCCGCGTCGTCCAGCTGGTCAATATTCGCCAGCAGCAGGTCTATATCTTCTTGGCTGAAGCCCGTGCCGCCGTCAGGCATCAAAGACCTCCGCGTCCTGCACGGGTGTCACATCTTTCATCTTCGTCAGCTTCTCGCGCAGCCGGGTGCGCAGGTCATCGGCAGTCTGGTGCGTCACCGTGACCTCGCTGCGCTCCGTAAACAGCCCGACATCGGTAATCTTGCCCAGCAGCTCCAGCGCCCTGATCCTGATCCGCGGGTCAGGGTTCTCTGTCTCCTGCACCAGCTTGTTCATCACCAGATGGCGCACCTGCACGGCATCTTTGACGATTTCATAGCCGAATTGCCCCAAAATCTCGGCCGTAAGCATCACTGCCGCAGGGGGCATGGCCCCGATCCGGACCGGGGTCGCCGCCAATGAGGTCCCTATGGGGTCAGTTGCGTACGAAGTAGCCAGCGCAGCAGCCAACTTCTTGTCTTCTGGGGTGATTTCGAGGTCCAGACCGTGCTCCGCCAGCAGGCGCGCGGCGTTTGCAGCGGCCTTTGCGTTGCGGATGAGGTCCCGTTGGCCCGCAAGGTCGTCTTTGGCGGGCACAGGAACGCCAGAATTTACATCAAGGTGCAGTGCCATGGTCCTATCGTAGCACAGGGGGGCCAAATAGCACAATAGGCTCCGGTGGGGGTAGGGGTGGGGGGTATCTTATCAAAATAGTCAGGTATTTGACGTCGTTGGTCTGGATTAATATGTATACAGCGCGTGACCTAGTCGGTCAGCCGTGGGGGTACGGGGTGGGTGGGGGTGCGGATTGCCGTTCTGTTATGCTAGTTGCATAATACTGCGCCCGATTGCTCCCGTGACGAGACAAGCCCTGTAAAACGTGTTATACATTGGTCATCGGAATCAAACAGGACCCTAACGGTTCGACCGATGTAAAAGGAAACGATCATGACTAACAATGTTAACGCGACCAACCGCCCTGTTTTTGACGCTGGCATGGCCATTGCTTCTCAGGATACCAAGGACTTTGGCGCGCGCCATAAAGTATATATGGCGTTGAAAAATGCAGGCGCGACTAGTGACAGCTTGTCGGGTAGTGGCGTGCATTACTCGGATATGAAGGAGGGATATCTGGCGGCGTGGCAAGGTGAAAAGTTTGCGCTGATCTTTTCAATATCGGCGGCAAAGGTGATGTTGAAGGGCAAGGTGGTGGACAATGCCACGGGCAGCAGAGTGGAAGTAACGCAATCGAAAGAGGCATGGCAACGCGCCTTGTCATCCAAAGCCGGCAAAGCACGAAACGCCTATCTCGCATGGCTCGACGGTGAGAAGAAAGCCACCACGAAGGGCAAAGACGCGGCGATTGCAAGTTTCGCCGATCTTTGCGC
>TARA_R110000868_G_scaffold244926_8_pt1 | contig 10876 bp, 7 predicted proteins | sample TARA_R110000868 | Tara Oceans TARA_R110000868 (sample SAMEA4397489) | marine metagenome | biome: Polar Biome; feature: [SRF] surface water layer (ENVO:00010504); material: water (ENVO:00002006), including particulate matter (ENVO:01000060) such as... | depth 5 m | reverse complement strand
CGAGCACGAATTGCGCCAGTGCCGCCTTGCTCGCGACCGCCATCATGGCTTTGTCGCCGCGATGGGCACCGATCATCGGCACGACCATCTGCACCAACGCGACCGCCAGCGCGAGGACCAATGCGAAATGCCCGAGTTCCGCGATCATGGCGCGACCGCACCTTCCGGCATCGCTGTGTCATCGCCCTCTTTCCAGCGACCGGCCTTTTTCAAGCTCTCAGCAACTTCGGGCGGCATGTATTTCTCGTCATGCTTGGCGAGAACGGTGCTGGCAACGAATGACCCGTCCGGTTGCATATGCCCTTCGGCGACGACGCCCTGCCCTTCGCGAAACAGGTCCGGCAGGATACCTGTATAGGACACACTGACGGCTTTCACGAAATCGGTGATGCGAAAAGTGATTGTTGCCTCGCCGCTATGTGCGAGCGAACCCTGCTCAACCATGCCGCCGAGGCGGATACGCTGACCGGGGCCGATGTCCTTTTCCGCAATGTCGCTGGGGCTATAGAAAAACACGATATTATCGCGCATCGCATAAAGCACGAGCCCAACCGCCAATCCGAGAATGGCAAGGCTTGTCACGATGAGTATTGCGCGGCGATTTTTGCGCGTCATTTGAGGGCTGGCTCCGGCGCGGTTATTTGCCGACCTGTATAGCCGGACCGCCGCCCTGCCGAAACCGCCAAATGGTCGCGCAAGTGCGCAAGCTGGCGCTACAGGTGCAAAATGATACGGGTGGCGGGCCCCGCCACACCGTCGGGAATAAGCCCGTTTTCGTCCTGCCAAGCTTTCAGCACGGCATCAAAGCCGGGGCCGAATACGCCATCGACATTGACGATATACCCCTCCGCTGCGATGGCCTTTTGCAGCGCGGTGACGTCAGCGCCGGTCATGGGTGGTGTCGTGAGGCGCAGATTGCGGGTTGCCGCATCGACCGCCGAGACGACGACGGGCGCGCGACAGGCAAGCGCGCCGGAATCCACAGTGACGCCGCATACGCTCATCGGGATGGAGAGTGCCCAATTGCCCGCTTGTATGAGTGCGTTGAAAGCGTCCATGCGATAGACAGTGCGGCGCAACAATGTGTTGCTATGGCTGGCGAGCCAGTTGCGGCGCTCGGCGATATAAGTCGCAATCCATTTTTTCTCGTTTGCGGCGGTCGCCTTGCCTTGCTTTGCGACAGCGCGGTCGCGCATGACACTCCACGAGCCGTGAATGAGACTGTCGTAGATGACGGCAGCAGACAGCGGCGAGGTGAAACCGAAATCACTGGCCGTTTTCGCGGCCGGGGCCCAATAAACTCGATCAAAGAAAGCATCCTGTGCATCTTGCATGACAGGATCGCCGCCTGCCTCCTTCAGCAGCGCCCGAAAGCCATTGTCGCGATCAAGCGCGAGGTCGATGTCAGCGAGGCGTTCAAGATAGGGCTTGAAACCACGGGCACAAGCTGCATTGGGCGCCGCGCAATACGCTTTGATGAGGAGATAGAGATTGCCGCTGGCGAGCGTTGTTTGCGACCGGCCATAGGTGAGATGGCCGGGATCACCGGTGAGCAGCGTCACACTCGCATAATCGCCAAGCGTCTTGCCTGTCTCAAAAATATTGATAATGGCCTGCGCAGCTTGTTTTTGCAGTTCCGACAGCATGGCATCCTCATCCGGCGCGACTCAATGGGCTTATTCTAGCCGAATGGACCGCAGACTGAGGATAATGTTTGAGCGGCGACTATGGTGCAGGCGCTGCAGCGGCTTCGAGCGCAGCAATGGCTTCGGCATTTCCAGCAAAGGTCTTGCGGGCTTTGGCAAGGGCCTCTGACTGTTCAGCGGATTTCCCGAGCACGCCATAAGCGCGGATGAGACGTTGCCAGCCGCCCAGATCATCGGGCTTGTCCTTAAGTCGCGCGGCGAGGCCCGCCACCATGCCTTCGATCATTTGCTGGCGGTCACCGACGCTCATGTCCGCTGCTGCTTTAACCTGATCTGCGCTGGGTCCGGGGCCCTTAAGCGCCTCAAGTTCGGCTTCCATGCTGGCACGCCAAGGCGCGTCGGGCGCAGATGCGGCAATGAGCTTGGTCCAGCGGGCAATCGCTTTGTCTTTATTGCCGTCCTGAATATCGGCCAGACCCGCATAATATTGTGCGCGGGGTTCCTTCGCGTCCCTCGCCACCGCGCGGGCGAAATCCTCGCGAGCGGCGGGTGTCAACGATCCGTCAGCGGCAAAGACCCGCGCCTCACCGCGTGCAGCAAGCCTCCCTGCCGTTTCGCCGCCAAGAGCGATGGCGCGGTTCCATGCCAATATTGCGGCAGGGAAATTTCGCTGGCGCAAATAGGCAGGTGCCAGCACTTCCCAACCTGCAATGTCATCGGGATTTTCTTTGAGGTGCTGCTCAACTTTGATGACGAGTGCATCAAGCGGCAATGCTGCGGCAGGGCCCTCGATACGCGGTGCGAAAGGCGCGTCAGGCACATCGGGTGAGCCGAGCGCGAGGTAAATCGCAAGCGATGACGCAGGTACGAAAATCATCATGGCCAGCGCCGCAATGCGCGACACTTTCGGCGAAGCTTCCATCGCAACATCGCGGCTGGCGTCCGTCGCGGCGAGCAAGCGACGAGAGACTTCGATGCGGGCGGCCTCTGCCTCGCCCTCACCCATGACACCTCGCTCTACGTCGCGGGTCACTTCGGCAAGCTGATCGCGGTAGAGCGCGACTTCCTCTTCGCGGTTCCGGCCGGTCACCATTGTATTGCGCGACGCCTTGAACGGCGACAGCAGCAGCCAGACCACGACGCCCGTGAGCAGCGCGAAGGCGAGCCAGAGTAAAATACCGGAATTTAAGAAGGCCAAGATTTTGCGCCGCGTTCGGTGAATTGGTACTCCTGTATAAAGACTTGTCAGCGCGGCGGAAAGCGGCGCAGGGCCGCAGGCAGATCAGTCCTTTACAGGCTATTGCGAAGGTCACTAGTCTCCCGCCCCAAAGAACAAGGGGTACAAAATGCTGAGATTCGCTAAATCGGCTCTGAAGGGTCTCTTCGTATTGGGATTTTCGGGCCTTATTGGCATTTATGTCGTGTCGGCGATCCAGGCCCCTGCACCCCTCGACGTAGCAGCGGCAACGGCCCGCGCCGCTCAATATGACGTGCATATCAAACGTGACACTTATGGCGTGCCGCATATTTATGGCTCGCGCGACGCGGACGTCGCTTTCGGTTTTGCTTTTGCCCATGCGGAAGACGACTACAAGACCATTGAGGAAACAGCACTTGCTGTGCGTGGTAAACTCGGCGCTGTCAAAGGTACTGAGGCGGCCGTCACTGACTACATTGTCGCGTTGATGGGCGTCTGGAACACCATCGAAACGCGCTATGAAAAAGACCTCACGCCGGAACTACGCCGCGTACTCGACGCTTATGCCGACGGCGTGAATTATTATGGCGCGCTGCATCCCGACAAGGTCACCCCGGGTGCGCTGCCATTGACGGGCCGCGATGTTGCCGCGGGCTTCATTTTCAAGACACCCTTCTTCTATGGTTTCGACAAAACGCTGATGGCGTTGTTCAAAGCCAAAAAAGGGTCTCTATCGAAAGACGGTAAGGACGCCTTCCTGCCAACAGCAGCGCCTTTGCCCATCGGCTCCAATGGCGTCGCGGTGGGTCCGTCGCGTAGTGCCGATCACGCAACGCGACTTCTCGTCAATTCACATCAGCCATACACCGGCCCAGTCGCTTGGTATGAAGCAGTGCTGCACAGCGACGAAGGTTGGGACGTGGCGGGTGGTTTTTTCCCCGGCTCACCCTTCATGCTGCATGGGCACAACCGAAATCTTGGCTGGGCGAACACGGTAAACGAACCTGATCTCGTTGACGTCTACGAGTTGAAACTCAACCCCGACAACGCCGACCAGTATTGGCTCGATGGTACGTGGCGCGATTTTGAAAAGTCGGAAGCCAAAATACGCGTGAAGCTCTGGGGTCCGTTCTGGTGGACAGTGACACGCGAAGTCCTGCGCTCTGCGCATGGCCCTGTATTGAAAGTCGATGCAGGCGCATTCGCCATCCGCTATGCAGGCATGGGTGAGGTGCGGCAAGCGGAGCAATATTACCGTCTCGACAAGGCGCGCGATCTTGGCGAATGGCGCGACGCGCTCAGGCTTCAGGCGTTGCCAAGCATCAATTACATCTACGCCGATCGCCAGGGAAACATCTCATATGTCTATAACGCATTGTTTCCGGTGCGCGCCGAAGGTTTTGACTGGGGGGATATTCTGCCGGGCGACCGCTCCGACCTCATCTGGAAAGACTATGTGCCCTTTGACCAGATTCCACAGCTCGTTAATCCCCGTTCGGGCCTTGTGTTCAATTCCAACAACACACCCTTCCGCGCAAGCGTCGAGAGCGACAATCTAAAGGCTGATAATTTTTCGCCGACGATGGGCATTCAGTCCAACATGACCAACCGCGCCTATCGCTCGGAAGAAACTTATGCTGCCGACAATTCGATCACGGCGGAAGAGTTCCGTGATTACAAATATGATCTGAGCTACAGCAAACGCTCGGAACTGGCGGGCATGATCGCGCGCGTTACCGCCGTCAATCCGCGCGACGACGCCGACCTCAAGACCGCGCAGGACATTTTGAAGGCGTGGGATATGCGCACCAATGTCGAAAGTCGTGGTTCCGCCTTGGGTGTGCTGATGGGGCAGCCTGTCGTGATGGCTCAGTTGAAAGGCGAGCCTGTGCCAAAGTCTATCGACACCTTGCAGGCCGCTATCAAGACATTGAAAAGCCATTTCGGGCGGCTTGATCCGACTTGGGGAGAGGTCAACCGCTTCCGCCGCGGCACATTTGATGAAGCCATCGACGGGGGACCAGATACATTCCGCGCTGTGTACGGCGAAGCTCAGCCAGACGGTACGCTGACGGCGCGAGCTGGCGACACATACATCATGTTCGTAACTTGGGATCAGCACGGCAAGCTCTCATCAGAGAGCGTACATCAGTTTGGCAGTGCTACGCTCGATGCATCATCGCCACATTACGCTGATCAGGCCGGATTGTTTGTCGGGATGAAGACCAAGCCGGTGTGGTTTGAGAGCGCCGACCTTGAAGGACATATTGACGAGGACTACAAACCCGGCGAGCGTGTCACGCGCTGAAACGTTGACGGGCAGACAGGGCAAGGCCGGTGGCGACCGATGTGAGTTCGCCACCGCCCGCAAGCTTTTCCTGACCGAAGCGCTCCGCAAAAATGTCGCGCACCGCAGGAATGAACGACGAACCACCGGTTAGGAACACGCGATCAATCTTGGTCGCCGACATGCCTGCATCGTCGAGCAACTTGTCCACGCAATTTGCGATTTCTCCGAGCTCCGGTGCGATCCACGCGTCGAAGTCGGCGCGGGCAACATTGCTTTCTATATTGATGAGGCCGGATTTGAATTCGAGCAGCGTGCTATCGCTGGCAGAAAGCCGGACTTTTGCCGCTTCCACCGAACGATACATATCGAACCCACGGTTCTCGACGATGAGATGCAGCAACGCGGCAATGTCGTCGGGCGCTTGCGACACTGGCCCGATGTCCTCAAGCATTTTCCGCGTCTTGTAGGTATTGAGAAAACTCAACTGATGCCAACGCTTCAGGCTGTCGTAAATCCACGAGGGCGTCGGCAGGTCCTTATCGCCGCTTTTATATGAAGTACCTTTGCCAAGTTGAGGCGCGATGCAATGCTCGACGATACGTGCGTCAAAGGCATCGCCCGCGAGGCCGACGCCGCTAACTGCTATAATTGTTTCGGCGCGGTTTTTTACGTCGCGCATGCCGGGTCCGACATGCAGAAGACAAAAGTCGCTCGTACCGCCACCGAAGTCGCCAATCAACACCAACTCGTCATGCGTCAGCGTCTGCTCATAGGCAAAGGCGGCAGCGACTGGTTCAAACTCAAACTGCACGTCGGGCAAGCCAGCACCTTTGAGGGCGGCGGCAAGACGACCGACGGCAAATGTATCGGCGGCGTCGCTCGCCTGCCCCAGCGAATTGCGTACGAAGCGTGCAGGCCGCCCCACCACCACCGGCGTCTCGCGCAACTGCGCAATTAGGTCACCTGCAAAGGGCGTCGTGTCGATCATACCCGCGACAACAAAGCCGACGAGATTTTCGAGCGTGAAGCGGCTGCTGTAAATGTTGGTCGATGTGAAGTCAGGATTTGCAAGATAGGATTTAATCGACTGGATGAGCCGTCCGTCTGCGCCTTCAAGATATGCATCGATGGCATGAGGGCCAGCGAAGGCCAAGGACCGACCGTTCTGATCGCGATGCCCGTCTTCGAAATAAAGTATGGAACGGAAGGTTGAAAATTCCTGATTGCGGTAATGCAGCGGTACAAGCTGCGCCGGACCTTCGGCGGGTGCCAGCGCGAGTGCACTGTTGGTCGTTCCGAAGTCGAGACCGATAAACATGGACGTTACCCCGCATCCGTCTGACCAGCGCAGGCCCAAAGGATGCGCTGTCACGGCAATGCATATGGTGGAACAAAAAACGAAACGTGGATATTGAGGGAGGGCGTTTCTAAACGAGCGTGCTCGCCCTGTCCACCTCGATTGTAGGGAAAAACGCCTTACGAGATCGCGAAAAGGCCCGGCTTCTGGCTGATAAGACGCGAGGCAGGCAGTTCGACGAAGACGGTCGTACCTTCGCCGGGCTTGCTCTCGATGCGCAGGTTACCGCCGTGCAACTCTGTCATGTGTTTAGCGAGCGGCAGGCCAAGGCCAGTGCCTTCATGCGCGCGTGACAATGTGCCGTCGAGCTGTGTGAAGGGCGAGAGCGCCTTGGGGATATCGTCTTCGGCGATGCCGATGCCTCGGTCAATGACGGCGATACACAACCCAGCCGGACCAACCGAACAGTCTACGCTGACCGTGCCGCAGTCATTACTGAACTTGACCGCATTAGAGACGAGATTGATCAGAATTTGCTTCAGCGCACGTTCGTCGGCCATGAGGCTGACAGCCGGTTTCGGCAAATGGGTTTCGATGGTGATCGACGCCTGCTGCGCGCGGTGACGCACGATACGGCAGGCGGAGGCCACAGCCGCGTCGAGATCAGTTTCATCTTCATGCAACTTGAAGTGACCGGCTTCTATCTTTGACAGATCGAGAATGTCGTTGATGAGGTTCAGCAGATGCACCCCACTATCGTGAATGTCGGTAGCATATTCGCGGTAGCGCGGGTTGCCGACTGGTCCGAACAACTCACGTTCGAGCGCTTCGGAAAAGCCGATGATGGCATTGAGCGGTGTGCGCAGCTCATGGCTCATATTGGCGAGGAATTCGGATTTCGAGCGGCTTGAATCGGTCGCTTGGTCGCGGGCTTCGCGCAGAGCCTCGGCCTCGCGGCGGCGCTCCGTCACGTCCTGCAGAGCAACCAGCATGGCTGGCAGACCGTGAAAGCGCACGAGAGCGGCGGAAATATGTGCCCAAATGATGGCGCCATTCGCTGTTTTCAGCCGTGCCTCAATCGGCGCGCGCGGGCGCAGACCGATTGCGGCTTCGTCGATGCGGTGACGCACGTCCTGATCGACAAAGAGTGTGCGTGAATCCATACCGGTGAGGTCATGGCCATCGCCGAACAGGTCTTGCGCCTTGCGGTTGGCCTGAATGATCCGGTGGGTCGAGGGATCAAGCAAAGCCAGAGCCTGGGGGGCGGCTACAAAGATACTGTGGAAATTTTCTTCTGTCACAAGAACGGCCCGTTCCGCTGCCTGACGCGTGGCGATCTCGACAGTCAGTTGCTCGTTCAATTCGCGCTGCTGTTTCAACACCAAAAATTCCGCGCGGCGCAAACGGCTGCTCACGCGAATTGCCTGAATGCCGCAAAAATTGCCAATGAGCAGCAGAATGCAGACAAGCCCGATGGATCGTATCGATGCTTCGCTTGTATAAGAGATGACACCGACAAACAGGATGGTCGAAACAATTGACGCGAATGCATTCAGCGACAGTCGGTTGGGCACGCCGAAATAGAAGGCGAATATGATGGTCAGCACGCTCAGCGATTGCTCTGTGGCACGGAAGCTACCTGCGAAGACAGCGACCAGAAACACGCCAAACACGTAGAGCTGCGACACCGTCAACGCGGCGAAGAATTTCTTGTGATCGGCGGGAGCGCTGAAGTAGGTCAGCGGAATACGGCCAACGGGAATGGACATAAAGCGTCCGATTGCCAGCAGGGTCAGGAGCGGACCTGAGGTCAGAACGAAGAAGTCGATGGCAAAGCAAGCGGCGAAAACATAGACCGCGAGTTGGACAGCACGTGTCCGCTCAAGCGTTTCTGTCCAGGTTGCTGTACGGAACTCATCTTCCTGCGCACGATCTGCAAATTCACCGGTCCACAGGTAGGCTGGTTTGCCGGTCACGGTCTCGCCAGCACCGCCGACAGCGGTTTGCGCGCCCGTTTCCATATCTGAAATGGCTTGAATGGCCACAGCCCCTCCCCTCCCGGCAGGCTGACTGCGCGCCGATGAGAAAACTTTAGGGTGAAACTCTAAAGAAACTGCAAAGCCGAATTGGCCATTTTGCCAATAGGACGCCTTTCTTTGACGCGCAGGCCCGCTTATTCTCGCAGCCGCACAAAACATAAGAAAAAACACCTACAGGAAGGCAGACCAATGACGGGGAATAGCAAGCAGGGCGGCGTCTTATCCGGCGTTCGTGTGCTCGATTTCGGCCGCTACATCGCCGGTCCCTATTGCGCGGCGCTGCTGGGCGATATGGGGGCGGATGTTATCCGCATTGAGCGGCGTGAAGGTAGCGAGGATCGCTTTGTGCAGCCCATCGTGCCGGACGCCGGAGCGGGCGAAGGCGGCGAAGGCGCGATGTTTCTTCAGATGAACCGGAACAAACGCGGGCTAACTCTCGACCCGATGACCGAAACAGGTCGCGGCATCGTCAGGCGTCTTGTCGCCACCGCCGACGTCGTCGTCGCCAATCTGCCGCCCTCCACGCTCACCGCAATGGGGCTTGATTATGAGAGCCTCGTCGTCGCCAAGCCCGATATTATCCTGACCACCGTTTCTGCTTTCGGTCACGGCGGGCCCTACAGCGAGCGCACTGGCTTTGACGGCGTGGCGCAGTCGATGGTCGGCGCGGCTTATCTCACCGGCACGCCGGAGGAGCCTGTCAAAAGCTACGCGCCTTGGGTCGATTTCGGCACGGCCTCGCTCACTGCCTTCGGCACGATGGCCGCACTGATGGAACGCGCGAAGACGGGACGTGGGCAAATCGTCGAAGGCGCGTTGCTCTCGACCGCAATGGCCTATTTCAATTTTCACCTGATCGAGCAGGAATTACGGCAGAACAACCGGCAAGCCATCGGCAATCGTTCGCCTTATGCGGGGCCCGCCGATATTGTGCGCACCAAAGATGGTTGGATTTTGGTGCAGGCCATCGGCGCACCGCTGTTTAAGCGTTGGGCGCGGTTGATGGGCGAGGATCACTGGCTTACCGATCCGCGCTTCAAAGACGATCTCGCGCGTGGGGAACATGGCGAAATCCTGTCCAAGCGGACGTCGGAGTGGTCAGCCACCCGCACAACCGAAGAAGCGCTCGCAGAACTCGAAAAGGCGCGCATTCCCGCTGGCGCCGTCAACACACCGCAGCAGGCGCTCGACGATCCGCATATCGCGGCGATGGGATATCTCACGCGCATGGATTTTCCGGGCCTGCCCGGCCCCGCGCCGATCATGGAAACGCCAGTACGTTTGTCAGTGACGCCCGGCCAATTGTCGAGCCGCGCCCCTTTGCTTGGGGAACACACAGAAAGCATTCTCAACGAACTTGGTTATTCCGCCGCAGAAATCGAAAGCTTCCGTGCGGAAGGCATTATTTGATGACGAAGATGTTCAACGATTTCCCACGCTTCCCGCTTGCCCATCTGCCGACACCCCTGACGGAAATGAAGCGTTTGCGGGAAGCACTGCGCGAGGACGCGCCACGTCTTTTCATCAAGCGCGATGATTGCACTGGCCTTGGGAGCGGCGGCAACAAGACACGCAAATTGGAATTCATCATCGGTGCGGCGCTGGCTGACGGTGCAGATACAATCGTCACCACAGGAGCATTGCAATCCAACCATGCACGACAGACGGCGGCAGCCGCGGCAGCCGCGGGTCTTGATTGCGTTCTCGTGCTGATGGACATGGTGCCCTATCAGGGTGCGAATTACCGCCGATCCGGCAACAGGTTGCTTGATGATATTTTCGGGGCGGATGTGCGTCTCATTCCGCCGGGGGCCGACGCGACGAACTTTTTTAAATCAGTATTGTCGGAGCTCGACGCCAAGGGCGCGAAGGCTTATTTCACACCTGCGGGGGGATCCACCGTCACAGGCTCGCTTGGCTACGCCGCAGCCTATGTCGAACTTTCCGATCAGCTCGACGCTATGGCGCTTACGAATGTGCGACTTGTGCACGCCTCATCCAGCGGCGGCACGCAGGCAGGACTTGTCGCCGGGCGCCTCATCCGGCCAGACGGCCCGCTGGTTCACGGCATCAATGTTTACCGGACGGACGCGGCCAAAATGCGGGACGACATCGAGCGGCTAGCAGCGGACACAGCCACGCGTCTCGGCCTCGGCGCATTGCCAGATGATGCAATTATTTTGGAAGACGGATACCTGGGCGAAGCTTACGGCGTGCCGACCGAAGGCATGGTTGAAGCTGTGGAAATGGTTGCGCGCGCCGAGGGTATTTTGCTCGATCCGGTCTACACTGGCAAAGGCATGGCTGGCCTCATCTCGCTCATCCGTCAAAGACGTTTCAGCATGGACGACACAATTGTTTTCCTGCACACCGGCGGCATGACGGGTCTCTTCGCATATGACGAGG
>TARA_R110000868_G_scaffold136049_8_pt1 | contig 10876 bp, 9 predicted proteins | sample TARA_R110000868 | Tara Oceans TARA_R110000868 (sample SAMEA4397489) | marine metagenome | biome: Polar Biome; feature: [SRF] surface water layer (ENVO:00010504); material: water (ENVO:00002006), including particulate matter (ENVO:01000060) such as... | depth 5 m | reverse complement strand
CCTGCCATGGCGGGAACCGATCTGTTTACCCATATTCGCTATATGGTTTACACCACCGTACCTGCGTTCATTATGGCGCTTATTCTATTTAGCGTTTTAGGATTTTTCCAATCCTCTTCAGTAGATGCAGCTGGCTCTATTCCGGAAGTCTTGGTGCAAATTGATTCTATCTTTCATATTGGTCCACACCTGTTTGTCGTTCCTGCCATGATTTTGGTGATGGTTATTATGAAAGTTCCAGCTCTGCCGGCCATGATCTTGGGCACGATTGTTGGTGGTGTGTTTGCACTTATCTTTCAACAAGATTTAATCGCACAAATGATGGGAACCGACTTCACGATGGTTGGTGGCTACAAAGTTCTTATGGGTGCTGCTTATAGCGGCTTTAGTTTCGAGTCAGGCAACAAACTCATGGACGGCCTGTTTAATCGCGGCGGCATGAGCAGTATGTTTGGAACAGTGACGCTGATTCTAATGGCGATGATCTTTGGTGGCGCTATGGAAGGAACTGGCATGCTGCAAAGAATTGCCGATGCCATTCTTGGCATGGTTCGCGGCGTGGGATCACTAATTGGTGCGACACTTGCTTCTAGTATTTTCTTAAATATGACAGCTTCAGATCAGTACTTAGCTATTCTTATTCCAGGTAGGATGTTTAAGGGTGCCTATGACAAGTATGGCCTGCATCCAAAGAACCTTTCTCGTGCTTTGGAAGACGCCGGTACTGTGACATCTCCACTTATTCCTTGGAATTCATGCGGGGCTTATGAGGCAGGAGTCATGGGAGTGGCGACGCTTGAGTACGCCCCCTACGCATTCTTTAACTATCTAAGTCCAATGGTCTCTGCATTTTTAGCTGGGTTTGATATTGGAATCGAAAGAGCGTCTGTTAAAGTTGCCCCCGGCGAAAATGAAGCCGAGGGCTCTGAATTAGCTTAAGCTGACCAATCGGTATAAATAGCTTCTAAGCGTGGCGTAACTAGTTTCTTATATCTAAAGAACAAGTCGGCACGCGCTTTATCTTTATTAGCATGCTCACATAGTACTCTTAGGGTTTCTAAGTAGGAGAGGGCTTGTGCTAATGTTTCGGCATGAATCATGAGCTTGTCGACACCTTCTTCGGATTGCCAAGACTTGGCATTGAAGACTTTTGATCCGGCCGGTTTTAAAGATGAGATAAGTAGCGAGAGCATTTTCTTTTTAAAGCGGTAATGGGTGCTCTTAAACTCTTTGGCCCATTCTTCTGAACCACTTAAAAGATCCGCGCCAGGATGTTTAAATAAAACATTTTGGAAAAATCTCTTAGGATCTTTAATAGCGTATTTCACGACATCTTTTAAGGCCATGAGGGCTTGAATTTGAGATGTCCCTTCGTAGAGAAGTGGGCCGAAACTATCGCGGTGAAATCTCTCAACTGGATACTCATGCATAAAGCCGTAGCCGCCAAGAACTTGAATGGCCCGCTGTGAAAGAGTCACGGCCGTTTCACAGGCATAGTATTTCACTAGGGGAGTGCGCTTTCTAGTCCAAAGCTTCGCCTCTTCAAGAAGGTTTTGTTCTTCTTTACTCAGATCCCCTGTTTCAGAATGCTTCAGTTCAAGTTTTTGAAATATATCGTAATGAGAAATGGTGTCGACGAGCAATGCTCTAATGGCATCTCTTTCAGTTGTGTAATCGTTAAGCAGTCTTTTCATAAGTGGCAATTCAGAAATAGGCTTTCCAAATTGTTGTCTTTCTTTAGCATACTCCACGGCGTAACCTATCGAGGCTTCGATCACTCCAAGAGACTGCATTCCTACAGCAATTCGCGCTTCGTTCATAAGGTGAAGCATCATTTTGAAGCCTTCACCTTTGTTTCCAACTAAATGTGCTTTGGAGTTTTCGTAGAGAATCTCAGTGGTGAATGAACCGTGCATTCCCATCTTGTCTTCATTTTTAACAACTTCAAAATTGTTTTTGCCATCGCCAAGATCTTGTTCGATCAAGAACATGGAAATGCCATCGAGTCCTTCGGGAGCACCATTAATACGGGCTAGGGTGAAGTGAATGCCACCACCACCATTGGTGATAAATATTTTTGAGCCATTAACTAAATATGACCCGTCTGCTTGGGGGGCCGCTGATGTGCGAATGAGTCCAAGATCAGAGCCACAGCCTGGCTCTGTCAGACACATAGAGCCGCTAATATCTCCGGCCACAATCATTGGAACTAAACGATTGGCGGTTTCTTCATCACAAAAACGATGAACCATCTCACCAATTGATGTGAAGAAGGCGAGTTGAGTAGAAGAGGCGACACAGGCCCTGGAGAGTTGACCCAGAACAATCATGTGCAGACTGGCCGGCACACCCATTCCACCGTACTTCGTTGGTAGGCTGATACCGTAGAGCTGGAGTTCTTTGGCTTCTTGATAAAGCTGAGCAAGGGCTTCACTTGGAATAGTTTTTCCATTAGAAATTGTTCCTGCGCCATCATCATCAAGCTTACCTGCGCGATCGGCGACCGAAGTGCCACACCAATTTCCGGTTGTGTCCATTAGCTCTTCAAAAAATTGTAGGACTTCTTCTTTAGAGTTAAGACCGTCTTCTGTTGGAAAAGAATTATAATACAAAGGGATAATAGTCTCCCAATCCATTCCATTCTTAAATAACCAAGTCCATTCCTTCTCATCGCTGAAATAATTCACGAAAGCTCCTTTAAGTTTAAGCCTCGATATTATAGCAGAGAATTTAGGGGATTCTGAAGATTACTGTGTGATTTCGTAGTCGAGAAATTGACCAATTTGATCTGATCTTAGGTTGATGATTTCATTTTGCTCGTCGCTTCCACCAAGGTCAATGCCTTCGTTCTGCTGTTGAATATTTTGGCGAAGGGTATTGGCGTAGTTGGCATCTCTGAAATTACTCATTCCAGAATTGTTACCGCCTGAAGAACTAGCACTAAGATTGGCTACATTCTCTAGCTCTAGATCTAGAACACGTATATTTGTTTTGCCACCTTCGACGCTAAAATAACCAGAGATGACATTGTTAAAATGCATGAGTTGAACATACTCGTTGCCGCGATTAAGAATTCGATCTCCCGCCTTTCCAATATCTTGTTTCAGTTGATCTGGGTCACTAGAGCCTTCCATGTCTCGAACTCTTTGAGCCAAACTTTCAACTAGTGCTGCTCGTTCGTTAAAGTATGCTGAGCTTATCTTTGTTAAAGTTGCATCAATATTAATTTCATCCACGGCCAAACTTGGATCAAGTCGCCTTACTAAACTTTTCTTTTCTTCTTCAGAAAGCTGAGCAAGCTTAGCCGGGTCGATTGTACCTGTTGTCTCATCAAGTAATTTTTCCTTCAAAATTTCAGTCTCGAGCATAAAGGCGGCACCAGAAGCACGAATTCTCGCTTTTTCCTCATCCGTGTTTGCAATCAAATTGATACATTGACCGTCATCTGGGTTTTGCTTACAAGTTTCGATCAGCTGAGAGTTTGCTTGGATAGCACCGTAATAACTATCTTCTGCCACCACGTCCCCTGAAGTAATGGTTGTGAGTCTATCGATATCAACATCAGCTGCACGTTTTTCTTCCACAACTCCTAATCCATCTCCATCAGTTGCATCATTTTGCATGATGGTGTTGAGCTTTTCTGTAGCCGCGAGCTGACGGCGTAGGCCATCGACGTAGGCGACTGTTTCGCATGCGCGTTGCTGGCTATTCTTCTTTAAGGTCGTCATCTTGGACGAATCATCTTCAGTAGTAAATGCATCTATTCTCTGACTCATAGTCTTGATGGGTTTATCTTTTGGAATTGAATAGCTGCTATAGTCAATTTCCTTGGTGGTATCTTGAGCCTCAACTTGAAGAGTTTTTGCTTCTGTACTTCCTGAGCCAGAACCACCTGCTTTAGGCTTTCCTTTAGCTAAACGACAAAGCATTGGTAGGTGAGCCGCACATTTGAAAAACTGACCTGATAAAATTTGTCCCGCTGTTGAGTCGCCAGCAGCCTGGGTCGTTTGTAGCGAATCAATATTCTTTTTTCTAAGGTCCGTATAGTTTGCTGAACCAGGCTTCAAAATGACGAGTTTGCCATTTTCAGTCCAACCGGCATCCATACAAACCGCACTCCAAGCAGAGATAACGTTCTTACCAAGCTGGGTTTTAGCTAACTCAAAAAAGACCTGCTGGTCGGTGACTGATATTTTTCCATCGGTTGACTTGAAAGCTTCATCAAGGCGCTTACCGTAAAAATCTCCAAGCTTTTGCAATGCTTTTTTCTCGGCATCGTCCTGTGCATTTTTAGCTACAGTTCCTATGCGAGCACCAGAGACAGTTGATCTTAAATTAACTGAGTTTTGTGAATCACCTGTTGCAGCTAACTCAGCTTCTTGAGCTTGTTGGATTTTATCTCTGACTTCATTTTTAGTACCGTCATCCAATTTTTCCCAAAGACACGCAGAGACGTCAGGCCTTCCGTCGTCATAACACTTCTTGAGCGCATCCTGAACTTTCGGCATTTCATTGATGACAGCCTGAAGCGCCTGGTTAGGCTGTTGAGCTACCACGCCAGCAGTGCCAGGCTGTGCCCCTTGCGCGTAAGCGCGCAAACACATAAAGCTGGATAATAGTGAAATGGCGAGACCTAATTTCATAATCTTATTATGCCATAACAGCGAAAAAGAGCCTAATAATAGGCTCTTAGTGCTTAGGCTATGCCTAGGTTTTAAGGCAGGTTTTAGTAGCGATCAATATGCCTCATGGCAGGGTAGTGATGCTTCTTTTCTTCAAGCGTATTTTTATGCTTTTCCTGGGCCACAGATCTGGCCGGAGTCGAGCACGATTGAAATAAAGCAATCATAGCGAGTAGGGTGAGACTTATAATTTTGTTCATGCGGCACTCCTTTCAACTTCGTTTTTATCAAATAATGTTTCGAGCATATCTTCTTGAGCAACCATGCCAATCACTTCGCCGTAATCATCTACGATCAGAGCAATTTCACATTCGCGCTTTCTAAATTTTGTTAATAATTTTCTGGCTCGCATATTATGCGGCACTGTCAGAATTGAGCGGGCGAGTGTACGCACCGGCTGAGTGGCATCGCCGTTAAGAAGTGCCTCGGCCAAGTCGGCACGATTAACATAGCCGACAGTCTCATTATGAATTCTTCCAAAAAGTGGGAATTTATTATTCTTACAATTGGCGATTAGCGCATGGGCCGATTCAATTGAATCATCGGGATCAAGCGCCACAAGATCACCTCGTTGAACCATGATATCAATCAGTCGCCACTGCTTAAATTGCAAAACATTATTAAGCAGCTGATACTCGCCCGCTTCAATTGCGCCGTCTTTATAGCCTTGCTCAGTAATGGTTTCGATTTCTGAACGAATTACTGGTTCTTGCACTCGACCAAGTCCTAGTTTTTGAACTAGCGCAGTCATCAACGTAAAGGGCGCAGCGAACAGTTTGAATGTTGGAATTGTTGCAACGGCGAAAGGCCCAAGCTTTTGCCAAAAGTGATTTGCGACGGCGCGAGGTAGGACCTGAGTTAAGGCAACCATGGCAATAGCGGCGCAAAATGCTGCCATCGGTACGGCAGTACTACCGTAAACATCTGTTACATGCAGCCCAATCAGTGCGGCACCAAAAACGATGAGCAGGGTAGACACCCCTGCAAGGGCCGATTGATTGATTTCAAAATCATCGTGTAGTTGTTTGAGTTGCTTTGCCAGTACAGGATTTTCTTCCTTCAAATGGCGCAGGAATGTGGGTGAGATATTGATCAGTGTTGTTTCGATTAAGGTACAGATAAAACCTGTAGTCACCGTCATCGCAATAATAAATGAGAAAGTTAGCATACTGTCCTTGTCGGACAATATGCTGATTTACTTGAGTTTTATGCTTTTAGTTAACTAGCTGAAAGTTGGCTTATTTCTTGGTCAAATTAACCATGGTTTCAGTTTCTTTTGTGAATGATGGCTTAATGATGCTTTCAATGGCGAACATGGCCTTAACGGCGCTGATATTTGTTGTGACAACCAATGTAGCTTCGCCGTTAAGATCGTAATGTCTTGTTAGACTAATACCGGCGTTGCTGTACTTTGAAAAATCATAGATATGGCGATAGATGGTTGAATCGGCTTGGCCTAAAGTTCCATCAAGTCTGCGAGCGCGATCAATGGCCTCAATAACTGCGGCGTCATTAGCAGTTGAGACGATCTCGGAGTCATATTCCATATCCATTTTATAACTAAAGCCAAAGAGACCTTTGGTACTTACTTTAAAAGATCGCTCTGAAAGTTTTGAAACATTGGCGTGAGGCATGAGGCGCTTAATTTCTTTAAAATTTGTGACGTGTTGGTAGTTAAAATACTGCACGGGTTTTTTAATGATATAGGCGACTTTATTATAGAGAATTTTTGAGCCACTAATTTGCGTAATTCCAACAGTGTCGATATTGGCAATTTCAAGTGGTAAGTCGCTGGAGTTCATTAGCGAAAAAGAGTAGTGGATCTCCCCTTTTGCCAGGTCATTGTAGTTGATCGAAAAGTTTAACTCGGGTTTTTCAACCATCTTAGCCTGGGCAAAATTAAATAATGCCAAGCTCGCTAAAATTAGGCCAAAAAACAGCTTTTTCATTCAAATCCTCCAAGATGGCGGCAGAATAACACGCTGTGTCGAGAGCGTCAGTAGACCTTGTAAATCTTACGCTGCGCTTTGGTTGTCAATGAATGCTGTTTGCTTATAACCTATGAATATAACGTATTTTTTGGAGGGAGTTTTCTATGAAAACATTCATTTTTATCGCTTTATTCGCCATTTCTGGCCTTGCTCAAGCTCAGTCTCTACGCGAACTTCGTTGTGAGTCTTTTATTGATCAAGTTGAAGTAAATCTAGATTTCGGATTTAATCGCGGCCTAAGAAGCGCCTCAGCTGAGATCTATCAAGACCGCAATTTGGTTGAGAGAACATACATGACTTTGCGTGGAACTTTCGGTCAATATGAGTACAGATATTTTGGTGCATTTGGAACTGAATTTGTTCTAAACACATGGCCAGATCTAAAGCCACAATGGGGTCGTTCATATAGAGGCGAATACAGAAGTCGTGATCTAAGTTCACGCAATATGCGCTGTCAGTTCTGGTACTAATAGCTCAAATCGGGCTCAGATAGTGGTAAAAACCCTCCCCTGAGCCTACCCCCTATAAGGGTATTTATGTGGGGTAGAATCTAGATATTTAAATTCTACTCCATTTTTTCACACTTTCTTCTTTTCTCACCTACCCATTTTGTTCTTTGGCATAATGCCTGAAATGTTAAAACTAACACTGTCACTATTGCTCCTAATTTCAATTCAAACCAGTTTTGCTGGTGATGGATCAGATCGTGTTCGCTCAAAAATCGAATTCATTAAATCCAATGTAAATTTTGGATTTAGAAAGTTTTATCAAGTAAAGATTGTCGACGCCGATGAAGCCAACGCTTATTCCGTAGGATCAGTCACTTTAGTTAGTCAAAAGATGCTGGATATCTTAGATGATAATGAGCTGATGGCGGTCATTGCCCATGAAATGGCCCATCGTGAAAAATACCATATATTCTCACGCTCAGGCATGATGATTGGTGGGGCCATTGCCGCATTCCTCGATTGGCATAGCGACCTTCCCTACTCTGAGCGCTTAAATGGCTTTAATGAAGACTATCGACTCGAGCAAGAACTTCAGGCAGATTGTTATGCCTATAACTGGCTCTTACAGTTAAAAAACAAAGGCTTCCCATTTGAGCCGGAAGACTTGAATCGCGCGAGTACTAAAGTTTTTGGTATGGACTTTGGTGATGTTGACCCAACTTATTTTGAAGATCATCCGGGCTATATTCGCTATCACCAAATTAAGCGTGGTCATCCTAAGAACTGCGAATAATTCTTACAAAAATTAACCTTAAACTGACTTTAGCCTAAGGCATCCTTGCGTTAGAATTCTTTGAATTCATTCAAGGACTATTATGCGTATTTTGATTTTGCTCTTTTTGTTTACTTCCTGTGCTGCAACTCAGCCCATATCACTTAAGCCGCAATTTGATAAAAATTTAGAGTCATTCGAATATCCATATCCAGTCCATGAATTTAGCGTCATGGACTATAAGATGGCCTATATGGATGTGCCCTCTGTTGGACCTGCTAGAGGGACCGTCGTGTTAATGCACGGAAAAAATTTTAATGGAGCCTATTGGGGCAAAACGGCGGCTGATTTATCAAAGAATGGATTTCGCGTAATTATTCCCGATCAATTAGGATTTGGTAAATCGGATAAACCGACTGATTATCAGTATTCCTTTCATGGACTAGCCGAAAACACTCGCCGCCTACTCGATAACTTGAAAATTCAACAAGTCGACTTAGTGGGACATTCAATGGGTGGCATGGTTGCCACAAGATTTGCTCTTATGTTTCCTGAGCGGGTTCGCAAAATGGCCCTGGTAAATCCGATAGGACTCGAAGACTGGAAACGTGTTGTCCCTTACACTCCTGTAGACCAACGAATTGCAGCTGAGAAAAAACAAACTCGAGAATCTATCGTTTCCTATCAAATGAAAGCTTATTACGATGGAAAATGGAATGAAGAGTTCGAGCAAACTGCTATCCATCTGATTGGTTGGGCCCAAGGAGCTGACAAGGATACGATTGCACAAGTGGCTGCACTAACCTATGAAATGGTTTTCACTCAGCCGGTCGTCTATGAATTCAATCAATTAAAAATGCCAACATTATTAATTATTGGCGAGCGAGATCGCACGGCCCTTGGGAGAAACTTAGTCGCAACAAATATCGCAAAAGATCTTGGACGCTATGATCGTTTGGGAAAAAGTACATGTAAAATCATCAAAGATTGTAAGCTGGTGAGCTTTCCTGGGATTGGTCACTTGCCACAAGTTGAGACTTACTCAAAATATATAACCGCCTTAAAAAACTTTTTGATTTAAACTTAAAGACCAAAATGGGCAATAGCAGCTTGCGAAAGATGTGTTTTCCCATTTTTATCAATGGCAATTCCTATACTTTTTCTTGCGTCTAAAAATGAGATTGCATTATTTAAATCCATATTCATCAATGCCGTCGCAAGAATATCGGCGCTCATGGCCGTGTCCTCAATTAATGTCAGGCTAACTAAGTCCTGTGTCGGTGATTGGTTTTTATTAATGATATGTGCACCGTTAACATAGGTGCCGGATGTAACCAACGCGCCATTAGCCAGCTGAACAATTCCAGCGGCCGCGGTTGGATCTTTGGCAAAGGGATTTCTAATGCCTAAGCGCCATGGCCTTGGGGCATCATCACTCGAATGTACTCTCAGATCACCTGATCCATTAACGGAAAAATTAACTAAGCCGGCCTCTTTTAACAACTCAAAAGCGCGATCAACGGCGTATCCTTTGGCGATTCCACCAAAGCCAATTCGAATATCTTTATTAAGAAAGTGAACTGAACTAGTTTTCCTATCTAATTCAATATCTTTGTAATTAATCACAGAACGATAATAATCAGTAGCTTTTTGACTTAGCGGAGACTTGTTGTGAGTTGCTTCGCGTTGTCTATGAACCAAGGAGGCAAAGCTAATATCAAAGCGTCCATCAGTGAGCTTTGAGTAATCTTGAGCAGATTCTAAAAGCTTAAAAACTTCGTCGTCAACGGCATATGGAGCCTTTGGTGCGAAATCGTTAATTTGATTGAATGGGCTATCTTTGAAATCAGTGAACTTGCTTTCTATTCGATCGACTTCGTTAAAAGCAAGTTTAAACAGATCAAAAACATCCGCCTTAGACAAATACTTTTGAGGGTAGGCGAGCAAGACAAACTCCCCTCCCATGGCCTTATGCTTGGACTGGATAGCAACTTGGGAGCTTTGTTCGAAGCTACAGTTCATATTTTTGTGGGTGGAACATTGCTGTCATAAACAGTCTTGCCGCTCGGGTCTATGACGATTGTGCGCGGTAATTCAAGAATAGCATTTTCCTTGCAAAAGCTTTTATCCTTGTCGTGCAATATTGTATAAGAGAAACCATGTCTTTTGGTAAAACGATTGATATAGGCAGCCTTATCACCAGCGTTGATGGCAAAAAATTGAGCCTTATTTGAATATTTTTTTTTAAGCGACTCGAGCTCTGGAATCTCCTTGATACAGGCAGTACACCAAGATGCCCAAAAATTAAGTACAATACTCCCCTTTTTTAACTCGTCCTTTAAAACAAACTGCTTGTCTGTATTAAAGACTGGGAGAGTAAAGTTTTTAAGTTCTCTAGCATTAAGATTAAAACTCAAAACCAACAGAAGACTGCCAATAAGCGTAACGAAGGCCGTTGGTACGAATCGCATAATTAACTCCATTATCCCAAATGATACTTTCTAAATCGATGCCGAGTATTTGCTTATCACCTAAAGAGTAAGCATATGACGAACCGAATTCGTAAGAATCGAATTCCTCCAGATCAGAATCACTTGTTTTAAATCCTGTATGAGAGCCCTCAAAACTCTTAGCAAAATAATCAACCTGAGACTGCTGATGATATCTGGTGGAGAATTCCAACAAATCTTGATCATCATTCATTGCAATAAAATACGAGGCGGAAACTGAGTTGGCACTGAGTCCCCACTGATCAAAGTAGTGGCGATAGGCGAGATGTAAAGCAGAGTCCTCCCCTACACCGTGAACCCATTTCATTCCTGCTGAATAACGAGCTCGAGAGTCAGGTAAGTCCTCCACTTCTCTGACGCCGGCCACCAGGACTGTGCTGGCGGTTGATTCAAGATTATTCGTAGCGCGAACGAAGTCCAAGGAGAGTTGGACTATATCCTTAACTGTCAAAATCTGAGAAGCCTGCATTGA
>TARA_R110000868_G_scaffold5558_1_pt1 | contig 10884 bp, 12 predicted proteins | sample TARA_R110000868 | Tara Oceans TARA_R110000868 (sample SAMEA4397489) | marine metagenome | biome: Polar Biome; feature: [SRF] surface water layer (ENVO:00010504); material: water (ENVO:00002006), including particulate matter (ENVO:01000060) such as... | depth 5 m | reverse complement strand
GAGGACTTGTAACGTAAAGCCCGACCCTTGTGGTAACGCCCAAATTAAAAGAATTAAAGAGTAAAAAATAAATAGTAAACGACAATAGCTTTAGTGGCTTAATATGAAGTAAAATGGAAAACAATAAAGAAATGAGAACTTGGTTGGACGATTTAAAATTAAATCATCCGTTAGTAATTGCGGGACCTTGTAGTGCTGAAACAGAAGAACAAGTTTTAAAAATTGCACAGGAGTTAAAAGACACAGATGTAAGTTATTTTAGAGCTGGTATTTGGAAACCAAGAACGCGCCCTGGCATGTTTGAAGGTGTTGGCGCATTAGGTTTAAAATGGTTGCAAAAGGTTAAGGCAGAAACAGGCATGAAAACTTGTACAGAAGTTGCCAATGCTGCACACGTAAAACTAGCTTTAGAACATGATATAGATATGCTTTGGATAGGTGCACGTTCAACGGTAAGTCCGTTTATTATGCAAGAAATTGCGGATGCTTTAGAAGGTACAGACAAACCTGTTTTAATTAAAAATCCGGTAAATCCAGATTTAGCTTTATGGTTAGGTGGCATTGAAAGAATTTATAGTTCAGGCGTTAAAAATATTGGAGCCATTCACAGAGGTTTCTCAACATATCAGAAAACGAAATATAGAAATATTCCAGAGTGGCAAATAGCTATCGAATTTCAAAATAGATTTCCAGATATTCCTTTAATTAACGACCCTTCGCATATTACAGGTAAACGAGATATGATACATGAAGTATCTCAGGAAGCTTTAGATTTAAATTTTGATGGTTTAATGATTGAAACACACTTTGATCCTGAAAATGCTTGGAGTGATGCTGCACAACAAGTTACACCAGCTACATTAATTCAAATCATGAAAGATTTAAAAATTAGAAAGGAAAGCAATAGTGAGGAAGATTACACCAAAACGTTGAATACTTTAAGAGCTCAAATTGATGTTGTAGACAATCAAATTTTGGATTTACTTGGTAAACGAATGAAAGCAGCTGATGGTATTGGAGCACTTAAAAAAACAAAAAACGTTGCTGTTTTACAATCTAAACGTTGGAATGAGATTTTAGGTAAAATGGTTTTAGAAGGCGAGCAACATGGCTTGAGTGAAGAGTTTATTTTAAGAATGTTTAAAGCCGTTCATCAAGAATCTATTAATCATCAAGAAAAAATTATTAATGGATAGTTAATATAATTTTTATAAAACAAAAAGGCTCGTATTTGCGAGCCTTTTGTTTGTAAACTATTTTGAACTAATCATTTTTTGTGTATGCTAATCGTCTTGAAGCTTTTCTCATTAATATATTAATTAAATCCTCTGAGGAACCTCCAATACCACCTCTTACTTTTTTATTGTAATTCCATAGTAGAACACCATCGACTGCATTATGAACGGTCATATTAATAACAGCATTGTTAGTAGCTCCCCAAAAACCTACAAGTAAGCCAAGGGCAACAGAAGCGCCTTCAGACATTGGTTTATTGGTTTCAAACTCACCAGAAATTACAGCATCAACTTCAAGAATTTTTGCTAACTCTTTTGGGGTGTAATCAGTTATATTATCATAACTAATTTCATTTCTTTTAAGTAAAGCGGTAGTTACTTTTGGGTCTTGTACTTCTAAGCTTAGTAATTTTCCTCTTTTCTTTCTTTTTAAAAACCACGAGTACATAGCAGTTTGTAAACCTTCGCCTTCAGATTTTTCGATTCTATAAAGTTGCTCATTAGTCATATCTTTCATTTGTTTAGGTCTCAATTTTACCTGCGTTTTAAAAGGAACAACGGCAATAATTTTATGGCCTTTTGCTATTTCATCAAAATCTGGATTTTCATATAAGTTAGTTTGAGATTGAACATTTATTATAAATGTTAAAAGAAAAATTGAAAATAATAATTTTTTCATGTTTAGATTTTTAAAATTAAGATGCTAATTTAAAATTTTTCGTACAAGTAAAATTATTATTTTAAATTACTTTTGATAAATATTATGACAGGACGCGTTTATAAATCTACAGGAAGTTGGTATACCGTAAAAACACAATTGGGTGAAACTTACGAATGCCGTATAAAAGGTAAATTTCGAATTTCAGGCATTAAAAGCACAAACCCTATTGCCGTTGGTGATATTGTAGACTTTGAATTAGAAACAGATAACGATCAAGTTTCAGGTATTATCAATAAGATCCATGATAGAACCAATTATATCGTAAGGAAATCAGTTAACCTTTCAAAGCAAACGCATATTATTTCGGCAAATATTGATTTAGTCTTTTTGATGATTACTATAGATAATCCACCAACATTTACCAGCTTTATAGATCGGTTTTTAGTAACAGCTGAAGCCTATTCTATAAAAACAGTATTGCTTTTTAATAAGATTGATACTTATGATGAAGACACGCTAAATGAAGTTAAGTATTTAGCCCATGTTTATAGAAGAATTGGTTATGAATGTATTGGTGTTTCAGCAAAAACAGGAAAAAATGTAGATAAAGTTAAGGCTTTAATGCACAAAAAAGTAAGTGTGTTTTCAGGTCATTCAGGTGTTGGAAAATCTACTTTAGTAAATGCTATTGAGCCTTCGTTAAATATAAAAACCAAAGAGATTTCCTCGCAACATATGCAAGGTCAGCATACTACTACTTTTGCAGAAATGTTTGATTTAAGTTTTGATGCTAAAATTATTGATACGCCAGGAATAAAGGGGTTTGGTGTGGTTGATATGGAAAAAGAAGAAATAGGCGATTATTTTCCTGAGATTTTTAAATTAAAACAAGATTGTAAATTCAATAACTGTTTGCATGTACAAGAGCCTAATTGTGCTGTAAAAGAAGCGTTGGATAATGATGAAATCGCTTTTTCAAGATACAGAAGTTATTTGCAAATTATTGAAGGCGAAGATGAGCATTACAGAACTGATAATTGGGAGGTTCAGTAAACAGTAAACAGTAAACAGTATTCAGTCGCAGTATTCAGTTCCTAAGTTTACGTAAAGTTTAAAAGTTAACAATAAATTAAAGTCCCCTTTGGGGATTTAGGGGAATGAAAGTAATTATCCAAAGAGTATCAAAAGCAAGTGTAACTATCGAATATAAAAAAGTTGCCTCAATAAAAAACGGACTTTTAATCCTTTTAGGAATTGAAAATGAAGATGGTGCTGATGATATTAATTGGCTTTCAAACAAAATAGTAAACCTTCGTATTTTTTCAGATGAACAGGGTGTTATGAATAAATCACTATTAGATACAAATGGTGATGCTATAATTGTTAGCCAATTCACATTGCACGCATCTACTAAAAAAGGAAACCGGCCAAGTTATATAAAAGCCGCAAAACCAGATATTGCTATCCCGTTGTATGAACGTTTTGTAAAACAATTAGAACTTGATTTAAGTAAAAAAGTTCAAACAGGTAGGTTTGGTGCAGATATGAAAGTTGAACTTATAAACGTCGGGCCAGTAACAATAATAATTGATTCAAAAAACAGGGAATAATGGCATCTATTTTTGGTCATGCTGTAGTAGGTTTTCCAATTTCAAAAGTTATTGATTCAAAAAATGTTAAAAGGTTAGTAGTTGCTGCTATTTTATCAACAATACTGCCAGATTTTGATGTTATAGCGTTCAATTTTGGTATTTCATACTAACATCCTTTGGGACATAGAGGGTTTATACATTCCATCCTTTTTGCATTACTTTGGGCGCTAGTTTTAATGTTTGCTTTTGGTAAAAAGCATAGACTCACTTGGTTTTTGGTTATTTTTCTATCCACATTATCTCATGGAGTTTTAGATGCGATGACTTCTGGAGGTCGTGGTGTTGGTTTCTTAATTCCATTTAATAATATCAGATTTTTCTTCTCTTTTAGAGAAATAAAAGTATCGCCAATTGGTATTGATAAGTTTTTTTCGAGTTGGGGGTTTAGGGTGATTCTTAGTGAAATTAAGTATATAATTATTCCATGCATTCTGATTTTGGTATTTTTGTATTTCAAAAAATCAAAAAATGAACATACAAAACGCCCAAAAAATAGTTGATGATTGGATAAACGAACATGGAGTAAGATACTTTAACGAACTTACCAATATGGCACAACTAACTGAAGAAGTTGGTGAAGTAGCACGTATTATTGCTCGACGTTATGGTGAGCAGAGTGAAAAAGAAAGCGATAAGGATAAAGATTTAGGTGAAGAATTAGCCGATGTACTTTTTGTAGTTTTATGTTTAGCAAACCAAACAGGTGTCGATTTACAAAACGCCTTTGATAAAAGAATGGATAAGAAAGCAAAACGCGACCATGATAGACATCATAATAACGAAAAATTAAAGTAAATTTGTAAGCTTTAAAAAGTAAGACAACTTTACAATGAATATTACCCTTCATAAATCAAAAATCGTTAATCGTAAATCTGAAATTACCATAACAGGTTCGAAAAGTGAATCTAACAGATTGTTATTGTTACAAGCTTTATATCCTGAATTTAAACTAGAAAACGTTTCAAATTCTGATGATAGTAATTTAATGACGAATGCATTAAGTTCGCAATCAGAAGTTGTAGATATCCATCATGCAGGAACGGCGATGCGATTTTTAACAGCCTATTTTTCAATTCAAGAAGGAAGAGAAGTTACGCTAACGGGCTCTAAACGCATGAAAGAACGCCCAATTAAAATTTTGGTTGAAGCGCTTCAAGATTTAGGAGCAAATATAAGTTATGTTGAAAATGCCGGTTATCCACCAATAAAAATTAAAGGACAAAAAATCACAAAAAATAAGGTGTCGTTAAACGCAAATGTAAGTAGCCAGTACATTTCAGCGTTATTATTAATAGCTTCAAAACTAGAAAACGGTATAGAATTAACGCTTGAAGGCGAAATAACATCGGTTCCATATATAAACATGACATTAAGTTTGTTGGACGGAATAGGGGTGGAATCATCTTTTATAGGAAACACAATTACAGTAAAACCTAAAACCCAAAAACCAAAACCAAAAACCCTAACTGTAGAGTCAGATTGGTCATCAGCTTCCTATTATTTTAGTATAGTAGCTTTAAGCGATGTTGGAACAGAAATAACATTATCGTCTTATAAAGAAAATTCGTTACAAGGCGATTCAGTTCTAGTAGATATTTACAAACATTTTGGGGTTTCAACGGTCTTTAAAGAGAATGCATTGACTTTAAAGAAGGAAACTTCAAATATAGCGCCTCTAACTTTAAATTTGAAAAATGCTCCAGATATCGCTCAAACCATTGCTGTTACTTGTTTTGCTTTAGGAATACCGTGCGATTTAACGGGTTTGCATACATTAAAAATTAAAGAAACCGACAGATTAGTGGCTTTAAAAGTAGAACTTGAAAAGTTAGGTGGGAACGTTAAAATTACTGATAAGTCATTGCATTTATCGGCATCTATAACTATCAAAGAAATGGTCTCAATTGCTACTTATCACGACCACAGAATGGCCATGGCATTTGCGCCATTAGCTCTTAAAACATCATTAATTATTGAAGATGCCATGGTGGTTTCAAAATCATATCCAACTTTCTGGAACGATTTAAAATCGATTGGGTTTAAAATAACTGAATAATAATCCGTCATTTACTTGACAACGCCTATTTCACTATCGTATATTTGCAGCCGTTTGTAATTTCACATATTTATTTATAAACTACTAAACACAAATAAACTCATAAACATTTTTATATGAAATTATCACACTTCGGTTTCGAATTACCAGAAGAATTGTTAGCAGAATATCCAGCAGAAAACAGGGATGAATCTCGTTTAATGGTTTTAAACAGAAAAGAACAAACCATTGAGCATAAAATGTTTAAAGACATTATAGATTATTTTAAAGAAGATGATGTTTTAGTACTTAATAATACTAAAGTTTTTCCTGCCAGATTATATGGTAATAAGGAAAAAACAGGGGCTAGAATTGAGGTGTTTTTATTAAGAGAATTAAATGAAGAACAACGTCTGTGGGATGTTTTAGTAGATCCTGCACGTAAAATAAGAATTGGTAATAAACTGTACTTTGGTGATGATGAAATGTTAGTTGCTGAGGTTATAGATAACACCACATCAAGAGGGCGTACTTTGCGTTTTTTATATGATGGTTCATATAAAGAATTTCGTATTAAGTTAAATGAACTTGGTCAAACGCCACTTCCAAAATATATAAAGAGAGATGTTGAGCCAAATGATGAAGAGCGTTATCAAACCATTTATGCTAAAAATGAAGGTGCCGTAGCTGCACCAACAGCAGGTCTTCACTTTTCGAAACATTTATTGAAGCGTTTGGAGATTAAAGGTATAAATTTTGCTGAAGTAACATTACACGTTGGTTTAGGTACTTTTAATCCAGTTGAGGTTGAAGATTTATCTAAACATAAAATGGATAGTGAAGAATTAGCTATTAATGGAAAAGCAGTAGAAATAGTAAATAGAGGACTGAAAGAAAAAAGACGTATTTGTGCAGTTGGTACAACAGCAATGCGAGCTATAGAAAGTGCCGTATCTACAAGTGGTAAGCTTAATGAAATTGATGGTTGGACGAACAAGTTTATATTCCCGCCTTATGAATTTAGTATAGCAAACTCAATGATTACTAATTTTCACACGCCAAAATCAACTTTATTAATGATGGTTTCTGCATTTGCAGGACATGATTTTATAAAGAAAGCATACCAAGAAGCAGTAAAAGAAAAGTATAAGTTTTACAGTTATGGTGATGCCATGTTAATCATATAAAACAGTTAAAGCCTTGTTAATTCAAGGCTTTTTTATGGCATTACCCTAGGGTTGGGTTTTATTCGTTGATTTATATTTTAAATTAATGAACTCATGAATATAAATATTTCGGCAGTCGCTTTTTTGTGTTGCATAGGCGCAACAACACAAAAAGAGCTTCATCAAAAACTCAATCCCTAATGCAATACTAAAATTTTAATTAATATTTATAACATCAACAGAAACAATTCCCTCCTTGAGGAGGGCTAGGGAGGTGTTTTAAAGTTTAATTTTAGTTAACCTTTAAGAGAAGAGTTTCCTCCTTAGGAAGATTAAGGAGGCTTTTTTTCCTATTTTTGCATAACCTATGGCAAAAGATAAAAAAGATATACGCGCATTAACCAAAGAGCAACTACGAGATTTTTTTGTAAAAGAAGGTGATAAAGCTTTTAGAGGAAATCAAGTATATGAGTGGCTTTGGCAAAAATCTGCACATACTTTTGAAGACATGACCAATGTTTCAAAAGAAACTCGCCAAATGCTAGAAGATAATTTTGTGATCAACCATATAAAAGTAGATACTATACAGCGAAGTAACGATGGCACTATAAAAAATGCGGTGCGATTGCACGATGGATTAATTGTAGAGTCGGTTTTAATACCTACAAAAACCAGAACAACAGCTTGTGTTTCTAGTCAGGTTGGTTGTAGTTTAGATTGTAAATTTTGTGCGACAGCACGTTTAAAACGCATGCGTAATTTAAACCCAGATGAAATTTACGACCAAGTAGTTGCTATAGATAATGAAAGCAAATTGTATCATAATCGACCATTAAGTAATATTGTTTTTATGGGCATGGGCGAACCGCTTATGAATTATAATAACGTTATAAAGGCTATTGATAAAATTACTTCGCCAGAAGGTTTGGGCATGTCTCCAAAGCGTATTACGGTTTCAACATCGGGTGTGCCAAAAATGATTAAAAAAATGGCTGATGATGAAGTTAAATTTAATTTAGCAGTATCATTACATTCTGCGATTGATGAGGTACGAACTCAAATTATGCCCTTTAACGAAACCTTTCCTTTAAAAGATTTAAAAGAATCATTGGAGTATTGGTATGAAAAAACCAATCGTAAAATTAGTTATGAATATGTAGTTTGGAAGGGTATAAATGACAGCCAAAAAGATATTGATGCTTTTGTAAAATTTTGTAAATATGTACCTTGTAAAGTAAATATTATTGAATATAACCCTATTGATGATGGTGATTTTCAACAAGCTACAAACGAAGCTTTAGAAAATTATATTAATGCATTAGAAAAAAATAGGATAGTAGTAAATGTGCGTAGAAGTAGAGGTAAAGATATTGATGCAGCTTGCGGGCAGTTGGCTAATAAAACATAAAAGAGCTTCATTATGAAGCTCTTTTATGTTGGTTTTATAAACTCTATTTATTGTTTAATTATTTTTTTTGTAATCATGCCGTCTATAGAATATATGTTTATTATGTATAGACCATTGTTTAATTCAGAGATATTAATTTGTTTCTTAGTAAGATTTTTAATTGCAATAGATTTAATAATTTTACCGTTTAAGTCAACAATTTCTAATTTAGTAAGGTCTAAACGGTCAGCTACAGCTAAGTTTATAATATCAGTAGCAGGGTTTGGATATAGTTTTACAGATTCAGACAGTGTATTATCAGTATCATTTACTCCTAATAGATTTTCAGTTGCAGTAGCTCTGACTCTAAAAGAATCAAATTTATAATCAAAAGAAGAAGTGTTTCCAGTAAAAGATAAAACCAGAAAGTCTACTTCAATAGGGTCTATATTAGCATCGGTACCTGATACGCCTGAATAAAAGCCTGGTCCTTTCCAAATTACTTGTCCTGTAGTATAGTTAAAAGCAAAACCAACTTTATACCAAGTGTTTTCATCTAAAGTTATTGCAGTTCCTCCAGCTCCTAAATTAAATCCTGATAGTGAGGGTGTTCCCATATCATCTAGTCTAGCTAAGCCTATGATATCTTTACTAACAGGGTCAAAAGATAATCCTGCTAATGTATTAAAGCTACTATCAAATAGCCTTATACCACCTGAGCTGATACTAGTAGCGGTTGAACCCGTATAAAATTCATACTCAATTTCTACTATATTGTTCCCTGAAGTTTTAGCAGCATTCCAATCTGTAGAAAAACCATTTAACCAAACAAATTTTTGTACTCCAGCAGCTGCAGAACCTGTAATTTGTAAAATATTTCCTTGAGTCCCACCTTCATTAAAAATTTGAAATTCTGAACCGTCACCACTAGCAGAATCAAAAACATTAAGACCTCCTTGACCACTCGCATTTCCAACTGTTAAAGCATCAAAATTTTCATTTTGAAATACTTGAGCAAAAACAAAAGATGTAATAAAGAATAATAAAAAAGTAATTTTTTTCATAGTAATCGTTTTAAAGTTAATTAATTAAATTAATATTTTTAGATGATTAAATACAACATCGTCGATTAACAGCGTTTTTTGTTGTTGTATTGTTAAATTTATTATTGTTTGTTTTGTTCCAAGATTATAGTATAGATATAACTTAATTAGTAAATTTGTCGAAAGGTAACTTTAGTTTTGAAAATAGTAGAGCAAATAAAACAACCTATAGCATACGAAATGGATCTTTTCGAGCAAAAGTTTCTACTTTCTATGGCGAGTAAAGTGGCTTTATTAAACAGAATTACTCATTACATTGTAAACCGGAAAGGGAAGCAAATGCGACCCATGTTTGTGTTTCTGGTTGCTAAAATGGTATCAAATGGTGAAGTAAGTGAACGTACCTATCGCGGAGCCTCAGTTATTGAATTAATACACACAGCGACATTAGTACACGACGATGTGGTTGATGATAGTAATCGACGTCGCGGATTCTTCTCGGTAAATGCCCTTTGGAAAAACAAAATCGCCGTTTTAATTGGTGATTATTTGCTATCAAAAGGCTTGTTGCTTTCTATTGACAATAATGATTTCGATTTACTTAAAATAATCTCTATCGCCGTGCGTGAAATGAGTGAAGGTGAATTGCTACAAATTGAGAAAGCGCGAAAACTTGATATTACTGAAGCCGTTTATTACGAAATTATACGTCAGAAAACGGCAACTTTAATTGCCGCATGTTGTAGTTTGGGTGCAGCATCGGTAAAGCCAGAGTCTCAGCTTGTAGAAACCATGCGAAAATTTGGAGAACTTATTGGAATGGCATTTCAAATAAAAGATGATTTATTTGATTATGGCGATGAGCAAATAGGAAAACCAACTGGCATTGATATTAAAGAGCAAAAAATGACTTTGCCATTAATTTATGTACTAAATCAAGTGCCTAAAAAAGATAAAAACTGGCTTATAAACTCCATAAAAAATCATAATAAAGATGCGAAACGTGTAAAAGAAGTGATTGCTTTTGTTAAAGAAAACGGCGGCTTAGATTATGCGGTTTCAAAAATGAATCAATTTCAAGAGGAAGCTTTAAAACTACTTAAAAACTTTCCAGATTCTGAATACAAAAATTCACTAGAGCTTATGGTGAATTATGTGATTGATAGAAAGAAGTAACTTATTTTTCAGAATGTTTCGTTTATCGTGTTTGTTCATGTTTAGTGGCGTGGTTTTTTCAATTTCTAACTTATTAATGACGGCTCACATCAGACGATAAACGAATGTGGTTGAAATTTTTTACAAAGTCAAGCAGGTAGGATAAAACAGTTTAGAGAATAAAACTTATTGCTGTTGTTGCTGTTGCTGCTGTTGAATGCGTTCTAAATTACGTTTGTAGCTATTATTGTTGTCAGAGGTTGTTGTTAATGGTTCTATGGTAGATTCTAATTCGTTTTTATTGGTTTTTACTTCCACTTTTACCTCTAGTTTAGCTTCAACTTTTCCTTTAAAAACACCTTTAACTGGAGAACAATCATCATAATTACGTCCTATAGCTAATCGTACATGGTTTTCATTTGCGATGGCATTATTTGTTGGGTCTACACCAAACCAACCGTAAAAAGGAATATAAGCTTCAATCCAAGCATGTGTTGCGCCTTCACCTCTAGTTATGGTGTCGTTTGGGCAAATATAACCGCTTACATAA
>TARA_R110000868_G_scaffold122495_3_pt1 | contig 10896 bp, 11 predicted proteins | sample TARA_R110000868 | Tara Oceans TARA_R110000868 (sample SAMEA4397489) | marine metagenome | biome: Polar Biome; feature: [SRF] surface water layer (ENVO:00010504); material: water (ENVO:00002006), including particulate matter (ENVO:01000060) such as... | depth 5 m | reverse complement strand
TAATGCAAATACATTCTCTAATTGGATGAGTGAATTTAACCCCATTTAACTGGTTCTAAAATGAAATTATTATTAGCTATAATAGCACGACTTTCTTTTAAGGTTTTTGAACCTTTATTACTATTCTATTCTATATTTAGAATACTTATTTTTAATAAATTTTCTTTTAAAGAAAGAAAAAATCTTTTTAATAACTATTTTTGGAGAGTCGCTTTAACTTTTGATCAAACTTCAAACGTAGTAGGAGACTTTTTTCTAAACGATACAATGAGTAAAAGTAAATTAACTTATTTTGGAAATGAAGACGAAACAATTAGTTATGCTATGGCACAACTAGAAAGAGATGATAATTTAACAGAATTTGGTAAAACTTGGGCAGAATTTTTAGATTCTGTAGACAAAGATCATTTAAAGAAAGCATTAACTAACAATGAAAATTAATACTCTTAAAACAGTGGATTTGAGCTTACCTAGTTTATTAAAAACATTACTATATTTAATGTCTGGAACAATAGCTTATGTTTTTCATGAATTAAATTTAGATGAAAAATTACTACTATACTATATGGTAGCAATTACTTTAGATTTTATATTTGGAGTTTTAGAGGCTAATGTTTTATTTTCTGAAGATCCAAAAACTTTTCCAGCTCCCACTAGTAAAAAAGCAAGGTATGGGTTAATAACAAAAGGAGTAATGCTGTTAATTCCCATTTTAGTGGGAATAACTTGTAATATTATAAATTTAGGAAAAGAAGTATCTATTTTGGCTTCTTCAACTATTTTAATACCACTAGCTTTAGCTGAAATATACTCTATTTGGGGACATATTATTAGTATTTTAACTCGACAAAAAGTTGAAGAAACTGATGCTGTTACAATGGTAATAACTAAACTAAGGAAAAAAATATTTGATTTAATTAAAAAACTAGGAGATTAATGAACTTATCAAAGAATCTTACATTAGCAGAAGTTACTAAAAGTAACACCGCCACAAAATATGGAATTTCTAATTTGCCAACTAAAGAGCATGAGGAAAATCTTAAAACAATTGCTAAAGAAATTTTTCAACCAACTAGAGAACATTTTGGTAACTCTATTTTTGTATCATCTGGATATAGATCTAAAGAACTTAATAACAAAATTAAAGGGGCTACTAGTTCACAGCACAGTTTTGGGGAAGCTTTAGACTTAGACGGAGATATCTATAAGACTCCTTCTAATTATGAAATATTTCATTATATTAAAGATAACTTAAAGTTTGATCAACTAATTGCAGAGTTTCCAGTTAATGGAAAAATTTCTTGGGTTCACGTTTCTTATCGAAAAGAAAGATTACGAAATCAGATTCTTATAGCAACTATAAGTGGTGGTAAAACTGTGTACCTACCTTATAAAGGAAATGAGTCTTTAGTATATGAACAATAAATACTTAATAATTATAAGCATACTTATATTTGGGATTGGTTTTGTTAGTGGGTTTAAAATTAATAGTAGTCCCACTCAAATAAAAACTCAAGATTCTTTGTACTCTGTAATTGATTCTATTATGATTTCTAAGGAAGTAGAGTTTCAAAATCAAAGAAAAAAATCTAGACTTACCCAAGATTCACTATCTTTGTTATTACAAAAGAAGGACAGCTCTTTAAATGTTTCTAATAAAAAATACAAAATAAAATATGAAGCTGCTAAAAATAGTTCTATTGATTCTGTTGACCTTTATATTATATCCAAACTTAATCAAATCACAATCCCTGAGTGAATTAAATAGGCGTAAGATTTGTTATCTTATAGATAACAGAGAAGAACTTCAAGACAGTGTAAAACATCTCTTAGAACGCCAAGAAATCGTTGGTTTACAAATAAGAGAACTTAATACTCAAATTTATCTGTTCGAAGAAGAAGTAGAATCTTTAAATTCTAGAATTGTTGTTAAAGATTCGTATAACAACGTACTTCAAAAAAATATAGTTACTTTAACAGAAGGTAAACTAAAATTACAAAAATCTGTAAAAATTTGCAAGATAGTTATTCCAATTTCTTTTGGACTAGGAGTAGCCTCTTCTTTATATTTAATATATGGAATTAAATGACTTTTTAATTGAACAAATTAAATCTACTCCAAATCCTAATTTTGCTAAGATAGGAAGATTAGCTAAAGAAACTTTTAACCTAAAAGAAACTGACGAAAATCTTAGAACGAAAGCTTCTAGACTACATAAAAAATTACTTTTAGAACAAAGTCCTTCTTCTCATTTTTTAATGCAAGAGACTATAAAAAAATTAGGAATAAACCCAGAGGATATTACAGAAGCTAAATTTATTAATCATTTAAAGACTCCCTCTGTAAATATTAAAACTAAATACTCAAAAGAAGAAGTTACTATAGATAGTTTACTTGATAAAATTCAAAGTATTATAGATAAAAGTTCTATAGTCCCAGAAATGTTACCAGAAATTGTACTTCTAGAAGAAGAAAAAGCATTTATATTTTGGTCTTCTGATAAGCACGTTGGGGCTAAAACAGAAAAAGACTCAATCTATGAAAATGAGTATAATAGAGAAGTTTTTAAAAATAGAATGTTGGCATCAATAGTTCCCTGTGTAGAAGCTCACCATAATTTAGGAAGATTTGATAAAATAGTTTATGTTGATCTTGGCGATTCTTTAGACGGTTGGGATGGGTACACAACTAGAGGAGGGCATAAACTACCCCAAAATATGAATAATGTTGAGGCTTTTACTACTTATATAGAAGAAAGCCTTTCTTTTTTTGATACCCTTATATCGTTAAACTTAGCTAATTCTTATGAATTTATAGCTCAAGTAAATGATAACCACTCAGGGAACTTTGGACAGATAGCCAACGAAACTTTAGCTAGAATTTTAAATTTAAAATATCCTCAAATTAAAACTACTATTTTTTCAAAGTTTGTAGATCATTTTATTTATGGTGGTCATACTTTTATGTTATGTCATGGAAAAGACTCTGAGGATTTAAAACACGGATTACCCTTTATTCCTACAGATAAAGTATCTGATTGGATTAGAGAGTATATTTCGGAAAAGAAAATCAATACTGAATATAAGCATTTTATTAAGGGAGATCTCCATCAATCTAATTCCTTTACTTTAAAGTGGGGAAGATATAAAAATGTACTATCTTTGTACGGAGGTTCTAAATATATACATAATAACTTTGGAAATAACAAAGGTGGTTTATGTTATGATATAATTTGGAAACATACAAGTAAGTGTTACTCAGATGAAATAATGTTTTAATGACAACAAACGAATTAATATATGAAGTTTATGAGGGGTTAAATATTAACTCTGATGACACCAACATAGACGAACGTCTTATTCTTCATAAGATAGCCAGTAAACGAGCTTTGTGGGTATCTAATGAAATGAATAAGCGATTTAGAAATATCCCACCTGCTTTAATTCAAGATTTAGGATGTTTAGAACTGGAAGAAACTTCTTCTGAAGAGTGCTGTAGTTCTCAATTAGACTGTTATTTTATGAGAACAGTTCTTGAGTTACCAATGCCTATATCATTACATAGAGATTTATTAATAACTAGAGTTGGTTCAAAAGATAAAAAAGAAAAAGAGTATACATTAGTTTCTTATGAAAGAATTCCATTTGTAGGAAATGGAAGATTTAATCAAAATGGAATTTACGCTTTTTGGTTAAACAACAGAATTTATTTAATGAGTAAAAATCAATCTATTATTTTATTTGAAGGAATAAATATAATGGGAGTATTTGAAGCTCCTCACGAAGCAGTTAATTTAATTACTTGTGACGGGTTACCTTCTTGGACTTATGATTCTAAATACCCTTTATACGGAAAATTATGGGAATATATTAGACCTCAAGTAGAACAAGATTTAATGAAAAAGATGCTAATTCCTCAAGATAATGTTAATGATGGAACTACTAAAGAGAACAAAGGGCAAGCTCAACCACAATAAAAGTACTAAAGATGCTTATGAATACTATAAAAATAATAATGTAACTGATGTATCTAAACTTAATTTTTTAAAAGTTGCTAAAGAATTAAATGAAAAACTATTAAAGCTTTGTATAGCAGATAATATACCTTTGTATTTACCTTATATGGGTAAAATAGAAATTAGAAAATATAAACGAAAGTTATTTGATGAAGAAGGAAATTTAAAATTTAGAATAATTGACTATAAAAAAACAAATGAAGCTAGAAAAGAAACCGGAGATCCAGAAGTTATTATATTAAGAACTAATGATCATTCAGATGGGTTTACTTACAAGTTTTATTGGAGAAAAAATTATTGTCAAGATCCTTTAATTAAAAGACTAGCATTTAAAGCAGTAAGAAATTTAAATAGATTTCTTGCAGAACAAATATTAACAGAAAAAAACGATTACTATGAAATCAGAGCTTACAAATCTCTCCGAGAACGAAGCAAATTCTTTTAAAGAATATAAGGAGTCTTACATTAAAGATGAAATTGAATATTCTAAATCTGTAAAACAAATGCCTTTAGATTCTGGAGGAAATGTTTTTATTATAGATGAAAAAATAGAAGGCCCCTATAATAAAAGACCCTCTTTAAAAGAAGGATGGGAAGAAAAAGAAGGTTACGGATCAGAATATTTTTATTATTGTAAATCTTATGTTACTTTAACTAACCCTCGTTATAAAGATATAATTTCAAAACTTAGAGGGTAATGTCTGTAAATGGTAAATATGTAAAGATAGCCAGAATACTTGAAAGAGTTCATTCTGATTGGGGGTTTGATTCTATTCCAATAGAAGATGCTATTGAATGGGCTGGAAGTTTATTTTCTTTAGCTCCTTCTATGTATGTTCTAAAACACGATATAGCTGAAATTACTATAGCAGAAGGAAAAGGAAAACTACCTTGTAATTTAGAGTCTATTATTCAAACTGCTAAATTGCAAAATGATAATACATTAGTAGCTAATGTTCCTCCAACTTTATTTTTTACTCCAGAGGAATTGTTATTAAACGATATAGATTCAACTTCTACTAATATTTTAATAACTAATTTAAATTCTAAAACTTTGTTACCTATGAGATGGGCAACAAATACTTTTCATCTACTTCATCATAAAACAGATATTGATTTCCAAAGTGAATCTGCAATTACTTATATAGTAAACGATAATTATATATTTACTAATTTTGAAACTGGTACTGTGTATATGAGTTATTTAGCTATTCCAATAGACGAAGATGGTTTACCAATGATTCCAGATAATGAATCTTGGATTAGAGCAGCTTCTCACGAAATAGCTTGGATGTGGAGTAAAAAAGAAGCTATTAAAGGTAATATAGGTTGGGACACAGTACAATACATAGAAAGAGATCGAGATTGGTATTTTGCACAAGCTGTAAATAGATCCAGAATGAATAGTATAGATAAGGAAGAGGGATCTAAAAATCATAGATTAGACGCTTTTAGAACTGGTTCTCAGCATAATTCTATGTTTAGAAATATGCAATTACCCGGATCATTTAAAACAGAGAGAAATTAATGAATAGTAATCATCAAAATGCGGGGATGAATCAAGACCTATCTCCAATAAATCCAGAGTACGAGAAGTTTTATTATGAAGCTTTGAATATGACTATTTTATTTGATAAAAATTCCAATCAATACATTCTTAGTAACGAAAATGGTAATAAACAAATTTTTGAAATTCCTACAATTATTAAAGAAGGGACTCACATGGTATATGGGGAACTTCTTACAAGATTAGATGTTAAGTTAAACTCAACTACTATACGAATATATTACACAAGAAGAGACTCAAGTGAGTTTAGTGCTGTTACTGAAGATCTTATTGTAATAGGACACGCATTAGGTAACACAGAATTATATGTTTGTACTACAAATGGGACTCAAGATCAAATTTGGAGATTTGATTACACAGAAGATTTTACTGGAGCTGAAGAAATTAGATTAATTTGGACTGGAAAATTAGGTTGGGAAACCACTGATAAATTAAAGGTTAGATATAACTATGAAAATAATAGTGTTGCTAAACTTTATATTATTGACGGAAGATCCCAACTTAGATCAATTAATGTAGCTAATTCGTTAATTGACCCGAGTGACCCACTTCATCCTTTAAATTTTTCTATTAAATCTTTTGACTCTTGTCCTGAAGTTTGGCTTCCTCAAGCAGTTATTACTAATGGTTCCAAGGTAGGTAAGTTTGTAAAAGGACAAGTTCAATATACTTATTCTTTATTTAACAGAAATGGCAATATTACTAAGGTAGCTCCATTTTCGTCTTTAGCTACAATTTCAAAAAGTGGCAAAGGTTTTTTAAATACTGAACATGGAAATTCCTCTTTTACTATAAATATTTCTGGGTTAGATACTTCATTTACAAGTATTAGAATATTTCGAATACACCATCTCTCTTCAGGGAGTACTACGGTTAGAGAATTATACAACGGAAGTCATTCGGGTAGTTTTGTAATGACAGATACAGGAGGAAATTTTGGAGTTACTTCTTTAACTTTATCTGAGTTGTTAAATATTGGATCTGATTTTTTTATTCCAAAATCATTTGAAATCCTAAATAATTATTTATTCTTAGGAAATATTCAAGAAGAAGAAATTGATTTATCTGCTTATGATACTAGAGCTTATAGGTATAGAAGAAACGTTACAGCACCTTACACAACTTGTGCTATTTATAATGAAGCAGGGACTCAGGAAAAGAATTTTTCAGGAAGTACTTACCCTAATTTAAGTACAGAATTAGAATTTGACTGTCTTAATTTAAGTGATTATAATTATAGCGGTGACGGGGGTATGGGGGGATTGAGTAATGAATTTTATTTTAAAAATAGTAGTACTTTAGTTAATACTGGAGACGTAACACCAATAGGAGCTACAGGACCTAACATTGATATTTCTTTTGAGAGAATTCCAATAAATACTTTTACATCTTATGATGGAGCTAATTATAAATATAGACATTACAAGTCTAATGAAGTATATAGATTTGGGGTTAGATTTATTACCAAAAGAAATTCATATTCTGACGTTAAATGGATTATAGATTTAAGAATGCCCTCGTATTCTGTTTATGATCACGTTTCTTTTCATTCTGAGTATTCTCTAGAGTTGTGTTCTGATGGGGGTGAAATTTCAGTAGTGGTTCCAAAATTTACTTTAAATAATTTAGATTTACTTCCTGATAATGTTGAAGCTTTTCAAATAGTACGTTGTGTTAGAGGAGAATCTGGAAAAAATATTATAGATCAAGGATTGGTTAACCCAATGCTTTATAATCCTAGTAACTCAGTTACTCCAATTCAATCTAGATCCTATACTCCGTACCCTGCTTTATTCTACGATAGCATTGATCAAGGTTTAAACTACGTTCATAAACTAGCAAGAGCTATAATATACTACGATGGTTCCGGAACTTTACCTACAACAGGAAATTTATATTTTGGGACCGGAATAGCTACAATAATTCCTAATAGTTCGACCGGGGATAATGTATCTGGTAATATGGCCATTAATGTAACCTTGAATCTTAATCAACTAGAAGATGAGGTAATTATAAGTGACGGCAATGGATGGTCCGCAACAGTGTTTTCAGTAGAAAAGATAGATGTTTTTTCTGGAATTGACTATCTCACTAAATTTGAAACATTCCAAATATATTGTCCAAGACATTTAATACTTGGAGATAAAATATTATTAGAAGCTACTACAGCACAGTTAAGTACTATAACAGGAGGAAATAAGAGTTTTACTTATTATAAATTAGGTAGTAATTACTCTATAGAAGATCAAACAAATAAAATTAAAATAGAAGCACTAGGATTTTCTAATATTAGATTAGCTTATTCAGCAGAGGGTACTTATGGAGAAACCCCAGTAGGAGCAGATGATTTATGGTGGATTCCAAGCGAAGGAGTAGATTCTATGAGTAAGCTAGTTGTTAACTTTTCTTCATATTTAGTTACTCCTTTTTATAGTGTTATTAGTACAGCATTCAATTATCCTTATTTACCACTTGGTAAAAAATATGCTATTTCTGACTCATACCCAGATCATACTAAAGAAATAAGTGCCATTGGAAGATCATTTACTAACTTGTTTATGTTATATAATAATGTAGGAGATGCTACTAAAAATTTATTTGGGATAGGGTGTGACACTATAGTTATATCTCATAGTTCAGGGGATACTATGCAAAATTTTTTCTCTACAACACTTCCATCAATACAGATTGGGTACTCAGATGGATTAGTATTAGTAGACTTAATTAAAGTTAATACAACTCAATACGGAGGTAGAAGTTACGCAGCTAGAAAATCCTCTGAATATATTCCATGTGGAGATGTTACTAGGATATCAGACTCAAATACTTGTTATGTTGCAAATGGAGATACTTTCATATCTCAATTTAATTTTCATAGAATTATTCCTACGGGATGGAGTACTAGTGTTACATATACTCTAGATACTCTTGGACTTAACTCTGCAAGTAATGTTAATTTAATTTATGGAGAGTTTGTAAGAATTTATCAAGAAACAGATCTTAATTTAGAATTAAGAGAAGATAAAATGTTAGAGTATTTAGATGAATTAGAATTTAATCCAGATTCAGATAGAAGAGCTTATACTTATGATCAAATTAATAACAGAGAAGATATTGTAATTAAATATAGAGCACAATCAGATTTTGTAAATGAAATTGTTGATTTTAAAACAGTAATTAGATACTCTAAATTAAAATTTTATAACGAACCTTATGATTCATTTTTAGATTTTGATATTAATAACTTCAAAGAATGCCCTTCAAACTTAGGGGAAATTACTAATATAACATCTCTTAATAACTTATTATATATCCATCAATCAAATGGAATAGGTTATTGGTTAATAGACCCAACTGCGATAAGTAACTCTTCTTCTGGTTCTATAGTTTTAGGTTCTGGGGATGTTTTACATAAATATAATATATTAGATGATAGAAATGGAACTACTCATTTTAATTCGGTAATTAAAGGAGAAAGAGGTATTTATTCATTTGATACTAATACTAAAAGATTTTTGAGAATTTCTGGGGGAAAAGAACCCGCTATTTCAGATACTAAGGGTTTATATAAATTTTTAATAAATAGATACCCAAATAGTAATGATGTATTAGAAGTTAATTTAGGGTTTGATCCACAAAATTTTACAGTGTATTGTAGCATTTTAGATGTTAATGATATAACTAACAGTGTTACGTTTAGTTATAATGAATTTTCAGAGAGCTTTGTTTCTTTTCATGACTACATTGCTAGTATATATTTTTCAGATAGGGAACGATTTTACTCTGTTTCAAATATAATTTCATACCCGTTACTTACAAATTTTGTTTGGGTGCATAACTATTCACAAAATACAAATATCTATGGAGAAGACAAAGATTGGTACATAACTTATATTTCAGGAAAAGAGGGTCTTACAAATAAATTATTTTCAAGTTTTGAATACAAATTAGAGGTAATAGATTCTTTGGGAACTTACGTTGAAAGAAGTTCTAATTTTAATTCATATCAAGTTTGGGTTGAAAATCAAGATACAGGAGTAATACTTTTAAATGATCCTAGAACAGTTACCAATTATAATAATAAATGGAGAGTAATTATTAAAAGAGACATTAATTCTAGATATGCTAAAGGAAGACTTAACAACGCATACATTTATTTAAAACTAATAGGTAATGACTCTACAGATAAGAAATACAAATTATATCCATTAACTATTAATTACGAACATTTAATTTATTAACTTTGTAACATGGCAGGAAACAGTAAACTTAAAAAGGCAAGAAGAACAAGAATAGCTAAAGATGTGGGGATGGGAGCTTTAGATGTGGCTATGGCTACTACTGGAGTTGGAGCAGTAGCGTCTGCCGTTACTGGAAAAGATGCATCTAGTTTATTAGGGTATGAATATGAAACTAAAATTGGTAAAGGATTTGATAAAGTTTCAAATACTCGGGCTCAAGTGCTGGGTGCAGTCGCTCCAGTAATTGCTGGTGCTGCTGGTGCTACTGTTGGAATTCCTCCCAGTGTTAGTATGGCTGCCATGAAAGGAGTACAAGGAGTTGCACAAGGTTTTACAGGAGATCCAATGGAAGAAGAGTCTTTCGGTAATATTCCTGCTATAGCGGGGGCTGCTGCTCCTCTAGTTGCTGGTGCTATAGGAGGTGACCCTGCCGCTGCCGCTGCCCCTGCCGCTGCCGCTAATAGCTCTTATGGCGTTGCTGATTTATTTAAACCTAATGTTAACAATATTCTTAGTCCAACAGGAGGTATTCCTACTACATTTCAAATGGGAGGTAAAATGATGAGAAACTTATATGCTGATGGTGGAGAACTTACTGAATTTAATGGAGGTGGTAGCCATGAAATGAATCCTAACGGAGGAATCCCTCAAGGTCCAGATGCTTTAGTTGAGCAAGGAGAAACTAAATTTAATTCTGAAGATTATATCTTTTCTGACAGATTAAAAGTAGAAAAAGGTACAGCTGCTGAATTTAAACTTTCTAAATTAGAAAAAGCTACTTACGCAGAATTGTCTAAAAAAATTAAAGATAAATATACTAAAGTAGAAAGAGATAACGATACATTAGGTAAAGAATCTCTAGAACGAGATTTAAAGAAACTTTCTGAAAAGCAAGAAGTTTACAAACAAAAGCAGTTTGAAAAGCATATGCGTAAAGCTATGGAATTTGCTCCTCAAGATATGCAAGCTCCTCAAGATATGCAAGCTCCTCAAGAAGCACAAACTCAACTTGCTCCCCAAAATATGCAAGCTCCAAGTCCAGATATTAATGGAAGTCAAGAAATGCAAGCTC
>TARA_R110000868_G_scaffold1986_4_pt1 | contig 10903 bp, 9 predicted proteins | sample TARA_R110000868 | Tara Oceans TARA_R110000868 (sample SAMEA4397489) | marine metagenome | biome: Polar Biome; feature: [SRF] surface water layer (ENVO:00010504); material: water (ENVO:00002006), including particulate matter (ENVO:01000060) such as... | depth 5 m | reverse complement strand
CGGCAATAGCGCGCCGAGGGTTTTCGGCGCGCGTGCGTTGCGGCTTAGCCGCTGTTGCGTTGTGGGTTACCGGCGCGGCGCAGCGGGCTGCAGCTACGCGGGTCAATAGCACCGACATAGGGGTTGCCATAGCCCATCACGCAGCCCACTTGCTGGTTGCGCCAGCGCTCCCATTCGCTGATCGGGTATTGGCGGTTCCAGGCTTCGTAGGTGCGTCGGTCGAGTTTCGACAGGCGCAGTTTGTAGTGGTCAGCCATATACAGGTAGATGCGCGCCGATGCGCCACGGGCATGGGCCGGCGGCATGGCGGTTTTGGCTTTGAAATTGACCACCATGGGGCAGGCGCCGTATTGCTGCGGTTTGTCGCTGAGCATGCCGAGGGCGTAGTTGGAGCGGTCGCCATTGACCTCACCGATGCTCGGTACCAGGTTGTGCAGGTCGGCCTCGGCGGCTTTGAAGGTGGCGTCGTTACGTGCGCAGTTTTTACGCCCGCCGTTCTGCCAGCATTGGCGCTGATGGCCAATCACCCAGGCCGGCACCACGTGTTCCCACTCCAGTCGCAGGGCACGGCGCAGCTGTTTGCGTGGGCTGTAGCCGCAGCTGTCGAGGTCGACGCGGTTGCCGTTGTACGCGCAGTTGCAATAGAAAGTGTTGGGCCGCTCAGCGTAGAGCTTCCAGGCAATTTTCTTGGCGGCGCTGAAGGTTTTGGGCGCATCGGCGAAGGTGGGCAGGGCAATTAATAGGCAGAGCAGGGCAAGCAGGTGCGGCATGGGGGACTCGGCAGCAAAAAAGCTGCGGATCATACCGGTTAAAACGCTCTGCGACGGTGCTTTTGGCGCTTTACCGCATAGCGGTCAGCAACCTTTAGTGCCTGCTAGGGTCTGTTAGCACGTAACCTGAACTTGTGAGGCTAGGTGTTTGATTGTGCTGTAAGTCATGCCTTTGGGCAGAAAAGCTGATCAATCTGGATTTTGTTGCTAGCGTTACTCCATCACACCGCAGCGGATGACCTCCACTGATGAGTAACGTGCAGCGTTTACCAAGGCTGGAAAAACGCGCCCATGCTATGCCCTTTCTGGGCCTGTCGCGGCGGGGGAGCTGGGTGTCCGGGCTACTGCTTTTCATCGTACTAGTCCTGAGTGGTTGCTCCACACGGCAGGACCATCAGACCATCATCAGCAACCAAAGCCCGATCAAGCCCTCCGAGTTTTTCCAGAGTCATGCTGACCGCATGGCAACCCTGGGCATGCGCAATAACCTCAATAGTCTTTACCGTTTGATGGACAAGCTGTACCTGCGCAACCCGCGCGAATGGCGCAAAACCGGCTTGGCCGATGTGCAAGCCGTGAAGCGTGCTGTGCATCGCGCGATTGAGCTGGATCAGCCGCTGCCGCAGTTGGCTGGACGCACCGATGTCGCCGCGCTGGGTTATGCCCTTAGCGCCGAGTATCAGGGTGATCGCGTTGGGGCGTTTATCTACTCACTGGCGAGCATGCTGATTACTGCCCATGGCGGGCGCACTGAGTACTACATGAGCGATACGCTGGACCCGCAGTTCATCCACAACGCTGCGCGTAATGTTGAGAAGGCTAGCTGGATGCTCGCGCAACGTACGGATGCCGGCGGCACGCCGTGGCTGCTGTCCAACGAGATTTCTGCCGAGGGGCGTAACCTCAGTTATGCGGTGGAGTTCGGCAAGATAGTCGCGCGTCTGGATCTGCTCACCGATGTGCTGGATGAGCGCTACCGGCGCATGGGCGTGAGTTACGCCCAGGGGTTGCTGTTTATGAACTTCCTGCCGGTCCAGTAAGCCGCACCTTCCCGCTTTTAATAACCGTCCTCTTTAATAGCTTTCTTCAAGGCGCTTCTGGCCCTGCGCGTTGGCTGCTTCAATCTGCTGCTTAAGTTGTTCTGTTTGCTGTTGCAGTTGCGCGGCCTGTTTGGCTTGCAGGCTGGCGGTGGCGGCTGTTTCACCGAGGCCGCAGGCGCTCAGCAGGAGTGTGCTCGATAGCAGGGTGACGGTAAGGCAGCGCATAAAGACTCCGGGGTTTGATTGGCGGGCAGTTTATTGCCAGCGTTGGTAAATGGCATCCAGTGTGCCAGCGTCTCTTAAACGCTCTAGCGCTGCTGCGAACCGGTCTGCACGGTCGCGATCACCCTTGGCAAAAGCCACATAACGCGGCATTTCTACCAGTGGTTTGGCTAGGATATGTACGCTTTGCTCGGCGCGCTGTTCGCGCACGAAGTACATCAGCTGCACTCGATCCCCAACTATCACATCAATGCGCCCTGCCAGCAGCATCGACACCAATTGCCGTGGGTTCTGCGCGCTGCTATCGCGGCGCAGATCAGCCTTATCGAAGTTCGACTGGTAGGCGTAACCGCGCACCTGACCAATGATGTAGGGAGAGAGGTCATCGAGATCGGCCCAGTCGGTAAGGTTAGTTTTGTACGAGGTCATAAACACGGTGGAGCCGGTGCGGATCGGTCCGACTAGCTCGTATTGCTGCATGCGCTCGGGGGTGCCGGCGAATTGAAAAGCCATCGCCACGTCGTTGCGGTCGAGCATGCGCTTGACCCGCTCCCAGGGATACAGGCGCAGGTTGTAGGTGATATTGGCGGCCTGCATCACCGCTTTAACCAACTCAACATCCAGCCCGCGTGGTTGGTCATCTTCGAGGGTGACGTAACTGTAAGGGGCGAACTGCTCATCCCCGGCCACCTTCCAGTCGGCGGCCTGTAACGCGCAGGGTATTAACAGCAACAGACACAGCGCCGCATTACGCATGACGTCCTCCGGGCTTGGGCCTTATCGAGCGATGTGCTCGCTAGTGATGCTAGCTAATCGCGTGCTGAGCTGCACGGTTGGCAGGGCGTAATCGTGGCATAAAAAAGCCCCGGTACGCAGGCCGGGGCTTGGCGAGGCAGCAAGTGCGCGACTCAGACTTTGCGCACGAACTCGGACTTCAGCTTCATCGCGCCAATGCCATCGATTTTACAGTCGATGTCGTGGTCACCGTCGCACAGGCGGATGCCTTTGACCTTGGTGCCGACTTTGACCACCAAGGAAGAGCCTTTGACTTTCAGGTCCTTGATTACGCTGACGGTGTCGCCATCTTGCAGCACGTTGCCGACCGAATCCTTGACCACCTTGGCGTCATCTGCCGCGTCGGTCGTGGCATTGGCCGACCATTCGTGGGCGCACTCGGGGCAGATTAGCTGAACGCCATCTTCGTAGGTGTATTCGGAATTGCATTTTGGGCAGGGCGGCAACGTGCTCACGGCGGGGGTCCTTGCGTGGTCAATAAGAAAAGGCCGCATAGTGTATAGGGTTTTTGTCAGCCTTGGTTTTACAGGGCTCCGCCGGGTGCTGGCAGCTGTGGCCAATTAAGGATGCCGCGGTCATTGAAGCGCCTACTGCCGAACAAGCCGCCGGCGAGCTTGCCGCTTAACTCGTAGGGCAGGCCTTTGCCGTCTTGATAGCCGGCCACGCCCCAGGCTTGGCGCAGTGCAGCGTAGGCGGAGAGACTGACCGGAATGTGCAGAATGCGCTCGCCAAAACGTGGCACCTGACCGCTTTGGGCGCTGACGCCGCTGAGTAACGGTTGTTGGTTGACCTTCAGTTGCAGGGCGACGCCGTCAAAATCAATAGGGCTGTTGTTGGGGTTTTGCACACGCAGCTTGATCGCAAAACGTACTTCCAAGCCTTCACCCGGTAAGGGTTCGATGCCAACCAGCTGGATCTGCAGTGGATCGCGAGGGGCCAGGGTGCTGCAAGCGCTCAGCGTGACCAGCAGGCTAACGAGCAGGGTGCGTATGAGGGTGCGGGGAAGGGCGATTGGCATGCTGGGGTTCCACTGCTGAGTAATCACAGAGTAGAAGACCCTGATTCGGAGGCGATTACGCCGCAGTGGTAGAAATAAGCGCGATGCCGTGTTCTACGAACCATGCCCGCCAGTCTGCAACGGCAGAGGCTGGCGGGTAGCGGCTGAGTATCAGAAGTGCGCTTTTACCAGCAGGCTGGCGGTGTTCTGATCGGTTGAGCCGACGAAGTTGTCGCTGACGAAACCGCTGTCTTGGATGCCGTACTTGTCTTTCCAGTAGTCGTACTCGATACCGACGTACAGCTGCTTCTCGCCCCAGCTCATGGCCTTGCCCAGGTCGTATTTGATCTGCGGGTTAAAGTGCAGGTTGGCGTGATAGCTCTTGTCGTTATCCACCACCCAGTCCATAAAGCCATCGATCACGATGTCGGATTTACCCACTGGGATGGTGTAGCTCCACACCGGGGTGATTTGCCACACGCCGCTACCATCGCGGCCACCGTCGGTTTCACGGTGGTAGAAGTTCAGCGAGAAGTAATCGAAGCCAGGGATCGCCAGATCAAAACCTGGGCCGATCAGGTAGGACTCGACGTCGTCTTCACCGAATTCATAGGTAGTGGCCAGCAGCACATCCTTGATCGGGCCAAATTCCAGCTTGGTATTGAACAACTTGCCGAACGACAGGCGCGGCGAGAATTCACCGTAAAAGGTGTGGCCATCGCCCGCGCCATTGGTGGCGTCGGTGTTGTACTTGATGGTGTCGAGAAAGAAGAACAGATCACCCGCGCTCCAGCCGCTGGCGTGCTCGAAGGTGATGGTCTGCTGGATTTCCGGGTCGACCTTGTAATCCTGACCATACAGATAGCTGAGGCTATTGTTCTGCCACTGCAGCAGGTCACCCGCTATGGCCTGGCCGCCCGCCAGCAGCCCGCCAGCCAGGACCAAAGAGGAAAGAGTACGGTTGATCATGTGGTGCTCCCCAACGTGCTGAATTATCGTTTTAAACCTGTCTGAATGGTCAGGCTAGCTGGTCATAGAGCAAGAACAAGGCCAAATACTATTTTTGCTCGCAGGTTCGCTATCCTGAGCCGTCGACGGCAGCTCGGGCGCGCACTTTAGTGAGTTTGCGGGGGATGTAAAGGCCGTAGATGCACTATTAACTGACTAAGTGGACAGTTTCGGCCTTATGTTGGTGCATCTACTGGCGAAGCTTTTGCAGGTGCCTGCGTGTATAGGAGGGTGTCTAGCTTTCGGGGGCTTCCAGGCTTTGCAGTTCGACCTGCTCCGGGCTGTTGCTGGATTCGACTGGGGTGCCCGCCAGCTGGCCGATCAATAGCCATTGCTGGTCAAGCTCGCTGCTGATCGCCAGCATGCGCTCAATCATCTTGCGTGCGCTGGCACGTACGGCGTTGTCCTTTGCATTGAGTAACTCAAACGACATCGCGGTGGTGGCGGCCGTCAGGTGAGTGAGGGTGCGCGTCGACAGGCTGAGCAACTCGGTCAATTGCGCTTCCTTGGCAGTCATAAACATCTCCTTGTTAATCGCTGTCTGAGCTTAGCCTGATAGCCGCGACTCCGGCTATTCACCCTATTAACTAGATTGCAGTGCAGGGCTTCATAGAGGCCCTGCACTTTGAGTGTCTATCCTCTGTGGGTGGTTACGCTGATCAGTGCAAGCACTCCGTCGGCTGACCTGCGCGAGTGGGGCAACTGTGCTTTGCTCAAATAAGTTGGATTAGATAGAAAGGTGCAACCTTTCGCGGTGTTTAGGTTGTACCTGTCGTCGGAAGATTGCTGCTTTTTTAAAACAGCCGTTTTACCTCGCCAGCGCGGGTTTCTCCCGCAGGCAACCGCAGGTTTGAGGCTTGCCCTTGCTATGGCGGTGTTTAAGGTGACTGGTGGGCTGTAAATAGTGTGCTTTTGTTAGGTTGCGCCTAGTTGCACCTTTGGCCTTGAGAGGTTTAATCTCGCGCCAGTTTTTTTGCCGTGCTCCAGCCCATACAGGACAAACCAATGGCCACCACTACCCTTGGCGTAAAGCTCGATGATGCAACCCGTGATCGCCTCAAGCAGGCTGCGCAGTCAATTGACCGCACGCCGCATTGGTTGATCAAGCAGGCAATTTTCAATTACCTGGAGCAGGTCGAGGGTGGTTTGACCCCGGCCGAGCATTCCGGCCTGGCCGCAGTTGCTGGTGAAGAGTCGGTTGAGGCTCTGACCGAGCAAGGTCTGCAGGTGTTCCTCGATTTCGCCGAAAGCATCCTCCCGCAGTCGGTGCTGCGTGCCGCGATTACCGGAGCTTATCGTCGCCCGGAAACCGAAGCGGTACCGATGTTGCTGGAGCAAGCGCGTCTACCCAAGGACATGGCCGAGGCCAGCAACAAACTGGCCATGCGCATTGCCGAGAAGCTGCGTAGCCAGAAGAATGCCAGCGGCCGTCAAGGGCTGGTGCAGGGTTTGCTGCAGGAGTTCTCGCTGTCCTCGCAGGAAGGTGTCGCGCTGATGTGCCTGGCCGAAGCGCTGCTGCGTATCCCGGATAAGGCCACGCGCGACGCGCTGATCCGCGACAAGATCAGCAACGGCAACTGGAGCCAGCACCTGGGCAACAGCCCGTCTATGTTCGTCAACGCCGCCTCCTGGGGGCTGTTGATCACCGGTAAGTTGGTGTCGACGCACAACGAAGCGGGCATGATTACCTCGCTCAATCGCATCATAGGCAAAGGCGGCGAGCCGCTGATCCGTAAGGGCGTGGACATGTCCATGCGCCTGATGGGCGAGCAGTTTGTTACCGGTGAAACCATCGCCGAAGCCCTGGCTAATGCCACCACTATGGAAACCAAGGGTTTCCGTTATTCCTACGACATGCTCGGCGAAGCGGCGCTGACCGATGAAGACGCCAAGTGCTACCTGGCGTCCTATGAGCAGGCCATTCATGCCATCGGTAAGGCGTCCCACGGCCGTGGTATTTACGAAGGCCCGGGCATCTCGATCAAGCTGTCGGCGCTGCACCCGCGTTACAGCCGCGCGCAGCACGAGCGGGTGATGGACGAGCTGTACCCGATTTTGCTGAACCTGACCAAGCTGGCCAAGCAGTACGACATCGGCCTGAACATCGACGCCGAAGAAGCGGACCGCCTGGAAATCTCCCTCGACCTGCTTGAGCGTCTGTGCTTCGATCCGGCCCTGGCCGGCTGGAACGGCATCGGCTTTGTGATTCAGGCTTACCAGAAGCGCTGCCCGTACGTGATCGACTACGTCATCGACCTGGCCAAGCGCAGCCGTCACCGCTTGATGATCCGCCTGGTAAAAGGCGCGTACTGGGACAGTGAAATCAAACGCGCCCAGGTCGAAGGCCTGGAAGGCTATCCGGTATTCACCCGCAAGCCGTACACCGATATTTCCTACATCGCTTGTGCACGCAAGCTGCTGGGCGTGCCGGAAGCCATCTACCCACAGTTCGCCACCCACAACGCTCACTCGTTGTCGGCGATTTACCAGCTGGCTGGGCAGAACTACTACCCGGGCCAGTACGAGTTTCAATGCCTGCACGGCATGGGTGAGCCGCTGTACGAGCAGGTTGTAGGCAAAATTGCCGACGGCAAGCTGAATCGTCCGTGCCGCATCTATGCGCCAGTGGGCAGCCATGAAACCTTGCTGGCTTACTTGGTGCGTCGTCTGTTGGAAAACGGCGCGAACACCTCATTCGTCAACCGTATTGCTGACCACAGCATCTCAATCAAAGAGCTGGTGCTCGATCCGGTGCAGCAAATCGAGCAGATGGCTGCGCAGGAAGGTGGCCTCGGTCTGCCGCACCCGCGCATTGCGCTGCCGTGCGCTTTGTATGGCGCTACCCGGAAAAACTCCGAAGGCATCGACCTGGCCAACGAGCATCGCCTGGGTTCGCTGTCTTCGGCCCTGCTGAGCAGCACCAACAATGCCTATAAGGCCATGCCGCTGCTCGGTTGTGACACGCCAGAGTTGGGCGAGGCGCAGCCGGTGCGCAACCCGGCGGATCACCGCGATATCGTCGGCCATGTGCATGAAGCCAGTGCGCAGGATGTACAAAATGCAGTGCTCTGCGCGGTGTCCAGTGGGCAAATCTGGCAGTCGACCCTGCCGGGCGAGCGCGCTGCCGTGCTCGACCGCGCCGCGGATCAGATGGAAGCAGAAACCCAGCAGCTGATGGGCTTGCTGGTGCGTGAGTCGGGCAAGACTTTTGCCAACGCGATTGCCGAAGTACGTGAGGCCGTGGACTTCCTGCGTTACTACGCAGCGCAGGCACGTAACCACTTCAGCAATGACAGTCACCGCCCACTGGGTCCGGTGGTGTGCATCAGCCCGTGGAACTTCCCGCTGGCCATCTTCAGCGGTCAAGTGGCCGCCGCGTTGGCCGCCGGTAACACTGTGCTAGCCAAACCAGCAGAGCAAACGCCGCTGATCGCCGCGCAGGCCGTGCGCATCTTGCTCGAAGCCGGCGTACCAGCCGGTGCCGTGCAGCTGCTGCCGGGCACCGGTGAAACCGTCGGTGCCGGCTTGATCGGCAACGAGCGGGTGCGTGGTGTGATGTTCACCGGCTCCACCGAAGTGGCCGGGATTATCCAGCGCAACCTCGCCGGTCGCCTGGATGCCCACGGTCGCACCATCCCCCTGATCGCTGAAACCGGCGGCCTTAACAGCATGATCGTTGACTCCTCGGCACTCACCGAGCAGGTGGTGGTTGATGTCGTCGCCTCGGCCTTCGACAGCGCGGGTCAGCGTTGCTCGGCCTTGCGCGTACTCTGCGTGCAGGCAGATGTGGCCGATCGGGTGATCAACATGCTTAAGGGCGCTATGGCTGAATACAGCCTGGGTAACCCGGAGCGCTTGAGCACGGATATCGGCCCGGTGATCGACGCCGAAGCCAAGGGCAATATCGATCAGCACATCGCGAAAATGCGCGAGAAGGGTCGCACGATTTTCCAGGCGGCGCGCAGCAATGGCGATGACCTGAGCCGCGGTACCTTTGTCACGCCGACGCTGATCGAGCTGGACAGCTACGATGAACTGCAGCGTGAAATCTTCGGCCCGGTGCTGCACGTGGTGCGCTATGCCCGTGCCGATCTTGCCAAGCTGCTGCAGCAGATCAACGACAGCGGCTATGGCTTGACGCTGGGTGTGCACACGCGCATCGATGAAACCATCGCCCAGGTGGTCAACAGCGCTAAGGTTGGCAACCTATACGTCAACCGCAATATGGTCGGTGCAGTCGTTGGCGTGCAGCCGTTCGGTGGTGAAGGCCTGTCGGGTACTGGCCCGAAAGCCGGTGGCCCGTTGTACATGTACCGCTTGCTGGCCACCCGCCCGCAGGATGCAGTGGCTAAGCAGCTGCAGCAGGAAGAGGGCGAGATTCAGCGTCCGGCTGCGCAGGCTAAGGTTATTCAGGCGCTGCAGGAGTGGGCGGTTGAGCATGAGCCGAGTCTGTCTGCCTTGAGTGCACAGTATGTCGAGCTGGCGCAAAGCGGCACTGTGCAGCTGTTGGCTGGCCCGACCGGTGAGCGCAACAGTTACAGCCTGCTACCACGTGAGCATGTGCTGTGCTTGGCTGATGAGCGCAGCGATTTGCTGGTACAGCTGGCCGCGGCGTTGGCCGTGGGTTGCCAGGTGCTGTGGCAGGAAAGCGAGCTGACCCAGGCGATGTTTGCGGCATTGCCCAAGCTGGTGCAGCAACGCATTACCCTGCTCAGCCAGTGGAGCAGCAGTGAGACCAGTTTTGATGCCATCTTGCACCACGGTGACTCCGACCAGTTGCGTGAAGTCAGCCAGTTGGCGGCCAAGCGTCCTGGCGCGATCATCGGTGTGCATGGCTTGAACAAAGGTGAGACTGACATCCCACTGGAGCGCCTGTTGATCGAGCACGCTTTGAGCATCAACACCGCAGCGGCCGGCGGTAACGCCAGCCTGATGACCATCGGTTAATCCGTTGCCGCTGTGAGTACCGGGCTGCTGTCCGCTACTCACAGCACCGAGCATGACACCCGGCAGGTTCGCCTGCCGGGGTAGTACGCAGCACCGGCTTACCGCCACCCCCAGGTACTTTGCCCAAGCACCTGATGCTGCACGCGGCACCTACCGTAACGCAGCGCCCTTCGTACACCCGGTAACGGGGGCTACCCGCCCGTACGATGTGTTTCTTCCTCTCTGGCATTTCGATGCGATGCACCGGCCTACCCGGCTGGTGCTGGAGCGGCGCTACCCGCGCCGTTCCAGTCGATCGCCTGCCGCTGTCTCTTAAATACCTGTTGGCTAATTTCCGGTGATAGCAAGCGTGAGTGTCTGCAGCTGTGCCTGGCTCATATCGGCTACAAAGACTAAGCAGCGCAGCGGTATTGGCTACGCTGCCGGCCTATTTGGCGGGCAAGCCGCTGATTGCTTACTGACGGGTGACGATAGGGAAGCGTCCGTCTGGCTTATCCAGCAGGCTGAAGAAGCGTCCCAGTGCCAGTGTACTGCCGTCGATCGACACCTGATCGGAGCTGAGTAAGGCACCGGCACCGGCCTGCCCGCTGACCATCTGCAAGAAAAAATCCTGGCTCAGGTTCAGGCTGGCATCGGCCTCGGCCACCTCTTGGTCCGCCAGGCGGCGGTGATGCAGCACGGCGTTCTCGATCCACAGGTGAAAACGCGCGCCGCTGTCGGTGAAGTTGAGGTTGATGCGCAGCGCACTGTCGGCTGCCGCCGTGCCATCCAGTTTGGTCGCCATCACCTCGAGGAACCGCTCGGGCGCCGTGTGCTTGAGCATGTCGAGCATCATCACGGGGGTGAAACCGTCTTCCGGCAGGCCGTGGCGCAGCTCATAGGCTCCGCTCAGGTAAACGTTACGCCAGGACGCTGACTCGGCCTGATAACCCAGTTGCTCAAAGCTACGGGCTTGCAGATCGCGGGTAGCCGCATGCTCAGGGTTGGCATACAGCAGGTGCTTACCCAGTTCGGCAGCCCAGCGGTAGTCACCCTCTGCATAGGCCTGTTCGGCGCTCGCCAGCAACTGCTCGCTGCCCCCGGCCAGTGCTACGTACTTGGCTGCCGCAGCCACCGGTGGTATC
>TARA_R110000868_G_scaffold132888_1_pt1 | contig 10905 bp, 13 predicted proteins | sample TARA_R110000868 | Tara Oceans TARA_R110000868 (sample SAMEA4397489) | marine metagenome | biome: Polar Biome; feature: [SRF] surface water layer (ENVO:00010504); material: water (ENVO:00002006), including particulate matter (ENVO:01000060) such as... | depth 5 m | reverse complement strand
TTTAATCATCTTTTGTTGTTCTTTTGACAAAACACCTCCTTTTGCCTTTTTCATTTCCACCCAAACCCGCCACGAAGGGATAAAAAGATCGGGGACGCCAGGTACAACGCCCTCGACTTTGAGCTTCATGGCTTGCGACTTAGAGCGCAGCCCGCCGTTTGGGATCGAAAATATCAATGTATCCGGATAGGTCTGCCTGAACCACATGACTAGGCGGGCTTGTTCTAGGTGTTCTGAAACGGCTACCATAATCTTTTCACCACTCTATAAAATTTGCCATCACGTTTGTATTCAATCATGGTTGGCGGGGTTGATTGATTCATCTGTGTAACCAAGTACGTCAATGGCTCTGCGGCTCCATTAATGCCCGTGAGCGTTGCGTTTGAACGTTGTCCTATGTCATGTAGCAACTGCATGGCTTTGTTGCCCGCATAGCCCTGATTCAGTACCGGAAGATATTCTGTAATTGGGGGGTCAGTCAGCCCCCCGTAATAAGTTAAGGCGATCATTTCGTTACCACTTGCACGACTGACGTGCTTGCGCCAATGCCACTCACTTACCGGCATATCAATGCCCTCAAGTCCCATGATGTCGTCATGGCGTAGCACTAGCTTTTTCTCAGGCGCCGGAGGAAATGGTGTACCGCAATTTGGGCAAGTGTGAGCAGAAATATGGACAATTTCATTGCACACGTCGCAGACTTTAATGGGTGCTTCGCCTTCGCCTGACCCGCCCTTCTTTGGTGGTTGTACGTTTGTGACGGGGCCATGCTGGGCAACCACGCCTGCGAAATCGAGGACTAAACAATTGGTCTTGCCAAAATCTGGCCTCATACCTCGCACGGCCATTTGCAAATAAAGCCCTGGCGACATCGTAGATCGCAAAAACACTATGCAATCTAACGCAGGAAAATCATAGCCTGTCGTTAAAATCCCGACATTACATAAAGCGCGCAATTTGCCAGACTCAAAATTAGCCAACTTGCGTTCGCGCTCAGTTTTGCTATGAGTTGCGTCTAAAGATTCGGCAACAATGCCAACGGAGCGTAAGCACTTGGCCACAGATTCAGAATGGGCAACACCAGAACAGAAAATTAACCAATGCGCTCGGTTACTTGCTTTTTCAATTATTTCTTTTACTACGGCGCTGTTGTTATCTTCAGTATTAAATTTTGCTTCCATTTCCGCGGCGATATATTCGCCTTGGCGTTTATGCAACCCGTCCGTTTCTAGTTTGTGGCTTGTTGATTTTGAACGCAACGGTACAAGATGCCCTTTAGACACCAACTCTTCAATGCTTACCGGCTCAAGAATCTCAGAAAATATAGCGGTTGGACCTTCAGTTATTAAGCCTTGCCCTAACCTGTACGGGCTTGCGCTTAACCCAATAATTCTCATGGATGGATTAATTGCCAACAAGTCAGCAATTAGCTTTCTATAAATGCCGCTTTCGGCAGTAGACACGGCATGAACTTCGTCAATGATGCACAAATCGGTATGCCCAATTTGATTAGCCCGCTTGGCCACAGAACCAATCCCTGCGTAAGTAATTGGCTCGCCTAACTCACGTTTGCCAACGCTTGCGCTATAGATGCCAAGCGGAGCGCCTGGCCACAACTTACGCAATTTGTCGGCGTTTTGCAAAATTAATTCTTTTGAATGAACAAGCATCAAAATGCGGGTTTCAGGCCAATTTTGTAATGCGTCTTTTGCCAATGACGCAATCACCACAGACTTACCGGATCCACCAGGCATATTCAAAACCGGATGGCCAGTAGCATTTTTGCCAAACCATTCGTAAAGCATATTTAAAGCGCGAGATTGGTAATCTCTTAATGAGATCAAAGCCATGCTTCTCTTCTTCTAACGCGGTTAATTGTTGCCCTTGTTACTCCAAATTTTTGTGCAAGTTGCACTCCATTTAATTCAGAAGACAATATTTCTTTAATGTTTTCTTTAGTTAATTTTGACATTCCATTTTTTTCGCCAACGTAAGCCCTACCTTTTTGCAAAGCGTCTTGGGCGTTATCTTTTGAAGTTCCAACAAAAAGATGATTTGGATTAACGCAACCAGGGTTGTCACATTTATGGCAAATAAGCATAGTTTCTGGAATTTTTCCAATATGGAACTCATAAGAAAAACGATGCGCCCTTGTGTGTTTTGGATCACCCGGAAGGTATCCATAACCATTCAAATCTGTATGCGCCCTCCATTGCCAACACCCGTTTTCTAACTTAACAAATCGAGCAAAAAAACGATCTTGCAAAGAGCCAGATTGTTGCAACCTCATTTTTTTCATTCTTAATGATTGTTGTTCAGACTTTAAGCACCCACAAGATTTGCTTTTTTCTTTACGAATAGTTTGGCCATAAACAATTGTTTTGTTTCCGCACTCACAAACACAATTCCAAAACAATCCTGACCGCTTTTCTCCAATTGGCTTTTCAGCTTTAGACACAACGGTCCAGCGGTTATATTTAAGCCCTGTCATATCAATTATAGGCAGTCCCATGTTATAAAATCCTTACTGAGTGAAGTTGTTGTTATTGTACATTACCCCACCACCCGCGCACCAAATATCTCACGCGCCTCATTTACAAACTTATCCCGCGCAGCACACGCAGGGGCGTTTGCCACAATCTCACGGCTTGTAAAAGTTTCCCAGTCACTCACGCCATTCTTGATGTCACCGTCGGGTGTGATCCAGATGATTGTCTTGTTCTCAACCTTGTGCTGCCACGGCACTAAGTCAGGGTGCAGTACGTGCGCCTCGCAGCCCTGCTTTTGATTCTCAAAGTCAAGGGCAACGTCATATTCTGCACAATGCCAGGTACCATCCTCACGCGCCGTGCTGTTCGTACAGGTGCGGCAGTTAACCTCCTTAGTCAGCTTGGTCTTATGGCAAAACTCATGCGCCGCACAAAATCTGCATTCAAACCAAGTTGAGTCGGTCGAGATCGGGGGCGGCATACGGTCTGCTTTGACCAAACGATGGCCACGCTCAACCGCCTTGGTCGCCACGGCCTTGTCTAGTTTGACCCGCTCAGTGTAGATACGGTCATCATCTTTGCAGATTGCGTAGTACAGGGCGCGGTCAACACCCGCACCCATCATGTAAGTTTGCATCTGTACAAAGTGTTGGTACTTAGCCTTCTCGACACCGTTCTTTTCTAAATCATCAAAGGATTTCTTGCCATGCGTCTTGATCTCTAGCACATGGCGCGCCTTAGGTGACTCAGGCACCCCCGATTCAATTACCCCATCCATGCTGCCTGACACATGACAACCAAAGTCCACACGGCTTTGGTTATCACCCGTCTTTTGTACGTTCAGACCAATGGCGCGCAGGTCTGACACAACCTTAGCTTCTTCGTCTTGACCACGCCTAAACAGGCGCAGGATGCGCCCAGGGAACCTTTCGACTACAGCCATCCTGAACGATAGCCATAGCCACCGATCACAGACGTGACCGAGGACGCTAGCACCCATATGCGCCCGTGGCTCACTCTGAATCGATTCATGGTGCTTGTCGATCAGGGATGAAATGGTGTACTCTGACTCTGGTATTTTCATGCCAATCTCCTTAGTTCTTTTGCCCCCGAACGTATGTTCAGGGGCATTTTTTTACTTTCTAGAACTGTTTACCCAGCGCGCCAAACGCTCTGCTGCCCACACGTCAGTCAGTTTGCGGTACTCGGGCGACCCGTCCACCCAAAAATCATTGGGGCTCTTGGCTTTCATTTTGACAACTACGGCATCAATCTTTGCCACGGCTTTTTCATGGCCTTCTTCGTCTTCTTTGTCGATTGACAGGTCGGGGTTTCTAAAAGCGCGCGCTGCGCGTCCGGCATCGATTAGGTCTTGTGTGTACATTTCAATCCTTTAAAAGTAGATAAATATGCACCAACCCTAAGGTCGGTGCGTTTTTTGTGGTGTTACTTCTTAATCCACGGTGGGGCTGCCTTACCACTCGCTGCCGGTGCTGCCTTAGCTGCTGCCGCCGGTGGCGCCGAGCCGCTAGACTTAAACGCCTTGACGTCATTGGACGCGCCGTACTGCTCCGACTCACGCACATCCAACTTGATCATCAACTGCCCGCCGATCAACTGATCGGTGTCTTGCACGGTCGGCAGTCCAATCGCGCGCATGATCTCGCCCAACTGCTCACGACCAATTTTTTCAGCCGTAGGGTTAGGGTTCTTAATGTTAAGGTTGCCAAAGACAACCCTGCCTTGGTGGGTCGGGCCGGTAATGTCGTAGCGGACAGCAATGTATTTGCCTGTGCCTGCCTTGGTGACCTTTATTTCTGCACCGTTGACAACGGCGCTATACCAACCGGCGGGGAGTGGTTCAAAGTTGCGGTCAGATACGGGAAGCGCGTCTGCGCTGAAAGTTTCGTCGAGTTGTGCCATGATGTTTATTCCTTAGTAATTGTGAAAGAAGGACGACCGTTACTGGTCGTTATTGCGTCTAAAAGTGGTGCGGTAATGCGGGGATCGGCGCTTTTCCATGCGCTAGCATTGATCTCAGGTTTCCACCTGAATAAAGAAGACAAGTGATCTGTCAGTCCGTACTCGCGGGCTAGGTCTTGCAACTTTTCGCTGTTTACTTTGCGATCAAGGCGTCCGACAATCTTGACCTTGAACCCGTCAGCTTCAATGTTTTGAGTGCCGTCAAGAGTGTCGGGGATGCCAAGTGCTTTGACCAATTGGTCTTCCACCTTCCGACGCTCATCCATCGCTTTCTTTTCTTCGGCTTTGGCGTCTAGCCATTGTTGGTAGAGGGTCATGATTTGTCCTTGTCAGCACAATATTGTTTGTAAGCTTTATTAGCTTTAATAAACTCTTTATTTGCCTTAGCAAGCTTAGAATCATACGAATCAATCTTACGTTGCAACGCTTTTTTAACTTGTTCTAAAGGTCGAAATAAAGGATAAAGATCTACATCTTGTAAATACAACAACGCTTTAATTGTTTTTTTTCTGTTCGTTTTCAATGATGAAAGACGATTTAAACAAATAATATATTCATCACAAATCTTTTGATCGTAAGTCTTTTGAAAGTAAGGCATCATCAACCCCCAATCTTTGCAATGATGGCGCCGAGATCCGGTGCTTCCCAAGTGTCAAGCTTGCCGCTACGATCCTTGGCTTGCCAAATCCCATCGCTATCGCACATCAGCGCACGTTGTGACAAACCTTCCGCATCTTTCTCAACGCGGAGTGCAAGCAACAAATCAAAAAAGTATGGGATTTGCATAGACAAAGACTTGCCTGGCATTGAAGGGGCATACAACATACGCCCTGTTTCGTCTTGGCTCTTGTCGCACTTAGCGGTAAAGTAAACGTGCTTGCTTGGTAAGTCGCGAAAAGCGCGAATCATACTTGCCATGACCGTGTTTAATTCGCCGTAAGCAGCGCGACCGTCTTTGTTGCGCTTTAACTCCTCCGCCAACACAACCTCACCAATCTCGCTAATCGAATCAAGCGCAACAGAATCAAATTGCTTTGCTTCGGCAGATTCGGTAAGCCATGTATAAGCCTCCATCAAGGTAGCCATGCTATTAATTTCAATGAAAGGCACATCCGCAGCTTGAATTGATAGCAAGCCACCTTCGGCAGATAAAACAATTGGGTTGGGCAATGTTGGAATAAGTGAAGTTTTGCCGGAACCTGCATTGCCATACACTAGCATTTTCACGCCATTGGCAGACAAGCCGCCAGTACTTCTAAGATTGATAGCCATTTGGCTCTCCTGTGTTGATCGCTGTTTGGGATATCCGTTTAGCGATTAGTTGTAGTAGATCATAATAAATGGTATTGTGTCAACTGTTTCGTAAATATATTTTCAAGGGGCAGCAAAATGATGACCATCGATGACATTGTTAAGGCGTTACACGATAGGAAAGCGACAGTCGTTTCGCAAGAGGTTGGGCTATCCTATCAAACCGTTTGGCGCATTGCGCGGGGAGAAACCAAGAATGTTAGCTATGACACGGCTAAAAAATTGTCTGATTATTTAACTAACAAGGTGATGGCATGAATAAATTCCCAACAACACCAAAACAATTTGAATCATTGATTGACGAACAATGGGTAAAAAAAGTATTGCCAGCCGATGAAGATGACTCTAAAAAATTCAAAACGGTTTATTGTTTAAAAGACGATAATGAATGTATTGCATCCGTGTCTTTTGAGTATGGCAGAGTGTTTGTTAATTGCGACAAAAGAGGCATTTACCATTTCGATCTTGACCGAATACTTGAAGGCTACGAAGGTAGTGACGGTTTTAAAGGTTGGAATTGGTACAAACAGTTGCAAGGAAAATCTTGGGTAAAGCCTGAAGTTCTTGAAATGCTGCTTGTATTGTTTAATATTTTTGGCAAGTTAAAGGTTGAAAATTGACATGACAAACCTCGCAGCCATATTAGGTGACAATTGGTCGCCACCCGCAGATAAGGTTTACGCTGCACCTGAAGTGCAATTTATTGACGCCATCATAGAGGCGGGGCTTCACGCCCCGAGAGATATCATTCTTGATGGTGACATTCACCGATTTTCGAGTGATGATGACGCCCACAAAAAGCCTGGTTGGTACGTGGGTTACGCCTCACCTATCCCAATACTTGTATTTGGGTGTTGGAAGGCGGGATTTACTAGCCAAAAACGCGCTGAAACCAATATCAAATACACCCGTGCGGATGAGATGAAGTTGCTATCTCAAATTGCCGAGGCAAAAAAGAAACGCGACAAAGAGCTTGAGCGCAAGCATGAGATAGCCGCCGAAACGGTTGAGTTGATTTGGTCAAACTGCACGGCAGCGTCCCCCGAGCATCCGTACCTGAAACGCAAGGGCATCAATCCGAACGGTGCGCGCGTCACGGGCGATGGTCGCTTGGTCGTGCCATTGTTTAGCGAGGACGGTGAGTTATCGAGCCTTCAATACATTGACGCTACCGGCAACAAGCTGTATCACGCAGGTGGCGTGACAGGCTCCCGCTTTTGGTTATTCGGTGCGATTAAGCAAACGCTCTACATAGCCGAGGGCTTTGCGACCGCCGCCACTATCCATGAGGCGACCAATGAGGCGGTGTGTGTGGCATACAGCGCAAATAACCTGTCGAACGTGACAGGCATTATGCGCGCTAAGTACGGTGCGACCCAAAACATTGTGATTGTGGCTGACAATGACGTTTCAGGGGTCGGCATGAACGAAGCCACTAAAGCCAGCGCCAAGCACGGCGCCAGAGTTGTTATGCCACCCATGTTGGGTGACGCCAACGACTACGCACAGGCGGGCCACGACCTATCCCTGCTCCTCAACCCACCCGCTGATGAGTGGTTAATCGGTGCGGATCATTTCAGCGAAAAGCCCGAGCCTATCACTTGGCTTGTCAAAAATTGGTTACCCGAGCAAGCATTGATCATGGTGCATGGCCCGTCCGGCGGGGGCAAAACCTTTGCCGTCCTAGACTGGATGTTAGCCATAGCGTCAGCGACCGCCCAATGGGCAGGCAACAAGGTAAAGGCCGGCACGGTCGTGTATCTAGCAGGCGAGGGGCATCAGGGACTTAAAGGAAGGGTTGCAGCTTGGAAGCATAAAAAGGGTGTAAAGAGCCTCAAAATGTGGATATCCAAGTCAGGTTGCGACCTAAACACGCCCGAGGGCTACCAGAAGGCCGCCGATCAGATCAGAATGCTTCCCCACCCACCATCCATCATAGTTGTGGATACCCTGCACCGTTTTTTGTTAGGTGATGAGAACAGCGCCCAAGACGCCAAGACCATGCTAGACGCCTGTGCAGCACTCATGCGGGAGTTTGGGTGTTCGGTGTTGCTTGTCCATCACACAGGCGTATCTGATGAGGCGCAGCACCGAGCGCGTGGGTCAAGCGCTTGGCGTGGTGCCTTGGATATTGAAATATCCATTATCCCCGCCAAAGACGGGCAACCCCTTGAGATTGTTCAGCGCAAGCAAAAAGACGGTGAATTAGCCGAACCCTTATACGCAAGGATTGAAGGGGTCGTGATACCTGGCTGGTTTGATGAAGATGGTGAACCCGTAAAAAGTGCTGTTTTAGAGATGGTTGACGCACCCGTAAAACAAAAAGCGAGCGATAAGACGTTAGCAAAACATCTCAAATTATTTGAAGACGCTTGGTTAAAAGACGGTGAAGAGATAAACGGGCAGCTTTATATTTCCAAATCAGCGCTCAGGGATTACATAGACCGGACGTTATTTGACGGAAATGGGGGCAATAAACCTGCCAATATGGTTAACCAAAATCAGGAAGGAAAGCTTATAAATCGCTTAGTGGGGGCGAGTATTATCAAGCAAGATATGCATGGTTGGGTGGTTGTTGACCAGGGCATGGCGAGCATGATGAGGATGTTAAAAGTTGGATAATTAGGCTCACAGACTCACTGAGTGAGTTTTTGAGTCTGTGAGTTAATGGGGGCAAAACAGCGATTTACCCTCACTCACTCACACAGTATCTTAGATACTGTGAGTTAAGTGAGGCTATCGGTGCGGTCGTGATAATTATTTGTTAAGTATTGTTTAAGGGTATGGTTTGGGCGTCTTTTGGGGGGTTAATTTCAATATCCGTCACGTTATCGATCAATCGAGCTTCAGCTTGCTCCAAAGCTTGGGTGATGGATATTTGAGTATGAGTGACAGATACGTCTATTTTGTCGCCCCATTGTTTAGGTCTAAGCTTTGCTGCCGTCCATTTTCTTGTGTCGATTTTTATCTTGAGTTGATTTATCCATGCGCTGAGTTGTGGCCCGTCTAAGTCCGTGGGTATGGGCGCCTCAGCGATATCGATCAGTGACTCAGCAAGATAGTCAGCCCTAATCTCTACAGCATCATCGTATAAGCGCTTTATCTCAGGTCTAGCGCGCATGTACTTTTGAACCGAATCGTACGTTGGCCAGCCGGGCTTATTGATGGCTGTGGTTAGACTGGCACCATTACCTATCTCGCGCAAGATCTCAGGCCAAAGCTTATCCCAATCGTACACTGGCTGAAAGTATCCCCAGTCATCCCTGTGATCGGTTACCACGGGTTTAGGCGTGGTGTTTAGGTTTGGCTGTGCTTGTTTGTAAATAATTGTCATAATCGTTTATTTCAGGTAGCGTTGTGCCGAGTTTAAATCAATACATTGGTGCAAGTACATAGGGCAAAAAAAAAGCGCCCTAAGGCGCTTTAAATCGATTCTAGGGGTATGTTTTAGGCTATAGGTCGAATACTAGAATCATTAGTATTACGATGCTCGCGGCAACAAGAGATATTGTCATTTAATACCCCTATTTCTTAAAACAACGTAATGCAATAAGACCTGAATGCGACTCATGTATTTGGTTGGGTTTGCTGCGCTGCGCTGAATTAGTGCAGTAGGGTAAGTGTTTAAAAGGTTTAAGTACTCGCGTTTGGTGATCATTTTGAACCTATAGGTAGAGTGAAAGTAGAAAAGCGATTGACATTAAAGAAAGAGCGAGTGAGTCGAGTAAGATTGCTTTCATGTTGTTTGCTCCAAGTAGTGAGCTTCGGTTGATTGAAAGGGTTTGCAAAGGGATGCACTGTAGACGTTATCATCCGCGCTTATAAGGTCATAGGCGCGCTGTGCATTGTCTAGCGTCTCAAATGTGGTGTAGTGGTCGATAAATAACTCATCGGCGCGCTTGGTAGTCCAGCAAAGTATGATCATTTTATATATCCGGTTGATTTAAATAAATGGCCACTCGCGTGGCCGTGGGGTTTACGCTGCAAGCTTGATGCGGATTACTTTGTGCATGGTTACCCCATGCGCGGGATAGGCGATTACCTTTACTTTCTTGTCGTAGCAAGCGCGGCATCCTGAACACTTGCCTTCGTTGGCGTATGCTTGGCACAATGTCATGCCCTTTTTGACATCGCTTGGTGTGGGGATAATCACGGAACCATGCAAACCCTTTGTATAGTCGCCTGTAACCGAATCTGAGCTAAAACGTACCGATACGTTTTTAAGCATAGTCATTTGCTCGAGTACGCGCCTAAATTTAGGAAACTTGTGCATTCTTGTGGGTAACCAGTGTTTTACCCAAGGTGTACGCGTCATGACATCAAGCATTTTCTCTGCGAGTGCTAATGTATACATGTCGCCTGAATCAAACCATCTGAAATGATCATCCGCGCGTAAAGCCTCAACCATATCATCCGACCATTCAATACGCTGCCAGTCTTCCTTGTTGTGTCTACGTGGCGCTTTGACGTTTTCAAACCTGTAGTTACCTGTAGTGGCATAACATCCTTTGCACGCATCGACTAGCTCGCCTGGGCTTGCTATTGAACCAGGGCAAGTATCTAGCGCCTGTAATGACCAAGAGCGTATCCCGTCAAGCTTGCTAGTAACTGATATTTTAATGCTAGATACTGCGCGTTTTAATTGTGTCTTTGACATGATATATACCTTGTTCGATTAGATCGGGTTAAGTAAGAATACATACAATAACATACTTTTGCACACAATGCTCACAATACCTCACAATCCTAGATATATCGATGTTGCACCGCACAATATGCTTTGTTGCATCGCACAATGTTGCATTGCATCATGTTGCAGCGCAGCACGCTGTTGCAGTGCAGCATAGGATCGTTGTGCAGTGCAGCATATTGCACCGCACCATGCCATGCGGCAGTGCAGCAATGTGCAGTGCAGCTACCGCAGTGCAGCATTGTGGCACTAAGGATTCGATAGGGGGGGGAGGACCCTGCCAAGGAGCCCTAGCTAGCGGAGGGTTCACCCTAAATTTTTATTTTTTATTAATATTGTTTTTTAAAGTTATCTAAACAGCGTATAATAAACAAAGCCGACTATCGCGACAACGATAACCGGCTTCTGATCAACAACCGTAAAAAGGACGGC
>TARA_R110000868_G_scaffold284441_1_pt1 | contig 10907 bp, 9 predicted proteins | sample TARA_R110000868 | Tara Oceans TARA_R110000868 (sample SAMEA4397489) | marine metagenome | biome: Polar Biome; feature: [SRF] surface water layer (ENVO:00010504); material: water (ENVO:00002006), including particulate matter (ENVO:01000060) such as... | depth 5 m | reverse complement strand
TTCAATTGAACTACTTCATATTGAGGATTCAATGTGACTCTTCTAAATGCGTTGGCAATAAACACATTTATTCTATGAAGTCCTTCATTTGTATCGGGATTGAGTCTATCCTTTCCCTGTACCGTTTCAGCATCAACTGGTCCTAATGCTCCATTATATTCCTGCGATTGGGAATTTCCTATTGATGATGGATATGCTGTGCTAAATTCGTTTAAGTTTCTCATGGGTGTATTCCTCTACTATTGTATTTATGTTTTTTCATATTATCTCTTCTTTGTCTTTTTACTAGGTTTCTTGCTAGATTTAGTATTTGATTTTTCAGACTTAGATGATTTTCCTTCGCGTGCTCTTAGAACCAAATAAGTAGCATATCTGTATTTTGCTTCTTTATCGGAATCTGGTTTGCCCTTAATAGATTTTATACCTTTGACAGTTTTAGCAATTCTATCTCTTTTTGATCTCTCTTTCCCTGTCATAGTTCCTTTATTACTCTTATTAACTATTTCTTCCTTGATTGCGTGTTTTGCTCTGGCATATGCTTCCTGTAATGGAGTCATTGTGTTTTCAGAGATTGGGACACAGTTTGGTACTTGTCTTCCGTTTTTCATTTTAGTTCCTTTTGCAGTGTAACCTTTCCAGCAGGCTTCATTGAGTGATATTTTGTGATTTAGCATTGATGTTTCCGTCTCATATCCTTCAGTTGTTGATTGTTTTTTCCATCCTCCACCATGTTTCTTATACCATTTTGATGCCCATCCATTAGCATATGCTGATGGATATACATCAAATTTTCTCCTGGCAAGTGCTTTTGCTCTTGACCATAATTTTGCATTAGTTGGTTTGTTTTTACCTTCTGTTAACATTGGAATTTCTGTTTCATATGATTCGTTTGTTCCACATCTACATCCCCATACGCGAAGTGCCGCATTTATCTTACTCTTTGGATCATTTGCAGTCTTTGAACTGGTATTTCGTTTCTTCATTCCACACATACGCGCACAGAATGATTTTCTTCTGGATTGAGTCTTGCCAGAGAGTTTACCAAATCCACCCTTTCGCTTTGCTTCATCCTTGGTTTCAATGCCAGCATGAATACCTTGACGATGTGCTTCCTTACGGGACAACCCACCCTCTGGATGGTTCTTGCCCTTTACAAAACCTTTATATGGTTTCTTTGATTCTGTGAGATTTTGATCACATCCGCAGTTGTTTTCTTTCAGTTGTGATTTTAATCCATGATGTTCACCAACACTGATAACCTCCCCTGTGTCTGGATGTTTTACTCGTGAATCCAAATGATCTCTTAATATAAATTTGACTGCTTGTTCATCCATACTACCATCAGCAGTATGGGCCCACGCTGGTTTTGGGTGAATATCTATAGATCCATCTGGATAAATTGTTCCATTTGAGAGATTAACTTCTGTATGTGAGTTTTGTGTAAGTTGTGGAGAAGACCCATGTTTTGGATTCGGAACCTTTGTTCCCATACTAAATCTAATTGTACCATCTTTTGTGTTGTGATTTGTAGTTACACGCACCTTATCAGTAGATATTGGTGTATCAAAACCACTTGGAGTATAAGATCCAGAGTGGTTTTGACTCGTAACATATTGTGAATCTCCACCAATTGTTGCTTGATATTTTCCAATTCTATCACGCATCATTGCTCGTAACCCAGCAATTCTATCGCGTATTTTCTTAGTTTCGTCATTTTCTTCATTTAATGCTTGTTCGTACATTTCTTGTAAATCTTTACCATTCATTAATCGGTCTAATATGGTTACATGTTTAGGATCCATGTATGCATATCTTGATCTATGCAAACCAGTGATATTTTTTAGTTCTGCTGTTACTTCTTGTCTATGTCTAGTGGAAGTTCCACCAGCACCAGTTGCATACCCAGTTAAGTTTTTTCCTTTTGCATCTATTCCAGTGACGATTAATCCAGTTGCATTAGATTCTCCACCTTTTTTGAGGAAATGGCGAACAACGACATTCACCGCATGACCTGGGTATTGTGATTGAAGATGTTTTGCGTATGCCAAAGCACCACGAACTCTATCATGGCGATCCATGGATGAGATATCACCAGATTGAATTGTTCTTAGCAATCTTGATGTATATTCTTTTGTAGATTCTCCACTCAGAATTTTATCTTCCATGATATTATCATCACATCCGCAGTCGTTTTGATTTGATTCATCCATTTTTTTCTTCCCTGGTTTATATTTATTTTTAGATCCATCCCAAGTTTTGCCAGATTTGTGTGAACTAAATTGCTTTCCTTCTCTGTGCGCCTTTTGCTTGAGTTTAACTGCCTTTTTCTTTTGCTCTGGAGACATTTCACTCCATGTTTGTGGACTCTTTTCAGAAACTCTCTTTGATGGACGACATTTAACTCGTCCACGACCTTTATAATTTCCGCAATCTGAACCATCTTGTGCAGTCCATTTCTCTTTGAACCATCTGCGCAAATCCTCAGAAATCATTTCAAATCCTTTATTTGTTGTGATAACTTGGTCTGTACAATATTTCTTGTGTGTAACATTTCAATTTTAATTGCCCCCTCATTATCCACCGCATGTTGACTATCTGTTTCTCCACACCACTCCATGATGATAAATCCACTCTTTGCTCCACCATAGAATATGGGAAGTGCCATAAAGTAATCAACGCTACCCAAGTCCAGTGTATTCTTAAAGTAACTTGGTTTCTCTTCTGATGTCTTGTATAGTTGTGGTTGATTGGTTTCCAACTTATCCATCAGCGCAGAAAACATAGTCACTAGTAAAAGTTTCTTCTCGTTACTAGATAACCCATTCTTCAAAGATTCATGAGTAGTTGAAAGTTTATACATGGAAATTCCATCTATAAAATATTCACCATTATGAAACTGAACAATCTGTGCTCTTGCAGCATGAGTTTTTACACGAAGTTCTGTGAGGAATTCATGAATCTGAGAATGAACTTCCCAGTTTATGTCGGCATTTTGCTTGAGTTTTACAGCACGATTACTCTTCTCTTTCAGCTTTCCCGACACATAAGCAACTACAGCAATCCCAATTGTGAGTATTGCTTCAACCCAGAATGGGAACGAAATGTCTGGCATCAAATCCATATAACTTCCTTAATTATCCGCGCGGTTTTCAGACTTATCTCTTACACGGAGATTGTGTCTTCCATTGTTCTGGGGATTACCATCTTTGTGATCTACATCTTTACCATCACCTTTATGAACCTTACCCAATTTTGACATCAATCTTCTCGCCATAACACGCTTGGAACGATTCTTTCTTTGTTCTGGACGAGAATGATAATTGCGATATTCTGATTTATAGTCTCTTTCATCCAGATATTCTTCTGATAGAGGAGATTCTATATTTCCATCGGGGGTATAGTTATATGGCATTTCAACTGGAATTTCAAATTGTTTTCCATTGATGAATACAATATTCTTTGTTGCACTTGCGGAGTCTGCAAGTTCAGTCCAATCAACTATCGGTTGAGTTGTCTCTGGGTCTATTGTATCTTCAAAGAATTGATACAATTTAAAGGAGTCTTCTCCAATGTATTGAAATGCATCCTTGAGATAATTGACTGCTTCGTCTGGTGTTCTTGGATCTGGAGGAGTTACTTTTTTCATTTCACTGTTATTAGATTCCAGAAAGAGAGAAACAAGTTTTCTTCTAGTATTATGATTGATATTTTCTGTTAGATATGCACGAATAACAGATCTATATGAATATTGACGGAAATCTTCACCAAGAGTGATCTTCTGCCCTTGTTTCTTCTTTCTATCTTTAAACTCTGACCACTTCTTCTTGACATCGCTGGTTTCTACTGCGGAAGACTTAAACTTCATCTGAAACTTGACTTTTCCCAACAGTTTATTAGCATATTTCATATCAACTTGAGTCATCTTAAGATCAGTACCATCTCTATTAGCACTAAGAATATGAGTAGCAATTGCAGGATCACCTTCTTTGAATTTACTAGCACCAGTGATCAATGAATATATGAATGCCGATGCAAGTTTCTTATCTCCATTCAGAATGTTATTCAACATCTCTGTTGCTTTATCGTGAAGTTTTTCTCTTCTTTCAACTTCTTTATCTTCTCCTGCTTTTTCTGCACCTTGTTGGTAAAGAGAAACTGGACCTGCTTGTGTTCTTGGATTTCCACCGAGTTCTTTTTCAAAAAACTCGATGAATTTCTCAATCTCTTTTTTGCTTGCTGGATCAAGTTTGTCGCCAAGAGTATTCATAGACCATTTGAGATGTGTGATTGTTTCCGCAGGACCACCAGAACTCAATTGAGATTCACCAATTTTCTGTGACAATGCAGCAACAATATTTCCATCTCCATCCACTAACAGTAAATCTGATTTTGGAGTATTATCCCTGACTCCATTATCAATTGCTTCCTTTGAAAGTGTAGTTATGCTCTTCAGTCTACCTGTATGCTTAAGATATAATCCAGGGTATTGTTTCATGATCTGTTCCGCTGCTCTTTGACAAGATGGCATGAATGATTCATTGTTATTTGCAAGAGCCGCATCAACATCTTTCTTGTCAATAAGACCTTTCTTTACCATCTGCTCTGGAGATAATCCAAGTGCGCTATTGAGCGCGAATGCAATTCCAGATTCCATTGCTGTTGCATCATGCGAAGTTGCATATGTATCCTTCTTTGATGCTTTCTTGGATGCTGCAATCTTCTGTGGTGGTGGATTAAATGCAGCTGCAGCTGGAGTCTGCTTTCCACCTTTCTTTTCCTTTGATTCTTTCTTTTCTTTCTTTCCTTCTTTTTCTCCACCAGCATCTTGTTGAAGACCGAATAATCGAATAGAAGTATCGGTGTTTCTGAATCCTTTATCACCAACAAATTTCTTGAGAGTAGAGATACTCGCTTTATCTGCGTCTAAAAGAATGGTATGATCTGCGCGAAGTGATTGTTTGTCAACCAATTCAACATCACCTTTTTTATTTCTAACGGCGTATACTTCACCTTTGACATTTCCAGATTTGAGTTTTTCTTCTCTTTTACCTCTGACTTCTCTTTGAGTCTGAGTATTGTTTCTTTTTCTCTCTGCCTTCTTTGCGCTATCCACAGGTTGACGATTTGTTTTCTTGGATTTCATCTTTGTCGCTTCTGATAAGAAGTTAGACATGAAGTTTTCAACAGCATCAAATGAAGAATTTAAACTTTTAAGTCTGTCGGATTCACCTTTGATTACTTGTGGCATGATTCTCTTTACCATATTTGTAACTAGTTTCTTTCTTCTCGCCAAATTACGGTCAATCGTCACTCTTTGAGAATACGGAACCTTTTTCCAATTTCTCTTTCCTGAAATCTTCTTTCTTAACTGAGAGACGATTTCATTCTTGGCACGAACCTTAAGTTGTGTAAGATTCTTTCTTCTCTTTGCTCTGCTTCTGCGTACTATTTTTCGTCTTGATGCTGTTCTTCTCGCCGCTTTTGCTAACTTCATACGAGTTAGAGCAGAAGTTTCTTCATTGATTTCAGCAACATGGGGATGTAGAGATTCCATATATTCAACTGCGTCTTCTCTCGTCATATGCGGAGGAAGCATTGAATGTACCAGATCTACATTCTTTTCCATTATTGCTTTACGCATTTTGGATCCAGAAATTTTCTCAATCTTCATTTTTCCTGTAGTTTTGACAAAATCATTTGGGGATATCGTTTGCGATCCCTTATCAGAATCTGAATCTCGCGGGATTCCTATTATATGAAAATTTTCTGGTTTTATATTCGTAAAATCAATAACTTTACCCTGCCGATCAACTGTTTGTTTCCCCATATACTCTTTTAGCTTATCGTATTGCTGTGTTCGTTTTCCACTAGAAACTATAGTTAGTTCAGTAGCACCGTTGTCGTGAGCGTGCTGCACATGACCAAAAACACCAGGAAATTTTAAAGGAGCAACAGTAATATTCTGGGCATCTGTATCAAAGATTTTACCCATCAATTGTTCTTTGATCTCTGGTGGCACTGGATTCTTTGAACCAGGACCATCAAAGGTTGATGTTCCGTAAATACGATAATCTGCGGTAACACCAGATGCTTGGGCAACCTTTACCATATGTTTCATTATATTAACAATATGATTATGTCCTCCAGTTGGAGGAGCAAAACGACCAGGATAAATAAATGTATGTTTTCCCATATCATTTATTTATAACATTAAAAAACCCACCGTTAGGTGGGTTCTATTTATTCCATAATACTTTCAACAAAGGAAAATCCCTTATGGTGTTTCCGTTTTCCTGATATCACCTCATAGAGGCTTGATCGTGTCAGTAAATGAGTTTTACAAAATTCTTGTATATTTTTAGTTTTTACATCAACCCCATCAATATTCTTGAAAATCCAAGTTTTGCTTGGTTCATGAATCTGGGGTGGGGGTGGGTCTATTATAGATTGATCTAAAATAATCAATTGTTCTTTTGTGGGAGTCCATTCCCAATAGATTTCAATTTTATGAAATTCTCCACCATATTTATGAATGAACATCTTCCGAAAATGAGCGGATTTGGAATCATCATTACAACGAATCCAGGTGAAAGAATATTTACGATTTACATCATTTAAACTTAAAGAAATCAAATTGGGAGAACCTTTTTATTATAAGTATCTATTGACGCTTTCAGTGGTTTCACAAAGTTAATTACTTTTTCTTTGAATACCTGACAGAATCCCTGTTCATTAGCAATTAGAATCACGATATTTGGTATAGACTCACCAGTTCGTTCCTGCCACAGCAAAGAGTATGCTGTTGCTTGACAAAAGTAGTTCTCTATATCTATCTTTTTCTTTGGACGAGTACTCGCCTTAAAGTCTATTACCGACAGTTCTTTTTTGTATTCTGCAATACAGTCCACTCGTCCAGCAAGACCTGTGATCTTACCCCAGAGTGGTTGCTCAATGGCACGAATATTGTTGATATGGTCTACTTCCTTCTTAATAAGGGTAAACAATTCATCATTTATGGTCATATCCACCTCCTCATTGATCAGATATGATTCAATCTTGGAATGGAGAAGAGTTCCACGATCACATACTCGTAAAGACTCCTTAGAATTATTCTTTCTCCAATCCGCAAATTGTTGTTGTTTCTCCCATCCGACCACACTGGTCACGGATGGAAATATTCCATCAGGTGTAGAATACAAACGAAGACCGTTGGTTTCGGTTCGTTCTATTCCGTCTTTGGGAAGATCATAAAAATTATGGGTAAAGTTTCCAATCACAACCATATTATAACCACAATCAAATAAATGTCAAGAGGGTTTCTTTTTACTTTGTTTATTTCTTACCAACTTCTTCTTCAATTCTTCTTCTAATTTCTTCTCTAATAAGAGACTTTAGTGAGTTATCAGATGATTCTGTTTTTGCAATGAAGTTCATTGCTTGGTCTGGTGTAATGGTAAACATGGAAGATTGACGGAATCTATTGCTTCTATCTCTAGGATTATGTTCTTCGGGGTTTGCTGCCTTAGGCCTGCCACCCATTTGACCAACCTCTCCTGGACTAAACATATCTGTTTTCATAGACTGATTGGATAGAGGGGTCGGTGATGGAAGTGGTGTGTCTTTTTTATTATCTTCATCTTTGGGTGGTTGACCTGGGGTTCCTGGAGATCCTGGACCTGTGTATATGTTTGCTGCCATGTTACTTATTCCTGATGCGGTTGTTGTAGTATTTCTAAGGTTTGATAGGAAACTTGCAATTGGTTGCACTACTGGGAAAAGATTTCTGCCAAGTGCAGCTGCAGCTCCGATGGCTTGGACTACTCCACCAAAATTCAATCCCATATTTGGTCCAGATAAGCTTAATTGATTCTTAGCAGATTGAGGCATTTGCATAGCTGAATCTGTTCCAATAGTCGTTGTAAGATCACTTGGAGTAACTGATTGTGCTGGTTGAGTAACAGTATTATCTTCTTGCGGTTTATCCATAGGAGCTGTTGGAACAACTGTTGGTGAGGGTGCGAGTGTTTGTCGATTTGTTCCTTTTGATCTAGACAGTATTCTTGGTTGCATTGAAATATATCTTGACACATCATCTGGAAGAGTACTAGAAGTCACACTCTTTGAATCAGTTGATTGAACACTTGAACCCACGCCATTGCTTTTGGAGGGTTGAGTAACAGCTGGAGCTGCAGCTGGTGACTGAGGAGGGTCAATAAACGCATCCAATCCAAAAGGTAGTGGTTTTGCAACAGATACTGGTATTTCTGCTTGTGATCCATTGAATCTTCCACCAGTTAGAATTGATCCTCCACCAGTACGAGGAGGGGCCTGTACAGGTACAATCGTTCTTGCAACAGGTGGCATCATAATTTTTTGTTCTACAATATTATTAATTGCTTCGGTGATTGATATTTTTTTCATATGTTATCCTATTTATCTTTTTGTTCCTTTTACTCCCCACATCATAAATGGATCGTCGGGATCGGTAACTGTTGCCTCTATCTTTTTAGACGGAGGAGGAGGTGTACCCTTTCCATCCCATGGAACCCTTCGCACAAGCTCTTGATCTGCTCTTCCAACATGGGTTTCTGGATATGGTGGATATCCATAATCTTGAGTAGCAGCACCTTTTCTTGTTAGTCCCGTTCCAACTGATTGTGCTTCTGGGTTAGGTTGCCACATCCCCATAGGTGTGTCTGAAGCAACTTCGAGTTCTCTTCTAGGTAAAGAAGCGAGATCCTTATCTTTTGGTCTTTTCCCTACAGGAGTAACTTCGTCAGGATGAAAATCTGATCGTTTGCTTACAACTCGTTTACCTGAAGCATCAAATACTCGTCCTTCAAATTCCTTACCATCAATTTTAACTGTTTGTGTTACTGGTTGTCCAATGGTACTTGCTTTTTGAGCACTGAATCTTCGAGTAGACACTGGTTTTTCGCGGAGTGTAGAAGATCCTTGAGAAATTAAAGGTTCTTGTGCGTTTGCTATTTTTCCTAATTGTTGGTTTATCAGTTGCGTTGCTCTTTCGCGTGGGGATGCAACCATTGAGCGAAGCGGAATTGCTGCTCTTGGTGCTGCTCTTTCTACCGCACCAAGACCTTTTGCTCCAACTACTTGCCCTAAGATTCCCGTTCCAACTACTTTGGCACTCGCAGTTAACAAATTGTCTTCGGGAGTTACCATACTATACCCAAGTGCAGTTCCAGCAAGACCTCCTCCAATTCCACCAGCAACAGAATTTGAAAGTTTATTTACTTTTTGCAGTGTTCTATCAACACCAGGAATATTTTTTGCTACTCTAGCAGCCAGTTTTCCTGCTCCAAGTGCCTGTGATACTCTGATTCCGCCTTCTATAGCACCACCAGCTGCAAGACCAATTGCTCCACTAGCTGCTCTGTTTTTGTATTCATTTGATCTTTCCTTATCGTCTGAATACATTGCTGATTTATAAAGATCAGTTGCTACTGTTCCCGCAAATCCTGCTTGTCCCAATCGTGCAGCACTAATTGCCAAATTACGAACAGCATATGGTGCTGCGGGAGTGAACATTAATCCAATATTTGCCACCGTGCCAGCAACTTCACCACCGACTTCTACACCCTTTAAAATTCTGTCAGTTGTTTTTCGTGATTTTTCTTCTTCTTCTCTCTGTCTTGTTAAATTTCTTTTATCCATTGCTACTACAGAACTGATATTTCCTTCTTTTTCCGAGCGGTTAATTCCTGCTCTTTGTAGTCGTGCTATTTCTGCATAATCTAACCGATTTTGAAGTTCTCTGGCAGCACCATCTCTACCATGTTCATTATAACCTGGAATCTTTTTTCTCGCCTCAGTTTCCCCAACATACGCATTACTTTCTCTCTCTAGTCGTTTTTGATATTCAGGATCTGTGATCCCGAAACGAGTTTCAGGATCTGCAACGCTTCTTATTGCTGCCTCGTATGCTCCACCAACATCTGGTCCACCCATTGTAGAAGTTGATAATGGTCTTGCACTTGCAGATTGTTCATTTAACTGAATCTTTATTCTGTCTACTTGTTGCTGATACGAGTATCTCTTCATATTATCCCTTCCATTGTTTTCCTGTTTGAGAAGATGCTATATCAAGATTGGTGTGATATCTCTTACCAAGACCCTTCTTCATTCTTCCCATCAACTCATTCCATTTTCCGCCAGTTGCTTTATTTGCGTTAAGAGTCGCATCTGATCCTATTGGTTGAGCAAATGAATCATACTGTCTTCTTATTTTCTTTTTCTTACAATTTGGACAAGATTTGCTCAATGGTATTTCTCTGTCGGATATTGAAAGAATTTTATCAAAGGCGTGTTGGCATCCATCACATACAAATCCATAATTTGGCATAATATAAATCCTTAATTTCCTTGTAATCTTGCGTATACTGCCTGTCTATTTTGAAGCATTCTTGCATTAGCAGCAGCTGCTATTTCTACTACCGATTTTGGTCCTTGAACTCTAAATATATCTCCACTTCTCGCTGCTTGCATAGTTTTCATGCGGTTTTCTGAAGATTTTACAGATGCTGATATTTGTTCTGGAACCCGAAATGCGTTTCCGCTTCCGACATATTGCTTAGTTTCCATGCGTTTTTGTAAAGATTTTATAGGTGCTGATATTTGTTCTGGAACTTGAAATGTCTGTCCACTTCTGACACCTTGCATAGTTTTCATGCGGTTTTCTAGACTTTTATCTGCCGCGGCCACACCCTGTGGGAGTACAAATTTTCTTGGCAATTCTTGTCTAGCAGCAGCATGGGCTTCCCATGTTTCCTTGATTTTACTTTTATATGGATCATTTGTTACAATAGGCATATATTGTTCCTTATTTCTTATTTATATGTTTCTTAATGTGAGATATGACACGAAGTATCTTTGGATCTACTTTTTTC
>TARA_R110000868_G_scaffold172130_1_pt1 | contig 10907 bp, 12 predicted proteins | sample TARA_R110000868 | Tara Oceans TARA_R110000868 (sample SAMEA4397489) | marine metagenome | biome: Polar Biome; feature: [SRF] surface water layer (ENVO:00010504); material: water (ENVO:00002006), including particulate matter (ENVO:01000060) such as... | depth 5 m | reverse complement strand
GGGTTGTGGTCCGGGTTGTGGTCCGGGTTGTGGTCCGGGTTGTGGAATTGGAATTGGTGGTCTATTTATGGGTTTAAATTCTGGTTGCTCAACTCTGCAATGAGCAGAACGTAATTTTCCTTCTAGATTTTCGGGGCACTTCTTAATATCATCGAAAGACTTTCTATGACGTATTGGCATGGCTATATACTTAATATATATATTTTAAAATACATTTTAAATTATTTCCTTAAAATATTACAACTATTACACAATACATTCCGAAATAACCCCGTGGTGTGGCTATGATCTAATACTCTTCTATTTGCAGCAACATTACCTTCAACTAATTCTACATCACAATTTTCACAATTAATAATTTTTAAATAATATTCATATAGAGCATCAAAATCTTCACTTATAACTCCTCTTTGTTTCCAATTATTTATCCTATTTAATTTCTTACCGTCTTCAGTTTCATTATATACTTTTTTTTGTTCACAAATTTTTTGCTTGTTATTTTCATACCATTCTTTTTTGTATTCTTTAATTTGTTCTTTGTTATTTTCACGATATACTTTTTTTTGTTCAGCAATTTGGTCTTTATTATTTTGTTGATATTCTTTCTTTTTCTCTTTGTTTAATTGATAATATTCTTTCATATATTCTTTTCTGTCCATAGTTTACTCTAATAATTTATATTTTTTAATTTTATACCGGTTTTATTAATATCTCTTAAAATTCCCAATTGTATAAAAAGGGTTACTTGGGAATTGTCTTTGATATACAGGTTGAGGTGGAGGATGTGTTTCAATAGAATCTTGTTTTACCGGTACCGGAGGTACAATTACTTTCTTCTTACGTCTGATATAAATAACACGACTATTATCATCACTGCTATCGCTGTTGCTGTCGCTATCAGACTGTTGTACTATTATAACTGGCTTTTTCTTTGGCTTTTTCTTTGTCACTTTAACTGGTTCTGGTACAATGTCTGGCACTTTAACTTGTTCTGGTACAACGTCTGGTTCAACGTCCGGCACAACGTCCGGCACAATTTCTGGTTCTGGTTCATTTATCTGTTTATTTTTTGCGACAATATCTTTTTCTTTTTCAGCCTTGTCGTGTGCTTTATTCTGTCTATCCAATTTCCTAAGCGCGGTATTTTTTATCTGGACTTCCCTGGCTTTCATCCTTGCTAATTTTAATTTCTCTAAGTGTTCTGGACTCATTATCCTTGGTTTTTGCCCTGTTTTTGTCAATCTAACTACGGGTGCTACGGGTGACTCTTCGTCAGATGACTCATGTTCGTCAGATTTTGGTTTAATTGTAGACATAGGTTATTAATGTAACGAAATATTTTAATTTCTAAAAAATTACAGTATAGTTCTAAACAAGACACATTAGTAACTAATTATTAAATTACGCTGTATCACATTTAAAATGAATAAATTAATATGAATTAATATGTAGTGTAATTGTAATACAAAATGTCATTTAACGAGCCTCTTAATCAAGACTTAAAAGACAAAAATTTAATTTACAAAGAAGAACCGAGCAAATTACCGTATGAAGACCCGCCAGACACAATTGACGTCGACGTTTTACAACAAGGAGAAGTAAATCGTGTTATGCGAAGATACGCTGTGTTGTCATCGGTAGCATATAATTTATATAATACTGATTACAACCGGGCATCTAAAAACATGCAGGAATTACTGCCTTTACACGAGATAGACCCCGATTTGAGTGATGGATATTCCAGTGTTATAATAAAGAAACACACAGACAAACCCGATGACATTATCATATCTTATAGAGGCACTCAAAACTTAACAGACCTCGCAGTAGACGCCACACAAATAGCAACCGGTTCTCCACTAGAAAAACTGGCTGGAATAAATACAGGATACTTTAGACTAGCACAAGATAAATACAACCTAGTGAAGGATAAATACCCTGATTCAAACATCACTACGACTGGACATAGTTTGGGGGGCAGTCAAGCATATTATATTGGTAAAACTAATAATATTCCGAGTTATATATTTAATGCTGGATCAAGTCCGCTGGATATCTTGACTGATTACGGTTTAACTCATACTAATTTTAATCGATCAACTCATTATCACGTATCTGGAGATATCGTTAGTGCTTCAAAAGCATTATTAGGTTCTGATAAAGACACCTTAGTAAAAGTTAATCAACAGAAATGGATAAAAGACCTCCTTGGCACAATGGGTGCAATCAGTTTTGGTGGTGCTGTTGGTAACGTACCAGGTGCTACCCTCGCTGCGGCCGCAAGTGGTTATTCATTATTTAATGACCTACATGGACTGCATAATTTTATGCCACCAGAATCATTCAAAGAAACCCTTGATCCCGAAGATATTATGTACTCTTGGATTAAACCAATTTATAACACACTTGAACAAGAAAGCAGATTCAGTAAAAGAACACAAATAACAGATTTTAAAAAACCGATTAATAAAAAAGAATTCTTAAAATTTTGTTTTAATCCTTACGATCCAAAGTGTCGTAACTACTCTTCAATGAGAGTTTCGGTTAAACCGCGGATGTAGGACGAACAATCACACTATTTAATTCTGTAACTGGTATAACCTCTCTGTCACATTCTATACAACACATTTTAATATGACTACATCTACTCTTTAAACAACAGGTCAACGACATACCGAGGACGCCAGTCAGTCCTCCTAATAACGCAATAATAAATGCTTCACTGACAGGTAATTCAGACATGTAATGTGATGTACACTGTGTTAATGTATACATTTATTTTATTTTACAATAAATATGTAGTGTAATAATAGTACATTGCCACCCAATGAAACTAAAACAGTTAAAAATTTATAATTCAAAAGTAAATGAAGGAGTTAATAACGAGTATCCCACGCCAATAGACGCATTTAAACAGCCATGTCTTCACATGATAGTTGGCCAACGGACTAGTGGTAAATCTTATTTAACCAGTAAAATATTAGAGCAGGCACATCATGATAAGACCTTTGACGTTATATACATCATAACGCCCTCTTTTAATAGCAATAAGGCGTATTTTGGTAAATACATAACCGAAGAAAATGTTTATGAGCCAACCAAAGCAAGTATAACCGAAGTCATTAAAAGAGTAGAATCGGACCGTGACGAGTGGGAATCATTCTTGGAGCGCAAGAAGATGTATGAAAAATATAAAAAAGACATTAAATCACACATAGATTACATTCCCGACAATGATTTAATATATTATCATCAATCGGGTATGTTAGACAATACATTTAAAAAACCTATTTGGAAATACAATGTAGAAGTGCCTCCGAGGTCTTGTTTAATCTTAGATGATTGTTTAGGATCTGGGGCTATAATGCAATCCTCCGGACTCGTTAAACTTGCTACTTTGAACCGCCACGTTGGACCACTAAAAGAAGATCACTCTGGCAGATCAGCATGTGGTTTAGCAGTTATAATTTTAGTGCAGACCTATAGGATGAATTCAGGCATAGGAAGAGCATTACGGGAAAATTTATCACTTTTAACTCTATTTAAAAATAAACAGCAAAAACAACTTGAAGCAATAAAAGAGGAATTAGCAAATGTGGTTAATGTTGAGATTTTTGATAGAGCATATGAAGAATCAACAGCAGAAAAGTATGGAAATTTAACGGTCGACTTTAATCCTAAATGTACTACGAAAACATTCAGAAAGAATCTGAATCAACTAATTTTATTCGATGAATTAAAATGTGCCTGTAAAAAATAAAAGAATAAATAAAATCTATTGTAATATTATAAAAGACTATGATGAAAATGGGGATTCTTAGCGACAAAATGTATAAGGAAAACTGCACTGCATACCATGCTTTCCCATTAGGGTTTGCGAATGCAGATTACGAAGGAGGCTTATCGAACCCATATCTGACAGGAATTAAGATTCCCAAGTATCAACGATCGGCGCCAAAACCTGCCAGTGCGGATGTAATGGCAGTTTCTCATGCAAGATTTATGCATGGCAATCAGCAGCAAAATGCACGGGCAATGCTAGAACAATATCAAAAAGAAGCGAAGGTGTGGAAGCCTCCGCCGGTAAAATTACACTCTGCTGTTGATATGTTTGATAGAGTATATGCAGAATTAGACAAGGAGGGCCGAGGAAGTGACGTATTTGAGTATAAAACACAGGAAGAAGTAATAACCGAAAGAAATAATAGATTTTATAATACAACACAGCCTAAGGTATCAATTCCAAGCAGAGGAACTCAGATACTCGTCCAGACAATATCGACACAAGCCGAAATTCCGTCTATAGACGAAATTCTGTTCAGATATTCGAGTTTAGCAAATTCTGATATACAAAAAGGGAAACTTGTGCGAGTGTATCGAGAATTACGCAGAGAAGGAGTCCAGATGCCAGATTTTATATTGTATAAAGCACGACACGGCACTGTCTCCGAAAGAAAAAAACAATTAAGATATCTCGTAGAACGTGCCTATGCTCAGGGTTCTAATATAGATTTAATACAGGCATTTACGGTTCAATTTCCACTCTCCGAAGGAGTGGAAATGTCCGCGGCCGATCTGTCCGATGTGGCCGATGTAGTTGGTTCTACAGAAGCATCTTACGCTACAACGCAACAGGGTATAGCCGAACCAGCAACATCTTCAACTCCAGTAGAACCCGAAAAGAAATGAAACTTTTTTAAAGTTGTTTATTTTGTAATTTTTTATTTTGTAATTTTTTATCTTTGTATACATTACATATGGTTGCATCTGAAAGCAATGTTTCAACTAAAACTTTAGATGATGAATTTGATCGTAAAAAGAACTACATTAATACTTGTAATTTTGATGATGGTACACTACGAAGACGAGATATCGAGATGAAAGAACTATGTAAAGCATATCCTAATATGCCAGAATCTTGGTTAGAACTATGCTGGAATTTCTGTACATTTACATCACAAGAAGAGCAAGATAATATTATAAAAAATAAATTATGGGAAGGAAAACCTACAAATAGAAGGCAGACCGGCGGAACAATAAAAGACGCTATGTCAATAATGACACGGGAAGAATTTGAGACCTCCGGTAATAAACCCGAAATTGTTTAATTGTACATTTTCATTGCACATTCAGGTTATTCATTTAATTAAAATTCACATTCATTTTGTAATGTATTTTAATTAAAATAATATCTCATATACATTGTAGTACAATCAATGGCTAGCGAGGTCGTGAATTCGTATAACATTTATGTAGATACAGAAAGATATCTTAACGGCACATCAACCGGTGATAGTATTATGATGTCCCTCAATCAGACTCCAATAACTTGTGGTGATAATCAGTTTATAAGACTAACTCTTCAATCTTTTTCTATGTATAAATCATTCACTAATATAAATTCTAATAATAATACATTCAGAATTACAACACTAGGTGGCACAGTGCCAGTTTTAGCAACTGATTTAAAATTATTTATGCCTTCTAAAAATTATGTTTCAACTAATACTCTAGCACTCAATGGATTTGCTACTGTACTAGCCGGTGGTTTAGCGACAGCATCGGGTGTTGCACTAGCGGCAGTCCCTATTGTTTTAACAGGAACAGATGCTTTAACTCCGCCAGCATCGGGAGACACCGATAATATCATTACATTTAGAATAGATTTTGCTGCTGCACATAACTTAACACAGGTTCTTGTTAGAACTTTAATCGAGGACGGTGATTGTTTTGAAGTTCTAGGAACAAATAGAATTCGAGCCGATGATGGGACTCTTGCTTGGACGCAACTTAATAGTTTAATCGTCGATTTGGCTCCTGCTTCGGCTCCTGTTCCGGCGAATAGCATACTGATTTCTTGTCCTTATAATTGTCAGTTAAGTTCACAGCAGAACGTATACCTGCGAACGGATGTAAATAATACAAATATTCAAACCGAGAGTTTCAATGCTGAAAATACCGATATTGTAGGCTCCAACAATCTGTCAAGTTCAAGAATATTAGCAAGAATGATAATTGATAATGATTTTGTTAATTTCACCACTGGAACGCAGATGGAGTACTTCGTAAATTTAAATACGAGACAATTAACTTTTCTTCGATTATATTTGACCGATAGTCACGGACGAGCTATACCACAGAATGTACAGCGAGTTTTATCAGGCGCAACTGGAAATGACCCACTTTATCCGCCTATAGAACAACTCACATTAGGCAATAGGTCTTGGGAAGCTGCGATAAAAGTTGACATTGTGCAGTTCATTGGGGCTCAGAATAACGTTTTTCAGTCACCATCGCCAAATCCAACAGTCCCAGCAAGATTTGGTACAGAATCTTTGAATAAATTGAAGTATGGTTCACCTGGATATGCTGATCCTGCATACAATCGAGCAAATAAATTAGTATAAAAATAAAATTGGTATAAAAATAAAATTCATTAATAAATGTATACATGGAAATCTCATCAGCGCCTGATTATATAATTCACGAAAATGGAGAAATTTGGTCTAAAGAACGTTTGGTTCAGTATGAAAATGGTAGAATTCACAAACGTAAATCACAACTGATAAAATCATGTGTAAATAGTGTTGGTTATTTACAAGTCAGTCTACAAGTTGATAAAAAACAACAAAATTTCACTGTACACCGATTAGTCGCTATAGCATTCATACCCAATCCTGAAAATTTACCGGTTGTGAATCACAAGGACTGTGATAAATTAAATAACAGCATTTCTAATTTGGAGTGGTGTACTAATATGTATAACAATCAATCGATAAATACAAATAAAAATTTTGGATATATTAGCAAGAATAAACAATGTAATACATACCGTGCGAAATATAATAGCAATGGAATTACTCACCATAAATCTTTCAAAACTGAAATTGAAGCCGAAATTTGGTTAACCGAACAGGAAATTAAAATTAAATGTAATTTAATTAATCAATTAATCAATTAATTAATTTAAATGTAATTTATAAAAATAAATATCTTTTTTATATAATAAAACAAACTATGAGTTTTAATCCGTCACTTACCTACTTTGTAGAACGCCTTCAGGGCTTTTCTACTAATATATTTAAATTAGAGACCCAAAATAAAGACAGTGCAAAACAAAACGATATTATCTCTTTTGATATGCCAAGTAATGCCATCTTGAACTTGCGTTCGCTAAAGGTCTGGTGCAATGCATCAGCAAACGCGTCGTCTGGTGCCGACTCTGGCGCCCGATTGTGTCCGATGAATGACCTCATCGAACGCGTAGAAGTATCAGTAGGCGGTATTGTTTTGTCGCAGGGCACCAACTTTGTAAACGTTCTAGGCGAAGTAATGTCTGCTCTTACTGCTGACAAGCCCGACAGCGTAACTGGCCATCCGGAATATGTACGGCATATCAGTTACGTAAATAAACTTGGTGCTGGTGCTGCGGCTCTTACGGGTGCATTAAACGAGGACTATTCCCAAGCGGCGACTGGATCGAGCGATGTAAAGTTCTGTATTGATAAGTTTCCAGGCTTTCTCGCCACTGCTGATCCTAAACTCCTCGATACTTCGATTTTGCCTGATATTCGTGTAAGACTTTATATGGCCTCTGACAATGTTCTAACTACATCTGCTGGAACATCAATTGGTTCAGCGGCAGCGATTGTTGGCCCACCTGCATTTGCAGTTGGTTTTGCGGCTGCTGGTGGTGTAGGCGGTGGTAAATACGAACTAACTAATATTCATGCGACTATCGAGGCGATCGGTCTAGCCGATATGACATACGACCAAATGATTTCGGCACAAATGAGTCAAACTGGCTACTTGGAAATTCCATATAAATCATATACTTCGTATCAGGAAACTCACTCTGGCTCGTCGCGCTTCACTATTTCGACATCCTCGTTGGATCGTGTATGGGTTTCTTGGAGAGCGACCTCTTTTAACGCACAGGCTCCGCCAATTATTGTAAGTGGTTATAAGACACATGGTGCTTACATCTCAGGTGATTATGAAACAGATGCGATCGCACAAGGAGGTGCAGCCCAAGGAACTTCTCTTGATCTAGGTAAGCCACAATATGATGTCGGCGGTGTTCTAGGCACAAACGAAGAAAAATATAAGTCGCAGTATTTTAACTTTGCTGCCCCACAGTTAAATATGACTATGCAACTTCAATTGAACGGAGCGTACATGCCTCAGTTCTCGGCTAATCTTGGTGAACTGTACGGAATCACTAAGAATTCTTTGATGGGTTCTCGTGAGACTCGAAATGTCTCATACGATCAGTATGTTAACAATTATTGCGTATCGTGTTTTCGTCTAAATATGCCAGACAGCGAATATTCTCGCAGCATGAGTGGCCTTGATACACGTGCCGTAAATCTACAGGGTATTGTAAAAACCGAGAATACAGCGGCTGGTGGCGGACGCGATAACTTGGCAATTAATATTTTCACAGAGTCTACTGAGGTGCTCAGGGTCGGCCCAGGGCGCTCAATTGACGTGTTGGCATAAGACGTGCTATCGAATCTAAAAAAACGCCAATATCATTATCGATTACATTTTATTACATTACACATTATCGATTACATTACATTACATTATAATTAAAATAAAAATATATTCTAATTATAATAGAATGTCCGTAGTTCCCGCAATTTATAGTGGATTAAAAGGCACTCGTTCTCTAAATGCTATAGCGAATATTCCTACTTTTGGTTCTACCAATAATGGTCTATCAAAACCTTCATTAAAATTAAATTGGAAAACAACTAAACCAATAGAAAATGGAACACCACTAAGGCAGTCAGTTTTGTTAACTAATATGGGAGGAACGAGAGGAGTAATGCCGTGTAAAGGTGCGGCATCGGTTGGAGGTGTGTGGGGAGTTCAACGAGTATTACGACGACCTGCTATACCACAGGAAGGCGGCATGTATCCGCAGGTCGGGTTCGCAAGAGGACAGCGTAAAGGATTGGCATTTCAAATTGAAAAACCGATTAATCTTCCACTGATGCCACATGCAGATAGTTTTAACGCCGGCCTCAACTCTACATTAGGCCAATTAAGTTACACGAACTACTAAATAATTATTAATCACACATTACATTACATTACATTACATTACATTAAATGGAATTATAAAATGTAATTAAAAATATTTATATACATTATATAATGACAGTCCCCTATTCGTCAGCTAGAATTCCATCACTTGGTCAGCTCAACGACGTTCAAATAAATACAGGCACATTGGCCAATGATGATATAATAAAATATTCCACAGCATCTAACACCTGGGTAAATGCTGTTCTTAATGCCGAAGTTCCTCTTACTTTTTCTACCGGTTTAACCCGAACTGTGAATACTATAACGAACAATCTGTCAACTGGAGTAGCAGGAGGGCAAACTGCTATTGGAGGCACAGGTGTAACCGATAAACTGCTACTCAAAGGCACTACAGGAAACGGCACTTCGGCAAGTCCAGCAGTCGAAATTATAACAGGTAATAATGGAGCAACAACTGCTTTGACGGTATTAAATAATGGTAATGTCGGCATTGGAACGAGTAGTCCAGCGAGTAAATTAACGGTTAGAGACACTACAACTACAGGGGGAACAGCAGGTATTAACGTTCAAAAAACAGGAACTACTTCAGGTAATTCGTATGGTATTCTCGCACAAACAACAGGAGGATCAACAACAAATTACGGAGGTTTTTTTACGGCAACTGGAGCAACAAATAATTATGGACTGGTTGTTTCTTCGGGTGCGGTCGGTATTGGAACGACCGCACCAGCATACGATTTACAGGTAGGAACTTCAAACGGGACTATAACTATTGGAGGTGCGCCTACATTTAACGGCTCGGGTTACTTAAACTTTGTAAACTCAAATTCCGTTACAAACTGGCGGATTGCTTCAAATGGCGTCTACTCTGGTGCGTTTGAGATAACACCGTCAACAACCGTAGGAGGAAGCACCTTTACAACACCAGCGATGTTAATTTCAAGCGTTGGAGCAGTAACAATTGCTAATTTAGGAACTGGGTCAGTTCACGCAACATCTGGTGTGCTTTCGACCACGAGCGATGCTAGATTGAAAGATGAAGACGGTGGTATTACAGATGCCTTAACAAAAGTACTAAAATTAAAACCTCGCTATTTTAAGTGGAAAAAAGATAATTTAAGTGGATTACCAAGTAGTATTAGACAACTTGGTTTTTTTGCTCAAGAGGTTCAGTCTGTTTTGGGAGAGGAAGTTGTTAATACGCCACCAGAAGGCGGTAATTACGGAATTCATGACCGTGGTATTATTGCGATGTTAGTTAAAGCACTACAAGAACAACAAGTTATTATAGACTTACTTGACAACAGATTAAAAGTATTAGAAACTAAATAAATCGTAAATCATATTATTAAATTAATTGAGCTTCAAATCTAACAAATATTCCAGCAATTAAAAGATGAACTACAGCATCTGCTTCTGTTTTGAAATTTTTACTATGAGTAATTTTATTGCTTCTATATCTTGCACAGAATGTATTATACCGTTTATCGTTAACAATAGTTCCAAAGTTTTTATTTGTGTTTATCGATTGATTATTATAAATAATAGTACACCATTCTAAATTAGAAATATTATTATTTGATCTATCGCGGTCCTTGTGATTAACGAACGGTAAATTTTTAGGATTTTCTATAAATGCCGTCGCGACTAGTCTGTGTACTAGGAAATTTTGTGTTTTTTTATTGACCGTTAGACCTACTACTAAATAACCATGATTATTTTTCAACGGCGTCATTAATTTTGATTTACGATTGTGAATTCTACCATCGTTATAATGAATTACTCTGTCGGTCGAAAATACTTCCCCATTTTCGTGAATAGTATAATATGTTGCAAAAGAACTCTCCATG
>TARA_R110000868_G_C10967954_1_pt1 | contig 10907 bp, 22 predicted proteins | sample TARA_R110000868 | Tara Oceans TARA_R110000868 (sample SAMEA4397489) | marine metagenome | biome: Polar Biome; feature: [SRF] surface water layer (ENVO:00010504); material: water (ENVO:00002006), including particulate matter (ENVO:01000060) such as... | depth 5 m | reverse complement strand
GTCGAGGACTTGGCAGCCACATGATTGAAGAAATCAGAAGCTTAAAAGCAGACATTGCAGGTTTAAAAGCAGATCTTGACGAACCTATGACGGATGAAGAACTAGCACAGGAAGCACAACCTAGCAGCATCATTGCTGGTCTAGTAGGTAATCCTGCAATTCAAAACGTAATTGCAGCATTCTTGACAAACTTATCTGCAAATGTAATTACCAATCATGCGGTACCTGTGCGCCCGATGGCGATGGCAGGAGTATCACCGGATATTGATGCCATTATAAACAGCCTGCTTATTAAAGGTGTAACTGTTGACGATTTTAATAAATTGGATCAGATGCCGCCAGAGAAATTATCTTTTTTACTTTCAATGCTTAGAAATTCATAATGGCAACCAACAATAAAACATACAACTTCAGCGACTTTGTAGGTAAAAAGATATTTGCCTTTACAAACGCTTACGTATATAAGAAGTCAACCGACAAAAATCCATTCAAGACAATTAAAAAAGGTCAATTGATAGGCATTTGCACCGGTTACATTTACAACAAAGCGCAAAAGGCCTGGTGGTTATTTTTTAAGGATGCTAAAGGCGTACCTTACGGAATACCACAGAATGTAAAGACAAACAATTTTCCGCAGATAGACATGGCAAAGCTTACTGATCAGTTAGTCAATGCCGGTGTAAAGTCAAGGGAAGAACAATCGGCCGCCACAACAGCAGCTTACAACAAGTCACCATTTGACGCACTACAAAATCAAGCTACAACAATATTCAAAAAATACGGAATTTATATAGCTGGTGCAGTAGCACTGTTATTATTTGCTCGTAAAAAATAAACATGCACTTTCGACTTTTATGGTAACATACACAACAGAAATCCAATACTACACTACCAATCAGCGCGTAATTGGTAATTGCAATGTAATCACCTTTGTCAACACTGGAACCATTACATTGTATATAAACAACTTTCCGGTGACTGCCGGCAATTCTTTTTCAATTGCTGGCAATCAAGATGAAGTTGATCTAACGGAATATTTAATCGATTTTAGAGGATCAACTGTGGGAGAAGTATATGTGATCAAAAAAGTTAATCGATAATGGCAGCCATTACTATTTCATCACCTGGCGGCGCACAAACAAATCCGACAGATACACTTTTGCCATACAATAACGGCGGAGTTTTTGGCGACAGTATGTTAGTGCAAAGTAGCCCAAATAAACTATATACAAGTTACACAGCCGGTGGACCGGGTGTAGAAAGTGGTTTATTAATTGATAACGCAATTGGTACTTATGCGTTTGGAGATACTGATGCGCAATTTACGGCAAGTAGATTAAATATTACTTCTGATGGTAATTTTAATATTTATTCATCAAAACTAATCTTAAACGCAGACAATGATATTGAAATGAACGGATTGTTAACCTCAGTAGGTGCCGGTGGTAGTGCTGGATTACATTTAAAATTAACAATCAACGGAATAAAATACAAAATTCAACTTCTCGACAATTAATATGGCAGCAATATCAATAGGCGGCGGCGCTGTAACAAACCCTACAAATCAATTCATCCCATATAAAAACGGAAGTATATTTTCTGATACAATTATTAAGATGACCAGTACAAATGCTTTTGCGTCAATTGAAGGATCAACAGCACAGGGATTGTCAATAAATAATACTTCTAAAGTGTATTCTATCGGTGATATTCAGCGTACAGGCGGTAGTGTTTGCATTACACTTGATTCAAACGTTAATACAATGGCTATTGAAGGCGCAGCTTTAATTGCTACTACGGCAGGTGCCCCTGCAGTAGGTAAATATCTTACGTTTAGTAATAGCGGAATAACGTATAAAATAGCACTATTAACCGCATAATATGACAGACATGGCCCTGCAATTAATCGGATTCATTTTACCAGTAGGTATCTTTTACGGTGCCACAAATCAGCGGATTAAGGCCCTTGAAAAACATATAGATACAATTGGCAACCTATCAGATCGTCTTGCCAGAATCGAAGAAAAAACAAACATTATTATCTCACTTCAAAATAAAAAATATGAACAAGATCATTAAAAATTGGAAAACAACAGCACTAGGTGTGCTTACTATTGCCATAGGTGCAATATTGTATATTAAAGGCGATCAGACAGCAGCACTGGCAGCCATCACTTCCGGTATCGGATTAATAAACTCACAAGATGCCGTACAACCTTAATAATCTTTTAAAAATAGCAAACGCTTTAAAGGGTGCCGGTCTTACCGGTAATGCTTTAGCTTTGGCATTGGCTCAAGCTGCGCATGAAAGCGCTAATTTTAATGATCCAAAGATTATAACTCACAATAACGCTTCTGGTATTACCTGGTCAAATAGAGCAAGTCAAAAAAATGCCACTAAAGGCAATCCATTACCGGAAGCGCCAAAATATAATTATGCTAAATTTGCAACATTGACAGATTGGGCCAAAGATTATTTAAGAATAGTAAAAAAATCATTATTAAGCAGCAATACACCAGGTGAATTTGCAGCAAAGCTAAAAGATCAAAAATATTACACTGCACCACTTGCTTTATATGCCAAAGCATTGCAAAACCAATTAAAGGCAGTGCAAAATCAAATCAGTAAAATTAAACCTACAACCATTCCAATAGTTCCAATATTAGTAATCGCTGCAATTGGTTTATTTTTCCTTACAAAGTAGTCATTTTTATTTTTTATATAGCGTTTAGAAAAAAGGCCTGGCATTCTTGCCAGGCCTTTGTGTTTTATCTCTTAAACTGTTTATACACAAATCCAACGATTATTCATATTTGTCCTTCTAATTCTTTTTAATTTACCATAATTGTCTCTAATAGCAAAAGAGCAAGGATGTTGTAACCATTGAATATCAACTATGTAAATATTTCCTTTAGTCAATTGACCTTTTTTGGTATCGGCATCTTTTACTAATTGTAATTTTTGCCCTGCTCGTAGTGACCATAAATCGTATTTAAGACGTTTTTGTGATTCATATTCTTGAACAATTTTTAATGCTTTTTCGTATTGTTTTATAGTGATCATGTTTTATATTTTAATCTGTTTAAAAAAGTGCTTGGTTTCTTTCTCGTAAAAGTTAATTGATTCCACATAAGGATATTTGTTTTTTACAAAACTCACAAAGCGATCAATATTACTGATCTTCCTGTATTTGATAGGGAATGATCTATCTTTTATAAATACAATCGCTGTTAATTCTATTGCCATCCGTAAAAGTATTTGTACTTTAAAAAGATAAGCTTCACTCGCCAGTAGTGATATATCAACTTGTGATAAGGTGTAAATTTCAAAATCTTGTTTACTACGTTCAATGCACTTTCGACACTTGAAGTATTGCGCATAATCTCATCAGCTGTCTGCTGTGGTGTTTTAATCATTTTCATTTTTTATAGTTTTTTCGTTTTCAAAATAAATTGCTCTAATATGGACAAATATCCAAGAGGTAATTATTGTCCATATTATAATTTCATCTCGATTTCTCATTTTTTATAGTTTTTTCTGTGGCGCAAGCGTTATTGCTGCAATTTGTGTAAATGTTCGTTAGTATCTCTTTGACTTCCATGTAATGCACAGTAATGGTGTGCAGGTGGCTGTGCTTGATCATCTTATCGCATGATCTGATCGCTAGGCATGGGCATGCCTTTTGTAGTAATCTGTTTGCTGTTTCCTGTGCTGTCATGGTGTTTTTCTTTTAAAGGTTAATATAATGCCACCGGTAATGCTGTCGGTAATGTATGCAGTCCAAAGTGTACGGCTATTCTTTAAAGCTGTGCCTAAGATAATTATATCACTAGCTGATAATTCTATCATCTTTGCTTTAACTTCTGCTGTACTGGTGGTGATTGAATTATTTACTTCGTCAGTAAAGTTTTTTTCTAAAAAGCGATAAACGCTTACTTTCCAGTTCATATTATTGGTTTTTTTTATTATTAAAGCAATCACAATTTTTGCAAAATTCTGTACTTATTTTAGTTCGAGTTCCGTCTTTATTAATATCACAAAGCGACCAGCAGCCCATCATCCAAGATAATGCTCCTTCGTAATTGCACCAATCAGGTTTTTTGTAATTTTTCATTACATACCAAATAGTTTTTTGATCAGCAATTAGTTTATCTACTTCTTCTTGTGAAATTTCGTGAAAATAAGGTCGGTTATCTGTTTGATTCATTTTTTTTTTTTTAAATAGTTATTCTATTAATGAAGGTAGTTCCCCTTGTTTATTGGGTGTATTCTTTATTTTATACCATTTTTGAATAAGTAATCTAACAAATGAGGGTACGGTCATTTCTTCCTCATTTGCCAATTCGCAAAGCTTTTGCCATTCTTTTTCATTGAATTTAATATCAGCCCTGTATGAACGATACAATTCTTTAGGTAAGTGAGTTTTAGCCATTTTTTTTTGTTTTTTTTAAATAGTTATTGTAATATTGCACCTAGAAAGTGCATTTTATAGTTAGCGTCTCGAGTTTCGGCTTGGGGCGCTTTCTTTTGTAGGTGGTGGAGATGAACACTGTACATATTTGTTTCCATCCCACTGAATGTATACCGGATCAAAGTCGGCGGCTGATCGCAAATACTTCGCCGATAGTGAATAGACATTATTTTCACGATCCTTTACCACTTCCAGTACTGATTGAGCATAACGATCAACCATACTACCAAAGTGGCCCAATGTGTGATTGTCTTTCTTTCCTGTATGGATAACGCCAATAATTAACACAGAATATTCTGCTGTAATCTTCTTTAGCCAGTTTATAATCATTCTGCTTTCTGTTTCGTCATTATAATTATTGATTAGATCCAAAAATCCATCAATGATAATAACACTAGCAGGATAATTTTTAATGTAAGTCTCGACAAGTATACGGTTAACTTCGGCAGGATCTTGGCGAGTATTAAACGCATTAAAATTGTAAATTAACTTTTCCCTACATGCCATATCCTTAATGCGCTGTAAATTCTTGTAAAAATCATATTCTGCGCTTTCAGTATCAAAATAACCTAAAAACGGTCTAATTGGATCAGTTTCTAGTCTTATATCAAACTTTTGTTTTTCTGTCAGCATCATCGATGATATTGCCGCGTTGATAAATGTTGACTTGCCTGCTTTTGGCAATCCACTGAATACACAAAAATTACCGGCTGAACCAATTACTTTCTCGCGGATTTTAAAAAAAACTTGTTCACCTGGCGGCGCGTAGTCATGTTTAAAATGCCGCGAGTTTAGTAATTTGTCGTAGTCAATATTGATTTTATTACTTGACAATGGCGCTAGGTGTGTTTACAGGTGCTTTTTTTAATTCTTCATCACATCTTTCAAGTGTCGAAATTGCAATGGCAATAGCTTCTTCTGCTATTGTTTCTGGCAGGCATTTGTCCGAATAAACACCGGCCAACTGTGCCGCGATGATGGCCGACATGTATTCCAATTTGTTCAAACCAAAACTTATGTGTATTTGGTTGAATTTATCCTGCACTGGGTGCGTAGGAAAGGCTGGGGCAAAAAATTGCTGATCCATATTTTATATACATTCAGATTACGCTGTTTCCCGTTTGGTTTAAAAATGAGATGATGCGGCGATAATGTACATACCTAAATACATAATGAATGCGTAAAGCGCCACTATTACTGCGATTATAAAGTAAGTTATAAATTTTTTCACGATAAAGTTTTTTGAGAATTAAAAAAGTTTCTTTTTCAAATATTCACTAATTTCTAGCAATCGACTTCTAACAGGTTCATCGATAACTGATTTTTTAAAATGAAATTTGTAGAAAATAAAGTCTAGCAAATCTCTCGCTTGCTGTTGTGTCAATTCAATTTTGACATCATTGTCTTTTAAACGATCTGGTAGCATGATTTTTTTATCAGTAACTTACTGACGGAAGTTTTATAGTTGAGGACAAAGATTAAACGCTTTTTTCGATTATGCAAGCAAAAATTAAAATTTTTTTTTCAATTTAAAAGTCGAAAGTGCATATAAATGTGCTGTTGTGCCTGCGCGCTTGCAGGGGCGCAGGCACAAAGTTATATGTTTTATTTTGAAAAAAATACATATCAGCCACAAATTTTTTTGTTAATAAGTGAAATTGTCGTAATTTTGTTATTCTATGAACCCAAAAACATTACTCGGACTGGCAGCAGGTGGATTACTTCTCTGGTTTCTCATGGGAAAGAAGAAACTAGCGAAAGCCACAACTTTTTCGATGGAAAAAATAGGATTTGACATCAAAGGCAAAAAGATAAAGCTTACACTGGGCGCGAATAATCCAACCGGATCATCGGCCACCTTAAATTCACTAGTTGGCGCTTTGTTCATCAAGGGTAATCAAGTATCTAGTGTCGAATCTTTTACCAAAGTGAAAATATTACCTAACGCAAAAAGTTTGATTACGTTAGATTTGAAACCATCACTAGTCGGCATATTTGCCACTGCAAAATTGTTGCTTTCTAAAGGTGGCACAAAAGCACTGGATGCAACATTTGTAGGTAATGCAGATGTAAACGGTCTTATTATTCCAATTAAAACAAAATTGAATTAATGAACGCAGCTTTGCAATTACCATTATATCAGAATAGGCGCCACGTATTGATCCATAATCAATCTGTGGGTGATATTATTACCGGTATATTGCAAACGCATTCAAAATACACTGCCGATTATGACAAGATAGCGCTAAGCTTTGCAGGCAGAGATGCTGTGCAGATAGCTAGAAATGTTTACGACTATCTCAAAAAAAATACTTTTTATGTAATCGAATCAGATACCCGGCAGACATTACGATCACCATCTGCAATTTTAGCACTCGGGCAAAATCCACGTGTCGGCCTTGATTGCAAATCATACAGTCTTTTTATTGCCGGCGTACTTGCTGCATGGCAGCGCAGAGGCATGAATATTAATTGGTGCTATCGCTTTGCATCTTATAAAATTGCCGACAAATTACCACACCATGTATTTGTCGTAATCAATCCAAACACAAATCACGAAATATTTGTTGATCCAGTCTTACCAACCTTCAACGATAAAAAACAATATCACTACAAAATCGATAGAAAACCTATGGCACTATACACAGTATCGGGAATCGGAAAAACAAAGCGCACGCGTGAAGAAAAAATCAAGCGCCGCGCACAGCTTAAAGCAAAAATAAAAGGGCAAATAAAAAAGAAAGGTAAAATTTTCTTGAAATTCAACCCAGCAACGGCAGCAGCTCGTAACGCTATATTACTTATTATTAAAGTGAATTTGTTTGGCCTTGCACGAAAATTATTTTTAGCTAGACAAAAACCAGGTGGAGACGCTAAATTAAAAAAGTTTTGGGAAAGCATTGGCGGTAAATATGCTAGTTTGATTAAAAATATCAGTACAGGTATTAAGCATGGCAAAAACAGAAATGATGCCGCTATCATGAAAGAAATTGCTACTAAAAATGGCAGCATGAAATCAAATATTAGAGTTTCTGGTATCGGCGATCCTGTAACAGCCAGCGCTGTTGTAACATCAACGCCAATTCTTTTAAAGCTAGTTAGCTTGTTGAAAAAATTAGGAATTGATCCGGATAAAGCCTTTGTAGCTGCAAAAGGTGTAGTTAAAAAAGTAGTGGATGCAAAAATTGATGATATAGCTAACAAAACAGCAGGTAAAGAAGAAGGCACCACTTCACCAGGTGGCGATGATATGAATATGCCAGACACTGCAAGCGAGGCATTAAGTCCATCAGATGAAAGTACATCAGATGAAAGTTCTGGCGATGAAATGGGCGCAATACCTAAAAAGACTTTGTTACTTGGTGGCGCTGCATTAGTTGCCGCTTATTTCATAATGAAAAAAAAATAAGATCATGGCAACAAAAAAGAAACCATCACCAGCGCAGTTAGCAGCCAGAGCAAAATTTGTTGCAATGGTGCGCGCAAAGTCAAAAGCTAAAAAGTCAGCAACAAAGAAGGCAACCGTAAAAAAAGCGGCACCTAAAAAAGCGGCAAAAAAGAAAGTTGCAACTAAAAAAGCATTAACGCACAAAGATACCAAATCACACAATGTAAGAATTAGTGTAGTAAGCGGAATATCAGAAAAATCTATACATACACTTAACTATTTAGTAAAAGAATTAAAATCTGCCGAACAAAATTATGATGTTTTAAAAAATAGAAAAAAAACTGATAAATATTGGAATACTTCTGGATTTAATGATATGTATAAACGATATCCTTTATACATAAGATCTTTAAAAAAGCAAATAACAGAAACAAAAAAACATATCAAATAACAACTTTAAATCAAATCAAACATGGCACGTAGAAAAACAAAAAAATCCCAACCACGTCGACGTTCAAGTCGTAAGATGGGCGCAATCAACACAAGTAACATGCTTACTTCTATTGGTGGAGTAATCGCCGGCGTAGCTGCTGCCGGATATTTAAATAAATTAGCGCTTAAAAATCAATCTGCAACAATTCAAGCTGCCGCACCTATCGCTTTAGGTCTGGCAATCCCTGCTTTATTGCTGAAATCTGAATTTGGCCGTTTTCTTGGTGCCGGTATGGTAGCTTATGGCGGTGGTAAATTCTTGTCGCAGGCAGGTCTTGCCGGTATGGAAGAAGATGCTTTTTCTATTTCCGGTGATGATCTTTCAGTAGTAGCTGGTGACTTCGCAATGGCAGGAGATGAAGACGAATTTATGGGCGGTGATTATGCAATGGCTGGAGATGAACAAATCTCTGTACTTGCAGGAACCGAAGACATAAACGAATTAGCTAGTTTTGAAGAAGACGAAGCTTACGCATCTTCAATCTAAAATTACAATGCACTTTCGACTTTTAAAATTATCAATTTAACAAAAACAAAAAATCAAACATCATGCCTTCACAAATTGGATCTAGGATGGCCTTCCAAAATGCCGCAAATGCCGTAAAGCGAGCAGGCCTTAACCCCGGCAATGCCGTATTGTCACAATCGTATCTTCGTTTTGAAGTTCCTTTGGTAGCTGCTGCAACGTCTTATAAATTTGACGTATTAGTAAACGAATCAACAAATGGTACAATTAACACACAACAAAAACTTAATTTACAAGATGCTTTTGTTGCAAATCAAATAGGTTTCTATTTAGCGGTACCAACATCAACGACTAGCACTGCTTTTCGTTTATTAACTTATCCTGCTATAAACAGCACAGCAGTCACAACAGGTACAACGCTTTGTTTTTCACAAACACAAGCTGTTGATGCTTACGCCATATACAACGGGTATATGCAATTGACAGTGAATCAACGTACTGTTATTACAGCATGGGATCTTCAACGTCACTTATTTATTCCACCGGTACAATTAGCATCTAATGCAAGTGCAGGCGGTGCAGTATTAGTTGCCGTAGGTGGTGCAGCTGGTCACATGAATGACGATAATTACAATGCTGCCGACATGGGAACATACCCTACGGAACCTAACGTAGTTTTAGCTGGTAATAAGAAAAATGATCTTACTGTTACTTTTCCAGCAGGCCCAGCAACAATACCAACAAACTCACGTTTAGTTTGTATTATTCGCGGTATCTTGGCACAGAATGTGACACCGATTAACTAATCAAATCACCATATCCGGTACTTGGGGCGGATCGGTATACAAAAGCCGCCCCTTCCTTTTTTAAATCAAAATAAATATGATACTAAATAATTACGGCATAAAGAATAGCTACACAGTAGAAATTCAGCCTGCGGCATCAGACACCGCGCAAACATGGATGTTTCCCGATATTCCATTTTTAAGAACTAAACCTATTACCGGCATAATTTTGTCGGCAACTCAAAGAGGAGTAAACACCGGGTTAACCAATTATGGATATACTATGTTTACAAACACAGCTACTTCTGCATTTTTAACATTGGCTGATGATAAGGGAAAACAATTTATACAAAATATGCCTTTGCGAGAATTGCTTATTACAGCTGAGGCAGGATCGGGTAATGCTGTTCCAACAGATGATTATATTTATGGGCAAAATACCGATGGTATCAAATATATTGATCCGCGCATTATTATATGGACAAAATCGTTTGTTTATTTGCCAGTAGCAACAGGTACAGCAAATCTTTGTTTACAATTCACTGTATTATATAACAACTAAAATTTAAGACATGATAATCAGAGAATACGCAATCAAAAATTACCAATTTGTTACAATACAAATTAACCAAACTAACGCAGTAAATAGACAATATTTCCCAGATCTTCCAAACTTGCGCGATGTTTACACAACATCAATTGTATGTTATACAGCAGGGCAATTTTTAAAAGACATTAATAATGTATCACCTGTTACAAATAACAATTACAATAAATGCTACTTAACATTGAATGTAGATGGTAACGAAGTTATACAAAACATGGATCTTAAGCACTTACAACCGCAAGCAGGCAACGGAGTAGCCTATAATGCAAGTGGTGTATTACCATTGGCACCGGTTAAAATTGATTACCAAAAAAGTTATGTGAATATTGCATCCGGTCAAAACACCGGCGCTGCCCCTTTTTCTTTCTGCTTTGGTATCTATTATTTCTACCCTAATCAAGCAAAATAAACTATGACATACACAATAGACGCAATACTGGAAGAATACAAGGATAACAATTTCCCTGCTTTTGTCGTGTATGAGGGAAAAGAGCCAAGATCTGTATATTTAGAAAAGGATATGGAAGAAGGTGCCGAACGCCTTTCGAAAGCTTTGAATAGAATAACAAACGGATCAGCAAAGGTAAAAATATACAAGACAGTGCCATCCAAAGGAATTGATGAGAAGACGGCCGCGTTTTTAGTTCTGCCATACGAAAAAAAGTACACATCAGAAGATAAAGCACAATACTGGGAA
>TARA_R110000868_G_scaffold150685_3_pt1 | contig 10908 bp, 9 predicted proteins | sample TARA_R110000868 | Tara Oceans TARA_R110000868 (sample SAMEA4397489) | marine metagenome | biome: Polar Biome; feature: [SRF] surface water layer (ENVO:00010504); material: water (ENVO:00002006), including particulate matter (ENVO:01000060) such as... | depth 5 m | reverse complement strand
TGGCCTGACGCGGATTTTATTGTCGGTAATCCGCCGTTTATTGGTGCCTCGACTATGCGCCGCGCTTTGGGAGATGGCTACGTTGATGCGGTCCGTAAGGTATTCAAGGGTGTGGTGCCAGAATCGGCCGATTTCGTGATGTTCTGGTGGCATATCGCCGCTGAAAAAGTCCGACAGGGCCAAGGTAAAGTTGGAGAGCCACGCCAGTTTGGCTTTATTACCACCAATAGCCTGCGCCAGACCTTTAACCGCCGGGTGCTGGAACCGCACCTGAACGACCCGAAAAAGCCTTTGTCGCTAGCTTTTGCCATCCCGGATCACCCTTGGGTCGATGCTGCCGATGGCGCTGCCGTACGTATCGCCATGACAGTAGGCGTGGCCGGAGAACAGCAAGGCCGACTGCTGACCAGTCTGAAAGAATCAGAAACCCAAACCGATGAAATCAAGGTCGACTTCCAGAATCGCCACGGCAAGCTGTTTGCGGATTTAAAGATTGGGGCGGATGTGGCTTCAACCAAAGCTTTACTGGCTAATGAAAGTATCGGCTTTCGGGGGGTTACTCTGATGGGATCGGGATTTTGGGTACAGCCTGACGACGAGCTGTTACTCATAGAGCCTGACGTATTGAAACCTTTGAGAAACGGTAAGGATATTACTTCGACACCTCGATTTAGTTATGCGATTGACCTTTTCGGACTTTCTGAAAAAGAAGCTATAAGCAAATTTCCAAACAGTTATCAGCGGGTATTAAATAGTGTTAAGCCTGAAAGAGAGCAATCCAAAAGAGACAGCTATAGGAAAAAATGGTGGATTTTCGCTGAAGCAAGACCCGAGATGAGAAATGCAACGCATGGACTGGATCATATTTTTGTGAGCCCTATGACTGCAAAGCATCGATTTTGGGTACCTTTGAATAGCGATATCCTCCCTGACCAAGGACTTATAGTTCTTGCAGTTGAAAATGTTGGACTGCTTGGAATTCTATCTTCTAGATGCCACATCACTTTTGCTTTAGTGGCGGGTGGGAACTTAGGTGTAGGAAACGATCCCCGATACAATAATTCTCGGTGCTTCGAAACCTTCCCCTTCCCGGATCTTACCGCCGCCAATCAAACCGAGCTGGCTAACCGCATCGGCCAGTTAGCCGAGCAAATCGACCAGCACCGCAAAACCCAGCAAGCCGCCCACGACAAACTGACCCTGACCGGCATCTACAATGTGTTAGAAAAACTGCGCAAAGCAGAGCCGCTGAACGCCAAGGAAAAAACCATCTACGACGACGGCCTGGTCGGCATTCTGCGGGAACTCCACGACGAGCTGGATCGCGCCGTGTTCGAAGCCTACGGCTGGAGCGACCTGGCGGATAAACTGGTCGGTTTGCCCGGTGCCACCACGCCTTACCCGGAAAAATCCGAAGCCCAGGCCGAAGCGGAAGAAGAACTGCTGAAACGACTGGTGGCGCTCAACCATCAACGCGCTACTGAAGAAGCCAAAGGCCAGATTCGCTGGTTGCGTCCTGAGTATCAAAACCCCGACTATCAACATTCAGATCGGGGCAAAGACAGCGCTTCCGCTTATGAGTCGACTGCTCAAACCGAAGCCGATGTTACCGTCACGCCAGCGGACGCCAAAGCCAAAAAACTCACTTGGCCCAAATCTATGCTGGAACAAATCTCCGCTGTCAAAAGTGCGCTGCTGGACGGACTGGATACAGCTGAGGCTATCACTGCTCTGTACAAAAGCCCGAAAACCACTGGACCGAAAGTTCAGGAAGCACTGGATTCACTCTTTGCTCTGGGCTTGGTGAATCTGGCAGATGGCAAGTATCAGCTGGTGATGTAATGGCAACCGTCGACAGGGATCGTATTGGACAAGTACCGCCGAACCTGGCTGGAGTCTACTCACGTATTCTTCAGCAGCTGACTGATTGAACAGAAACCTTGTTGTTTCGTTTATTTCGTTCAACCTGTTCTGAAGAACTTGAGTAACGTGCTGCAAAATCAGAAAAACAGGGGTTAATCCTATGGGCGCAGAAGTTGTATTCCTGCCGACTGTCGAAGACAGTGAACAGGCCAAGGACTCGAGTCGGGTACTGGCGCAGGCGTTGGCCAATTATTCCGCTGATGACCGGGTACGTATGACTATTCAGGGCAGCTCTGGCAGCAGCAACGAACTGGTGCTACCGGGTGACATTATGAACCTGATGCTCACTGTGTTGACTCAGGTTTCCCAAGGCAATGCCATCAGTCTGGTTCCGATTCATCAGGAAATCAGTACCCAGCAAGCGGCTGAATTATTGAGTGTCAGTCGTCCGCATCTGGTGAAGTTACTGGAACAGGGGGATATTCCCTTCCGCAAGGTCGGTAGCCATCGTCGGGTCAAGTTGACCGATGTAATGGATTACCGCAAGCAAGTGGATGAAGCACGGGGTAAGGCTTTGGATGAATTGTCGGCGCTCTCTCAAGACGCTGGAATGGATTTCTGATGAGCCAGTTTCGCGTCGTTCTGGACGCCTGTGTCCTGTATCCACAAGGACTGCGTGATTTGCTGATGAGTTTGGCGGCTAAACGTATTTTCAAGGCACATTGGAGTGAGCAGATTCATGATGAATGGATTCGTAATCTTCATAAAAACTCGGGAATGCCAATGGCCCAATTGCAGAGGATTCGTGAGCTGATGGATCAACATACGGACGACGCCCTTGTGATGGGGTATGAATCGCTGATTACTGGCCTGAACCTCCCTGACCCGGATGACTTTATTGCGTATCAGGTTGATATGGCGCCCGCTGCTGTTTGCTCAGCTGTTAAGAAAATGCGCCAGCGCCTGAAAAACCCACCCTATACCGCCTCTGAATATCTGGCTGCCATCAAGCCCAGATTACCCAACACCGCGTCAATGATGATGGAATATCAGAGCCTGATCTGATCAAACAAAAAGTAAGATCAAGGTAGCTCTATTTCTACACGTAATTATAAAGCAGGACACATAGGTCTGAAGCGGTGAGCGCGGGCCAGCGGGTGATGCCAGCCAAAGCCAAATTTCTCAGGTGTCGTGCGGTTGTCCGTCACTCAATAGAACAGGGGAGTGATTCCATTCGTGTACCCACACTCTGTAAATGTCTGTGGACGTCAATGACACTGTAGAACGTCAAGCACTGTATTCATGGGCTTTCTAAGGGGGGTGGTCAATAAAAATGGGAGAAAAAGAAGAAGTGGTCTCCCCACGAGGACTCGAACCTCGATCGGTCGCTTAGGAGGCAACTGCTCTATCCTGTTGAGCTATGAGGAGACAGGGGCGCGTATGGTACTGGATTCTGGCGTGCAGGAAAACCATCCGCTGCCGTTGGTTACTGATCTGCGGGTATTTCGAGGTAGAAGCAGGTGGTGCCGTTGTGGGAGTGGACGCCGATTTTCCCTTTGTGCAGGCTGATGATGGAGTGGGTAATGGCCAGCCCAAGGCCGGTGCTGTCGGGGTTGCTATCGGGGTTTTTCTGGCGGGCGGCATCGATGCGGTAGAAGCGGTCGAACAGTTGCGGCAAGTGTTCTGCGGGTATGTCCGGGCCGGGGTTGCTGATGTCCAGCCGGGCGTATGGCTGGCCTTGTATTCGGGTTTGGCTGAGTTGTACGGCGACGCTGTGCCCTGGTGCGGTATGGCGTATGGCGTTGGAGAGCAGGTTGCTGATGGCGCGTCGTATCATGTTGCGGTCGCCGGTCAGTTGCGGTGACTCTGAGTGGTTGAAGGTGAGCCTTACCTGTTGTTCGTCGGCCCAGGCTTCAAAAAAATCAAACAGGTCGAGGATGTCGGCTTTCAGTTGGATGGGTTCCGGGTGGATGCCTTGCAGGCCGTTGTCGGCTTTGGCGAGCCAGAGCATGTCGGCGACCATACGGGCCAGTCGCTCTTCTTCTTCGAGGCTGGAGTAGAGCAGTTCGCGGTAGGCGTCGAGATCACGGGGTTGCCCGAGCATCACCTGGGTTTGGGTGATCAGGTTGGTGAGGGGAGTGCGCAGTTCGTGGGCGATGTCGGCGGAAAAATTGGACAGCCGTTCAAACCCGGCTTCCAGTCGCGACAGCATATCGTTAAATGCCTGTATCAGCGGCACCAGTTCGGTGGGTGCCTGGTTGGGATCCAGTCGTTCGTTTAATTGTTCTGAACCGATGTGGGTAATTCGTTGGCTGATCTGACGGAGCGGGGCATGTCCCTGGTGGATGCTGAACCAGACGGCCAGCAAGGTCAGCAGGCCAATGCCAAGCACAATGGCCCACAGGGTGCTGCGGAATTCGTCGAGGAAGCGCAGGTGGAAGCCCATGTCCGTCGCCAGCATCAGCAACCAGGTGGCGTCGTTGGAGGCTGAGGCGACTTTCAGCTTGACCAGCACCCCCCGGTATGGATGGCTTGCTTGTTGCCAGCTGAGCAGTTGGCGAGCGGTGATTTTTTGGATGGGCGGCTGTTGCAGCAGAGTAGCGCTGATGCTGGCGTTGCCGCTGTGATAGAGCGTTGTCAGTGGCTCCGACGGCTGTTGTAGCAGCAGTTGCAGGGAGATGCCGTGGTAGCTGTGGCTGATTTGTTCCAGCAGGTGCTGGATATGATGGGGCAGTGGCTGTCCGGCCAGTACGTCGGTGTGATCGGGGCTGGTATCGAACACCTGTTGTATGGCGGCGGCGGCCTGTGCCAGTTCCTGGCTGTCTTGTTCGGCAAAGTGGCTGCGGATGGAATGCTGCACCATGCTGACCAGCAAGATCAGCCCACTGCTGATGACGAGGGCGGTCAGCAAGGTGACCCGCCATTGCAGCGACAGCGGTCGTCTAGTCATGGCTTTCATCGTCCAGCCGATAACCCATGCCACGCACGGTGTGAATCAGCCGTTGTTGAAACGGGTCGTCGATTTTGCGGCGCAGGCGGCGAATGGCGACGTCGATGACGTTGGTGTCGCTGTCGAAGTTCATATCCCACACCTGGGAGGCTATCAGCGAGCGGGTCAGGACTTCGCCCTTGCGGTTGACCAGCAGTTCCAGCAGCGCGAATTCGCGGTTGGTGAGGGTGATTTTCTGGCCGTCACGCACGGCAATACGTTTGCTGGTGTCGAGGGTCAGGTCGGCGACGGCCAACGTCTCTTGTACCGGGCGTAACCCGCGCCGCAGCAGAGTGCGCACTCGGGCCAGTAATTCGGCAAAAGCGAAGGGCTTGACCAGATAGTCGTCGGCACCCAGCTCCAGCCCTTTGACCCGATCTTCTATCTGGTCGCGGGCGGTAAGAAAAAGAATCGGCGTCTGGTTGCCGGATTCTCGCAACGACTGGCAAATCTTCCAGCCGTCGACGTCTGGCAACATGACATCCAGTAGCAGCAAGTCGAACGCTTCGGTCATGGCGAGGTGGTGGCCGTCGAGGCCGTTACGCGCCAGTACTACATTAAAACCGGCTTCGGTCAGGCCCTGCTGGAGGTAGTCGCCGATCTTGGTTTCGTCTTCAACAATTAGTAGCCGCATGGTGTGCTCTCTGGGATCTGTTACCAGTGTACAAAAACTGGCGTACAGACACATGACCTGAACATGACGGTTTTGTCATGTTCAGGTCATCCGGGGGTCAGTTAGGGGCAGTTATTCTGGGCTAAATGGAATATAGCAGGGGTAGTGTGATGAAGATTCTGACTCCCACTGGCATCTCGGCCAGCGGGTTATCACGGCGACGGTTTGTGCAAGGGTTAGCAACGGGTGTGGCACTGGCTGGCATGGGCAATGCTCGGGCGGGATCTTTGCCTGCCAGCAACAATCCACAAGTTCAGGTACTGACCGGCACTCAGTTTGATTTGGTGGTGAGTGAACTGGCGGTGAATTTTACCGGCAGTCGCGGCAAGGCCACGGCTATCAATGGTTCGGTTCCAGCGCCGACACTGGTGTGGCAAGAAGGCGAAATGGTCACCATCCGGGTGCGTAACGACCTGGCGGTGAGCACCTCGATTCATTGGCACGGCATTATTCTGCCGTATCAGATGGATGGTGTGCCGGGTATCAGCTTTGCGGGGATTGCTCCAGGTGAGACCTTTACCTACCAGTTCAAAGTGCAGCAAAGCGGGACGTATTGGTATCACTCCCATTCCGGTTTTCAGGAGCTAACAGGCATGTACGGCGCAATTATTGTGCGCCCGAAAGCGTCAGACCCGGTCTACTACGACCGTGAGATGGCGGTGGTGCTGTCGGACTGGACCGACGAAAACCCGATGGATGTGTTCGCCAAGCTGAAAAATCAGTCGGATTATTACAACTACAGTCAGCCCACCGGGCCAGATTTTATTCGCGACGCCCAGCGTTATGGCCTCAGCGAAGCGTTCGCCATGCGCAAAATGTGGAACGACATGCGTATGAGCCCGACCGACCTGGCCGATACCTCTGGCGAAACCTTTACCTATCTGATGAACGGTACGGCTCCGGCGGGTAACTGGAGCGGTGTGTTTAAACCGGGTGAGTACGTGCGGCTGCGGTTTATCAATGGCGCTGGCAACACCTTCTATGATGTGCGTATTCCCGGTTTGAAACTAACGGTCGTACAGGCTGATGGTCAGAACCTGGAGCCGGTAACGGTGGATGAATTCCGCTTTGGTCCAGGTGAAACCTACGACGTGATTGTGCATCCGGCGGATCAGCCGTACACCATTTTTGCTCAGAACATGGGTCGTTCCGGGTATGCACGCGGAACGTTGACTCCAGCCATGGGGCTAACGGCCGCTGTACCGGCTATGGATAAACCGGAGTGGTTAACCATGGCCGATATGATGGGCGATATGTCGGGTGGTATGTCGGGTGGTATGTCGGGTGGTATGTCGGGCATGGGCAGTATGGCGGGCATGGGCAGTATGGCGGGCATGAATCACGGCGATATGTCGGGTGGTATGTCGGGCATGGGCAGTATGGCAGGCATGGATCACGCAGGTATGAATCACGGCGATATGAAACCCGGGGGCATGGCGGTGCCGTCTGCCACTGTCCATCACGCCAGCAGTGAATACGGCCCGCAAGTGGATATGCGCGTCGATACACCGCGCACCAATCTGGATGATCCCGGTATTGGCTTGCGTAACAACGGTCGCCGGGTGTTAACCCTGGCGGACTTACATACGTTAGGTGGCTCAATGGATAAACGCGACCCCGAGCGTGAAGTCGAACTGCACTTGACCGGCAATATGGAACGCTACAGCTGGTCGTTTGATGGGGTCGAATTTGGCCAGTCGACTCCGGTACATTTTCGCCATGGCGAGCGGGTGCGGGTAATTTTGCAGAACGACACCATGATGACCCACCCGATGCACATGCACGGCGTGTGGAGCGAACTGGAAAATGACCGGGGTGAATTTCAGGCGCGGTTGCACACCATTCCGGTACAACCGGCCCAACGCATCAGTTATCAGGTAACAGCAGATGCTGTCGGACGTTGGGCGTGGCATTGCCACCTGATGTTCCATATGGATGCGGGCATGTTCCGCGAGGTGGTGATCTCATGAAAATACTGATGATGAAAAAGCCGATCGCACAGGCATGTTTGCTGGCCGGGTTGCTGGTGGCTCCCATTAGCTGGGCAGAAACCAGCACCATGATGTCTGGTATGGAATGCCAGGCTGGTGATGCCAATTGCATGAACCACGAAGGCATGAACCACGAAAATATGGATCATGGCCAGATGGATCATTCCATGATGAATCAAGGCGAGATGCTTCACGAAGGTATGAACCACGAAGGTATGAACCACGAAGGTATGAACCACGAAGGTATGAATCATGAAGGCATGAACCATGAAAATATGGATCATGGCCAGATGGATCATTCCATGATGAATCAAGGCGAGATGCTTCACGAAGGTATGAACCACGAAGGTATGAACCACGAAGGCATGAACCATGAAAATATGGATCATGGCCAGATGGATCATTCCAGTATGCAGGTGCAAGGTGGTTCAGCGCCGACCAATGCCCGCGATCCGAATGCCTATTCCGGCGGTTACACCCTGACCTCTGGCCCCTACGCCAGGAAAGGCCCCCGTCAGCTGCATTTTGCCGATGAACATCGGTTTTCTGCGCTGATGATCGACAACCTCGAATTGTCTCGGCACGACGGTGATACTTCTCAGCGTCTGAGTGGCGAATATTGGTACGGCACTACCTGGGAACGAGCGGTTGTGCAATTCGATGGCGAGCGCCAGGACGGTGCTACCGATGCCGAGCTGGGCGTGTACTGGCGGCATGCCCTGACCGCGTTCTGGAATACCCAACTGGGGGTGCGACATGACAGCTCGGATGATCTGGATCGTAACTGGGTTGGTGTCGGTTTTCAGGGCCTGGCTCCGTACTGGTTTGAAAGCCAGGCCATGCTGTTTGTCGGCAAGCAGGGCGTCACGCAACTGGAGCTGGAGGCCGAATACGACCTGTTGTTTACCCAGCGCTGGATACTCGGATTGGATGGTGCTTTAACGGCAACCGGTAAGCGTGACCCGGAAGGAGCGTTTGGTCAGGGGCTGAACAGCACTCAGTTTGGTGCCCGGTTACGTTACGAATTCAGTCGCCGGTTTGCACCCTACTTCGGTGTCGAACGCAGCCATCATTATGGTGGCACCGCTGGCATCCTTGGAGAACGTGCCAGTACCGAGTGGGTGTTAGGTGTAAAAGCCTGGTTGTAGCGCAGTGTATTGCTCCGGCCTCGATATGCGGACAGCCACGGAGGGCAGTCTGGGCCGGGCGGTAGTCAATACCAGGGCTACAAACGTTATGAGGGTGCAATTTTGAATTGCCGTTCTTCCCACTGAAAGTCGGTGGTCAGACGGTATATATAACGGCGGGCAGCAGAGGAAATCCGGGTAAATACAAATCCGGCGAGGGTATTGCCAGCGCTATCGAGCATCAGGTGGCGTAGTTCCAACCCGCAATCCAGGTAGTGTTGTTCGTTGCAGCGCACGATGGCGGCGGCAATCAAATTCAGTTGTTTCAAATCAGCTTGAATATCACCTTCAAAACAGGCTTTGAAGCCGGATTCTGATAAATCCTGCAGCCTTCCTTTATAACGATAGCGCGGAGCTGTCTGCTCGTCGGGTGTCGGGTGCTGATCCGGTATCTCGACCACCAGATAGTGGGCCGCTGGCACATTGACCCGGTAGGCATCGCGCCGTTGCAGGTATTCAACCTGGCTGGGGAATTCACCACGATACTGTTGTTCAGCACTTTGGTAGCGCAGACGGCCGTCGGCGACGAAGCGAATACGAATGCCCTGGTTGTCACAATCAATGCGGAAGCGTTTGCCCTGACGGATCAGATCATTGCCTTTATCTGGTTGTAACCGGGTCATAAAAAAGCTGCGATTATTCAGCTGCACATCGGTTATTTGAGCACAGAAGGCGGTTGTTTGGTCGTCAATCAGTACTCTTACCGGCGCTTGCAGCAATACCAGGCTGCGGAGCGCGCCGTAGATGTCTTCGTCCTGATCCAGGGCGCAGTCCTGCGGCGGATTGTCAGGTGTCTTGTTTGCCGGAACGCAGGCTGGGGATGTCACACGTAACCTCCTGGCAGGGGTAGGCGTTGGAAGAAAGAAGGCGGTCAGGCCTGAATGTAGCCCTGGCCTCGGCGTGCCGATTTGCCCTGGCCTGTTTCAGTGTAGAGCAATGGCGAGCGATCGGGTTGGCCACGTAAAATATGGATACGCTGCTGGATGCGGCGCTTGGCGGTGAGAACCAGTTCGTTCAGCTGGATGGAACGATCGCGGTTATGACGATATTGAGCGGCAAGCTGTTGCCACAAGCGGGCAATCTCTGGCTGCTGGCGGATCTGTGGATGCTGGAGAAAATCGGCCGCCAGCGGCAGTTGTTGCTGGCTCATCCAGTCCATGCGTTGTTTGGTCTGTTCCTTCATGCGCTGCAATATCGCCGACTTGGATTGTCCGGCACGTTGCAGTTGTTCAGGCTCCATGCGGGCCAGTAGCTGGCCTTCCTGCTCCAGTTGGTGTTGTAGCAGGCGTCCCAGGGCCAGTTCATCAAGCAACAGCTGGCGCAGCTGATGACATTCCGGCGTTGGCAGGTACACATTGGCAGTAGAATTCATGACTATTTAATGCTCAGTTCAGGCGTCCTTCAAAGTCCAGCATTTTTCCTGCCAGTTTTTCATAATCGATTTTGTATTCACCGCTGTCGATGGCGGCTCTGATGCGATCGACGGCGGCATCGTTCACCTCCGGCATGGCACTGATTTCAGCCTCAACCTGCTGGATGCTTTTGCTGCTGGCGCTCAGTTTGACCTGATCGCTGTAGCTGGCATTCTGGGTGCCGGAGGCTGGATCACCCTTGGCTGACGTTGGGCTGGTGGCATCGGCGGTTTTCGCTGAAGCGCGACTACCGGTGTCGATGGCACCTGTTAACTTGTTGATATTCATTGTGAAATCTCCAAACCATTGCATTGTATAAACCCCTGCCATGTCTGTATCGGCGGTTTGCCAAAAGACTTTAGTATTTTTTGATTTTTTTTGCAGTCTGTCGATTTGCTGCTATTCGCGCGTGTGCGCGCTGCCATAAAGGTCATCGGTTGATTCAAGCGGCTAACGGATAGTGACCTCTCCGGGGCCGATGACTTCGGCGGTGAGGGTCTTGCCGGAACGGCGGTTACGTACTCGAATGGTGTCGCCCTTGCGGCCCAGGCTCAGGGCATCGCCTTCGGTTTGCAGCTGGATGGCACCCCGCTGCAGGTGAATACGCACCAGCGCACCGCGCTCTATCAGCAATTTTGAGATCAGCATGTCCGGGGTGATTACGGTGCCTGGGCGCAGGTTCCGGCGAAACTCCATATCCTGCAGTTGTTCCGGGTTGCGGATATAGCCTTGTTGCAGATTGCCCAGATCTTGTTGCACAAACTGGATGCTGGCGCTGGCGGTGCTGTCACCA
>TARA_R110000868_G_scaffold115743_3_pt1 | contig 10909 bp, 12 predicted proteins | sample TARA_R110000868 | Tara Oceans TARA_R110000868 (sample SAMEA4397489) | marine metagenome | biome: Polar Biome; feature: [SRF] surface water layer (ENVO:00010504); material: water (ENVO:00002006), including particulate matter (ENVO:01000060) such as... | depth 5 m | reverse complement strand
TTGGCAAGGTCGTGCTCTACCAACTGAGCTATTCCCGCTTGTCGTACTGACGGGCGACATTCTATAGCTTCGCAGCTTGCCGTCAACCCCTTGATTCAAAAAAGCTTATTTCTTCTCGGAGGTGATTCGCAGGTGGGGCCACGCAGCCAACAGGTACTGCGCCATCGACCACAAGGTCAATACAGCGGCAATGAGTAACAGCCCATAGCCCAGTACAACCCAGGCGGTGAATGCCGGTGGATTGGCCAGCAGAATCACCAGTGCGACCATTTGTGCGGCAGTTTTCCATTTAGCCAGTTTGGATACGGCCACATGCGCGCGCGCGCCTAGCTCTGCCATCCACTCACGCAGCGCCGACACCACGATTTCACGGCCGATGATGATCGCCGCCGGCAGCGTCAGCCAAAGATTGGAGTGTTCGTCCACTAGAAGGACTAGGGCCACCGCCACCATCAGTTTGTCGGCAACTGGATCGAGGAACGCGCCAAACGGTGTGCTCTGCTCCCAGCGGCGCGCCAGGTAACCATCGAGCCAATCCGTGGCTGCCGCGATTGAGAACATCGCACTGGCAGCCCAATAGCTCCAACTGAAGGGAAGGTAAAACAGCACAATAAATACCGGTATTAGCAGTACGCGGAGCACGGTAAGCAGGTTGGGGATATTCATTGGCACAACTTAGCGGTAAAGAGAGCCGGCATTCTACTCACTGTGCAGTGCGGCATAAATCGACTCGGCGAGTTTTTTACTGATTCCAGGTGCTTTGGCGATTTCTTCGATGCTGGCACGTGACAACTCCTGCAGGCCACCAAAATGGTTGAGCAATTCGCGGCGGCGCTTAGGGCCAACCCCAGCAACCTCCTCAAGTGTTGATGTGCGACGGGTTTTATCGCGGCGGGCGCGATGCCCGGTAATGGCAAAGCGGTGCGACTCATCGCGGATCTGCTGAATCAGGTGCAGGGCAGGTGAGTTTCCCGGCAGAGTAAATTCATGCGCAGCATCATTAAGGTACAGGGTTTCCAGGCCCGGTTTACGGGTCGCACCTTTGGCCACGCCGAGTAGAATCAGATCAGGTATTGCCAGCTCTTCGAGTACTTCGCGCGCCATCGCTAGCTGGCCCTTGCCACCATCGACCAGCAGGATATCCGGCAGCTTGCCCTCGCCATCCTTGATTTTGCTGAAGCGCCGCATCAAAGCTTGATGCATCGCGGCGTAGTCATCGCCAGGCGTCACGCCTTCAATGTTGTAACGGCGATAGTCAGACTTGATCGGGCCTTCCGGGCCGAAAACGACACAGGAGGCAACGGTCGCCTCACCGCTGGAGTGGCTTATATCGAAGCACTCTAGGCGCTGCGGCACTTCATCCATATCCAAGGCTTGCGCCAGGGCATCAAAGCGCGCGGCAACATGCTGTCGATTAGCCAGGCGCGCTGCCAAGGCTTGTTCAGCATTGGTCACGGCAAGCTGCTGCCAGCGCGCACGAATGCCACGCACCCGATAGCTGATACTCAGTTCACGGCCGCGCAGCTCATCGATCGCGGCGATCAAGATAGGGAAGTCTTCGTGCTGAGCATTGACGATCAGCTCGCTCGGCAGATCGCGCTCCTGGCTGCTCAAGTAGTACTGCGCGAGAAAAGCCAGCAACACACTGCTGCTCTCCTCCTCAATGGCTACCTGCGGGTAGAAGTTCTTGCTGCCAAGCACCCGGCCGCCACGCACGCTGATTAAATGCACGCACGCGCCGCCTGGATTGACCATAGCGGCCACGACATCCACATCCCCGGCGCCGCCCTCCATGCTTTGCTGATCTTGGACCCGGCGCAGCAGCGAGATTTGGTCACGCAATCCGGCAGCACGCTCAAAGTCGAGTGTCGTAGCGGCAGCCTGCATTGCCGTGGAAAGTTCGTCGGTTAGGGCATTGCTGCGCCCCTCAAGAAACATCATCGAATGGCGAACGTCATCGGCATACTCGCCAGGCTCTACCAAGCCAACACAGGGGGCTTTACAACGCTTGATCTGGTACTGCAGGCAGGGTCGCGTGCGGTTCTTATAGAAGCTGTCCTCACACTGGCGCACAAAAAAAGTCTTCTGCAGCAGGTTGAGACTTTCGCGAATAGCGCCGGCACTGGGATAAGGGCCAAAGTAACGGCCCTTCTGCTTTTTCGCCCCACGATGAATGCTCAGGCGCGGGAAGGCCCCATCGGAGAGAAATACATAGGGATAGGATTTATCGTCGCGCAGCAGAATGTTGTACGGCGGTCGCCATTCCTTGATAAGCGTCTGCTCAAGCAGTAACGCTTCGGTTTCGTTGGCGGTAATGGTGGTTTCAACTTGAGCAATCTTACCTACCAGCGCGGCTGTCTTAGGCGCCAGACCGCTTTGGCGAAAGTAACTGGCCAAGCGCTTTTTAAGGTTCTTGGCCTTGCCGACATACAGCAGTTTGGCGTGCGCATCGAACATGCGGTATACGCCTGGGCGACCGCTGCAGGTAGAGAGAAACGCGCCGGAATCGAAGGGCGCGTCGGCGATGTCAGTTGCTGGCATCAATCATGCCGTGGCGCACAGCCAGAAGGGCCAGCTCTACATCGCTGGTAATCGAAAGCTTTTCGAAAATGCGATAGCGATAGGTGTTTACGGTTTTTGGTGACAGGCATAGCTTGTCAGAGATTACCTGCACTTTCTGGCAGCCCGCGATCATCAGTGCAATCTGGATTTCACGCTCAGACAGCAAATCAAATGGCGAATTGCTAGCCTGCGGTTGAAACGACTTGAGTGCTAGTTGCTGAGCAATCTGCGGACTGATGTAGCGCTGACCACCGAAGACCATGCGAATAGCCTGGACCATTTCTTCGAGCGCTGCGCCTTTGGTCAGATAGCCCGCCGCGCCAGCTTGCAGTAAGCGCGTGGGGAACGGATCTTCTTCGCAGGCCGTTACGGCGACAATTTTTAGGTCAGGATGGCTGCGAATCAGCTTGCGAGTGGCTTCTAAACCACCGATGCCAGGCATTTTAATGTCCATCAGGACAACGTCGGGCTTTAACTCACGGGCTTTCGTAAGGGATTCTTCGCCGGACTCGGCTTGGCCAACCACCTGCAATCCGGCGATGTCAGCCAGCATGCGGGTAATACCAGTACGCACCAGGTCATGGTCATCAACAACGAGTACCCTGATCAAGCATCACCCCAGTCGTACCAGCTGCGGATAACAGCAGGCGAAGTTGGAAAACAGATCGTTTACTAAGACGCAGCTTGGCGGATAACCGTCAAAATGCAAGCGTCAATATGACCATGCGCATGTAAGTCAATTAGCTGCTAGGCAAAGGTGTCACCCGGCTAAGAGCCCGCTCAATCCTACTGGAGTGCATCTACCCAGAGCCAGCAAAATCCCGCCCACCCCAGCAGTAGAATACTCAAGCTCCGCGGCAATCTAGAGAACACGCTAACGCTTACTTGACGAGAGTTACCAGGCAAAAAAAAAGAGCCTAGGTTTTGCCTAGGCTCTTTTCCACTTGTTTGGTGGAGGGCCAGGGATTCGAACCCTGGGAACGCTACTAACGTTCGCCGGTTTTCAAGACCGGTGCATTCAACCGCTCTGCCAACCCTCCGATTTTGCACTGAACGAGAGCATTTAATTAAAAGCTAATCAGAAGAACCTTCCTCCCAATCATCATTAAAAAGCTTCACTCAGGCGCAAATGCCATATTTCTGCCATTTGCGGGCGGCAATCTTACCCGAACGCAACACGCTGTCAAACTCTGCGTGTTGGCTCTTTAACTCCCTCTGCTATGATCGGCATGACTTTGGTCACGGAACCATCAGCCTTTTCAGGAGTGTCGCCATGAACGAACACAATTATGCACTTGACCACACGCAGGTTGAGCAGCAAGAAGTAAGCCGCGTTTTGCGCAACACTTATGGCCTGTTGGCCATCACGCTGGCCTTCAGTGGCCTTGTGGCCTACATCGCGCAGCGCGCCAATGTGCCTTACCCGAATATCTTCGTGGTGCTGATCGGCTTCTATGGCCTGTTCTTCCTCACAGCTAAATTGCGCAACTCGTCTTGGGGCCTGGTTTCGACCCTCGCCCTGACTGGTTTCATGGGCTACACCCTCGGCCCCATCCTTAATCGCTACATGGGCATGGCCAACGGCGCAGAAGTCGTCAGCTCCGCCTTTGCCATGACAGCACTGGTGTTCTGCGGTCTGTCGGCCTATGTGTTGACCACCCGTAAGGACATGAGCTTTCTCAGTGGCTTTATCACTGCAGGCTTTTTTGTTTTGCTGGGTGCAATGGTGGCAGGCTTCTTCTTCCAGATCAGCGGCCTGCAACTGGCAATCAGCGCGGGTTTCGTACTGTTTTCCTCGGCCTGCATCCTGTTCCAGACCAGCGCCATCATTCATGGTGGCGAGCGTAACTACATCATGGCGACTATCAGCCTATATGTATCGATCTACAACCTGTTCATCAGTCTGCTGCAGATTTTCGGCATCATGAGCAGCAACGACTGATCCCGCTGCCTTGAAAGCCCGCTTCGGCGGGCTTTTTTATGCCTGCTGTCCGCGCATCTTGGCGACGTAGGCATTATCATTTCGGCAAATTGATTCGCCAGGTTTGTTATGAAGTTCGCCATCGCCCTTTTCTCACCGCCCCACGCACCGTCATCACGTCGTGCCTTGCGCTTTGCCGAGGCTGCAGTGGCGGGCGGTCACCAGATCGTGCGCCTGTTTTTTTATCAAGACGGAGTCCATAGCGCATCGAGTAATGTGGTCTGCGCACAGGATGAACCGGACCTGCCGGGTGAGTGGCGTGAGTTCGTGCAAGCGCAGCACTTGGATGGCGTGGTGTGTATCGCGGCAGCACTGCGCCGTGGCGTACTTAATGCGGAGGAAGCGCAGCGTTACAAACGCTCCGCCGCTAACTTGAACCTTCCTTGGGAGCTTTCCGGTCTCGGCCAACTGCACGAGGCGACGCAATTAGCCGATCGTTTAGTGTGCTTTGGAGGGCCATGAGATGAGTAAGTCACTGTTGATTATCAGCCGTCAGGCTCCTTGGTCAGGCCCCTCTGCTCGCGAAGCATTGGATATTGCCCTGGCAGGCGGCGCTTTTGATCTGCCTGTTGGCATGCTGTTTCTCGATGATGGCGTGTTTCAACTGAGCGGCGCGCAACAACCTGCCAGCCTGCAGCAGAAAGATCTCAGCGCCAATCTGCAAGCTTTGCCGATGTTTGGTGTGGAGGCGTTGTATGTTTCGCAGCGCAGCCTAGAGGAGCGTGGCTTACACCAGTCATCCAGCAGTCTCGCAGTCGAGCTGCTAAACGATACCGCGCTAACCGCTCTGATTGACCGATATGACCAGGTGATTACGCTCTGATGGCTACTTTGCATGTGCTCTCACACTCCCCCTTTACCGACAGCCGCCTAGGCAGTTGCCTGCGTATTCTCGGCAGCCAGGATGCATTACTGCTGTGCGGCGATGCGGTTTACGCCTTGCAGGCTGGCAGCGTACAACGCCAGGCGCTTGAACTGATGCCAGAAAGCACTGCGCTGTTTGCCCTGGATGAAGATGTACAGGCCAGAGGGCTTGATCTTCCCGCACGCCTTACCCAGGTGGATTACTGCGGTTTTGTTGCGCTCAGCTGCCAGTACGACAAAGTGAACACCTGGCTATGAACCTGCTGCATGTTGAGGGCCGTGAGCTACCGTTGGATAAAGACGGCTACCTGGTCGAATTAACTGATTGGTCTGAAGAGACTGCGCAGGCCTTGGCGCAACGCGAAGGGCTCAGCCTGAGCGCCGAACACTGGGAAATTTTGCAGCTGGTTCGTAGTTTTTATGACGAGTTCCAGTTGTCGCCCGCCAATCGGCCACTGGTGAAATTTGTTGCCAGTAAACTCGGCCCAGAGAAAGGTAATAGCCTCAATCTCAACCGGTTGTTCAATGGCGCTCCCGCCAAACTCGCCGCCAAGCTGGCGGGCCTGCCCAAGCCGACCAATTGCCTATGAATCTCGTTACCCCGCCCGAACACCTCTTCGCTCAATTTGTGCGCATTCTTGGCAAAGGCAAGCGCGGCGCGCGCAACCTGACCCGCGAGGAAGCTCGCGAAGCCATGGGCATGCTGCTAGATGGGCAGGCTGAAGAAAGCCAACTGGGCGCCTTTCTGATGCTATTACGGCACAAGGAAGAGAGCGCCGAGGAAATGGCCGGGTTTGCTGAAGCAGTACGTGCACGATTGCAGGCGCCGGCGATACAGGTGGATCTGGACTGGCCAAGCTATGCCGGTAAGAAACGCCACCTACCCTGGTTTCTGCTGGCGGCCAAGGCCCTCGCCAACAGTGGCATTCGCATACTGTTGCATGGAGGTGGCCCCCATACTGCCGGGCGCCTGTACAGCGAACAGCTACTCGATACTCTGAACATTCCACTATGCCACAGCTGGGGCAGTGTCGAGCAGGCACTGAATCAGCATCAGCTGGCGTTTATCCCGCTGGGCGATTGGATGCCGCAACTGCAACGGATGATCGACCTGCGCAATATCCTCGGTCTGCGCTCACCCATTCATTCGTTGACACGCATTCTTAACCCACTTAATGCCCGTTGCGGCTTGCAAAGCATTTTCCATCCTGGTTACCAGGCAGTGCACCGCGAAGCCAGCCAGTTACTAGGGGATACGGCGGTGGTGATCAAGGGTGAAGGGGGTGAAATCGAGGTTAACCCGGATGCAGCCAGCCACTTTTATGGCACAGCCAATGGCGCCAACTGGGATGAGGACTGGCCAGCGCTTTCTGCGCAGCGACATGTCAAACCCTCAGCGCTAGAACCGCAGTATCTAGCTGCGTTCTGGCGCGCCGAAGTGACAGATGCTTACGGTCAACTTGCGGTTATCAGCACCATGGCCTTAGCGCTGCGTGGCCTGGGACGTAGCCGTGACGACGCCTTCGTAGAAGCAGAGCACTACTGGGGCAAACGAAACTCATCGATTTGACCGATAGGTCTGCGTGTTTTTTTGCACTTATCCATACAGCGCAGGTCGTTAGGCTGGTACCTTCACGACATAAAGGAGCCAGCTTATGGGCCTGCTAATAGATGGACAATGGCGAGACCAGTGGTACGACACCGGTGATTCCGGGCGCTTCCAGCGTGAAGAGGCACAGCACCGCCACTGGATCACCGCCGACGGTGCACCCGGCCCCAGCGGCGAAGGTGGTTTTGCTGCCGAACCCGGGCGCTATCATCTGTATGTCTCGCTTGCCTGCCCTTGGGCACATCGCACGCTGATCCTGCGCGAGCTCAAAAACCTACAACCGCTAATTGGCGTGTCGGTGGTCAGTTGGCTGATGCGCGATCATGGCTGGACCTTCGACGCTAAGCACGGTGCCAGCGGTGATGCCCTTAACGACCTAACCTACCTACATCAGCGCTACAAAGTCGACGATGCGCACTACACGGGGCGGGTCACCGTCCCCCTGTTATGGGACACACAGCGCGAGTGCATCGTCAGTAACGAGTCGGCCGAGATCATTCGCATGCTCAACGGCGCCTTCGATGAGCTAACCGATAATCGCCTGGACTTTTACCCAGAGCACCTGCGCAAGCAGATCGACGCCTTGAATGACCGCATCTACCCCGCCATCAACAACGGTGTCTATCGTGCTGGTTTTGCCACGTGCCAGGCCGCTTATGAAGAAGCCTTTGATGAACTGTTCGCGACTCTGGATAGCCTAGATGCAAGCCTAGGCAGCCGTCGCTATTTAGCTGGCGAGCATCTGACTGAAGCAGATATACGCCTGTTCACCAGCTTGATTCGCTTCGATGCGGTTTACCACGGTCACTTCAAATGCAACCTGCGCCTGCTGGAGGACTACCCTAACCTGTCCAACTGGTTGCGCGAGCTGTACCAGTGGCCAGGGGTTGCCAAGACCGTGGACTTCACTCACATCAAAAGTCACTACTACGCCAGCCACGCCACGATTAACCCGACCGGTGTAATCCCTAAGGGGCCATCGTTACTTTTGGAACGGTCGCACGACCGTGAGCGCTTGCCTGGCAAGGGCATTTACCAACGCTGATAGTAGCTGGGGCCCTGATGAAGGGACCCAGGCAGCTGCCAAAACTCAATCCCGACCAGTGGCGTCTTCAAACCATGCGAGCTTTTCGCGCAGCTGCACCACACCACCGACTATAACCAGGGTTGGCGCACGCACGTCGTGCTCAGCGACCAATTCAGCCAGGTTAGCCAATGTGCCGGTAAACACTCTCTGGTTCTGTGTAGTGCCCTGCTGGATCAATGCCGCTGGAGTTGTTGCAGCGCGGCCATGGGCAATCAGTTGCTGGCAAATCATCGGCAGACCCACCAACCCCATATAGAACACCAGGGTCTGGCTGGAAGAGGTGAGTTCGTGCCAAGGCAAATTACTGCTGCCATCTTTCAGGTGCCCGGTGACAAAACGCACCGACTGCGCATGATCGCGGTGGGTCAGCGGAATGCCCGCATAGGCGGCGCAGCCTGAAGCCGCGGTGATGCCGGGAACCACTTGAAACGGTATGCCGTGGGCGGCCAGCTCTTCAATCTCTTCGCCACCACGACCAAAAATAAACGGATCGCCACCCTTCAAGCGCAACACCCGCTTACCTTCTTTAGCCAGCGTGACGAGGCGTTGGTTAATTTGATCCTGCGGCAGTGCATGCTCAGCGCGCTGCTTGCCAACATAGATACGCTCGGCATCGCGGCGGCACAGCTCGATGATCGCCGGGGCGACTAGGCGGTCATACAACACCACATCGGCCTGCTGCATCAGGCGCAAGGCACGGAAGGTCAGTAGATCAGGATCGCCCGGCCCGGCGCCAACCAGATACACCTCACCCAGCGCGCGTGGGGCAATCCCTGCAATTTTCTCTTCCAGCAGGCGCTCACCTTCCTGCAGTTTACCCGCGAATACGCTTTCAGCCACTTGACCTTGGAAGACGTCTTCCCAGAACACTCGGCGCTGTTGCACATCAGGGAAAAGCCCTTTGACCTGGGCACGAAAACGCTTCGCTAGGCCGGCTAATTGGCCATAAGTCGCGGGAATCCATGTTTCTATTTTGGCCCGTATGAGTCGCGCTAGAACTGGCGCATCGCCGCCGCTGGTAATCGCCACGATTAACGGCGAGCGGTCGACGATGGCTGGGAAAATAACACTGCAGAGCTTCGGCGCGTCCACCACATTGACCGGAATACCCAGCGCTTGGGCCTCGGCCGAAATGTGCGCGTTCAGTGGCTCGTCGTCCGTCGCAGCAATGATCAGCGTCACCCCTTGCAGGTCGATCGACTGATAATCGCGCAGCAACACCTCGCCATGTTTGGCTAAGGCCATTTCGCGCAACTCATCCCGTATCTCGGGGGCCACTACCCGCAGCTTGGCGCCGGCATCACTGAGTAAGCGCGCCTTACGCACGGCGACTTCACCGCCACCGACCACCAGTACCAGGCGATCCTGCAGTTTGTGAAACAGGGGCAGAAAATCCATGACGCGCGCTCTCAATCGGATAAACAAAACGAGGCGGCATTGGCCGCCCCGTTGTAGGTGACAGAAATCTGGATTAACCGATGATTTCGATGCCGCCCATATAAGGTTTCAGTACGCCTGGCACACGAATGCTGCCATCGGCCTGCTGGTAATTTTCCAGCACAGCCACCAGGGTACGACCCACCGCCAGGCCTGAGCCGTTGAGGGTGTGCAGCAGTTCTGGTTTGCCCGTTTCCGGGTTGCGATAACGCGCCTGCATACGACGCGCCTGGAAGTCACCGCAGTTGGAGCAGGAAGAAATCTCACGGTACTTATCCTGGCTCGGCACCCAGACTTCGAGGTCGTAGGTTTTCACCGCGCTGAAACCCATGTCACCGGTACACAGGGCCAACTTACGGTAAGGCAGCTCAAGCAGCTGCAACACGCGCTCGGCATTGGCGGTCAGGCCTTCAAGAGCGTCGAAAGACTGACTCGGCTCGACGATCTGCACCATCTCGACTTTGTCGAACTGATGCTGGCGGATCATCCCACGGGTATCGCGGCCAGATGCACCGGCCTCGCTGCGAAAGCAGGGGGTATGTGCGACGAATTTCAGTGGCAGCTGCTTAGGGTCGAGAATTTCGCCCGCAACTATATTGGTCAGCGACACCTCAGCGGTTGGTATCAAGTACAGATCCGCTTCGCCTTCGCGGCTAATTTTGAACAGGTCCTCTTCGAATTTTGGCAGCTGGCCAGTGCCATGCAATGCCGGCGCCTGCACCAGATAGGGCGTATAGGCTTCTTCGTAGCCATGTTCGCCGGTGTGCAGATTGATCATAAATTGTGCAAGGGCACGGTGCATACGAGCGATAGGCCCGCGCAGCAAGGCAAAGCGTGCGCCGGAGAGTTTGGCGGCAGTTTCAAAGTCTAGCCAGCCGTGTTGCTCGCCTAAGGCAACATGATCCTGAATCGGGAAGTCGAAGCTACGCGGCGTACCCCAGCGCGACACCTCAACGTTGCCCTCTTCATCTGCACCGACCGGCACCGATTCGTGCGGCAGGTTGGGGATATTTAGCAGCAGGATATCGAGTTCACTTTGAATGGTATCAAGCTCACGCTTACCCTCCTCCAGATCGCTGCCCATTTGGTCCACTTCGGCCAGCAGCGGCGCAATATCTTCGCCGCGTTGCTTGGCCTGACCAATGGATTTGGAACGACTGTTACGCTCGGCCTGCAGCTGCTCGGTGCGGGTCTGCACCGTTTTACGCTGGGCTTCGAGTGCTTCGAAGCGTGCAACATCGAGGACAAAGCCTCGGGTAGCAAGGCGCTCGGCCACTTCATGGAGCTGGGTACGAACGAGTTTGGAATCGAGCATGTTCTGGTCTCAACACATCACAAGGGTTTGCATGGCCGTGGCCATGACGCGCAA
>TARA_R110000868_G_scaffold124403_4_pt1 | contig 10913 bp, 10 predicted proteins | sample TARA_R110000868 | Tara Oceans TARA_R110000868 (sample SAMEA4397489) | marine metagenome | biome: Polar Biome; feature: [SRF] surface water layer (ENVO:00010504); material: water (ENVO:00002006), including particulate matter (ENVO:01000060) such as... | depth 5 m | reverse complement strand
GTGAGGGGTTCTTTCTTGCCTAACTCCGCCGTGCCGCCAGCTCCTCCGGCGTGTCGATGTCGCGCAAGGCAGCATCGTCCGGCATGGGCACTTCGCAGACGGCTTCGGCATGTTCGCCGATGAGGTGCTTCGCCCCTGTGTCGCCCTTCAACCCCTGCAATTCGGCGAAGTATGCCGCGCCCCAGAGGACCGGATTGCCGCGTTTGCCGCTGACGGTCGGTACGCAGATGGTGCGGCCTTCGTCCGGGTCGAAGGCGGCGAGAAGCCGCGCGAGGTGGGCCGCTGAAATGTCCGGCATGTCGCCGAGGCAGACGAAGGCGGCGTCGAGACCTGCGGGAAGCGATGCTGCGCCTGTGCGCAGCGAGGTGGACAGACCTTCGGCGAAATCGGGATTGTGGACGAATTGCACATCCGCGTGGGCGGCGAGCTCGGCGCGGACGGAATCGGCCTCGTGGCCCGTGACGACTATGACGGGCGCAGCGCCGCTCGCCTTGGCGGCTTCGACAGCGCGGAGAACCATCGCGCGGCCTTCGACTTCGGCTGTGAGCTTGTTGGTGTCGCCCATGCGGCTCGACTTGCCGGCTGCAAGCACGATGGCACCGATACGTGGTGCGGCGGGCTTGGGCGTGGGTTTGCCTTCGCGAGGCTGAGGGCGTGTCGAAATTTCTTTGAGCAAGCCGCCGGAGCCCATGCACATGATGTCGGCGCGCGTGACTTCGACACCGGCGAGAAGCCGCGCCAGCACCCAATCAAAACCATTGAGCGCGGGCGAACGCGCGCAGCCGGGCAGACCGAGCACGGGTGTTGAACCATGGCGACCGAGCAGCATGAGATTGCCGGGATCGACCGGCATACCGAAATGCACGATCTCGCCACCGGCAGCGACAATGCCAGCAGGGATGACATCGCGCCGGTCGGTGATGGCGGACGCACCGAAAACAAAGATGGGCGAGAAACCTTCGGCAAGCAGCGTTGAAACATGCGCGGCGACTTGTGCCTCGTCATGGTCACAGCGGAGTTCCTTGCCGATGGCGCTGCCCATCGCGGCGAGGCGCGCGTCGAGAATCTTGCGGCTCTTGTCGAGCACGCTTTCCTTGGTGCCTGACAAGCGCGTGGCGACAAGGCCGATGCGGCGCGCAACGAAAGGCGCGACGCGGACGAGCGGGCCGCCTTCATGCGCCAGCGCCAAGGCTGAATCGAGCGCGGCGCGGGGGGCGGCAAAGGGAATGACTTTGACCGTGCCGATCATCTGCCGCGCGGAGACGCTTTCATAAGGCGCGAGGACCGCGACGGTGAGCGCCTCGTCGATGAGGTTGATCGCATCGAGGCGGGCGCGGTCATAGACGAGGATGCCGTCGGCTTCGGCAAAAAGATTGGCGCGGCCTGTGAAGGGCGCGGCGACGCGCGTGTCAGATCCGGCAAGGGCAGCGGCGAGGGCGGCAGCGGCTTCGTCTTCGGCGACGTCATCGGCTTCGAGCCGCACGACGGCGACGCGGGCGACACCAGCGGCGGCGAGTGCTGTGACATCATCGGGTGACAGCAAGCGGCCTTTCTTGAAACTCACACCTTCGGCGCGGACCGAATGAACGAGGATCGCGCCGGTGGCTTCTGGCGTGGGCAGATCTCCGAAGATCATTGGCGCAGCACCGCAGTCATCTGCGCCATGATCGACACGGCGATTTCGGCAGGGCTTTTCGCGCCGATGGAAAGACCGATGGGACCGTGGATGCGGGCAAGCGCGGCGGTGTCGAAGCCCTGCGCGGTGAGACGTTCGAGGCGCGCGGCATGCGTCTTCTTGCTGCCGAGCGAGCCGATGTAGAAGGCGGGCGAGCGGAGCGCCACGACGAGGGCCGGATCATCGAGCTTCGGGTCATGCGTCAGCGTGACAACGGCGGTGCGGGCATCGGGCGCGAGCGTGGTCATGGCTTCGTCGGGCCATTCGCACAGGACAGTCGTGTCGGGGAAACGGGCGGGCGAGGCGAAGGCCTCACGCGGATCGACGATGGTGACGTCATAGCCCGCGAGTGTGCCCATCGTGGCGACAGGCTGTGCGATGTGGACCGCGCCGACGACGATGAGGCGCAGCGGCGGGTTGAATGCGTTGAAGAACCATTCCGCCCCGTCCGGTGCCGTGACGATGCGCGACTTGTCGCTCGCCAACACTTGAGACATTGCTTCAGCAGCCCATGTTTCTTGAGCTTTATCAGATGGATAGAGAAGTTTTTGCGTGCCATCACTGAGGCGTGTGGCGGCGACCACCGCGCGCTTGGCGGCACGGTCCTGGAGAAGTTGGGTGAGGGTTTCGCTTTGCATCAGGCCGTGACCGGCTCGATGAAGACGCGGATGCGGCCACCGCAGGCGAGACCGACTTCCCAGGCTTTGGCATCCGACACGCCATATTCCAGCACTTCGGGCTTGCCGCTCGTCAATGTGTCGAGCGCACGGGTGACGACATCGCCTTCGATGCAGCCGCCCGAAACTGAGCCGACGAAAGTGCTGTCATCGCGGATGGCAAGCTGCGAACCAACCGGGCGCGGGGCCGAGCCCCATGTCTCGATGACGGTGGCAAGCGCGACGCGGTGGCCCGACGCGGACCAGAGGGCGGCTTGTTCGAGCACCTGATCGTGACCCAATGCAGTGTCGCTCATGCGGCTCTCCTTTCGGGCTTGCGGGACCCGTGTGTGCTCAACGCGTCGATGAGATCGCTGAGCGAGGCGAGATTATGCACCGCGCGGAATTCATCGACATGCGGCAGCAGGGCCTTGATGCCTAGTGATTTGGGTTCGAAGCGGTCATAACGCAAGAGCGGGTTCAGCCAAATGAGGCGTTTTGACTGGCGGTGGAGGCGCGCGATTTCAGGTTCGACGCCCGCGCCTGCGTCACGATCAAGGCCATCGGTGACGAGAAGCACGACCGCGCCCTGACCCAGCACGCGGCGGCCCCAATCGACATTGAAGCGGCGCAAAATCTCGCCGATGCGGGTGCCGCCGTCCCAGTCTTCGACCGCGCCGGTGACACGGGAAAGCGCCTCGTCGGAATCGCGGTGGCGCAATTCGCGCGTGACATTGGTGAGGCGCGTGCCGAACAGAAAGACATGCACGCGGTCGCGGTCATTGGTGAGCGCATGGAGGAACTGGAGGAAGACGCGCGCATAGACCGACATGGAACCGGAAATATCACACAACACGACCAGCGGCGGACGGCGGCGGCGATAGGCGCGGCGCTTCAGCGGAATGATGCCACCGGAGCGCATGGTGGCCCTGAGCGTGGCGCGCATGTCGACGAGATGGCCGCGCGGGTTCGGCTCGGTGCGGCGGATGCGGGCTTCGTCGAGCGGCAGGCGCAGGCGGGCGATGGCACTGCGGGCCTCGGCGAGTTCGGCGGCGGACATTTGCTCGAAATCTTTGCGGCGCAGAACCTCGGCGGCGGAAAAAGTCTCGCTGGCGTCGATGTCGATTTCGGGTTCAGGCGCGTCATCATTCTCCGCTGCGTCCTGACCGAAGAGCGCCTCGGAAATGCGGCGCGAAGCTTTTTCCGTATCCTCGTCTGGCGCGGAGACGACTTCGGGCAGCATCAGCGACATCATCTTGTCGAGCAGTTGCGGATCGCGCCAGAAGACGTGAAACGCCTGATCGAAAATATGGTGATCGCTGTGGCGCTTGATGAGTGTCGTGTGCATCAGCCAGTAGAAGTCGCCGCGCGAGCGCAGACCTGCGACCTCAACAGCCTCGATGGCATCGAGCACCTGACGCGGACCGACGGTGAGACCGGCGCGGCGAAGTACGCGGGCGAAATGGACGATGTTCTCGGCGAGGCGCGGGTGGGTGGCGGTCATTGCGCCGCTCGCGCGGCCGCCCGGATTTCGTCGAGGATGCGGGCCGCTTCGCTGCCTTGGACGCGGGCGATGTCGTCCTGATATTTTAGCAGTGCGCCGAGCGTGTCGTTGACGACTTGATGGTCGAGCGCCAGCGCATCAAGTTGTGTGAGCGCGGTGGCCCAGTCAATCGTCTCGGCGACGCCGGGGTTTTTATAAAGGTCGAGACTGCGCAAGCTCTGCACGAAGGAGACGACTTCGGCCGAAAGGCGCGCGGACGCCTGCGGGGCTTTCAAACGCAGAATGTCCAACTCGCGCGCGGCGTCGGGATAATCAACCCAGTGATAGAGACAACGCCGCTTCAGCGCGTCGTGGATTTCGCGCGTGCGGTTTGATGTGACAATGACGATGGGCGGTTCGGCGGCTTTGATCGTGCCGATTTCGGGGACTGTGACCTGAAACTCCGACAGCACTTCGAGGAGATAGGCCTCGAAAGGTTCGTCGGTGCGGTCGAGTTCGTCGATCAGCAAAACCGGCGGACCTGCGGGATCAGCTTCAAGCGCCTGCAGGATCGGGCGGCGGATTAAAAACCGCTCGGAGAAAATATCCTTGCCCAGCGCGTCGCGGTCCGTAATGCCTTGCGCTTCGGCGAGACGGATCTCGATCATCTGCGCCTGATAGTTCCACTCATAGACAGCACTCGCCGTGTCGAGCCCTTCATAGCATTGCAACCGGATCAGCTTGCGGCCAAGGGCAGCGGACAGGACTTTGGCGATCTCGGTTTTGCCGACACCGGCCTCGCCCTCAAGCAGCAATGGACGACCCATGCGGAGCGCAAGAAAAACAGATGTGGCAAGCGACCGGTCGGCCACATAGGCATTGCGGGCGAGGAGGGCGACGGTCTCGTCGATGGATTGGGGTATGCTCATGGGGTGAATGTAGAGGGTCGGAGGCCGGGTGTGAAGGCACGGAAAGCTGATCATTTGCGCAGGTTTTGCGGCGATCAGGCCAGTCCGGCGATCCATTCCTCATAGCGGCGGTCGCCAACGCGCGGGTCGAGTTCAACGCGGTCGCGTCGTGCCGCAGGGTCGGCCGCTTCACGCGCCTCGCTTGGGGTGCAGCCAAAACGCTGCCGGAACAAGCGGGTGAAATGGGAGGGGTCGGTGAACCCCCAACGATAGGCGATTTCCGAGACATGCCGGTGGATATGGCTGACCGAGATGATTTCGGCGAGGCATTTCCGCAGACGCAGCTCGCGCACATAATCGGCGACTCCACCAGTGGACTCAAAGAGACGATAGAGCGCGGTACGTGACATGCCGACGCCGAGCGCGATTGCTTCCGGGGAAAGATCGGCGGTGCCGAGATTTTCGCGGATGAAAAGCTGGACGCGGAGAAACGCTGCCTGTCGCCCGGCGTCGCGCGCGGCGACTTCATTGGCGGGTGCGCCGTTGAAGGCGGCAGCGAGCATTTCAAGGAGGGCACGCATGGCGGCTTTTGCCTCGGTCGGCATCAGGGACGGCGCGGCAAGATAAAGACTCTTGATGAAATCGGCGAGCATGATGCCTGCGCCGCTTTCAACATCGGGCACGCGGCCATGCATCGAGTCCGGCGCAGTGAGCAGCGGGGCAAGGCGGCCGCGCGGTATGACAAGGGCCAGCAGGTCGAACCCCGAATTATAGCTGTCCATGATCTCGCCAAGATCGAACGCGATGGCGCGATGCGGAGTGCTTTTCACGTTGCGGCCAAGAACGTTTAACTCGCAGCCTCCACTGATGAATATCTGGATCATATAGTGATCAATGCCGTCCCGGCTGATCTTGCTCGCCGGGCGATCATATTTCTGCGCCGCCGATATGCCACGCGTGAGCATGATGTCATCGAGTAGGTAACTTTCGTTTTCGCCGGTGAAAATTTTGACTTCGCGGAGAGAAGCGAGGCTGGCGTCGAGAAAGACGCCCATGCTTTCGCGCCAAGCAGCAAAACGCTCACCCGCCGCCAGCGTGTGGGTGCGGAAAAGTGAGGCTGGTAATTTTGACCGGCCGTAGCGCTCTAAGCGTTGGTCGCGGCCGGGATAGTCTGGCTGGATCATGCTCCTCATGCTGACAGTCTAGCGCAGGATGGGGAGCGGAGTCTCGGGGGCCGGAGGCTCATGCCTGACGGCGCAGCGTGCCTTCGCGGAGCCTGTCTGAGACGCGCTCGATAATTGCGCGGGAGGAAATTGCGGAGCTGTACTTCACAACTTTAAGGCGACCTGCGGGCATGAGATCGCCATACCAGCGGGCAAGCTCCTTTGTGTCCATATCATCGCCGTGGCAGCAAAAATCTGCACCAATGCTATCGAGAAAGGCACATGTGGTGCGGAGGGGCGCGGGAACGTCCAGCACCCGGTCAACATGACGACAGGCACGCACGACTGCGAGCCGCTCGGCATGGTTGAGGATCGGGGCAGACTTGTAGGTGGTTGTGTCGGCGTCGGAAATGAGGCCGACGACCAGCCGGTCACCCAGTAGCCGTGCCTGACGGAAAAATTCGACGTGACCTGCGTGAAAAAGGTCGCACACGCCTTCGGCATAGATCCAGACAAGATCGGCCATTTTGTCGTCCTTCATATTCACCACTTAAAACGCAGGCCGATGGTGACGGACTGCGATATTGCATTTTTGCGGGCATCGCCGGAGACGCCGAGCGTCAAATCAACTTTCTCGTTCAGGCCGAGCCGGGCACCTATGCTGCCGAAGGCGGCGTCGCGGCCGGTTTTCGTTCCGGTTGAGACAAATGACGCGCCCGTGCCGATGCGCTGGGTCACGGTTGGTGTCACGTCCAGAAAGTCATGCGACCAGCCGCCCTGAAGTTCGAGACGGAGACCCTTTTTGTCGCCGATCTTGAGACTCTTGATGAAGCGCGCACCGACACGTGTTCGTCCGGTATCGAGCGAGACGGCATCGACGTGAAGGTCGGCAAAGCCCGGACCACTTAGAGTGAAGGCGTTCTGATGGAGCCGCTCATATTCAACGCCGAGCCAAGGCTCGATAGCGTAGCCGGTGCCCTCGAAGCGGTAACCGCCTGCCACCGACACACCGACCTGATAGCCGCCGAAGGACCCCTCGATGGTCTGGCCGGTGAGCGGGTCGGGCGCGCTTTCCGCATGGCCCCGATTATAAGCACCGTTCAACGTCGCACCGAAGAAGACCGGTCCGGCATAGCGCTGGCTGTAAAGGCCGAGTCGGTAACTGTAGAGCTGGCCCTTGTCGCCGGCGTCGGCTTTCTGGTGTGAATGACCAATGCCGAAGGCAAGGCCGATGAGCGAGTCCTTGTCTGGTTTGGTTTCGAGGCCGCCAGCACCGCCTATGCCGGTGCCATTATAGCTTGCGCCGCCATTGCCGAAGACCGAGGCGCGCGTCCCGTAAATGCGGCCCCAGGCCCAGAATTCGCGCGCGGCAGGAAGAGCCAGCCCGAGCGATGCGGCCACCGCCGGATCGGGATCTCCAAACGCCAGTGCTATGCTGCGATCGGCATTCGGATCGCCTGCGTTGGCGTCACGGTCGCCTGCGAAGCGGCTCGATTGTTCGTTGCCGAAACCTTGCGAGCCGGACTGGGCGGTTCCGATAGTGATGGTGCCGCCTTGTGGCACGCGCTCGCCGGGAAGGTCGGTGGCAAAGCCGCCGCCTGAACCGCTGGAACCGCTAGAAGTCGGGTTTTCACCGCTACCACTGGAAGTCGGGTTCTCGCCGCTTCCGCTGCTGGTTGGGTTTTCACCGCTACCGCTGGAAGTCGGATTCTCGCCGCTGCCGCTGCTGGTTGGGTTTTCACCGCTACCGCTGGAAGTCGGGTTTTCGCCACTGCCGCTGCTGGTTGGGTTCTCGTTGCCGCTCGAAGTCGGATTATTACCGGTGGTGTCGTCTATCAGGACCAGAAAGGATTCCGGACGGAAGGAGCGGTGCATCACCGCGTCTGTTCGCGCGGGCTGAGTATTGGCAAGATGGAAGCGGGCGGGCAGCGCCTGCGCCGCCGGTGCCGTATAAAGAAAACCGCCCGCGACGAGCGCTGTTACCGCGGTCGTCTCAAGTAGTTTCCGCCTGAAGCGGCGTGCAACGTCAACGTCGGACGCAGGCCGACCAAATTCAAACAAATACTCGCTCCCGTTGGACGCCACTATTGCGGCTGACCTATGGTGAGTACTGTACTTTGCGAGGCAGGCGGACTTCTGCTGAATAACTCTGCCGATTTTGTATATGCGTCCCAATGGCTGTGATTTTCGTCCCAAGGTGGAGCAGGGCTACTGAATGTCGAAGAGCGATTTCGCAGCTGATTTCGAATTGGCATTGCGACACCACATGGACGGGCGGCTGGCTGATGCGGAAACCGGCTACAGGGCAGTGCTGGCCGCCCATCCGCGCCATGCACCCTCGCTTCACCATCTTGGCGTGCTGGCGCATCAGGCCGGTGCGAATGATGCGGCCGCGACGCTGATTGCGCAGGCGATCAAAATCTCGCCGGACTATGCCGAAGCGCTGTCTAATCTCGGCCTTGTGCAAATGGCCCAGCAGCGCAATGCGGAAGCGTCGATGAGTTTTCGGCGGGCGATTGCTCTGAAGCCGGGCTATGCCGAAGCGCATTACAATCTCGGCGTGGCGCTGGATGCGCAGGGCGAGTTCGAGCAGGCGCTGACGAGTTATGAGACGGCGTTAAAACTGCGTCCGGCCTACGCCGATGCGGCGTGCAATCGTGCGTTGGCGTTGCATGCGCTCGAACGTCCCGCCGAAGCGGTGGTGGCGTATCAGAAAACGCTGACGGTTGCGCCGCAGCTCGTGCGGCTTCACACCTATCTCGGTATCGCGCTGTGCGAGACGGGTGCCTATGCCGAAGCCGTTGCCGCTTTCGAGCATGGCATTGCGGCGGCACCGGAAGACCCGGCGACTTATTTTTGTCTTTCGGAAGTTCACGCGGCGCGCCGCGATCTTGCCGCTTCGACGGAAGCGCTACGCGCGGCGCTATTGCGGATGGTTGATGCAGGCGCACTGAGCCTTCCCGATATTCCGCCACCAAAGCGCAATCAAGCTGTGGCCCATTTTCCTGAAGCGTTGCGAGCCGCTCTGAAATGCCTCGATGCTGCCGGGATCGAAGTTTTTCTGACGGCCGGAACGCTGCTCGGTGCCATTCGGAACGGCGACTTTATCGGCTTCGACAAGGATGTCGATCTGGGTGTGTCATCTCGCGTGCCGATGGCCGACGTTGCTGCCGCGCTATCAACCGATCCCGATTTTTCAGGCAATTGGCGGCCCGGTGGTGATGGAGTTCTCTATTGCTGGATTTGGCGAAATCGCGTCGCCATCGACTTTTTCCGCTTTTACGAAGAGGGTGATCAGGTCTGGTATGGGCTTTATAGAAACGGCCATCGCGTGAAATGGATGCACAAGCCCTTTGCCCTGATCGATTTTGATTGGCTGGGGATGAAGACGCGGATACCGGAAGATTCCGAATTTTTCCTCGAAGAAGTTTATGGGCCGGATTGGCGCGTGCCTGACCCCGATTGCGGGCAATGGGCTTGTCCCAATATCGAGGGTGGATTTCCGCCGGTGTGCCGCAACCTCGCGCATGCTGACATATTCAAAGCCCTGTGGAAGCGGCAGAGGTCACGCGCAAAGCATTTGTGCGTGCAGGCGCTGGAGCTTGATCCGCACGATGACTTCTTTGCTGCGCTGCACAAGGCATTCGACAATGCAGTCGTGGGTTCGCAGCAGGGCGGTGCCCGCTCCGTGCCTGAGGTGTCCATCGTCGAGCGGATGGCGCGGCTGAGTGATGCCGAGGGCGCGACGCCGGAGCGGTGAGGCCTAGCCCGCCGCCGCCACAGCCCGTTTCGCCATGACCGTGACGAGATGTGCGCGGTATTCGGCGCTGCCGTGGAGGTCGGAGAGCAACCCGTCGGCGGGGACTTTGATGCCTGCGACGGCATCCGCCGACCAGTTTTTTGCCAAGGCCTCTTCCATCGCTTTCACGCGGAACACACCGTTCTGACCCGCACCTGTGACCGCAACGCGGACGCCCCAGGGGCCCTTGGACACGAAGACGCCGACCATCGCGTAGCGCGAGGCGGGGTTGGGGAATTTCTGGTAACCGGCTTTTTCGGGATGCGGGAAGGTTACTTCCTTGATGATCTCGTCGGGCTGCAAGGCCGTCTCGAACATGCCTTTGAAATATTCATCCGCTTCGATGAGGCGCTTGTTCGTGTGAATTTTCGCGTCAAGCGCGATGCAAGCGGCGGGATAATCCGCAGCCGGATCATTATTGGCGATGGAACCACCGAGCGTGCCCATGTGGCGCACGGCAGGATCGCCGATGAGGCCCGCGAGATAGGCGAGCGTCGGATTGTGTTTTTTCACATCGGCGGACTCAGCGACTTCATAATGCTTTGTGCCTGCGCCGATCATCACAGCGTCGCCCTGCGCGCGGATGAAGGACAGTTCTTTCAGCGCGCCGATGTCGATGACGTCGCTCGGCATGGCGAGGCGTTGCTTCAATGTCGGGATGAGGGTCTGGCCGCCGGCCAGCAATTTCGGATCGTCGGCTTTCGCGAGGAGGGCCTCAGCGTCGGCGAGCGATTTGGGGCGGACGAAATTGAACTGATACATGAAGTCTCTCCTATTCGGCGGCTTGTTTCGGCGCTGACTGGATCGCCGCCCAAATGCGGGCAGGGGTCGCGGGCATGGCGATGTCGCGAACGCCGATGGCGTCAGTGATAGCATTGATGATGGCAGGTGGCGAGGCGATGGCTCCGGCTTCGCCACAGCCTTTCATGCCCAAGGGATTGGTCAGACATTCGGTCTTGGTGAAGCCGAGCTGGAAATTCGGCAGGTCGTCGGCGCGCGGCATGGTGTAATCCATGAAGGAGCCGCTGATGAGCTGGCCGGATTCATCGTCATAGACGCCGTGTTCCATCATGGCCTGACCGATGCCCTGCGCGACACCGCCATGAACCTGACCTTCGACGATCATCGGATTGATGATGGTGCCGAAATCATCGACGGCGACGAAATTGGTGATGACGGTGACGCCGGTTTCGGGGTCGATCTCGACTTCGCAAATGTGGCAGCCGGAC
>TARA_R110000868_G_scaffold57591_5_pt1 | contig 10918 bp, 9 predicted proteins | sample TARA_R110000868 | Tara Oceans TARA_R110000868 (sample SAMEA4397489) | marine metagenome | biome: Polar Biome; feature: [SRF] surface water layer (ENVO:00010504); material: water (ENVO:00002006), including particulate matter (ENVO:01000060) such as... | depth 5 m | reverse complement strand
GCGCTCGGCCATGACTTCAATCGGCAGGCAGCCTTCGAAATAGGGGGTGTTCTCCTCCCATTCCTTGAACTCGGTCTTGGGGCCCTCGATCAGGGCATCGATGAAGGCGTCATACTGCGCCTTGTCCATCGGGCAATTGAGATAGGCGGTCTGGTCAGCCAGCGTCTCGCCCTTGTCATAGCGCGACTGGAACCAGGCCTTGTCCATATTGACGCTGTCGCGATGGATGACCGGTGCGATGGCGTCGAAAAAGGCCAGCTCGCCTTCGCCGGTCGTGTCGAGAATCGCTTTTGATAGGCTTTCCGAGGTGAGCGGGCCGGTGGCGATAATGACGCTGTCCCACTCTTCCGGCGGAATGCCCTCGATCTCGCCGCGCTCGATCGTCACCAGCGGGTGTTCGCTGAGCGTTTTGGTCACGGCGGCGGAAAAGGCGTCGCGGTCGACGGCGAGCGCGCCGCCGGCCGGCAGGCGATTGCGGTCACCCTCGGCCAGGATGAGCGAATTGCAGCGCCGCATCTCTTCATGCAGCAGACCGACGGCATTGGTCTTGGCATCGTCGGAGCGGAAGGAGTTGGAACAGACCAGCTCGGCCAGACCATCGGTCTTGTGGGCCTCGGTGCCCTTCACGCCGCGCATCTCGTGCAGGATGACGGGCACGCCCTGCGAGACGAGTTGCCAGGCGGCCTCGGAACCGGCCATGCCGCCGCCGATGATATGGACAGGTTTGGGGGTGGAATTGCTCATGCCCGGCATATCGAACCGGGCGGGGTCCAAGTCAAGCATTGCGGGGCAGCCGGGCATTGACAGAGGCGCATCCCGCGGCGAATGATCGCGTCACGGGGGAGGCGTGTCATGAAGCAGTTACGGGTTGTTTTGTGCGCCGTCTTCTTTATGGCGACCGCGCGCGCCGCGGCGCAGGACGTGCCTTTGCCCGACAGTGTGGTGCGAGCCTATTCAGATTATGAAACCGCCCTCGCCAGCGAGGACTTCGCAGCCGCGAGCCAGGCCGCCGAATGGGCCTTCTCGGCCGCGCGCGCGGCTGGTTTGGCCGATGATCTGCAATTGACGCTCGGGCTGAACGCCCTGGCCATGGCGCCCTCGCGCGGCACGGGCAGCGGGCTGGTGGCGCTGACGCGCGCGACGGCACAACTCGCTGGCACTGCCGGCAGTCCGGACACGGTGTTCGACGCCTGGATGCGCGGGATGATGGCGGCCTATGGCAGCGGGGACCGCGTGGCGCTGGAAACCCTGAGGACTGATCTGCTCGCCTGGCTGGTTGCTGCGGAGTATTCCGACCTGTCGCGATTGAACGAGTTTCCACTGACCCCGCCGCAAGAAGCGATGTCTGAGACATGGCTCGCGAGATCGCGCGCAATTCTTGCCGAGGCGGAGGCCGGCGGGGACCCGGTTGCCATTGCGAATGCGGTGATGGATTTGCGCGATGATGCGGTCGCCCGGCAGGATTGGGACGAGGCGCTGGCGCTTCTGGAGCGGGGCTTGCGCGCGGCGTCCGGCCCGTCAGATGAGGACGGATACGCCCGCGCGGCGCTGATGCCGCGTTTCGCCGATCTCCTGCGTGACGGGTATTCTGATCCGTCATCGGGTGAGGCGAGACTGTCGCCGGACACGGCCGGGCTGTGGTGCGCCTATCTCGCCAGACACCCCATTCCTGTGGATTTCCGGATCGAGACCCGGGTGCCGATGATTGCCATCAGCCGCGGTCAGACGACCATCGTCATGACACCCTTCACGGTCCCAGCGGTCGGCGGCGCACCGCAACTGGGCGAGACGCAGGTGAGCACGTGGCGCTCTGACAGCCTGCGCGAGGCCAGCCGCGAGCATCTCGAGCAAACCCGCTTTCGCCCGGCCTGCGCCGGGACGACAGGCAGGATAGCCGGGGTCGAATACGAAGGTTTCCACCAGGTCCCGACCCGGCATGCCCGGGGTGGCGGGGCAATTGTGGGCTATCGCACACTGATCGGATTCACGGCGGCCGACTGATGTTGGCCGGACAGGTTTGGGGACAGATATGAAACGCTTGTTGATCGCATTGGCAGCATTCGCGCTCGGCGCATCGCCCGCCTACACCCAGGACGATCCGCTGCCTGACAGCGTGGCGCGGGCGTATGTCGCTTATGAGCGGGCCCTTCAGGCCGGAGATGCGGCCGCGGCGAGCGACGCTGCGCGGGAGGCGTGGCAGGCGGCGCGGTCCGAGCGCATTGATCCGGAGCTCACAGGTATCCTTGCCGAAAACTATGGCGATCTGGCGCTGCGCCGGGGCATGAATGAGGAGGCTTATGAGGCCTGGCGCGCGGCCGCGGAAATCTCCGACCGTCTTGACGCACCAGGCCCTGAGCGGGCCCAGCGCTGGTATCGCGCCTCAATGTCGGCGCTCGGCTCCGGCGATGTGCGGGATGCCCAGCAGTGCTCGCTGCGGGCATCGCGAGCTGTGGGAAACAACGCGCTCGACCCGGCGCTGGAAGGCGAGATCCACTATATGATCGCGCTCACGAGTGGCCAATTAGGCCGGCTCCACACCATGAAAGCACACGCCCCTCTGGCGGTGGCGGCCTTCCAGGAAGCCAGCCGCCCCTATGATGCCGTCTATGCCACCGCCCACTACCTCTCCGGTGTCGGACGCTTCTTTGAGCTTGATGCGGCCGGTGCGGCTCTGGATTTCCATATGGCGAGAGCTATGTATGGCTCGCTGGAGGGCCATCTCAACGATGCAAGATCGGCCCACTTCTGGATCTCGCTCGCACGGTCCGAGGCGGACGAGGATGATCTGGCCGCTATCGATGCCGAAATCGACGCGTCCGATTTTCCTGACACGGAGCCGGACTTCCCCGGGACCAGCGAGGAGGATGTCCACTATGATGTTGATGCCGCGGCAGCCAGGCGTCGCCAACCGCTATACCCGACGCCCGCTCTGGAAGCCGGGATCGACGGCATCGTCGTGGCCCGCTTTGACGTGACGGAGACGGGACGGGTCGACTCGGTCGAGATCATCGCTGCCGCGCCGGGCGGCGTGTTCGATTCGGCGGTCCTGCGGGCCATGCAGCAGTGGGAATACACGCCGGCCCAGATCGATGGCGAGACTGTCCGGCGCACCGGCCTCCTGACCCGTTTCAATTTCAGCACGTGTGAAGAAGAGCCGGTGTCGAATTGCCGGGACTAGCGGGAAGTCGGGATTGAGATGCCGGGCGCGTCCGCTAGAATAAAAGGGTGCCCCCACTATTCTCCGGGGATCAAGGCTCCGAGCAGTTTGATCCCGTTCAAGACTCGCCCGCCGGGCGGAATTGCTGAACGGGGATACGCTCAGCCAGAACAAAGTGAGTGTCCCCGTTCTCCGTCACCGAATTCAAGATGTCGGAGTGAGTGTAGTGCACGGATGGACCGATAGGCCGCGAGGCAAGCGGCGCGTTGGTCAGGTTGAGGTCTTGCCGGTCGGCAAGCTTCCTTGGGTGGGAGAGACAATCGTGAAAACGGTTTTGGCGGTCCTTGTTGTGATGGCGCTTGGCGGGGGTGTCGCCCGGGCCCAGGATGATCCGCTGCCCCAGAGCGTGGCTCGGGCCTATCTGGCCTATGAGGACGCGTTGGTCGCCGGCGATGATGAGGCCGCCCTGCAGGCCGCCGAGGCCGCCTGGCGTGCGGCGCGCGAGGAGCGGATCGATGCCGAGCTGATCGGCATTCTGGCGGAGAATTACGGCAATCTCGCGCTCAGCCAGGGTCAGGCGGAGGCGGCCTATCCCGCCTGGCGTGATGCTGCACAGATCTCGGACCGCCTGCGGGCGCCCGCGCAGGAACGCGCCTCGCGCTGGTATCGGGCATCCCTCTCGGCATTTGCCGACGAACGTCTTTACGATGCGCGGCAGTGCTCGCTTAACGCCTCGCGTGCGGCGGAGGCGAGCGATCAACCGATCGATCCTGCCCTGAGCGGCGAAGTCCATTACATGATTGCGGCGACCAGCGGTCAATTGGGGCGGCTCAACACCATGGCGGAGCATGCGATCCTGGCGGTGGAGGGTTTCCAGAGCGCCGGGCGCCCCTATGACCGTATCTACGCCAATGCCCACTACCTGTCGGGTGTCGGGCGGTTCTTCGAGGATGAGGCGACCCGTTCGATCCTGGACTTCCACATGGCCCGGGGAATTTATGCGACCATTGAATCCGACGACCAGGAAAGCAATCTTCGCACCTCCTCGCTCTGGATCGTGCTGGCGCGCGACAATGCCGATGCGGCGGAGCTGGCAGAGATCGATGCGCAGATTGCGGACTCCGATTTTCCCGACTCCGGGTTCGAGAATATGTGGGACGTTGAAGAGGTTGCCGGTGTTTATGATGTCGACGCGACTCCCGCTCGCCGGCGGCGCGAGCCGAGATATCCTGAGGGCGCGGCCATGGGCGGTCTTGATGGGCTTGTCATGGTTCGCTTCGACATAACCGCGCAGGGCCGTCCCGATAATATCGAGATCGTCGCCGCCGCGCCCGGAGGCGTGTTTGACCAGGCGGTCACCCGGGCGATGCGAAGCTGGCAGTACGAGCCGGCGATCATCGACGGCGAGCCCGTGAGACGCGAGGGTGTGCTCACCCGTTTCGCCTTCACCATGTGCGATTTGCCGACAAGGCAGGCCTGCCGGTTGCAACAGGAAGCGCTAGCGGCTGCGGAGGCAGAGGAGGATGACTAGCGTGGACGCGGCGCGGCCAGGGAGAGAGACATGAAGACGATCATTATCGGACTTGCCGCGTTCTCACTCGTGACCGGTATCGCCCAGGCCCAGGATGATCCGCTGCCTGACAGCGTGGCGCGGGCCTATCTGGCGTATGAGCAGGCTGTGGAGGCTGGCGATACCGCGACCGCAACTGAGACGGCTCGTTCCGCATGGCAGGCGGCGCGGGACGAGCGCATCGACGCCGGGCTGATCGGGATATTGGCCGAGAACTACGCCACTCTGGCCCAGGCTGCAGGCGAAAATGACGAGGCGTATGCGGCCTGGCGCAATGCGGCGGAAATTTCTGACCGCTTGGAGGCACCGGAATCGGAGCGTGCAACAGGCTGGTATAATGCGGGCGTGGCTGCTTTCGCCAACGGCGCGCTGCTGGATGCCAATACTGCTCTGATACGTTCGGCGCGCCATCAAGGCGATGTGAGCAGCGGTGCGGATCTCGAGCTTCTGGGCATGACCCATTATCTCATCGCCGCAAGCAGTGCACGCTTGGGTCAGCTTCGGGGGCTGGGAGAGCATGCCGGTGCGGCAATCGCCGCTTTCCAGACCTCGGACCGGGCGTTCGATTCAATCTACGCCGACGCCTACTACCTCCTCGGAATAAGCGATTATGCCCGGGCCAGGTTTGAGGAGAGCGTGGCGGATTTCAACATGGCCCGGGGCGTCTTGACGGCCGCCGGGCTGGAGGGGCGGGAGGGCGATATTGATGTTTTCTCGTCCTGGATCCTGCTGGCGCAGTCAAATCTCAATTCGGCCCAACAGACCCGGTCCGACGCACAGCTCGCCGCCTCCCAGTTTCCGCCCGAAGTCGATGAGACGATCCAGACACCCCAGGGCGAGAATAATCAGGATGCCGGCCAGCTCCGGCGGGCCGCGCCGCGCTATCCGCGCGAGGCGGAGCAAAGAGGCCGCGAAGGCGTCGTCCTCGTCCGCTTCGGCGTGGATGCCCAGGGCAGAACCGAGGACATCGAGATCGTGGCGGCCATCCCGACCGGTATATTTGAGGCGGCGAGCGTGGAGGCGGTTCGCCGCTGGCACTACCAGCCAGCGGTCAGCGATGGCCAAGCGGTCCCTCGGCGCGGTATCGAGACCGCTTTTGTGTTCAAGATGAGATGACGGAGCGGGGGCAAAATCCGCCTCCCTCTGCAGCGCAGAACTTGCCTTCGCGGGCCGGGACGTCCAGATCGTGGTGACTACCGCCTCAACCCGGCCCGGAGCCTGACATGACCGCCGCCAATGTCCCGATCCTGCGCAGCACGGCTGCGGCCTACGCCTTCCTGATCTCGCACTGGCAGCGCGCCCTGCTCGCCGCAGCGCCCTATACGCTGGCCTATCTGGCCCAGCTGGTCTTGCTGGGCTCGGTCGATGCGGCCACGGCCAGCCCGGCTCTGGCGATGCTCTCCTTCATGCTCTCGCTGGCGACCGTGGTGGCCAGCCTGGCGCTGTCGGCCTCCTGCCTGCGCATGGCGGTGCTGGGCGATTATAGCGGCCGTTTCGGTCTTAAGGCCGGTCAGGACGAATGGCGGATTTTCCTGGTGGGCCTGCTGGTCTCGCTCCTGACGATGATTGTCTTCGTGCTTATCTTCATGTTCTGGGCGACGGTGGCCAATTCCGTCGCCGGTGCCGCGCTGCAGAGCTCCGGTGTCGCGCCGGAGGAGGCCGGGCTCGAGCTGGCCGATGCCATGGCCTATATGAGCAATGCCGGCTGGGTGATTGTGGTTGTGACCGGCCTGATGGGGGCGGGCATGATGACCTGGCTGTCGGCCCGGTTGGTGATGGCCTTTCCGGCGACCATTGCGGATCACAAGATCCGCGTGCTCAGCGTCTGGCCGCTCAGCGATGGCAATGCCACGCGCATTGCCGTGGCGCTGATCCTCACTTCGCTGCCGCTGTTTGTGCTCGAGGTCGGGGCGTATGAACTCCTCTGCGCCATTCTCGGATCACGGCCGCTCTATGCGCCCTTCACGGTCGGGCCGGACGCCACCAATATCGAGGCCTTCGCCTCCCTGCAGGAATATATGCGCTGGAATGGCCTGATGGCTTTCCTCAACGTGCCCGTCTTTTCCGGGCTCTACGCCTATATCTATCGCAACCGCATCGCGGCGCGGGACGGGCGCGGCTAATATCCCTCTGGCCTTCGGGCCCGGATTGGCGATTATGGCCATCATGATTGGCCGTAACCGCGAAGGGGAGCGAGATGGCAGGGACACAATTTGATATCGGCGAGGGGATGTTCTTCTTCTTCCGCCGCGTCGGCGAAAAGCCGATGGGCGCTCTGTGGCTGGCCTTCTGCCAGGCGCTGGTAGGCGCAGCACTCGTGGCACTGACGCTCATGCTGATGGGCCCGGTCTTCATCAATATTTTCGAAATGGCCGAGCTTGATTCCAGCGGCGCCATGACCGATGCCGAAATCACCGAGCGCATGTTTTCGATCATCGGGCCGATGCTTGCGGTGATGCCCCTGATCGGTGTTGGCGGGATCGTGATCGCGCTGATGTTCCAGGGCGCCTGGCTGCGCTTCCTGGTGCGCGGCGAGATTGCCGCCGGCATCCCCTTCCGGCTCGGCAGCGACGAGTTCCGCCTGCTGGGGGTCAATCTGCTCTACATCGTTATCGCCTTTGCCGGCTATATCGGACTGGTTATCGCCATGGTGGTCGTCGGCGGCGCGGCAGCGCTGGTCTTTGCCGGCGCTGACGGCTCGATCGGTGGCGGCTTGGTCGGCGGGCTGATCGCCTTTGTCGGCGCGCTGGTGATTGCTTGTGTGCTGGTCATGGTCTGCATCCGCCTGGCGACAGCGCCGGGCCTGACGATCCGCGACCGCAAGCTGCGCTTTTTCGAGAGCTGGTCGGCCAGCAATGGTGTCTTCTGGCATATGGCGCTGAGCTATCTGGTCGTGCTCGGCCTGATATTGGTGCTCGGCTCGATCCTCAGCTTCCTGGTCCAGCTTGTCTTCCTGGGCGCCCTGATGCCGGCGCTGGCGCAATTATCGGCGGTCAGCAATGAGATGAGCGGGGCGGATGTGGAACAGGTCTTCGCACAGATCCTGACCACGATTTCAAACCCTGCCGTCGCGACCGGGCTGATCATCGGCATGACGCTGAGCTATCTGCTGCAGATCGTGTTTGAGGGCATGTGGCATGGTGTCGGTGCCTATAATGCCGTGCGCTACCGCGCTGACGGCCAGCCCGAGGAGATGGATTCGCCTGTGCTTGGCGCTGACCATCCGGCCGGAGCCTCGCCGACCAACGGCTAGATCGCCGCAAAGCCTGACTTTCACTGCGGCCCGCCGGACCACTGGCGGGCCGTTCGTGTGCCGGCTGGTTGCATTTTCGGCCTGTGCGCCTGCTGCGGGACGTGCCACACTTCAGCGTGGATCCAGGGGGAATCATGACTGAAAAATTCCGTTTTCTCGACGCGCTGACCTATGGGCTCCGCACGCTGTTCTGGCGGCCTGCTCGGGCCGGTGCCTTTATCGCCATGGCCTCTGGCTTGAGCTTTGCCTACTACCTGTGGGTCCGGTCGGGGCCGGGGACGGCCTTCATGTCGCAATACATGCAGTCGACCATGAGCATGGGGCATGGGGATGCCGGCGCTCGGGGTGGCATTGTCGTGCTGATGATGGCCGGGTCATTCCTCTATAGCTGCGCTGTGATTGCAGGCGCTCACCGGGTCTATGTCCGTGATGCACCTCTCCTCAGCCTGCCCTTGCGGCTTGGAATGGACGAGTTTCGCACGCTGGGCGTCTATTTTGTCGTCTGGGTAATGGGGGCGGCGATCATGCTTGTATCGATGATCCCGCTCACCATCCTGGTCATGATTATCGGCATCATCATCGCATCGACAACGGGGGCCGATTTTGCGGCGATGGATGAGTCCCAGAGCGCGGCCTTCGGCTTTCTGACGGTGATGTGCGCCCTGATCCCGACCTTCCTCCTCTACGCCTATGTCGCTGGCCGCCTCGCTGTCAGCCTGCCGCTGACCATTCGTGACCGGCGCTTCCGGCTGGGTGGCTGGGCGGCGTCGAAAGGGGCGGGGATGCAGCTCCTCTTTGCCCACATCATTCTCTACATCGCCATGTTCGCCGCCGTGCTCGCCTTTCGGCCGGAGCTGGGGCCGGCCCTGATTGCCGTCCTGTCGGATCCCGTTTCGACCGAGAATTCAGCCCGGCTTACGGCGATCGCGACTGATCCCTATCGCGGCCTCGCCTGGCTCGCGATCCCGGTCTCCATCCTGCTCACCTTTATGGTCTTCGGGCCCACGGCAGCGGTCGCCAATTGGGATGCCCGCAAGCGCGCCGCAGCTGCGGCGCCGGTTATCGGGGATGCAAGCGGCGCGGACGGCGCCGCTCCCTGAGCGGGCTCCAGCTTCGGTCCTCTCTGTGCCATCAGGACGCGGGAAGCAGGTCCTCGAGGAAGAAGGCTGACAGTTCCGCGCGGCCGGCGAGGCCGGATTTGCGATAGATCGCGCGCGATTGTTCGCGCACGGTGCGCTCGCTCGTGCCCCGCAGCGCCGCGATCTCGGCATGGCTGAAACCCTTCATGAGCAAGAGGCCGATTTCCGATTCTGCTGGCGTGTAGGCCCAGCGGTCGAACTGCTCGAGAATGGCGGCGCCAAGCCCCTGGACGAGGGCGCGGTTCTTCTCCTGCCAGCTCAGGGCTTCGGCGCGGGCCATGGCGAGATCGATGCGGGTGCGCTGGAAATTGACCAGCAGGGCGAAGGCGCCTGCGGCGGCCGAGATCAGGGCGACTGATTCGAGCAGGAGGTGGAGCCCGGCGACGCCTTCACCGCGATCAGTGGCGAGATCGGTTGCGATGAAGATGGCGATCAGGGCGAAAAGCACGCCGCCTGCACGTGTCGTCCAGCGATTACGGTCTTCATTCATGGCGCGACTCTCGTTGAAACTGCGGCCTATGTCATATGACAGATAGCGCTGGCGCGCCTGCGGCATGACGTTCCACTCATCAGGATTGGAGACGTGTCATGAATGCATCAAGTGAACCGGCCGCGGACAGCAAGCCGCGCGAGGTAAAAGTCTGGGACCCTGTCGTGCGGATCGGGCACTGGGTCATCGTCATCGGCGTTCTCGTCGCCTATTTCAGCGGCGATGACTGGCAGACCATTCACGTCTGGGCCGGCTACACCGTCGCCGCAGCCGTTGTGATCCGTATCCTGTGGGGCTTTGCCGGCACGCGATATGCGCGTTTTGCCAGCTTTGTGCGCGGGCCCGGGGCCGCCGTACAATATGTGCGCGGCCTGGCCGACGGTTCGGCCAAGCGCACGGTCGGCCACAACCCGGCGGGCGCCGTCATGATCCTGCTTTTGCTGGCCAGTCTCGCAGGTACGACCGGCACCGGCATGGCGCTCTACGCCGTCGAGGAAGGACGAGGGCCACTCGCGGGTCTCGTCACGACCTCAACGGCAGGCGGCGGCGAGATGCCAGCCGCATCCGCAAGCTCGCGCGCCGGCGATGATGATGACGAATATGGCGAACGCGGTGAACACGGCGAAAGCGGTGAGAGCGATGAAGACGGCGACTGGCTGGCCGGTCTGCACAAATTCTTCGTCTATCTCACGCTCGCCCTGGCAGGCCTGCACATTGCCGGCGTGATCGCGTCCAGCCTCGCACATGGCGAAAACCTGGTCCGCTCGATGGTGACGGGCCGCAAACGGCCAGAATAGAGACGGCAGAACACAAGGTGTGGCGGGCCGCTTCGGGCCCGCCCCCTTAAACCCGCTCCAGCTTTCGCCGGGCCTTTTCCTTGGCCAGCATGGGCGCCAGATAGCGCCCGGTCCAGCTGGCCTCGACCTTGGCGACATCCTCCGGCGTGCCGACCGCGACGATCTCGCCGCCGCCATCGCCGCCTTCGGGGCCGAGATCAATGAGCCAGTCGGCGGTCTTGATGACGTCGAGATTATGCTCGATCACCACCACCGTATTGCCGCTCTCGACCAGCTCGTGCAGGACTTCGAGCAGCTTGCGGATGTCCTCGAAATGCAGGCCTGTGGTCGGCTCGTCGAGGATGTAGAGCGTCTTGCCGGTGGCGCGCTTGGCGAGCTCCTTGGAGAGCTTGACGCGCTGCGCCTCGCCGCCGGAAAGCTGGGTCGCCGGCTGGCCGATCTTCACATAGCCCAGGCCAACCCGCTTGAGCGTCTCCATCTTGTCGCGCACGGCGGGCACCGCCTTGAAGAAG
>TARA_R110000868_G_scaffold36962_4_pt1 | contig 10918 bp, 10 predicted proteins | sample TARA_R110000868 | Tara Oceans TARA_R110000868 (sample SAMEA4397489) | marine metagenome | biome: Polar Biome; feature: [SRF] surface water layer (ENVO:00010504); material: water (ENVO:00002006), including particulate matter (ENVO:01000060) such as... | depth 5 m | reverse complement strand
GCGCCGGAGACGGATTTCACCGTCTCCGTGGATGCCTTGCTCGGCAAGGTGACCGAGCGCACCCGGATCGTTTACATCGCAAACCCGAATAATCCGACCGGCACCATGATCACGAAAGACGAAATGACGCGCCTGCGCGCAGAATTACGGGACGATATCCTGCTGGTCATCGATGCGGCCTATGCCGAATACGTCACCCGCAACGACTATTCCGCAGGTGTCGAACTCGTCGACGCGGGTGAGAACGTGGTGATGACCCGCACGTTTTCGAAAATTTATGCGTTAGGCGGCGTCAGACTCGGCTGGGCCTACTGTCCCGCTGTTGTCGCCGACGTGCTGAACCGCATTCGCCCGCCCTTCAATGTCACCAGCGCGGCTCAGGCCGCCGGGATCGCGGCGGTAAACGACGTCGAATTCCTGACCCGCTCGCGCGACCACAATACCGCCTGGCTTACCTGGTTGTCCGACCGGCTCGCCGAAACCGGTCTCGATGTCGTGCCGAGCATCGGCAATTTCGTGCTGGTCCGGTTTCCGGAAGACGGCGTGCACGATGCCGCATCCGCGATGGCGTTCCTCGCGTCGCGCGGCATAATCCCGCGCAGCACCGCAAGCGCCGGGATCCCCGAAGGAATCCGCATTACGGTAGGCGTCGAGGACGAAATGCGCCTGACCATGGACGCCATTACCGACTTCATGAAACAGTCATGACCAAACCCCTGTTCGACAAGGTCGCCCTTATCGGGATCGGGCTGATCGGCTCGTCGATTGCCCGGGTCATGCGCCGGGACGGGCTGGCCGGAACAATCGTCGCGTCGGCCCGAACGGACGAAACACTGGCAACCGTAATGTCGCTCTGCCTGGCGGACGAGGTGACGAAGGACCCGGCCGAAGCCGTGCAGGACGCAGACCTCATCATGATCTGCACACCGGTTTCCACCTATGGCGCGATCATGGCCGCCATCGCGCCAGCGCTCAAACCCGGCGCGATCGTGACCGATGTCGGATCGGTCAAGGCATCCGCGGTCGCCGCCGTGATGCCGCTTCTCCCCGAAGGGGTTCATTTCGTCCCCGGACACCCGATCGCGGGGACCGAAAATTCCGGCCCCGAGTCGGGCTTCGACAGCCTATTCGAAGGACGCTGGTTTCTGATCACGGCGCCGCCCGGCACCGACCAAGCGGCCATCGACAAGGTCGCCGAATTATGGTCGCGCGCCGGCAGCAATATCGACTACCTGGAGCCGGAACACCACGACAAGGTGCTGGCGATCACGTCGCATCTGCCGCACCTGATCGCCTATACGATTGTCGGGACGGCAACCGACCTCGAAGAAGACATCAAGTCCGAAGTCATAAAATATTCAGCCTCCGGATTTCGCGACTTCACGCGTATCGCCGCCTCCGATCCTGTCATGTGGCGTGATATTTTCATCGCCAACCGGGACGCGGTTCTGGAGATGCTGGGCCGGCTTTCCGAGGACCTGGCGGGCCTGCAACGCGCCATCCGGGTCGGCGACGGCGACACGCTCGAAGCGCTGTTCCGCCGGACGCAGGAAATCCGCCGTGGGGTGGTCGAGGCGGGTCAGCATATCCCGCCCGCGCCGGAAGACGATACGCCCTAGCCGGCGTTCAACCGGTCCCAGCGGACGGATTTCAGCCGCATGACCGGCACCGGCCCGACGAACAAACGCTGATTCTGGATACTGAGCGGCAGTTTCGCCGAACCGCCGCGAAAGGAAAGCGCCTGATTGGCGACCCTTGCGGCAAAGGCGGCGCGCGGGTCGATGATCCCGGCGGCAACCAGTCGATCCGATGTCGGCCCAATCCCCTGGATCACAGACGTCATCGCCCCTTCGGGCTGCAGGTTTCGGTCCAGGGAGAACGTACCGTCGGCACGCAGAGACAGGTCCTGCCAGTCGAGCGCAAACGCCCTGATTTCAACCACGCCGCCGCCATCGCGCCAGCGGCTCAGCGTATCGACAAGCGTCGCTCCGGGTGCAACGGTCCCAGTGAGAACGGCATCCACGGAAAGACGCGCCATTTCGCGGCCGAGAACAGGTCGCCATTCCGCTGGCAGGGAGACGTCATGCGCATCGATCGCTAGCCCGAAACCGGCTTCCGTATTCAGGGCGTCATCATCGACCACGACAACCGGCCCCTGCCCGCGGAGCACCGCCCGTTCAACCTGCAGCCGCGCACCGTCGGGCGGGCGGATGTCGATACCCACCAGCCGGACCACGGCGTTCGACAATGATGTTACGTCAACGGAGAGGTCGGCCTCTGCCTCGTCGAACGCAAGCCGGTAATCGCCGTGCCGGTTCGAAACAACGTGAATTCCGGGGGAGACAACGGAGACCCGGCCGAGTGCCCACGGCGCCGCGAATGCCCGGACATTGGGCGCGGTCCACCGCCAGCGTTTGCCCGGGCCGGCGAGCCGCGGTGTCTGTAAAAGCACATCTATCCGAAGCGGAAATCCGCCGATATCCGGCTCACCCAGGTCGACCTGCCACCCGGCAGCGCGTCTTTCATCCGCCCACCGCGCAATCCCCGACCGGACCTGTTCCACGGCCGAGTACCAATATGCGGTATATGCGGCAGCGAGAACGGCCACGACGCCGGACAGCAGCAAGGCAGCTCTGAGTGGCCGAATGGACATACGGATGATATAGCGACCCTGCGACAAAAAATCGATCTGCTGGCATCACGGCCCCAAAATGGTCACAGTGCCGCTCCATTCCAGTTCCGGACATTCGTTTACACCTGATGCCTCACCCGCCTGCACCAATCCCGCCGCTGAGCAATCGCATGTTCGCCGCGATCGGGGCACTGTTCATATTTTTCTGGGCAAGCGGCTTCGTCGCCGCAAAATACGGGCTGCCCTATGCGGAGCCGTTTACCCTGCTGGCTGCCCGATATATCGTCGCATCAGCGCTCATGGTTCCGGCCTGCTTCCTGTTGAAAGCCCGCTGGCCCGGATCGATTACCGAAGCGGTACACATACTCGTCGCGGGATTCGGCATTCAGGCGGTCTACCTATCGGGAGTATATTATGGACTGTCGCTGGGGGTATCGACCGGCGTCACCGCCCTCGTGGTCGGGCTGCAGCCGCTGCTGACCGGCGTTCTCGCCGGGCTTATGCTGAGCGAAAGGATCAGCCGGGAAAACTGGATCGGGCTGATTCTCGGGTTTATCGGGCTCGGCCTGATCGTCTGGGACCGGGTCGCTTCTCCGACCGATACGCTCTGGGGTCTCGGTGTGCTGATACTGGGACTGTTCGGTATCACCCTGGGGACGCTCTATCAGAAAAAATTCTGCGGCTCCTTCGACGTTCGCACCGGGGTAGCCCTGCAGACGGTATTGTCCTGCGTTGTGATGATCACGATGGCAATGAGCTTCGAGACCATGCAGATAGACTGGACGGTGGATTTTGCGTTCGCCGTGCTGTGGTCCGCCATCGGCCTGTCGGTGATCGCGAGCTGCCTGTACTACTGGCTGATACAGCGCGGTGCGGCGGCACGGGTGACAAGCCTGATCTATCTCAGCCCGCCCACGACCGCCATCATGGGCTGGGCGATGTTCGGTGAAATCATGTCGTGGATCGCCATCGGCGGCATGGCGGTCGCGATGGCCGGCGTGGCAATGGCGGTGAGAAACAAATGACGGTCGACAGATCGGTACTGGTCCGGGCGATGCCGTTCCTGTTTATCCTGAGCTGGGCATCCGGGTTTCCGATCACGCGGCTCGGGCTGGAATACAGCGAACCCTTCACCCTCCTCTGGGTACGCTCGGCCCTCGTTGTCGCCCTTGTCGGCACCTACGTACTGATCGTGCGGGCGCCGTGGCCGAACTTGAAAGAGATCGCGCATATCGCCGTGGTCGGGGTGACGCTGCAATGCCTGTATCTCGGATCCATGTTCAGCGCGCTGGACGGCGGTGTCAGCCAGGGCGTTGCCGCGCTGATCGCCGGCATGCAGCCGCTTCTGACGGCAGCGGTGGTCGGCATCACCCTCGGCGAAAAGGTCACCCCGCTTCAATGGGCGGGCTTCGCCCTGGGTTTCGCCGGGCTGTTTATCGTTCTGTCGGACAGGCTGGGTATCGGCGCCGGCACCCTCGACGGCTATATTTTTGCGGGCCTGACGCCGGTTTTTATCACCGCCGCGTCGCTTTATCAGAAAAGATTCTGCGCCAATTCGGACCTTCGTATCGTCATGGTCGTCCAGCAGACCGCCGCAGGATTCTGTAATTTCTGTATCGCGATGGCAATCGAGACCGGCGAGATCGAATGGAGCAGCGAAGTCGTATTCGTCTGGATATGGCTGGTTTTCGTTCTCACCATCGGCGCCACCAACCTGCTCTATCTGATGCTGCGCCACGGTGCGGCGGCACGTGTTTCCAGCCTGTTCTATCTTACCCCGCCGACGGCAGTATTTCTGGGCTGGATCACCTACGGAGAGACCATGAGCATCGTCGCGATCGGCGGTTTTGCTGTCGGCGTCGCCGGCGTGTTTCTGGTCACGCGCAGATCATGACGGAGGCGCCCCTCAACCGGCTGAATATTCCCGATCCCGACGGGTTCTGGTTTTTTGCCTACGGGTCGCTGATGTGGGATCCGCCCTTTCCCCCTGCACAGACCCGGCCGGCCCGGCTTTACGGGTATCACCGGTCGTTCTGCGTCAATTCCGAACACTATCGCGGCACGCCGGCTAACCCGGGATTGTCGCTGGGGCTGGACCGGGGCGGGTCCTGCAGCGGGGTCGCGCTTCATGTGGATGCCGCGACGCGGGAGCACGCAATTCGCGAGATTGAAGCCCGTGAAATGGATAACGACCCGATTTATATTTGCCGCCGCGTCCGGATTCAGCTGCCCGACGAGACGGTCACGGGCTACACGCTGGTGGTCAACCGCGCCGACCGCATTTTCGCGGGCAGGCTGGACTTTGAGGAAACGGCGCAGCGAATCGCAAAAAGCGCCGGAAAACGCGGGCCGAATGTGGACTATCTCGCCAATACCGTCGCCCGCCTCGACGATATGGGAATTGCCGAGGGGCATTTGCACGCGCTTTTAAGGCGGGTCACCGAAATCCGCGGCGAACGGTGACCCAGTTGGCATCGCGCGCCGATCGGACTAAGAAAGCGCCAAGAAGACACGACGCATAAGACTTGGCACATCCGGGAGGACCACATCGTGAAACTGATCAGCTATCGCCACGCCGGGCGGGAAGCCTACGGCGTCGTCAAGGACGGCGGAATCGTGGATATGAGCAAACGGATGGACCATTCCAGCCTGAAGCAGGCCATTGCCGGCCTGTCCGTCGGCCAGATGGAAAAACTCGCGGCTGCCGCAGATGCCGACGTGTTGCTCGACGACATCGAGTACATGTTCCCGATCACGACACCGGAAAAGATTTTCTGCATCGGTCGCAATTACCGTGCCTATCACGAGGTGCTCGAAGACGGCGGCCCCAAATGGCCGAGCATTTTCCCCCGTTTCGCGAACGGGTTCGCGCCCCACGGCGAAGCCATTCACCGGCCCGCCGTTTCTGAACAGCTCGACTACGAAGGCGAGATCGGCGTCATCATCGGCAAGCCCGGCCGCCACATCCCGGAAGAAAACGCGCTCGACTATGTCGCCGGCTATACGATCATCAATGAAGGCAGCGTCCGCGACTGGCAGTCGAAAGGCACCCAGAACTGTCCGGGCAAGAATTTCCACCGGTCCGGTAGCATCGGCCCGTGGATGGTGACACGGGACGAAATCGCCGATCTCGATGCCCTTCAGATCAGAACCACGGTCGATGGCAAAACCCGACAGGACGGCGGGAGCGACATGATGATCTTCAAGATTCCGTTCGTCATTTCGCATATTTCGAAATTCACCTGGCTCGAGCCGGGCGACATGATCGCGACCGGATCGCCCGGCGGCAGCGCCATCGAGAACGATCCGCCCAACTGGCTGAAGCCCGGCGAGACCATCAGCGTCAATATCGAGCCGATCGGGACGCTGTCGAACCCGATCGTGGCCGAATAAACACGCGCCGGGAGATCACGACATGAAACTCGCGAGCTTTTCCGTCGGAGGCCGAGACGGCTTCGGCGCCGTTACCGAAAACGGTGTCATCGAACTTACGGGCCGCCTTTCCGGCCGCCAACAGACATTGCGCGACGTTCTGACAGCGGATGCCGTCGATGATGCGCGCGCGGCGATAGAAGGAGCGGAACCCGACTATCCGCTGGACGCGGTGGACTTCCTCTTGCCGGTCCCCGATCCGGAAAAAATTTACTGCGTCGGCCAGAACTATCGCGCGCACATCCTGGAGATGGGCTACGAAATTCCGACCTCGCCGAGCATCTTTTCACGATATACGCGTACCTTCGTGCCCCATAACGGCCGGATGGAAATGCCGACCGGATCGGAGCATTTCGATTACGAAGGTGAAATGACCGTCGTGATCGGCCGGCCCGCCCGCAACGTATCAGAGGACGAGGCCCTGAATTACGTTGCCGGATATACCATTGCCAATGACGGCAGCGTCCGCGACTGGCAGAAGCGCGGACCGCAGGTCGCGCCCGGCAAGAACTGGGAAAATTCCGGCATGCTGGGGCCGTGGATCACCACCGCCGACGAGGCCGGCGACCCCGCCGATATGACCCTGAAAACCTGGGTAAACGGCGAGCTTCGCCAGGAGGGAAATACCGGCGACCTGGTGTTCTCCGCCGCCAGTCTGGTCAGCTATATTTCGACCTTCATCACCCTCGTGCCGGGCGACATGATCACCACCGGTTCCCCCTCAGGGGTTGCCGTCGGGTTCAGTCCCCCGAAATGGCTCAAACCGGGCGACCGGGTCGAGATCGAAATCGAAACCGTCGGCCGGCTTGCGGCAGACGTCGTCTCCGCGGGCTAAAAAATCCGGAAGAACCGTCAGCGGCGACCGAGCAATACGTCTTCCAGCACATCAAGCACTTTGTTCGTCACCGCATCGATCAGGACGATGTCGTTGTCGACAACGACGCGCCGGTACTTCGGCGACCGCGGCGGCAGTTCGCGCGCCAGATCGTCAGGTAGCCGTTTCGCGAGGCCAGGCGGCAGTACCCCGCCGCGTTTGGCCAGTCCGGGCGGCAGGTTCCCGCCCCGCTTCGCCAACCCGGGGGGCATGCCTTTGTGCTTTTTCCCCTTGCCCTTGTGACCGTGACCTGCCGGAGATGTCCCATCATCCGCGGCGGAGCCACCCCGCGCTTCGTAATACCGGCGCAGGATGCGCCGCTCGACCGACGTGAAAACCCGGTCGACTACCTGTTCGGTGGTAAGGTGGCCTGAAGCAATCACCAGGCTGTCGTCACCGTTGGCCAACGCCGAACGGGGAATGACAGCGACCATCGTCGCAAGCGCAATAACAGGGAAAAAATTGATACGCATGACCTACTCCTGAATTTATGCCTACACGCAGTTCTGCAACTACTGCCGCCACTATAAAGTGGAAAAGTCGCTTTTGCGGCGACTTTTATATGCAGCTTATTCCCAACCGCCGCGAATGACGGGAACTCCGGGCTAACACACGGACCCGCATCACCCGCATTTCGAATAATCGCAGGCCGTGCAGGTGTCGCAGCCTTCCTGGCGCAACAGCGCCGCCTGGCCGCATTGCGGGCACTGGCGCATCCTGGGGCCGTCATTCAGGCCGACGACCATGCGCTCCTCCCCGCTTTCGGGGACATTACCCGCAACGTCGTCATTGCCCTTCGGCATGAAACCGATATCAATCATGTGACGTTCGATGATGTCGCCCATCGCGGCCAGCAGCGACGGTACGTAACGGCCCTGCATCCATTGCCCGCCGCGCGGATCGAATACCGCTTTCAGTTCCTCCACGACGAAGGAAACGTCCCCGCCGCGCCGAAACACGGCCGAAATCATCCGCGTCAGCGCAACGGTCCAGGCATAATGTTCGGTATTCTTGGAATTGACGAAGACCTCGAACGGGCGGCGGCGGCCGTCCTGCACGATATCGTTGATCGTGATGTACATGGCATGGTCGGAATCCGGCCAGTGCAGCTTGTAGGTCTGGCCCGGCAGTTCTTCCGGCCGCGACAGCGGCTGTGTCATGTAAACCACGCCGGATTCGAATTCGTCTTCCGCTTTCGCGGGCGCCGGCCCGGGGCCGGCCAGCGGCAGTTCGGGCTGGGCCGGGTCCGACGTTTCCTTCACCTGAAGCACCGAGCCGGTCACATCGTTCGGACGGTAGGTCGTGCAGCCCTTGCAGCCGGTATCCCAGGCCTGCTGGTAAACGTCCTTGAACGCATCGAACGCCAGGTCAGCGGGCACGTTGATGGTTTTGGAAATCGAGGAATCGACATATTTCTGCGCCGCCGCCTGCATGACGACGTGATCGCCGGGCGCGATATCCTGCGCGCTGACGAAGGAGGCCGGCAGGGGGGCATCGCCTTTCAGGCGCCGCCACAGCCGGTAGGCGTAATCCGAGACTTCTTCCTCGCGCCGCGTGCCGTCGGGCATCAATACATTGCGTGTATAGGCATAGCTGAACACCGGTTCGATTCCCGAGGACACGTTATCGGCAAACAGCGAGATCGTGCCGGTCGGCGCGATGGAGGTCAGCAGCGCATTGCGGATACCGTTTTGCCGAATGGCGTCGCGTATATCGTCCGGCAGGTCGGCAACGGTTTCTCCCGCAAGATACGCGTCGGCATCGAATAACGGAAACGCACCTTTTTCAGCCGCCAATGCCGCCGATGCGCGATAGGCATGATCGCGGATCGACCGCATCCAATGCTCCGTCAGTTCCACCGCCTGTGCGGAGCCGTATCGCGCACCGCACATGATCAAGGCGTCGGCCAGGCCGGTCACACCGAGCCCGATACGGCGCTTGGCGTCGGCTTCCGCCTGCTGCGCCGGCAACGGGAATTGCGACGTCTCGGTCACATTGTCCATCATCCGGACCGCGACCGGCACCAGATCGGCCAGCGCGTCCTCGTCGAGATGCGCCTCGGCGCCGAAGGGATCGACGACCAGCCGTGCCAGGTTAACCGACCCCAGCAGGCAGGCCCCATAGGGCGGCAAAGGCTGCTCGCCGCAGGGATTCGTCGCCGAGATGGTTTCGCAGTAGCCAAGATTGTTGGCCCGGTTGATACGGTCGATGAAGATCACGCCCGGCTCTGCGAATTCGTAGGTCGCCTGCATGATGGTGTCCCACAGGCCGCGGGCCGAAACGGTCTTGTAACAGGTGCCGCCGAAGGACAGGTCCCAGTCCCGGTCTTCGCGCACCGCATCCATGAAGGCGTCGGTGATCAGCACCGACAGATTGAACATACGCAACCGGCCCGCTTCCTGCTTGGCTGCGATGAACGCTTCGATATCCGGGTGGTCGCAGCGCAGCGTCGCCATCATCGCACCGCGGCGATAACCGGCCGACATGATGGTGCGGCACATGGAATCCCACACGTCCATGAACGACAGCGGCCCGGACGCGTCCGCGCCGACACCCTTCACCGGCGCGCCGCGGGGCCGGAGGGTCGAGAAATCGTATCCGATACCGCCACCCTGCTGCATGGTCAGCGCGGCTTCGCGGAGATGTTCGAATATGCCGCTCATATCGTCGGGAATCGTGCCCATGACAAAGCAGTTGAACAGCGTCACATCACGTTCCGTCCCCGCCCCGGCGATGATCCGGCCCGCCGGCAAAAACCGGAAATCGGCCATGGCGGTTGTGAACTTTTCAGCCCATTCGGCACGCACCGCATCGTTTTCGGGCGCCGCAAGCGCTTCCGCAACCCGCCGCAAGGTATCGTCCACCGTCCGGTCAATGATATCGCCGGCGGCCGATTTGAAACGGTATTTCATATCCCAAATCTGGTGGGAAATGGCGGAAACGGAGGTCATTCGGCAATCTCTTTCAGGGGCCAACGAAGGTAATCGAGTGTGTGGCCAGGGTCAATGTTCATGTTATGTTTCATAATTGCATCTGGCCATGGAGCAGCGCCCCGCTTACAAGGGAATATGGATCTTCCGGAGGGCAATATCCAGTTCAGGACGGCGCCGGACGGCACAGTGTTGCGAATCGGCCACTGGCCTCCGCACGCGCCTGACGCCGCAAAGCGCGTCTTCCTGTGCCACGGACGAACTGAATTTCTCGAAAAGTACGCGGAAGTCATCGGCGAGCTACTCGGCCGGGGATACGAAATCTGGTCGATGGACTGGCGCGGTCAGGGACTTTCCGGCGGCAAGCCCGCCAATCCGCAGAAAGGCCATATCGGCAATTTCAGTATATATCTGGACGATCTCGCCTGGCTCATGGAACTGGCGGGCGGCAACGGTCCTGCCGGGACGTTCCTGATGGGGCATTCGATGGGCGGCCATATCGTCCTGCGGGCACTCCTGGAGAAGCGTCTCACCGCCGACGGCGCGATCCTGACGGCACCAATGATCGACCTGCCCATGCGCAGGGCAAGCCGGACAGCGATCGCAGCCCTGTGCCGCATCGCCTGTCTCACCGGTTTTGACGAACGCTACATTGTCGGTCTTGGCGATTACGACGCCGCGCGGGTGCGGTTCGACGGCAACCCGCTGACCGGGGATGCCGAAAGGTTCGCCGCGATCCACGCCGCGATCGCGGCAAACCCGGGGGTTGAAATGGGCGGACCGACATTCGGCTGGCTGAATGCCGCCTTTGCAAGCATTGCGCGGCTCCGCCACCTATCCGCATCGCAGCAGCCGGCCTGCCCAATCCTGATATTTACGGCGGCCGCGGATACGGTGGTGTCGGTCGCCGCGCAGGACGATGCCTGCAACGATTTGCCGACCTGCACCCAGATTCGAATGGAGGGTGCACGGCATGAAATCCTGCACGAAACCGATGAAATCCGCCGCCGGTTCTGGTCGGCCTTCGACAATTTCACCGAACCGTTCTAG
>TARA_R110000868_G_scaffold402008_1_pt1 | contig 10922 bp, 24 predicted proteins | sample TARA_R110000868 | Tara Oceans TARA_R110000868 (sample SAMEA4397489) | marine metagenome | biome: Polar Biome; feature: [SRF] surface water layer (ENVO:00010504); material: water (ENVO:00002006), including particulate matter (ENVO:01000060) such as... | depth 5 m | reverse complement strand
AATAGAAAATTATTTAGACGACTCCTTTAAATCATTATTATGACAAATTTAGAAATAGGTAAACATTTAAAATCTACATACGTATTGGCAAAGCCATATCCGCATATAATATTTGATGATTTCATTCCAAAGGACCTTGCTAAACAATGTTATAATAATATGACCACTTTTAATAGTTGGGGGTATGATAATATGTTGGGTTATAGCGAGGAACTGCGAACATCTCAGATTAATAAATACTTTACACCATCGCATGATGATAGCTTAAAAGATATTGAATTAGAAATGCCGGTAGTATGGAAGACTCTTCAGTACTTTAATTCCCCAACGTTCTTAAAGTTCTTATCAAATCTAACTGGAATTGATGATTTAATTGCTGATGAGAAATTTAGTGGTGGTGGGTGTCATATGATTAAAAATGGTGGTAGATTGGAAATTCACTCCGATTATAACAAACACCACGCTACCGGAATGTATCGTAGAGTAAATCTATTATTGTATCTAACACCAAATTGGACTACAAAACATGGTGGTCACTTAGAATTATGGAACAAAGACCCCCTTACCCATGTGAAGTCAATATTACCATCATTTAATAGAGCTGTTATATTTAATACAACTGATGACGCACTACATGGTCACCCTAATCCATTGGATATATCAGAAGATGAAGCTCGTTATTCAATTGCATTGTACTATTTTACAAAAGATAGACCTGACCATGAAAAATCTGACTCAAAAGCAGCTATTTGGTACACGGAACGACCAACTACCCCCTATTTATAATCAGTTTATTTATAAATTTTTATATAGTTATTTTAAAATATATTAGTCATACCATAATTAAATAAAAGATTACGAAAACCCAAGGATAATACATGGCAAGTACTCAAAAAAATACACAAAAAGATGTTTTAGAACAAATACTAATGGAACTCTCAGTCTTAAAGACTAAGTTACCAAATGGTGAATTAAAACGTATTGAAGCAGCGGTACAAGACCTTCGTGAAAGCTATAATACTCTTAAAGAAGATGTATCTGATATCAAATACACACTTCTTAACCCCGAAGATGGTATAATTGTTCGTGTAAATAAAAACACAGAATGGCGGCATGATAGGGAATCCAACCAGAAGTATTACGATAGAATCATAACCGACTTTGAAAAGATGAAAGATTGGAAAGATGGTGTAACAAAGGCATTGTGGGTTGTATTTACATCTTTAATTGGAGTTATTGGGTTTATTGTGTCTTCAATAATGAAATAATTAACTTTACTAACATTCTCAACTATATTTATGGATAATTACCAACAGATGGCAATAGATGAAGTATACGACATTTTGTTGTATAATCCTGACGTTGATAATGAAATTAAAATAAATTTAATAACTAATCTATTGGTTTATTATACTGAAACAGAAGAATATGAGAAGTGTAATAATTTACAAGAATTGATGAAAGTTATGGAAAGACCTAATGAGAATAATAGTAAAAAGACTTGGTGGTGAAGTAACATCGATTACCAAAGACCACCTTGTGTATGTAACATCAGATAATGGCACATCAATAAAAGCAGAAGTTTGTAACTACGACGAACTACTTGATGTTATTAAAAACCTAAAATCAGAATACGATATTTCAGAAACTATATATTTTGACCTTTAATGGAATCCACTCTATATTTATTAAATGACAACATCCATACTTTTGATGAAGTAATTAGTACTTTGCGTAAACATTTTGGGTATTCCTTATTACATGGGACCTCCATAGCAAGCATAGTTCATCAAAATGGCAGATGTGGTATAAAAAATGGATACTTTGAAGAATTGGAACCTCTTAAAGAAAGTTTCATGCATGATGGGTTTAACGTAACAATAGAAAATAAGATATGAATGGAACAGAATCAAGGGGATTGGGTGATACTATAGCCAAAATCACTTCGGCAACTAAAATTGATAAGTTAGCTGAAGCAATTGCATCAGCTGCTGGTGTTGAGGATTGTGGTTGTGAAGAGCGCCAAGCGAAATTAAATACATTATTTCCTTACAAGACGAAACCAACCCCTACTAAATGAAAATGACCAATCAAGGAGACACCATGAAAAATTTAAGAAACTTAATTTTAGAAGTAATCACCGAGGAACAACTCGATGAAAAGTTAATTACCTATAATAGCCGTAACGCATATGGCCAAGTAGTATTTTTGGTTGGTGGTGCTGGTAGTGGTAAGGGTTTCTCTGGTTCTAACTTTTTGGATTCTGCTGGATTTAAAGTCCGTGACGTTGATGAAATGAAAAAACAACTTCAAATTCTAAATAGAATGGGTAAGATTACAGTTACTGATATCTTAAAAAAGTATGGTAAGAATATCAAAGCTAGTGATATGGAAGTGGTTACTAAAGTATTTAACACAGAACTCCCAAAGGGTGGTAAACAAACAATTCGTAACCTTGATTTAAAAAACGCAGACCACGTAGCTACATTACATTACTTGGTAAGTGCTATGGGTATCAAAGATAAGTCATTAGAAAATATGTTAGCGGCAACGAATAATCCAGAGACACTTCCTAATATTATGTTTGATATCACGGCAAAAGATTTAAGTGATATTACTGATATTTTACCACAACTAAAAGTGGCTGGTTACGATTCTAAGAATATCCATATGACATGGATTCTTACAAACTATATTACCGCAATGGATAATAACAAAACTCGTGAGAGAATGGTTCCTGAACATATTTTATTAAAAACACATGAAGGCGCTTCAAACACAATTTGGGGATTAGTAACACGAGCACTTCCAAAAGGAATGAATGGTAGAGTTGATGTTATTCTAAACAATCCAAACAATACTGTATTCTATAAAGATAATGATGGTACCAATATAGAAAAAGACCAGAGTGTATCTAAAATTACAACAAAAGGTAGTGGTAATAAATTAAAATTCAACAAACAAACTGAAATAAAAAAAGTAAAGTTTATAGCTGGGTTCCTTTCTCTACCATTGAAAAAAGAAGGTGGTGGTATTTTCCCTGAAAAGGATTGGAAGGTTATTCTATATAAATGGATTAAAGACAATGCTCCAGACTCAATCACTTCAAAAATGTAAATTCTAAAAAACAAAGTTATGCAAATATCAGCTTATATAATCGATGACTTTTATTCAGATGTCGATTCGGTCAGAGAGTTCGCTCTACAACAAGATTTTTCAGTTCGTGGTAATTACCCCGGACCAAGAACCATTCCATTTTTAAATGACTCAATAAAGAGTACAATACAAAATGTTGTCAAACCATTCTATGGTAATGTAATCTATTGGTCAGAAGAGCAATATACAGGCTCTTACCAATATACAACATCACGAGATAGAAGTTGGATTCATGCTGACCAAACTACAACTTGGGCTGGTGTACTTTACTTAACACCCGATGCGCCGTTAAGTAGTGGTACTGGTTTATTTAAACATAAACAAAGTGGTATTACAATGGCACCCAAAAATGAAGATGGTACTTATAACGATTCTTTGTTAAAAGAACTTTATAAAGATTCTCAGGATATGACTAAGTGGGAATTGGTTGATAGATTGGCAAACAAGTATAATAGATTGGTATTATATAGAGCCGACCACTTCCATATGTCATTAGATTACTTTGGGCAAGACCTCTACGATGGTCGCCTATTTCAAACATTCTTCTTCAATACAGAATTATGACCATTGAAATACCCCCCAAACAGTGGCGGGCAAATGTAAGTCATAAACATAAATTCGTATGGACAGCTCCTCCAAAGGCAGCAACCCGAACAACAAAAAATGTATTTAGAAAACATTGTGAACTAAATCCAGAATGGCCGACTGAAGACTATCCGAGTGACTTTACTCATGTTAATAGATGGCCTGCTGGTGTAAGCAACGATTATCTACACATTACATCAGTCAGACACCCCTATTATAGATGGATATCCTATTGGAAATATGCTCAACGGGATACCAATGAGTTAAAAAGATTGGGAACTGACCCATTAACTGCTATTCTTGAAATGCCCCGCGCAGCCGAAGGTTGGTTTACTGCATGGTCATGTTATTATATGTCAGTAAGAACAAACCCTCGTATTGATTACATTATCAGAGCTGAAAGTTTAGTGGATGATATTAGAAAATTACCATTCATGCCCGATGACTATGAGTTAGATGTCTCCTCTGATGGAAGAACTCGACCACTACTTGGTATTGATTGGGATGAACAAGAATTACGTGATGTTGTGTATGACCTATTCAGAGTAGATTATGATAACTTTGGGTATGGTAAGAATGATGTATTTAATTTATGGGATTCTAATCCACGATTAATTTAACAATTTAATAACATACAAAGCTTGTGTATTCCAAGTTAGTGTCGTATCTTAGTAGTATAATAAGAGATAAAGATATGAAAGTAGTAGAGACTAAGTACGGAATCCAAATCACAAAACCTTGGAACAATGAAATGTATGACCACAATGATAAAGTGGCTGAATTGATGAAAGCTGAACTTCTAATCAAATTGGAGTTGGCTAAGGAAACTGATGATGAAGAACTTTTAAGAAAAGTATCATCTGTAGTGTGCCCGACTGGTTATGGTAGTGGGTATGAGTTTGAAGATATCTATAATGAAACTCTTAGAGAGTTAGAGATGGTTGAAAACTATTGGTTGAATGAAGAATACCCATACGGAGTGAGCAAAGGTATCGTTCCATCAGTTGAACTTGAATTTATTGGATATTAAACTTAACAATTTAATAACATTAAAAGCTTGTGTAATCAATCTTTTAGTGTTATCTTTACATAGTAAAAGAGATAGATAATTAATATGAAAAAACCACACAACTTCCTGACTGAATTAAATCACTTCATTTCCTATTGTAATGATTTCTACAATATAGAAACTGGGCTGTACCCAATCGCTACACTAATCGAAATTGAAAGAGCCGTGGGTGAGTACTTAACCGAACCCCATACACTTGATGTTCAGTTTGATAGTATTGATAGAGAAAATGTGAGATGTATTATTCAACCAGAGTATTCAATTATTTAACAATCAAACAAAAAAATAAATCAAAATTAAAATATGAAAAATTACCAAGCAATTTTAATGATAATAGTCGGATTTGGTTTGGCTATTGGGACTATGAATGGGAGTGTTCAAAATTATATTCACTTCGTAGGTACTTTGAACGAACTGGCATTTGCATTCCTAACTGGAATGTTGGGTGTAGTTGGTTGTTTTGGTATTGATTATAAAAAAATACTTAAAGCCCTTATATAATATGTTAGTTACAAAAAAATCCCCGATTAGTGGAAATGTTAATTCAATGGAACTTCCAATTACGGAAGCTCAGTTGGAGGCTCACCGAAATGGTGAGTTGGTTCAGAATGTATTCCCAACTCTTTCAGTTGAGGAACGCGAGTTTTTGGTGAGTGGTATCTCTCCAAAAGAATGGAACGATTTGTTTGGAAATACGGAATAAATTTAATATATTTGTAATATGAAATGGCAGTATAGAGAAATGGGTAGCCGGAACAAAACGACCGGAAAACTATCCTATTATAATGTAACGGTTGAGGACTTTAAGATTGTCCATTGTGAGTGTCCAGCTCGTGAGTTCCGTAGATATACCCCATGTAAACATATGAAACGACTTAATGAAAAACTTACAAACCTCACAATCTGAACCACTTGGCTTTATTGAATGGATGCTGAAGATTCAGAGTGTCCACTACGCCAATAAGCCCGCTATGGAACGGGCTCTAAATAAATTAGTTCCATGACAAACTTAACAATAAATTAACATTAAAATTTGGCAAAACCAAATAAATGTTGTATATTTACAGAGTAATAAGAGAGATAAGAAATGAATAATAAAACTATATTTACCGACATCGATGGAACTCTTGTCCATCAAGTACGATTTGAAGAAATCGACCCCTTTAAGAGTATTGCGTTACCATATGTTGTTGAGACGATTAACACCTTATTCAAAGAAGGTAACCACATTGTTTTGACTACTGCTAGACCCGAAGAACTTCGAGGATTAACTATTCAAGAAATGGATATGTTAGGAATCCCGTTCCACCAATTGGTGATGGGGATAGGTCGTGGTGAACGAATACTAATCAACAACAAAAGTCAAGAACGACCTGATGAGGTTCGTGCCCGTGGTATCCAAGTAGAAAAAAATGCTGGGTTTGAAAATATAATCATCTAATTATTCTCAAAAGGATACATATTATGACTGAACATGATTTAATTGACTTGGGGTTTGAACTGCAAGAAGAAACTATTGAAAGTAGTGGTTCTGAAACTGATTGGTGTTACTATACATATGATATAGCAGGTGTCTCATTATTGACAAACTCCTCAGATGAGTGGGACCATTATGGTATACTTGTTAATATGTTAGAGACTGACGTAGAATTTAGAGATTTTAACAATTTGGAAGATTTTATTAAATTAATTGAACTAAATCAACGTTAATGACGTGGCTACCAAAAGTAAGACATATTAATAAAGATAATCGGAAAAAACGGAAACACCATTACAAAGTATATGATGCTGTCGTGATTAAGTGGTATACCGAACGTCACATTTGTTTTGTAGAAAAGCTTGAATTTTCTAAAGATAAATACCCTACTTATAAAGTAAGGTCAGTAACAAATCCTGGATGTATTTATTATGACTTAGAGTTAGATGACCCAGATGACGCGTATTGTTATGTATCATCTATATTAACTAAAAGTTTAACCGATGGTGAACGTAAACGACTCAGAGATAAAGCTGACGAGTATCGGAACAAGGTTGAAAAAACACGTATTCCCAAAAAGAATAGGTATCTTCCGAATATATCTACTGCTCTACGGGTTGAAGAAAAACAACAACTAAAAAAACAAATCCAAAAACAAAAATCATTTATAAATGGTGAAAAAATGTTTTGGTAATGTCAGATTTATTTTGTATATTTATTAAAAATAAGAAAGAAGTTATGAAGTATAAACCGCTTAACGACTATGTATTAGTCAAAGTTATCAAAGAAGAAGAGAAGACCAAAGGTGGTCTTTACAAACCATCAGACTCTAAAGAGCAAATGATGGGTGAAATTATCTCAGTTGGGACTGGAGTATACACTCAGTCCGGAATAAAAATCCCAATGTTATTGAAGGTTGGTGATAGAGTAATTGTACCAAACTCAGGCATTCAAATGAAATTAGATGGGCAGAAGTACAACTTATATCGTGAAATGGAAATCTTAATGGTAATCGATGAGTCTAACTAAACGATGGATTGAAGAACAAATCATGATGGGTAATGACCCACTTCATGTGGATTTTGTAGATGACTCTGATTATGATGATGTTAACATAGACGAATGAGGGATTTAGTATTAGGATTGGGGCTGATTTTTATAGGTCAAGCTCTTATATGGTTTCAAACTAATGGCCAATTTGTATGGGATTCTTTTAAAAGAAACCCACTTGGTCTTGCAATAGTATTTGGCACTATAATTTCCTATTTACTAATCAAAGGAACTTTCTTTACTGTTCGTTATTTTGATGGACTGTTATGGCCGGGTAGATTTATTGCATTTGGGTTGGGTATCATTTCATTTACAGCACTAACTTGGTATTACTTAGGTGAGGGATTCACTACAAAAACTGTCGTATCACTATTACTTGCAGTATTACTTGTAATTATTCAAATTCTATGGAAATAGCAAACAGAGAGTTAAGAAAACACCGTCTGATTTTATCTGAGGCTAAGAAATTAGTATATGATAGCAAGCACCATATTAAGGGTGTGGATGCTTACAATGATAAAAAAAAGATTTACGAATTGGAGGTAAAAATTAATCAGAATGGTAAATTAATGACCATTAAGAACCTTCAATTTTTAGAAAGTATACACGAAAAGTATTGAGTTACATATTTATTATAAATGAGTTACAAAAAAGGACATAAAATGCCAAATGGGTATGTGTTAGGTAAAGGTAGGACTCCTATGAACTTTACTGAAGCGCAACTTCGTTATGCAATGAAGAACTCAAAGAGTAATAGTGGTGCCGCTCGATTCTTAAATATATCTCTGACTACATATCAAAAATATTCAAAAAACTATATAGATGAAGCCTCCGGTAAGACTTTATGGGATATCCATAAAAACCAAAGAGGAGAGGGTGTAAAAAAACCTTATAATGTTGGTAAGGGTAAATACGCACTTGAATCAATTTTGGAAGGGAAGTATCCCGAATATTCAGTTCATTTATTAAAGAAACGATTAATCAATAACGCTGACAAATTGGAGGACTTCCCTCACGAATGTCATAGCTGTGGATATAATGAAAAGCGACTCTCTGATGGAACAATACCATTAATTCTTGACCACATGGATGATGATTGGAAAAATCACATAAAATCTAATTTAAGATTTCTATGTTACAATTGTTATCATAATCTACGTGGTAATCTACGTGGCAAACAACCTGAGTGGAGAGCTGAACAAATAAAAACCGCAATCAAAAAACGAAAACAACAAGAACAAAAGGAAAAATAAGTTATGGGTAAACAAGTATTTTACGGAGAGGAATCTCGTCAAAAATTATTAGATGGTGTAAACCAATTAGCAGATGCTGTAGTGGTTACGTTAGGACCACGGGGTCGTAATGTTATCATTGACACAGACACAACACCACATATTACAAAAGATGGAGTTACAGTTGCTAAAGCAATTGAGTATAGCGACGCTACTGTAAATTTAGGTGCTAAAGTAATCAAAGAAGCATCTCAACAAACTGCTGATAATGCTGGGGATGGTACAACCACATCTACAGTGTTAGCTCGTGAAATCTTCAGAGAAGGTATGAAGGCAGTTACCGCTGGGGCAAACCCAATCGAATTGAAACGTGGTATGGATATCGCTGTAAAAAGCATTGTTGATAACTTGGTTAATCACATATCTACAAAAGTAGAAACCAACGAACAAATCGGGCAAGTAGCAACTATCTCAGCGAATGGTGATGAGGTAATTGGTTCTATGATTGCAGACGCAATGAAACAAGTGGGTCGTGATGGTGTAATTACTGTTGAAGAGGGAAACTCAAATGAGGATGAACTTAAAATTGTAGAAGGACTTCAGTTTGATAAGGGATATTTGTCTCATTACTTTATTAATAACCAAACAAAACTAAATTGTGAACTAACAGACGCATCACTTCTTTTATATGATGGTCGTATTTCAGAAATGGATGACATTGTTAGTATTCTTGAAGGTGTATCGAGTAAGAACAAATCAATCGTAGTTATTGCCCATGATGTAGAAGGTCAAGCACTTGCTACTATGGTGGTAAACGCAGCTCGCCAAACTTTAAAATGTGTTGCTGTTAAAGCTCCTGGGTTTGGTAACGAACGAAGTGAAATGTTGAGAGACATGGCTGCTCTGACCGGTGCTACTTTATTTGGTGGTGTTGGTAAAGAATTGGAAGATATCACCTTAGATGATTTAGGTGAGGTTGAAAAAGTCATTGTTACCAAAAACGAAACCGCACTTATTGGTGGTATGGGTGCTAATGATGATATTGAACTTCGTATTTCTCAGATTAAAAATGAAATTGAAGAAACAAGTTCAGACTATGAAAAAGAAAAACTACACAAACGACTATCTAAAATATCAGGTGGTATTGCAGTAATTCGTGTAGGTGCTGAGTCTGAAATTGAGATGAAGGAAAAGAAAGACCGAATTGATGATGCTCTACTCGCAACTAAAGCTGCTGTGGAAGAAGGTATTGTTCCCGGAGGAGGAGCTGCTCTCGTTCACGCACAATATACATTATCACTTAGCGATACTATATCAGCTGACCAATTGTTAGGTCATGAAATCGTATGTTCAGCGTGTTACGCTCCATTCAGCGCTATTCTTAAAAATGCTGGTATTCCAATTCCACCTACACATGACCACCGACCTAATTATGGATACAATGTGGTAACTGAGGAATGGTGTGATATGTTAGCCGCTGGTGTAATTGACCCTACTAAAGTAACAAGAACCGCACTTGAAAAAGCTGTTTCGGTTGCATCTACATTATTAACGACTGAATGTATGATTGTAAAGGAACCGGAAGAAAAAGGTGAATCGGAAGCTTAAAAAATATAATCTAAAATATGAATATCTTAAACTTGAAGAAGAGGATGTTGCTGACGAACTTACTACGTTTGTTACAGACTTTGAAAGCAGGTTTATTAGATACTATAATAAGCCAAAGCCATCCAAAGGTTCAAAAGAAGTTTGGGTGAACGAGGAAACGGGGGAGGTCAGAGATGACGCTCCCCCTAACCTAGATGATTTTACCAAGCATTGGGAAGAAGCTAAACGTGTAACTGAAGAACGTGAACGAGCTCAAATTGAAAAACTTGCGGAATTAAGAAATAGACCTGATAAGTTAAAAAAACTATACAAAAAACTAGCAGCTCATGTTCATCCAGACCGTGGAGGTTCAAACGCTTTGTTTCAAGAAGTAAATAAAGCTTATGAATCAAACAACTTAATGACATTGCTTACAAAAGCTGGTGAGTATGGTATAGACTACGATGTTGATGACGATGATGAACAAATCCTTGAACGTAATTTAAAGGAATTGGAATTGGAGATACACCGAAAGAAGTCTACACTTGCTTGGTTATGGGGTAGTGGTTCTAAAAAAGAACGACTTTATGTAATCACCGAAGTTGAAAGACAAACTGGATACAAGGTTGAAAAGGAAGTATTACCTGATGATTTGGTTGAAAAAGAAGAAAAAACTTTATTAATTTTAAGTGGAAGCTTGTAGAATTCAAAATAATTTCGTATATTAACTATATTAACAAACAAAAAAATGTCAGAAGAAATAAAT
>TARA_R110000868_G_scaffold166081_3_pt1 | contig 10924 bp, 11 predicted proteins | sample TARA_R110000868 | Tara Oceans TARA_R110000868 (sample SAMEA4397489) | marine metagenome | biome: Polar Biome; feature: [SRF] surface water layer (ENVO:00010504); material: water (ENVO:00002006), including particulate matter (ENVO:01000060) such as... | depth 5 m | reverse complement strand
GGCGGATACGGCCGATCGGCGCGAGCGGATATCGCAAGGCTTATGGGCCGGGCCGCCTGAAAGTTTCCTCGCGCACGGGCAGGCGGGCGAGGGGCATGAGGCGATACAGCCCATCCTGCTCGCCCCGACCTGCACGGCCACCAATGGCGCGCGGCATGTCGCGCTGGCCGATGGCGTGTGGCGCGAGGAAGCGCTGGATTTCGAGCGCGCCTTTTATTTTTTCGATGCCGATACGATCGACGGGGCGCGGGCAAGTTGGCGGACCCTCTCGAAGCGTGAGGGCGTCGAACCGCGCTTCTGGCGGCAGGAGGGCCGCAAATGGGTGCAGGGGCCATAGATCACCTCCGGTTTAAGCCTCTTGCAGCGCAGCACGGCCCCGTCTAAAGGCGCGGCCAGCATTTCCACCCATTCGGAGTATCGAGGGCCATGGCCGTCACGCGCACCTTTTCCATCATCAAGCCCGACGCGACCCGTCGCAACCTGACCGGCGCCGTCACCAAGATGCTGGAGGAAGCCGGCCTGCGCGTCGTCGCTTCCAAGCGCATCCGCATGAGCCGCGAACAGGCCGAAGGCTTTTATGGCGTCCACAAGGAACGCCCCTTCTTCGCCGACCTCGTTGCCTTCATGATCTCCGGCCCGGTCGTCGTCCAGGTGCTGGAAGGCGAAAATGCCGTGCAGCGCAACCGCGACATCATGGGTGCAACCAACCCGGCCAATGCCGACGCCGGCACGATCCGCAAGGAACTGGCCGAATCGATCGAAGCCAATTCGGTCCATGGCTCGGACAGCGAAGAAAATGCCGCGATCGAAATCGCCTATTTCTTCAAGCCGGAAGAAATCGTCGGCTAAAGCCCCGATCCTTTCGAGCGGAAAAAGCCCGGTCCTTCCACGAAGGGCCGGGCTTTTTCGTGGAGCCGCGTCAGTTGCGCGCGGTGACGACGGCCGCCCAGCGCGCATCGACGGTCGCGGCGGGGGACGTGCCGTTTTCGCGCGTGACGAGCGACAGGCCGCGCAGCGTCACGTCATGGCCCGACAACCAGCGACCCGATATGCCATAGCCAATATCATAGATGGCGCGATCTTCGCGCGCTTCGCCATTCACCACGAAGCGGGTGGTGATGAACACCGGCAGATTCTCGTCGCCTACGCTATTGTCGGGCAGCTTGGCCTTGTCCCGCGCGCGCTTGAGCGCATTATCGAACCAGCGGGCCTCGATCCGCGCTTCGCCCGTGGTCGATACGGGCGCAATGTCGAGTGCGGCGGGGAAGAGAAAGGTCTGGCTTTGCACGATCTGGTCGGCAGCGGCTGGGGTCAATATCAACCGGTCGTCGCCATCCGCGCGGGCATTGAGTATCAGCTTGGCGGCGCGGACGGATGCCTGACGGCTTGCGATCGCCTTTTCCGCGCGTTCGTCCTGCTTGTCCGACCAATTGAGATAGAGGGTCAGCCCGGAAATGCTGACCGCCAGCAGCGCCAGCATTTCGCCCAACGTGATCCAGCGGCGGCGAATCGCGGCGGCTTCAGCGGCGCGTTGTTCGGTGGGGGTGTCGGGCGTGTCCGTCATTGCCTCACGCCACCTGCGGCTGCACCTCGAACTTGTCGATCACCCAGTCCTCCGCCTGTGCCCCGCCGATCCATTCCTGCATCCAAGGATGGGCGATGATCGCCTGCATATAGGCCTGGGCAAAGCGCGCGACGGGCAGTTGGTAGGTGATGAAGCGGGTGACGACCGGCGCGAACATCACATCGACCGCGCTGAACGCGCCGAACAGAAATTCGCCCTCGCCACCATGGCGCGCGCGGGCCTGCGCCCAGAGTTGCATCATGCGGAAAATATCCTGCGCCACCGCCTCGGAGGGCGGCACGGCGTCGTAGATGCGGCGGATGTTCATGCTATGCTCGCGGCGCAAAGCGGCAAAGCTGCTGTGCATTTCCGCCGCCATCGACCGGGCCATGGCGCGCGCAGCCGGGTCGGGCGGCCAGAACAGGTCGCCGCTGGTCTTTTCATGGAGATATTCGATGATGGCGAGGCTGTCCCACACGACGATATCGTCGCCATCCCACAAGATCGGCACTTTGCCGGAGGAGGGCGCGAACTCGTCGCCTTCGCGCCGTTTCTCCCACGCCTCGTCATAGAGCGGGACCACGACTTCCTCAAAGGGCAGGCCTGACAGCTTGCACGCCAGCCAGCCGCGCAGCGACCAGCTCGAATAGGCCTTGTTACCGATAAACAGCTTCATCATGCCGCCCCTCTTAGCCGGGAGCGGCGCGGCAAGTCGAGCAGGAAGCCGAGCCGGAATCCAATCCACGATGTTTCTGTTTTTATTTTCAAATATGTAATGAAAATGAGATGGTTAATAAGGCCCCCAGAAAGGCCCCAGTTCGTTCTTGCTGGAATCGGGAATCACATTGGGTTCCCAATTACTTACCGCAAGGCTAGGCACAAGGGAACGGACCATGAATGGAGCGAGGTAGCAGTGAATGCCCGCCGCTCATCGTCGCGCGACAGATCATCTTCTTTACGACAATGCAGCCGACGACAGACGTAAAAAGGACGCGGCATCTTTATCCCGCGCCCTTTCCTATGCGATGGCGTCGCGCTTACAGCTTATCGGTCAATTCCGGCACGATCTTGAACAGATCGCCCACCAGACCGATGTCCGCCATCTGGAAGATCGGTGCATCCTCATCCTTGTTGATGGCGATGATGGTCTTGCTGTCCTTCATTCCGGCAAGATGCTGGATCGCCCCGGAAATGCCGACCGCAACATAGACTTCGGGTGCCACGATCTTGCCGGTCTGCCCGACCTGATAATCGTTGGGCACATAGCCCGCATCGACCGCCGCCCGGCTGGCTCCGACCGCAGCGCCCAGTTTGTCGGCGAGCGGATAGATGACTTGCTCGAACGTCGGTCCATCCTTGAGCGCCCGACCACCCGACACGATGATCTTGGCGCTGGTCAGTTCCGGCCGCTCCAGCTTGGCGATTTCGGAACCGACAAAGGACGACAGCCCCTTGTCCCCGGTCGATGCCACCGCTTCCACCGTACCCGAACCACCTTCGCGAGCCGCCTTCTCGAAAGCCGTACCGCGAACCGTGATGACCTTCTTGGCATCCTTGCTCTTTACCGTGGCAATCGCATTGCCCGCATAGATGGGCCGCGTGAACGTGTCTTCGCTCTCCACTGACAAGATATCGCTGATCTGCATCACGTCGAGCAGAGCCGCAGCGCGCGGCGCGATATTCTTGCCGTTGCTGGTGGCGGGCGCAATGAAGGCGTCATGATGCCCCATCAGTTCCGCGACGAGCGGCGCGATATTCTCGGCGAGTGCATGGCCATAGGCGGCATCGTCAGCGACATGCACCTTGCCCACGCTCGCAATTTGCGCAGCGGCAGCGGCAACGCCATCGACGCCTTCGCCGACGACCAGCAGATGCACTTCGCCCAGCTTCGCAGCGGCGGTGATGGCAGACAGCGTTGCGTCCTTGACCGCGCCGCCCTCATGTTCAACCCAGACAAGCGTCTTCATGCGGCAACACCCATGGCCTTGAGCTTGGCAACCAGTTCATCGACATCGGCGACTTTCACGCCAGCGGTACGCTTGGTCGGTTCGACGACCTTCAGCGTCTCCAGCCGTGCGCTGATGTCCACGCCATAATCGGCAGGCGTCTTCTGCGCGAGTGGCTTGGACTTCGCCTTCATGATGTTGGGCAGCGAAGCATAGCGGGGCTCGTTGAGGCGCAGGTCAGTGGTGATGATCGCGGGGGTCGACAGCTTCACCGTCTCCAGCCCGCCATCGACTTCGCGCGTCACCGACACGCTGCCGCCTTCGACCTCGACCTTCGAGGCGAACGTGCCCTGCGGCAGGTTCAACAGCGCCGCCAGCATCTGGCCGGTCTGGTTGCTGTCATCGTCGATCGCCTGCTTGCCCAAGATGATCAGGCCAGCGCCTTCCTCTTCCTGCACCTTGGCCAGCAGCTTGGCGACGCCCAGCGGTTCGACGTCTTCATCGGTCTGGATCAGGATCGCCCGGTCAGCGCCCATGGCCAGCGAAGTCCGCAGCGTTTCCTGCGCCTTGGCAACGCCGATGGACACCGCAATTACTTCGGTCGCCACGCCCTTTTCCTTCAAGCGGATGGCTTCCTCGACCGCGATTTCGTCGAACGGGTTCATGCTCATCTTGACGTTCGCCAGATCGACGCCCGTACCGTCCGCCTTCACGCGCGGCTTTACATTATAATCAATCACCCGCTTCACGGGCACAAGGATCTTCATGGCTCGCTCCATTTTCATAATGGTCCGACCATTAAAGAGTGATAGGCGTCTGTCAATCCCGTTCGGTCCGGCCATTGCGCCTTTCTCGGCGTCGGCTATAGATTTGCGCATCTCTATCGGAGCGCACTCTATGGCATCGTCCCCGTCCCCCAAGCCCAGTTTCGCTCCCATCAAGACGCGCCGCGCGTTCGAGGTGATCTGTGAACAGATACGGGAGCAATTGGCGGCGGGGACGCTCAAGGCGGGGGACAAGCTGCCTGCCGAACGGGAATTGGCGGTCGAGTTTCAGGTCAGTCGCAGCGCGTTGCGGGAAGCGCTACGCAGTCTGGAGGTCGCAGGAATCATCCGCAATGTGAAGGGCGCGAAGGGCGGGGCGTTCGTGCAAACGGCCGAGCCGGACCGGATCGTGCAGGCGATGCAGGATTATGTCCATCTGGGCGATATTTCGCTTGGCGAACTGACCGAGGCGCGGCTGGCATTGCAGGATATCATCGTCCGCCTGGCGTGCGCGCGCGCCACGGAAACCGACCTGGCGGACTTGGAGGCGATTGCCGAACGGACGAAGCGGGAAACCAGCGTGGAGGCGCGCTATGCCTGTGCGGTGGAATATTATGCGGTGCTGGCCCGCGCGACCAAGAACCGCATCTTTGGCATCTTCGTCGATTCGCTATCGGCGATCCTGCACGAATTTGTGCGGGGGCCGGACTATGAGACGTTGCAGCAGTCATTGATCGAATCTCGGTTCAAGCTGGTGCGGCATTTGCGGGCGAAGGATGAGGAAGCGGCCGTTGCGGAAATGCGCAAGCATCTGGAACGGGTGCATCGCCATGTCCGCAAGAACAGCAAGGCCGCCGCCAAGGGCTGATTGACCGCGCCATCTTTGCCATGCAATAGGTAGGACCATTAAATATATGGATCCATAGGTAGGTGCGGCATGGCGGATGATGGCAAGATTGTGATGGCGGGCGCGCTGGACGGCGTGCGGGTACTGGATTTCACCAGCGTCATGGCCGGGCCTTTCGCCACCCGGATGCTCGCAGACCTTGGCGCGGACGTCATCAAGGTGGAATCGCTTGAGGGCGATCAGGTCCGTGCGCGGCCGCCCAAGCGAGACGGGCATAGCGCCTATTTCGGCAATCTGAACGCGGGCAAGCAGTCGATCGCCTGCAACCTCAAATCGCCCGAGATCATCGCGCTCATGAAACAGCTCGTCGCCACCTGCGACGTGCTGGTGGAGAACTTCCGGCCCGGCGTCATGGCGCGCTTCGGCCTCGACTTTGCGACGCTGGCGGCGATCAATCCGCGGCTCATCTATTGCTCCATCTCCGGCTATGGCCAGACCGGGCCAAAGGCGCTGTTCCCGGCCTATGCGCCGGTCATCCATGCGGCCAGCGGTTTCGACATGGTGAACCTGCGCTATCAGGACGGGGCGGATCGGCCCGCGACCAGCGGCATTTTCATCGCTGACGTGCTGGGCGGCACCCATGCGTTCGGCGCGATCCAGGCCGCGCTCTATCAGCGGGAGCGAACGGGGCAGGGGCAGCATATCGACCTGTCGATGCTGGAAGCGATGGTCGGCATGCTCGTGTTCGAGACGCAGGAGGCGCAATTTCCGGGCGACGCGCGGCGGCCGCTCTATACGCCGCTCAAGACCAATGACGGTTTCATCATGGTCGCGCCGACCAGTCCGCGCAATTTCGAGCAATTGTCGGACGCCGTAGGTCATCCCGAATGGCGCGACGATCCGCGCTTCCTGACCAATGCGGATCGCAATGCCAATTGGGCGACGTTGCTGGCGCTGACCGAGGCGTGGACGATAGAGCGCAGCGCGGCGGAGGCCGAGGCGATCCTGTCGCGCCATGGCGTGCCATGCGCCCGCTATCGCGAGATTGGCGAGTTGCTGGACGACCCGCAACTCGCGGCGCGCGGCGCGTTCGCGCAGGTGCATGACGGCGCGGGTACGTTCAAAGTGCCCAATCCGCCTTTCCGCATGAGCGGATCGCGGGTCGAGGCACGGGATCATGTCGCGCGACTGGGCGAGGATGGCGCGACGGTGCTGGCCGGGCTGGGCTTGAGCGCGGAGGTTGTCGCGGCGTTGCGGGCCAGCGGCGATCTGGGCTGACACGCGCGTTTGTAAAAGGTGCGAAGTTCACACCGTCGTGGGCTACGCATTTGCGTGGATGCGGAATGGTGGCGCGAATTTCGCAATAGGAGATTTTTTGCGAAGTTAATGCGTGTCCCTGTGCGGACGGCGCGCGGGGTGGAGACGGACGGTTGGAAAGAGCCGGGGTGGATTATGGCATGAGGTCGGGATGTAGGACAGGGGGAGGATGGCCGGTTGCGGACTGGCCCCTTCGAAGAGCATGAGGCAGCATAGCCGACGTTCTCTGCGCATATGAAAGCTATCTCGACGTGGGTTGCAAGACTGGGCCGTTTCCTCCCCTACTGCTATGGTTCTGCTAGAACTTTGGTCTGCGGAATGAGGACATCCTGGATTTGACGAGCGAAGGAACAAAGCATGGTCCCAAACGCAACAAAGGGTTCGACGCCACGCACGACTTGATAGTCACAGCGGCCGCTAGTCTAATCTCGCAAAAGGGTGTCGATGCGCTATCAATGGCTGCTGTGGCGCGCGCTGTCGGCATAAACCGTACCACCCTATATTATCATTTCGATGATCGGGAAGCGCTGCTCGCGGCCGTAAAATCATGGTCGTCGGAGCAACTTGGCCGAGGTTTTTCTCCCCAGGCGCCGCAACGAGATCGTATTGATCACATCACACGGTTCGTTTTGGAAAATGCCGAAGTCATCAAACTTTGGCTCGATGACTTCATCTCGACTGGGAACATTCGCGAACGCTATCCGCACTGGGATGAACTGATCGACGGCATGGCGAATAAACCGGGTACGCCGGACGATGATGTGATCGACCCAGAAGTCTACTGCACCATTCTCCTCACGGCGGCCTTCATAGCACCTCGAGTATATCATCAGAGTGTCCGTCCCGATCTGTCGCCAGAGGCAGTGATTGAGAAATTCCGTCACGAGCATCAGCGCACTTTGCGTCGGGATGGGGTGAGCTCGGAATAGAATTCCCTAAAATTACAACACATGTGTTGTAAAATATGACATTGTGGTTCATACGGTTCCGGCAGACCGCTCGATTCAGGATGGCTGTGAGGAAGGATCTCGGAGGTTCCATGAACACACATAGCGCCCCCTTTCAGCCCGTGTCTGCGCAGGACCTTGCCTGGTTGGGCACCGATCCGATCCCGGCCAAGCCCTATTATGATCCGGCCTATTTCGAACTCGAACGGCAGGCCATCTTCATGCGGACATGGCTGAACGTCGGTCATGTTTGCGAGATACCGGATTCTGGCAGTTTCATCCGCCGTGAGATTGAATTTGCCAACGCCTCCGTTCTGATCGTGCGGGGCAAGGACGATGACATTCGCGCGTTCCATAATGTCTGCACCCATCGCGGAACGCAGTTGGTCCAGGCACAAGCAGGACGCCAATCGACCTTCTCATGCCCCTATCATATGTGGACATTCTCCACCGATGGCGCGCTGCTCTCTGCACCCGATTTCGATCAGTTCCATGTCGGAAAGAAGGAATGCGCCCTGCCCCGTATAGCGGTGGATGTCTGTGCCGGGATGATTTTCATCAGCTTTGCAGCAGCACCGGAACCACTTAGGGACTGGCTCGGCGATCTGGCGGACCGCCTCGAAGCGCTGCCCGTGGCGCGGGCCACAACCTTTCACGAATATGTCTATGAGATCGACGCGAACTGGAAGCTGACCTACGATAACTTCCAGGAAAACTATCATCTGCGCTTCATCCATCCGCGCTCTGCCGGGGCTGGCACCGGGGCAGAAAATCCGTTCGGCTATCCTGTCCGGTATGGGTTTCACGGCCAGCATCGTGCGCAAACGATCTGGGCGAATCACAACGCGCCGCCGCCTTCAGCGCCCGCTATGATCGCTTATGGCAAGGCAGCAGAGGCAGCTGGTGCAAACGGGGTGCTGGTGTCGCAGGATGCGAAGGATTATTTCGCGCTTTTCCCCAATTTCTTCCTGTTGGGATCGCCGCTCCAGCATTTTTCCCACGTCGTGATGCCGATCAGCGCAACGCGGTCGCGCGGGGTCATCCGCCTTTACTGGATCGGAGAGGACCAAAGTGCGAGCGAGCGCTTTGCTCGAGAATATCTGATGGCAACGGCACGCGACATTCATGCAGAGGACAGGGGCGTGATTGAGGCAGGGCAAAAGGGTCTGAGCAGTGGCGCTTTGAAGCATATTCATTTTCAGACGCAGGAGGCGCTGTGCCGCCACCTGTTCCTGTCGGTTGATGCAGTTGTGGCGGCTTATAAGGCGGAAACGGCTCTGGTGACGGAGGTGGCTGCATGAACGCTCTGCTCCCGTCGGGGTTCGAAGCCTTGGAGCCATTTGCTATCCGATGGGCCGGTGCGACGGCGGCAGATCGCGCCCATTTGCGTTCCGCTTTCCCGGACGCGGAACGCGATGCCTTCCACGCTGTCTGTGCGCCGCTGCTGGTGGAGGGGTTAAGCCGCCTCGACCAAACAGCGCTGGGCGAACAGGATGAGAGCGAGCAGCGGCTGATGCACCTCCTCCTTACCTTTGCGCATGTCTCGCTGGCGGTAGAGGTGCAGGGGGATGCCGAAGACAATCATCGCCTGCTGCGAGCATCCATGCGGATAATACGCGCGCCTGCAGATCTATGAATGCCAGGAAAAGAGAATGCTAGCTGCGCTGCTGTCATACCTTTGAACGACGGTTTTTAGACCATGAAAATCAGACGGGGCATGTCCGAATCTGGCGCATACCAGCCATTAGGCGGGAGACGCCCTACAGCCCTCCCGCCCACACCCTCTTTACCGCAACAACTCCCGCGCAATCGTATTGCGTTGAATCTCCGACGACCCCTCGTAGATCCGCGTAATCCGAATGTCGCGGTACAGGCGCTCGATCGCAAAGCCCCGGCAATAGCCTGATCCACCGAAAATCTGGACTGCCGTGTCGACCGTGCGGCTGCCGGCTTCGGTGGCGAACAATTTGGCCATGGATGCCAGCTCACGTTTTTTCTCACCCTGGTCGTAGCGCCAGCAGGCGTCGAGCAGGATCAGGCGTGCAGCGCGCATGTCCGTCGCCATGGTGGCGATATAGTGGCGGATCGCCTGAAAATCGGAGATGACGCCGCCAAAGGCGGGGCGCTGTTTCGATTCCTCGATCGCCAGTTCCAGCGCATATTCGCCCATGCCGACGGCGGTCGCGCCGACATTCATGCGGCCCTCGTTCAGGCCTTCGAGCGCATAGTGGAAGCCGCGCCCTTCTTCGCCGAGCAGGGCGTCGGCGGGCAATTGGCATTCGTCGAAGGTCAGTTCATAGACGCCCGGCGTTGCGGTGCCCATCAGTTCGATCGTGCCAGTGACGGCAAAGCCGGGCGTGTCGGCGGGCATCAGGAAGGCGGAAATGCCGCCGCGTGGCCCGGCGGCCTTGTCGGTATAGGCATAGACGATCACATATTTGGCGTTCTTGCCGTTGGAAATATAGGTTTTGGAGCCGTTGATGACCCATCCGTCGGCATTGCGGGTGGCGGTGGTGCGCATCGAGCCCGGATCGGAGCCGCTATTGGGTTCGGTGAGGGCAAATGCGATCGGGATTTCGCCTGACACCATGCCGGGGATCAACTGCTGCTTTTGCGCTTCCGAGGCATGATAGACGATGTTGCGCGCACCCGGACCCATGAGCGGGCGCAATTCGGTCCAGAATTGGGGGGGAAGGCGGGCGAGTTCTATCTGCACTGCCGCCTGCGCGAGTGCGCCGAGGCCCAGGCCGCCATATTCTTCCGGCAGCGACAGGCCGAAATAGCCATTATCGACCAGCGTTTGCCGCACGATCGGCGGCACTTTGCCGGTGGCCTGAAATTCCGTTTCATAAGGCAGCAGGTCGCGCACGATGGCGCGGGTGACGTCGCAAAATTCCTTGATGTCGTCGGGCAGTTCAAAGTCCATGGGTGCCTCCTTTTTATCCGAATCCGTCGGGCGGCCGTGCGCGCCTCTCGCTAATGGTCCTACCATTGCGATAATGGTCAGTCCATTAGAATTTCGGCTGATGGGCAAGGGGCCGCTGTCCTTTGGGGCAGTTGTCCGGTAAGGCTGCGGTCGCCCGATGATGCCACAGCGCGCGGGCGCAGGGTAACAAGAGTAAGCGGCATGGCGACCGATCCGTTCGACCTCAATCTGCGCCACCTGCGCGCGCTGCTGGCGATCCGCGAACATGGCAGCATCACCGCCGCCGCCGATGTGGTCAGCCTGTCGCAACCGGCGCTGACGCAGGGGCTGGCCAAGCTGGAGCGGCAGTTCGGCTACACCTTTTTTGAGCGGCGGTCGGGCGGGATGGTGCCAACGCCCATGGGCGAGATCGTGATCGAGCGGGCGCGCGCGGCGCTCGATCATCTGTCGCAGGCGGCCAAGGGCTTGTCGGGCGTGTTCCATTATCCTGAGCGGCTAATGACGATGACGCAGTTGCGCGCCTTTCTGGCGTTGGCGGAGGCAGGGAGTTTCGCGGCGGCGGCGCATGGTAGCACTCTGTCGCAGACGGCGGTGCATCGCGCGGTCGGCGACC
>TARA_R110000868_G_scaffold54159_3_pt1 | contig 10925 bp, 10 predicted proteins | sample TARA_R110000868 | Tara Oceans TARA_R110000868 (sample SAMEA4397489) | marine metagenome | biome: Polar Biome; feature: [SRF] surface water layer (ENVO:00010504); material: water (ENVO:00002006), including particulate matter (ENVO:01000060) such as... | depth 5 m | reverse complement strand
TTCGAGATTGCCGAGCAGATAGCGGAACGTGTTGCGCAGCTTGCGATAGGCCTCGACATTGGATTTCAGGATTTCATCGCCGATGGAATGATCATCCCAATAATCGGTCGATGACACCCAGAGGCGCAAAATATCAGCGCCGCTTTGCTTGATGATTTTCTCAGGCTCGATCGCATTGCCGAGCGACTTGGACATCTTCAGACCTTTGTCGGTCAGCGTCATGCCATGCGTCAGCACCTGCTTGTAAGGCGCGCGGCCGCGTGTGCCGACGCTTTCCAGCAAGGACGACTGGAACCAACCGCGATGCTGGTCGGAGCCTTCCAGATAAAGGTCGGCAGGCGACGGCATGCCGCGCGCTTCCAGCACGAAAGCATGTGTCGAGCCACTATCAAACCACACGTCGAGAATGTCCGTGACCTTCTCATAGTCGTCGGCCTTGTGCGCCGAGCCTTCAAAGAAATAGCTCACCGGCTTTTCAAACCAGGCGTCCGCGCCCTCTTTGGCGACAGCTTCGACAACGCGGGCATTGATTTTATCGTCGCGCAGCAGCGATCCGTCCTTATGCACAAAGATCGTCAGCGGCACGCCCCATGCGCGCTGGCGCGACAGCACCCAATCGGGCCGTCCCTCGACCATCGCATGGATACGGTTGCGACCACGCGCAGGCACCCAGCGCACTTTGTCGACTTCAGCCAGCGCCACATCGCGGAACTTCGCGCCACCCGCCGCTGCAATCGGCGCGTCCATCGAGACGAACCATTGCGCCGTGTTGCGGAAGATGAGCGGCGCTTTGGAGCGCCATGAATGCGGGTAGGAATGCTTGAGCTTGCCCTGAGCGAGCAACTTACCGGACGCGATCAACTCGTCGATCACCGCCGCATTCGCCGTACCCTCTTTGCCCTGACGCGTCAGCACAAATTTACCGGCAAACAAAGGCACGTCGTCGTAATAGACGCCTTCTTCGTTGACGGTTTCAGGAATGCCCTTCTGGCCGAAATTCTGTACCCAGATGATATAGTCGTCCTGACCATGACCGGGCGCGGTATGCACGAACCCCGTGCCCGCCTCTTCCGTCACATGGTCGCCTGCCAGCAGCGGCACATCGAAATCATAGCCCTGACCACGGAACGGATGGGCGCAGACAACACCATCGAGCGACGGTGCATCACCGAGCCGCTTCCAGCTTTCGATCTTGGCGTCGGCCTGAACCTGCGCGGCCAGACTATCGGCCAGCACGATCTTCTCGCCCACGACAGCGCGCGAATGTTCAGCGAGCGCGGTGACTTCATAAATGCCGTATTGGATTTTCGGCGAGTATGAAATCGCGCGGTTCGCCGGGATCGTCCAGGGCGTCGTCGTCCAGATGACGATGGTGGCGTCACCAAACCCGTCGCCTTTGACGACCGGAAACTTCACCCACACAGACCGCGACTGATGGTCGGCATATTCGACTTCCGCTTCGGCAAGGGCTGTCTTTTCAACCACCGACCACATCACGGGCTTCGACCCGCGATAGAGCGAACCGTTCATCAGGAATTTCTGGAACTCCTGAACAATCGCGGCTTCCGCGTCGAACGTCATGGTGAGATAGGGGTTGTCCCACTCGCCGGACACACCGAGGCGCTTGAACTGTTCGCGCTGCACGTCCACCCAATGCTGCGCAAATTCGCGGCATTCGCGGCGGAACTCAAGCGGCGGCACTTCGTCCTTGTTGAGGCCCTTCTTGCGGTATTTCTCTTCGATCTTCCATTCGATCGGCAACCCGTGGCAATCCCAGCCGGGCACATAGGCCGCGTCTTTGCCCATCATCTGCTGCGAGCGGACGATGATGTCTTTCAGCGTCTTGTTCAGCGCATGGCCGATGTGAATGTCGCCATTGGCGTAAGGCGGGCCGTCATGCAGCGTGAAGGTTTCGCGGCCTTTGGCGCTCTCGCGCAGGCGCTTATAGAGGTCCATCTTTTCCCAGCGTGCCAGCCATTCCGGCTCGCGCACGGGCAGGCCCGCTTTCATGGGAAAATCGGTTGTCGGCAGGAAGATTGTGTCGCGGTAATCGCGGGCTTCAGCTGCGGAGGCGTCAGATGTCGTGTCGCTGGCCATTTATGCTCTCAAGGTCTCAGGGATTTCGGAGATATAAGCGGAAACGCCCGACCGACGCGAGAAGGGCATACCCTCTCAAGCTCCGGTCGGGCCGCTAATTCGACCAATCAGGCATATATGAAATGTCGCGCTGCTCATGGGGCAGGTTTCTACCAGCCGGACCCTTAAAGGTCCAGTAAAGGGCCATAATTGAGCCGCGATATGGGCTAAACTGGCCGTTCCTCGAATTATAGCCGGTAGAGCATATGCGCCTGACCCCCGTTTTCGCCCTTTTGGGCCTTTTGGCCCTCTCGTCCACCGGCGCTCTGGCAGGCCCGACGCTCGACGCGATGGAAAAATCAGGCGAGGTCCGCATCGGCCTCACCGGCGACTACCGGCCTTTTTCCAGCATCAACAAAGACGGTCAATATGCAGGCCTCGACGTGGACTTGGCCCGCTCGCTCGCCGGTGCGCTGGGGTTGAAGCTCGTCATCGTGAAAACAAGCTGGCCGACGCTGTCTGCCGATCTTGCCGCCGGTAAATTCGACGTCGGCATGGGCGGCATCTCGATCACAGACGCCCGCAAGCAAGTCGGCTTCTTCTCCGTCCCCATGATGAGCGACGGCAAGACGCCCATCACGGGTTGCGCCAATGTCGATAAGTTTCAAACGCTTGAGCAAATCGACCGCGAAGGCGTGCGCGTCATCGTCAACCCCGGCGGCACCAACGAAAAATTCGCCCGCGCGAACCTCCACAAGGCGACCATTATCGTTCATCCCGACAATCTCACCATCTTCGACGAGATCATCGCGGGCCGCGCCGACCTGATGATCACGGATGCCATCGAGACAAAGCTGCAAGCCAAACAACATCCCGAGCTTTGCGCGGTGCATCCCGACGCGCCGTTCGACCATGCCGACAAGGCTTACTTCATGCCGAAGGACGCGGAGTTAAAAGCGCTGGTTGATGAATGGCTGACACGCTTCAAGGACATGGGCGCATTGCAGCGCAAGATTGATCAGTGGGTGAAGTGAAAAACGAAATTATTTAACCGCCGCATGAGGCTTGCCGTTGTTCACTTTGGGAATGGAAGCAGCAAATAGATCCGCCCGCTTCTCGACTCTCGTAGCAATTTCGGGGGCCAGTTTCTTTTTCATTCCTTCTACCGTGCTGCTCAAATCCCCAAACTCGGCGCGGGCGGGATTCTTGTAAGCGGTATAGAGCCAGAAATAGGACTCTTCCGCATCCGCAGGCACACCGTCCCCTCTCAAATAAAACCCGGACAGTTTTATTTGAGACCGAAGGATATTCGCATTTGCCGCTTGCAGATAATAGGAGATCGCGACCTTCATGTCCTTTTCGACCCCGCGCCCGGCAAGGTAGGAATCGCCCAGATAGTCATTCGCCTTGGCATAACCGTGCGACGCCGACTTCTTCAGCCATTCAACCGACGCAGGCAGGTCGCGTGGCACAAGCTTACCTTGGATGCAGATTTCAGCCATCCGGGCTTCGGCGCGCGAATAACCCTGTGAAGCCGAGCGTTCATACCAGTAAAGCACCTTTGCATTATCTTGCGCGGCGCCAAACATCCCTCTCTCATAAATAGATGCGACAACCATCTGGGATTCAGGTGATCCGCCCTCGGCGTCCTTCAACATAAGCTCGAAGAACTTCTTCTCGTCGCCGCTCTTTAGCGCCGCAAGTGCCTCCTGCGCGTTCTGATTGAACGCCCCGCCGTCAGCAGCAAAGACTGCGCCCCTCGGACCGCACAAAATAAAAAGCAGGCATACAATGATAAGGCGCATTTGTTCCCCCAAAACAAATTCATGAATAATTTGTACAGGGATATATGATGCGCAACAAAAGGAATTGTTTTCGGGGGGCCATTACGGGAACGACTTTCCGCTCAAGCCGCCAAAATCCGCTCCACCGCCCGCGCCTTCAGCGCCAGCTTGCCGTCGCCATTGGTGAAGGTCGCCTCCACATAGGCCTGCGTCTTCGACACATTCACCACCACGCCCTCACATGACAAAATCCCTTTCGTCACGGGACGGAAGAAATGCATCTGCAAATCGGATGTCGTGAAATTTTGATTATCTTCAAGCATGGTCATCAGCGCAAAAGAACACGTCTGGTCGGCGAGCGTCGCGAGATAGCCGCCGAACACCGCGACCGGATTGAGAAAGGTCGGATCAACCGGCCAGTCATAGCGGATGCGCCCGCGTTCCAGCACGGTGAGCTTGCCCGCATAGAGTTTCAACGCCGCCACATGCGGCGGGGCTTTTTCCATTTCGCCTGCCGCGATGCGCTTTAAAATATTCGACCAGCTCGGCATTATTCGGTTCCTGCGATTTTTGCCGCGCTCGCCAGTAATTCCGGCAAGCCAACGAGTTCATTGTATTTTTGGAATGTGACGCGCGGTTCATTCGCCGCCAGCCCCTCGCCGCGCAACAGCGTCGCGTAAACCTCCTGCAAGCGCTTCGTTACAGCGAGTAGCGCCGAGACCGGATAAATCGCGATTTTGAAACCGAGTTCTTCCAGTTCTTTCGCATCCAGCAATGGTGTCTTGCCGTCCTCGACCATATTGGCCAGCAGCGGCACGCCTTTAAACGTGGCGCAGACTTTTTCCATTTCTTTCAGGTCGCGCGGTGCCTCGATGAAGAGAATATCCGCACCGGCTTTGAGAAATGCCTCGCCGCGCCGTAGCGCCTCATCCAGATCATGCGTGGCGCGCGCATCCGTGCGGGCCATGATCTTGAAGTCTTTGGACGCGCGCGCATCAGCGGCAGCGGCAATCTTCTGCGCGGCCTCGGCCATCGACACGACTTCCTTGCCTTCCATATGGCCGCAGCGTTTGGGGAAGACCTGATCCTCGATCTGAATACATTGCGCGCCCGCCTGCTCGTAGGCGCGTGCAAGCCGTGCGGCGTTCAATGGCCCGCCGTGGCCGTTGTCACCATCGGCGATAAGCGGCACGGCACCGGTCGCTGCCGACAGCGCCCGCACGCGGTCCACCATTTCAGCGGCGCTCATCAGGCCGATGTCGGGCAGGCCGAGATGCGATCCGGCGACGCCAAACCCCGTCATATAGACCGCCGCCGCGCCTGCTTGTGCCGCAAGCTTTGCCGATAGCGCGTCATAGGCACCGGGCGCAATGATGAGGCCGGGCTCGCTCAGAAGCTCGCTCAGCGTTTTCGTCTTGCTCATTTGGCACCTTTCTTTTTCTTCCCGCCGCCCGCCTCCAGCAGCGGCGCCTTGCCCCAATCTTTTTGCAGCAGCGCCGCCAGCTTGTCGGCAGCCCCCGCGCCCAGCCGCTCATCGAGCAAGGCTTCGAGTGCTTCTATCACACGCTGCGCCTCGTCCCGCATGGCGGCACCCGCCGGATCAAACTCCACGATCTTGCAGCGTTTATCGTCCGGGTCGGGCACGAGGCGCACAAGCTTCTTTTCCTCAAGTTCGCGCAGCGCCGTGTTCATGGATTGCCGCGTGACGCCGATGAGGCGGGCAAGTTCCGTGGGGCGGGTGATGCCCGCATGGACATACATCATGGTCATGGATTCAAGACGGCGCACGCCGCCCCAGCCGCGCTCATCCAGATTGCGTTGCAGCGCCCCGTCAAACCACATGAAGCGGTTCAGAAGCTGCGCCATCAATAGACCGGCCTGCCGCGCCATAGTGAATTCCCGCTTGCGTTGATTGTAAGTTTCTCTTACGTTTTTTTCCCATGATTTTTGAGGCAATGCAAGGGGAGGAACACCATGCCGCGATTGAGGCAGGTTGGAAAGGCGGACGCAGATCCGCTGGCGCAGCAGATTTACAAGCTGCTGTTCGGTGATCGTGATCCGGTCAAGGAGCCCGGCACCGCAACGGGCACGCCCGGCAATTGGTGGACGGTTTTTGCGCTGGTGCCCGATGCGTTCAAGCACACGACCGAGGGTTTCCAGTTCTATCGCAGCCCCGACCGCAAGATTTCTCCCAAGCTGCGCGAGCTTGGTCAGATCAGGGCAGGCTTTGCGCGCGGCTCGCAGTTTGTCTTCTCGCAACACTGCAAAGCCTGCCGCGATGTCGGCTTCACCGAAGAACAGATTGCGGCCATCCCGCATTGGCAGGTCGCCACTTGCTTCGGCCCGGTTGAGCGCGCGCTGCTCGCTTACACCGATTGCCTTGTGCTGCAGGGTGGCCGCGTGCCCGAAGCCGTGTTCGATGAAATGAAGAAGCATCTTTCGGACGAAGAGATTCTCGAATTCACCTATGTCACCTGCACCTATGACATGCACGCCACCATGAGCCGTGCACTGCGGCTGGAATATGACGATGTGGACGAACGCATCGTTGAAATTCCTGCACCGACAGGCAGCTCAATCGACGTGATGAGCATGGTCGACACGAACAAGAAGGAAGATTGAGCAATGGGATATCATCATCTGGCGCTGGCCGCCCGCGACATCAAAGCCATCCACGCGTTCTACGAAGGCGTGATGGGGTTCGAGCTTGTGAAGGTTGAAGTGGGGCCATCACCGCAAGGCGGTTGGGCGAAACATTTTTTCTATCGCATGGAAGACGATTCCAAATTCATCGCCTTCTGGGACATGCATGACATGCCCGGCACGGAGAATTTCGAAACCAATCTCTCCAAAGCCGCTGGCGTGCCGGACCACATCAACCACATTTCCTTCGATGTGAAAGACATGGAGGAATTGCAGAAGCGCAAACAGCGCTGGCTTGATGCGGGCTGTCAGGTTCTCGAGATCAATCACAACTGGTGCTATTCGGTTTACACCAAAGATCCGAACGACAATTTCGTCGAATTCTGCCTGACAACAGGCGCCTTCGACGCGGCCGACCGATCAGAGGCACTGGCCGCATTGGACGCGACCGAACCGGCCTTCTCCAAACCGCCGACGGATATTCAGATCCATCAGCCGACGGTTGCGGCCTGATATCCCATCAACGACACAAGAGCGACCGGAAGACAGACCGAATGCAAGACTTCCTCCTGCCCTATTATGCGGAAATCAAATTCATCCATTTGTTCTTCGTGGGCATATGGGCCTTTTCGACAGCTGTTGCATATCAGAACTATGTGCTGCCTGCCTTCCGGTTCGCTCTTGCCCATCCCGACGATCCCGATGCCATCGCCTGGCGTAATCGCATGATAGAAGCCTTTGACAAGGGCGTGGTGCTGGAACATGTGGCCTTCCCCATTGTTCTCGTCACCGGCCTCACATTGCTCTGGCTTGGACATTGGTCGCCCGCAGAATCCGGCTGGTTGGCGGTCAAGCTTGCGCTCGTTCTTCTAGTCTTCATTCCGATGGAGATTGTGGACTACCGCATCTCGCATTTCTCCAAACCGAAACGACAGATGCGGCTCGACGGCGACATGGTGGCCTATGAAGCGGCCATCGGATTTCACTGGCGGTTTTTGCGGGTCACCACGCTTCTGGTCGTCACCACCATTCCCGCCGCGATCTATCTGGCCGTTGTAAAACCGTTCTGACCCGAGAGCCCCGCTAAAAACTCGGCGGCGTACACGCCGACACGATCACACAATCAATCGTGCCCGTGTTGCGATACCTGTGCGGCAGGCGGCTGTCGAAATAATAGGCGTCGCCCGATGTCAGTGTCCGCGTCTCGCCACCCACGGTGAGTTCAATAAGCCCCGCCACCACAATGCCGCTTTCCTCGCCCGTATGCGACAGCATGTCGGGGCCGGTGTCCGCGCCGGGCTGATAGCGTTCATGCATCATCTGCAACGCGCGGCCCTGCGTGTCGCGGCCCACAAGCTTGAACGAAATCGCGCCTGAGCCGATCTCGCGCAACTCCTTGGCGGCGTAAAACACCCTCGCCTTATGGCGCAGGTCGAGGGTGAGAAAATCCGCAATGGAAATCGGAAACCCGTCGAGCACTTTCTTCAGCGAGCCGATCGACGGGCTGATGCGGTTTTGTTCGATGAGCGAGATCGTGCCATTGGTCACGCCTGCGCGTTTGGCGAGTTCGCGCTGCGAATGCCCGTGCATCATGCGCAACTCGCGCAGGCGCTGGCCGATGTCGGGCATTGCCGCTTCAAGCCCGGCAGGTGGCGCTTCGCCGCCGTGGGCGCGGCGATAGGGTCGGTTCGTGTCTTTTGCCATGCGACAGACGATAATCGACGTGTTTAGGATATTCAACATTCAGCCGAAGTGACGCGCCGTGCCCCCCTTGATTTCCTTCGGGTCCGGCGGTCTGATCACTCTCAAATGTACCCCGCAAATGTACCCCGTTCCGACCGGAGATTTCGATGAGCGCCGACACCGCCGCCAAGGGCTCTGCCCACCCCAATGACCTGTCCGCCAACTGGCTGCCTTTCACACCCAACCGCCAGTTCAAACGCGAACCGCGCCTATTGTCGCGCGCCAAGGACACGTCCTATTTCAAGCCCGACGGCACCGAGGTGCTCGACGCGACGGCGGGGCTTTGGTGTTCCAACGCCGGTCATTGCCGCGAGGAAATCGTCAAAGCCATTCAGGATCAGGCGGCCGAGCTTGATTTCGCGCCGAGCTTCCAGTTCGGCCATCCCAAAGCCTTCGAGCTTGCCAACCGCATCACCGATCTCATGCCCGGCGACTTGGACCATGTGCTCTTTTGCAATTCTGGCTCGGAAGCCGCCGACACCGCGCTCAAAATCGCCATCGCCTTCCACCGCGCCAATGGCGAGGGCTCGCGCACCCGTCTCATCGGGCGTGAACGCGGCTATCATGGTGTGGGCTTTGGCGGCATCTCGGTCGGCGGCATGGTTGCCAATCGCAAATTCTTCGGGCCGATGCTCGCCGGTGTCGATCATCTCTCGCACACCTACAATCGCGCCGAACAGAAGTTCACCATCGGCCAGCCCGCATGGGGCGCGCATTTGGCGGACGAGTTGCAGCGCCTCGTCGAATTGCACGACGCGTCCACCATCGCCGCCGTCATCGTCGAACCCATGGCAGGCTCGACCGGCGTGCTGCCGCCGCCCGTGGGTTACCTCGAACGCCTGCGCGAGCTTTGCACCAAGCACGGCATCCTCTTGATTTTCGATGAGGTCATCACCGGCTATGGCCGCCTCGGCTATGCGACCGCTGCTGAACGTTTCGGCGTGACACCCGATATTCTGACATTCGCCAAAGGCATCACATCAGGTGCCGTGCCGATGGGCGGCGCGGTTGTGCGCAAGCACATCTATGACGCGTTCCAGACCGGCCCCGATCACATGATCGACCTTTTCCACGGCTACACTTACTCAGGCCACCCGCTCGCGTCCGCCGCCGGTCTCGCGACGCTTGATCTCTACAAGAACGAAAAACTCTTCGAGCGCGCCCGCGAAATGGAACCGCATTTCTCCGAAGCGATCATGAGCCTCAAAAACCACAAACTCGTCGCCGACATCCGCTGCATCGGCTTGGCGGGCGCGGTCGATCTCGTACCCGTCGAGGGCTTGCCCGGCAAGCGCGGTTTCGATGCCATGTGCACCGCCTTCCACGATCTCAACATGATGGTGCGCGTGTCGGGCGACACGATCGCCTTCTCACCGCCGCTGATCATTTCCAATATTGAGATCACGGATATTTTTGAACGCTTTGAAAAGGTGATGGATAAGATCGCGGGCTGACTACCGCTTAACCTCCCCCTTGAGGGGAGGTGAAGAGAATACGGATGCAAAAAGGGCCGGACTGTTTTCACAGTCCGGCCCTTTTCCCTTGGACGCTCCCCAAGATCGCGAAGGTCTTACGCCTTCTGCTGATTATGTTCCGTGATCACCTGCTGCGACTGACGCTCGGCAAAGCCGTAAATGCCTTTCGACATGAGCGAGGCTTCGGCCTTGCGTCGCGCGCCATAGACTTCCGCGCGGATGCCATGCACTTCAATGTCACTCGGTGCGGCCAGCCCCGCCATCTCAGCGAGATGACAGGCGAGCCGCAACTCGCCCGCCGCCGCCAGCTCGGCCGCGCGCTTGGCCAGCGCCTTCGCGCCACCGGCAAGGTTCGCCATTTCAGCAGCCAGCACAGCATCTGCCGCCGGTTTCAAATTCGCCGGATTGCCATCGTACCAACCGCCGTAAAGCCGCCAGATATTGTGGACGACAAATTCAGGCTCATCGTAGACGGGCTTGAGATACGGCTTGTCCATCAGATGCGCGGGCACTTTCACCGAATGGATGATCTCATCCAGACGCGCGCCATTGTTCATCATATCAACGGTCTGGCTCACCAGCGTTTCAAGCGCGGTCGCAATGTGATCAAGCACGGTGGCGATGCGCGCCTTGCCGCCGATGGGCAGGCCGTGGGCAGGCAACAAAAGTTCCGGTCCCTTGGCGATCATCTCGCGCAGGGCCTTCGCCCATTCCAGCGGATAGCGCTGAACCTTTTGCGGGTTGCCCGCATTGGGGAAAACCCATGTCACGAAATCGCCCGAGCAGATCGCCTTGTGCTCCGGCACCCAGGCCCAGAGATGGTCGTCCGTCTCGCCGATGGCGTGATGCAACTCGAAATGTGTGCCGCCGACATTCACATCGAGACTGTCGCGGAATGTCGTGTCGGGATCGATCCACGGATCGGGGCCGAAGCGGCGCGGGCCGCCGCCGCCCGTCTGGCCCATGCGCAATTCGGTGGCGGGCGCAAACTGACGCGCGTTGATCGTGAAGTTGTAACCGTTGGTCGCCTCATAGCGGCGGAAGCGCGGCGACACGTTTTCATGCGCGATGATGCGCGGGCGGCGATGGCCTTTGTCGCAAGCCTCGCAGACGAAATGATTGGTGCCGCCCACATGGTCGGCATGGCCGTGGGTGTAGCAAATATTCGACACCGGCTCATCGGTCCAGCGGCGCAAGGACTCCA
>TARA_R110000868_G_scaffold30551_2_pt1 | contig 10929 bp, 1 predicted proteins | sample TARA_R110000868 | Tara Oceans TARA_R110000868 (sample SAMEA4397489) | marine metagenome | biome: Polar Biome; feature: [SRF] surface water layer (ENVO:00010504); material: water (ENVO:00002006), including particulate matter (ENVO:01000060) such as... | depth 5 m | reverse complement strand
GTGTGTGTTGTGCAAAAATAAGTTAATTAACTTATCTTCAATATATTAGGAAAAATTATTTTTATATAATATAGCAATACTCATGAGCTTTTATTACCTAGGTCTAGCCTCTGCAGAAACTCTAATTCCTATATCTTTTGCAGCTTCTGGGAAGAAGTAAGGCAGATACTCTCTATTGAATTGAGAAGGTCCAGGAATAATATCTAGGAAGTATTTAATTGGATGTGCTTTATCCATCATCTCTTCATCATTGATTGTATATCCATATGTTTCTCTAGATAAATGTGTAACAGCTTTTTGAGCTCTACTTAATAATCCTAATGCAGGAAACACACTACCTTTGGTAATAGCTTCTGCAGATGCAGGATTGTAGTAAAATGCAATCTCATCTGATATCTTATTAGTTAACTTAGCCCAATATTTATATCGATTTCTTTCTAGATCAGTAGCATCCTCTGGTGGTTCAGCAGCCTTTGCAGCTAAAATTAAAGTTAGCATTGAGAACAACATACCTAACTCTTTCATTTGATTAGTTATCTCTTTTTTCATCATGTCATAGAACTCTTCATTTGTAATCTCTAACTGTTGACCAGTCTTCTTGAAATGTTCTTCTCTTTTAGCTTCTAATATCTCATCTAAGATTTGTAATCCTTTATCTGTTCCAAGCATTACATCTCTCATTCTAGCTATACCTGTAAAACCTACATGAGCCCACACCTTCATAAATGCTCTAGCTCTACCATATTCCCACTCTTCTAATTCAAAATTCTTTTGTATATCTAAAGTACGAAGACTTACTTGTTTAGGAATCCAGTTCTTAAACATCATAAATGATTTAAATAAACTATCTCTTCTATAGTCAGCCTTATTATCTAAGCTCATTTGACCATTTGCATTTCTAGCATATTCAACAACCTTTGTACGATATTTAGCTAGCTCCTCATCAGATACTCCTGGAATAACCAATTTATCATTCTCTATCTTAGCAATCTTAGTTAAAGATTGTTTCTCTTGTAACTCTGCAACTCGTTTATCAAAGCTTTTATCTATTGCTCTTCTTTCTGCATAAGGTTTACCTATTTTAGCTTCACGATCTTGTTTTCTTAAATACTGACGAATGTTCACAATCTTACCATCTATTACTATTGAACTATCATTAAATGTCATAGCGTTAGCAAATTGTAACTTCTTCTCTGGGAATGAGTTAGTTACCATCATTATATCATTCAATGTCCAGGTACTTAACCAAGCCATGTATGATTTGTTCTTAGCTAACTCTCTTCTTTTCTCTAAAGATATGTCATCATTCAAAGGAACAATTAAATCTAATAATCCTTTCTCAACTGTAGACAGTCCAATTCCAGTTGTAATTTTAAGATTGTTCTTTTGAAAGTCTGAGAAAGATATTAAGTTACCTGCATTAATGAATGCCTGCATATTAACTCCTACATAGTTAGGAATAGCAACTAATAATTTTAAACCAACAGCCAAAGCTTGTACAAGTTTATTAGTATTATTAATTGCTTTCTTTGTAGATAATGTAGTCTTTTCTTTAGACTCACTATCTTTAGTAACCTTGCCAGCAATTTTATTGATGCTAACATTACCTAAAGAACCAAGGTTTTCATTCATACCATAAATGTGGTCATCTATAATAGTCATAATAATGTCAGCTGTCTTGTTATTCTTTTCATCCACCTTAGGAGCACCTCCCTCAATAATAACATCTCCTGTAGTTTCATCTACAAGTAATCTACCTTTAGCTTTCTCTACAGCTTGTATTGTAAGTAATGTATTTTCTAGTGTCTTAGCATTTTCATATTCTAATAATGCTTTTATCCATAACACTCCCACCTTATTTAAGTCTCTAGATAACTGATGTACAGCTTTATCTGTCTTTTTAAAATAAGTAGGAACTTGTTTTCTGATTTGATTTGTTTCAGGATCAGTCTTTGAATAACCTCGTTCTTCATTGATTCTCACTGTATACATATCTTTAAAAAAGTCTTTACCTTCTGCTAATAAATCAGATGATCTAGATATCTTTTCTAGGGTTGTTGCTTCCATAAGTGGAAAGAAAGATGCACCTTCTTTTTCTAAGTATCCTAATTCTTTAGCTCTTTTGTTTAAAGCTGTAAAGAAGTTCCATACCTTTTTAGCAGCAGGAGTCATTTTTTTATAGTCTTCAGATAAATGATCTTCTTCATTCATTGATTGATTATATAAATAACTAAACTGGTAACTATCATATCCAGTAAAAGAAGGACTACTAAGATCTAAATTATTTTTTAACTGTTTAATTCTCCAGTCAACATCTTTTTTATTTTTTTCAGGATCACTACTAAATTGCGTACTTTCTAAAACCTTAGTTCCTTTTCTAATTGCCTCTTCAGCTAAAGCATTGTATTTCTCAATATTAACATTATCCAATAAGAACTGTTTATTACCAGTTTTCTTAGCCTCTCTTAACTCTTCCCAGAATTTAGGATCAATCTTTTTAATTAACTTAAGTGTTCCTTTCTCTTCTCTACCAATCATATCAAAAGCAGACTTACCAGAAACAGCTGCCTCTTTCTCTAAGTCATTTAAAATTACTCCATACTCATCTGCCATTCTATTAAGCTTAATATTTAATAAGCTCTTTGCTCTCATAATTAAATTAGAAGCTAACTTAATAAGTCTTGAAGGAAGTTTAGATGCTTCTAAGAATGTCTTAGCTAATGTAGTAACTTCTACCTCAGGAGTTAGTATAATATCTTTTGTTTCTTCTGTAGTAATCTCAGAAATAACACCTTGTTGTGCAACATAAGATCTTCTTAAAGTAGTTATCTTATTTAAAAATTCTCCTGTCTCACCCTCAATCTTTCTTAACTCACCTAATATTTTACTCTCTTCGTCAGTTAATTCTTCTTTATTTATGTAATCAAGATATACATCATCTATTGTAGCAAACTTCTCAGCACTATTTTCAAGTTCAATTAAGTCTCCTAATCTATTAGATATTTCAAGCGGAGTGAGTGTAGTGTAATCTACATTTTCCATTTCCTTTAATATTCTATTAGCATTCTCAATAAATGTTCTACCTACACTAACTAGAGGTTCAAACTCTAATTTCATATGTAACAATCTAATAGACTTCTCTATTTCATTAAGCTGAACATTCTTTATAAACTTTTCTTCAGGAGATACTGATCTTCTGTATAGTTTTTCATACAACTTTCTTAATGAACTTAGTAAAGTGTCAACCTTTTTGTTTTCAGTAGTTTCTGTATCTAAGGCTACAGGAAGTAAATATAGTTCTGTTTCTTTTACATTATTTATATCTCCTATCTCTACAGACTTTAAATTAAGTCCGCTCTTATTATCTCCTCTAACATTATACTTATAATTAGCAATGAATGGAACCATTCTTGTCTTTCTAAGTTGATTAGGTTTAATACCCATCTTATACATCATAGTAGCATATTCTCCCATTTGCTTTTTCCAAGATGTCTTCTTATACCAAGGAATATCTTCTGTAAGTTCTTTGTTGATGCTGGTAAACTTCCAATCTAGAATATCTAACTTAAAACTTTTACTATCATCTGTAGGCTCAATAGCCATAAAGTCAACAGTAGAAGCTAACATACCTTTTACAGTTTTGTTAACTACTCTCTTCTCAAGCAGGAATCTTGTACCAGGTTTATATGATTGGATTAACTTCTGAGCAAATGCTTTTAAGTTCTTTTGAATAACAGGGTTAAGTGTAGTATTAATCTTTGGATCAAGAGCTACAGCTCTAGCATATCCATTCTCATCAACAAGAGCTTCTTTAATATAATTCTCTATAAACTTATGACCTGCATCTCCCCACTGTGCTTTTTGTCCATCTTCTAATTTATCATCAGCACTTCTTTCAGCCATGTTTTTTTGTTCATCAATTTTCTCAGTAACAGTTTTAGCAACTTCAACTCCCTTATATGTATAATGTCTTTTCTTAACCACATTACCTGAAGCATCTCTTATTTCAGGAACAAGTATTAAATCTTTGTCATCTGCTAAGATTTGATTAAAAAAGTTATCAACAGACTCATTTGCCAATTGATAGTATACACCATCAGCAACTATATCTGCCACTGTACCAATATCCTCAGAAGAAATTATTCTAGCTACATTTTCAAATAAGTTAATATTAGACTTCTCATATAATCCTCTGATGAATTCTAAAATAGAATCCCACCAAGATTGTACCATGTTTCTAACATCTTCCTTAGCAAGTTCAGGGAAAGATTCTGAAGCTTCTCCATTGTTCAAAATAATTTGAGCAATTAATTGATCTACAGCTTCCTTCTTTATCTTTCTAACATTAGGCTTTCCATCAGCTAACTGATAAGCCTTTAAATCTTTATATTTCTCAAATGTTTCTTTATATATCTTAAAGCCACTTATTTTAGAAATAAGTGTTGTAACTAATTGAGGATTAGTTTGTTCTAATATAGCTGTAGCCATGTGAATAACTTCTTCAGTTAAAGCACCAGCTTCTCTACCTTTAGCAATAGCTATCACCTTTCTAACCGTATCAGCTACACCATTAATTCCATCAATATTAATACCTGTAGACTCAGCATACTCATCTAAGCCCTGAATAGACACACCTATCTTAGCAGCTATTTGTTTTACTTTCTCTAACTGATCTTCAGAAGCAATTACAGTAGGAGTTCCTGTTTGAAAGAATTCTCCTCTTTGTTCTTCTGTATATTCACCTCTAGTTCTTTCTTCGTAATCAAGATCAAATGTATCTGATGTAAACTGTCTTTTATATTCTGCCATATACTCATCAACTAGTTCATCAGAAGGACTAATATAATACATGGTTTTATCTGTTACACTAGGAGTGATAATCATTTCACCAAACTCAGCATTAACAGTTTTAGCAGCTTGGGCAGCAGTTGTACTGTCAACAATTTTTAACATGTCTCTTTGATCAGTGACATATTGAAAACCATTCTCTGTACCCATAGCTAGTTCTCTAGCTTTATCAATTACGTCAAATTTAATATCTAGTAAACATTTAGCCATTATTAACAGTTATCTTGGTTATTATTATCAATTCCAGGTTTGCCTTCTAGTTTAATTTGAGACTTTGAAGGTATTGTTTTTTCTTGGGACTTAGGAAAATATATATCTACAATATCTTCCAATCTTAATTTTTCATCCACTTCAATAAAACCATTACTAATCTTAGATTTTTGTGGTGTATCATAGAACTCATTAGCGTTCACTCCATCTCCCCATGCATTAATTGCTTGGTATACATAGTTAAAACTTCCTTTGTATCCTGGACGAGTGAAGTATGAACCATTTTTAAGTTTAACCTTTTTAAATAATCCTTTTTTGATGTATGAATAGTCACCTGCTTTTATCATTTCTGATTTAGACATTCCTTCAGGAATCTCTTCCCAGCTATAAACAATTATATCATTCTTTGCTTCTTTAGATAAGTTACTGATTTTCACTAACTTAGAAAGCATACCTTCTTTAATTGCTTTGTTTATACCAGGACCAAACTTCATGTTATTATTATACTCATACTCATTAGTGAAGTAGTTCATCTTACCCTTAGCCTTCTTGTGAGGTACAACATCATCAAAGTTCCAATAGTTTCTTTCAAAAGCATTAATGTCTTTGAATACAGATAGTTTAGTGTTTCCTTCTAAACCAAACAATATATCATTGTACACTCTTCTAACATCTTCATAAGGAAGGGATGATGTAAATGATATACGAGATTCAGTCAATCCTGATTGCAATACAGACAAGTTTACAAGTCTATCATACAACTCTGCTTTACCCTGACCTTTTAAGTATTCTTTTAATTCTTTAAATGCATATATCAATTGGTTCTGATCGTAAGTCTTATTATCTTTATTCTTAAGATATAAGTTGTTTACATTCTTCTTGTTATTATCTGAGAAGTCTGCACGTAATAACTTGATTACATGGTTACCAGCTAAAGGATGAGTGTCATTAATTGTATCAATAAACTCTGTCATTTGTCTAGCTACGTTATCATCTCCTAACAACACACTCTCAATTTGTCTGTTTAAACCTTCTGTTTGTATAGAAAAATCAAACAATGCTGCTACAGCTTTTTGAGAAGTTTTAACAAAGTCTCTATCGTTCATACCTACGTAAGGTCTTAATACATCTTCTAATACATCTCTAACAGCTCCTTGGTCAGCTTTTAATAACTTAGAGATTGCGTTTCTAGAATTGATGATAGCCAATCTAAGTTTACCTAAGAATGAGTTATTTAACAATCCATCTGCAGAAGAGATGATTGTACCTCTAGCTTTTTCCAATTGTTCTCCTTTCTTAAACACTAAGAATGGATCATTGAAATTAGCTGTATCAAAGTTAACACCTTGAGTTAACAAGAACATTTGCTCACCCATCTTAGCATATTTAAAGAACTCTCTTAGTATAAATTGTTGTTCTGCATTTTGCTTAGGAGTAAAAGTCTTCTTACCTACCAGGGTCTTTAATTCTTCTTCTGAAGGTAAAGACGAAAACTTACTACCATCTCCATTATACTTCCTTAACATATCTGCTGCAATATCCTCAATAAATAACCAGCTATATCCTTCATTCTCAACACTTTGTAAGTAGTCACGAATGATTGGTTGGTTCATGAAATAAGCTACAGTGTTGATAGGCACACCCATCTTAACTAAGAATAACCAAGTAGATGCTGTATTAGGAGTGGCACCCATTTCCATAATCCAAGGTCCTTTAGCAATATCCACATATCCATCAATAAACATACCAATGATATCAGAAATATTATCTGGTTTACCAGGTTTAGCATTCTTGATACCAGACAATGTAGGAACTTCTTTACCATCTACCATTATCTTATTATACTCTTGGAAGTTGATATTTGTATTATTACTATACCAAGCTCTTTCATCTTTATCAAATGTACCAATCTTATCTAGATCAAGATAGATAGGTTGTCTTTGGTTAAGAGAATGACTTGTTTGATTTACAGCAGCAATACCAAGTGCACTCTTACCAGACGTAAATGCTTGTCTTAACTTAGACATAAAGTCTCTACTTAACATGTTACCTACAGCTTTGAAGTTAAACTGAGTTTCTCCTAGCATATCTACAATTTCTCCTGATAATTTTTTAAGATCTTCTGCAGAGTTAGGTTTAACTAGATTAGCAAAGTTCTCTTCACTAGAGATTAACTTCTCTAATGATTCAATGTAAGCATTCTCTAATGACTTCTTATAATCATTTACATTGTTAAATGTATCTCTAGCAGCTTTACCTATTCCTTTATAAGGCATAAGTTTAACTTCACCAGTCTCATCATTAACAACAACATTCTTTAAATAAACTGATAACTTATCAATATCAAAGTCAGATCCAGCTTTCTTAACTAAAGCAGATGGAACAACAATGCTATCTCCAAACTCTTCTGGTAAGAATCCAGCTATTTCAAATACATCAATTGAGTTTTGTTTCTGTGTAGGAATACGAAAACCAACACCATTCAATACACCTGACTTGTTTAACTCTTTAATTAACTGTGCATCAGACTTAGAGCTTTTAAACCATCTTCCTACCATCACTTGACACACACGCTCACCATCTTTGTTTGTATAAAACTTAAGAACATCGGATGTAAATCCTTTACCTGTAGCTTTTATTCTATTCTCCTCTAATAATGTAGAAGGAATTTGTACCTTCTGACCACCACTAATCTTTGGTGCAATCACCTCACTATCAGCAATTGAATATAATATATTTCTAATTTGCTTATAAGCAGGAGTAGCTTCAATTACAGTGTCTCCAGATCTATATCCTTTCAAAGCTTCTGAGATATTGATATTCATTTCTCTTTCACTTAGAGCTTTTTGTAATGTATCTGCCACCTTATTGATGTCACCAATTACATAGTCTCCATTTACTACCTTAATATCAAATCTCTTAAGAAGAGATTCAACACCCACCTCTAACAATTCTTCTAATAACAATTGATTATTTCTAATCTCTTTGTATAACTTAGATGCTCCTTCTTTATCTTCTGTACTCTCCCATGCTTTTAAACGAACATTAATATCCTTTTCATCTTTCATGAAGTCTACAGGTACACCAGCTTCCATAAAGTCTAATGTAACAAGCTTGGTCATTTGAGAACCTCTAGTTACTAAAGCAATATCTTTTGAAGGTACATCTGATTGTACGCTTATGATAGCAAATGGAACATTAGTTACAGCACTGTCATAAGACGGAGTGCTATTGAAAGCACCAGTCTTGTCATATAAATCAAAAGCACCAGTGTTACCAACTTTTCTACCAGTAGCATAAACAGCATAATCAATATCCTCAGCTTGCATCTTATCATATAACTTGATTGCGTTTGATTTAGGATTGATTTCACTTAACACTCTGTAAGACAATGGATACAAGGCAAACTTATCTAATACAACATCATTAAACTTATTACCATCAGCTTTGTTACCAGATACAATAGGTTTAAGCGGAGTGTACATACGCTTGATCTTAGGGTTTTTTTCTAAGATTTTTACTTCTGCTTTAGACAATTCTCCTTTCTTAGCTCTCTTCTCCCAAGCCATATCATATTTGTATTGAGCTTCCTGTTGATCATCCCATTGGTTAGCTCTAATCTTAAAGTTACGATAAGCTCTAAGAGTAATCATACCACCACCATCTGTTTCTTCAAATGAACCATAATCTTCTAAATCGCTTGTGGAGAAAACATCATTTAATACAATACTTCTGAAGTAGTCTCTATTAAAGTTTGTACGAGCAGCATCATCATCTTTGAAGCCTTTATTATATGCAATATCCATAGCTGAGTTAATCTCAGTAGAGCCATACATAATAGCTTGTCTTGGGGAGTTAAAGTTTTTAATACGTTTTAACTCATCCTTATATTGATATGGATCAGAGTAGATTAACTTGTGCATCTCAATATTATTGATAGCAAAGTTAGCTGCTAATGTATTCATCTCATTAGTTAACTCATTCTCTGTCAATACTGTAGGTAAAGAAAGTCCTTCTGTTGTAAAGTTTTTTTGAACACGTTTAATAGCACCAAATTTTTCTAAAGACTGCTTAACCTTTTCTGCCTCACCTGTAATAAACGCAGTGACAGCATCATTTATTTCACCACCATAAGCTTCTAAAGCTTCCTCTGCTGTCTTATAAGAAAGAACATTATTGTTTAACTTATCTCCAAGAATATCTTTAAAGAAACGTAATTCATTTGGTTCTCTTCCTTCTGCAACAGGACGGTTAGTTTGTTTAGCTAAGTTAAACTCATCTATAAAATAACCTCTGAATATGTTATGAACAACATCAAAGTTATCTAATATCTCAGAAGCAGTGACAGCATTACCTGTATAAGTCATCCATTCTATAGAGGCATCTCCTGGAACAAGGTTCATGTAATATCCTGCTAGGTTAAGATTTAACTCTTGTAACAATCTTTCTTTGTAAGTTAACTTAGAAGATTGTTTTTGTTTACCTGTTTGAGAATCTACTGTACCATCAGCATAAGCTGTCTTCATTAAGTTCTCAAATCCTTCAATACGTTTACCTGATTCTTTATCAAATATCTTGTATAAGATGACAGAATTCTGAGCAAATGTATCATCAAGAAGATAATCATACTGAGTATTTCTTAATTCACTAAGATTGTCAATCTGAGACAATACATCAAATAAATCACTAGCAGCGTTTACACCAATAAATGTTTGTGTGCGTTCTCCCTTAACATTATAATATGTACTACTAAACTCTGGATTCTCAGACTTAGCCTTCACCTCAGATAGTTCTCTTAAACGTTTATTGATGTTAAGAGTCTTACCTGTAATAGATGCAATCTTTTGACCTTCAGCAATACTTGCTCTGATACCTTTTACAGCTTCTGCAAACTTGCGTTGATCTAATGTAGCCACAGCTTCCAACTTAGTTTTGTCAAACTTAATACCTAACTCACCTAAGAACTCAACCATCTTTGGTATACTAGTTAAATTTATATCCTTAGCTTCACCTGAATTACCAACAAATGATTTACCATCTTTTGCTTTGATGAAGTATTTACTACCCTTCTCAAGACTTAACTTAATACCATTTACAAACTCATTCTCAGACTGTCTAGCAGCTGATGTGAAGTTAGAATCTCCTACAACAATATCTCCATTATCTAGAATGTAAACATTCTTTACATCAGGAGCTTGTTTCTTGAATGTATTCCAAAATGCAGATATTAATTGAATATCATGTATATTATTTAAATCAGCTATATCTTGGTTCTTTGTAAGACGAGAATATAGTTTTCTATACTTAGCGTCATTTTCTGACATCTCTTTTACTTTCTCAACTATCTCTGTTACATTACGAGATTTATGAACATTGTTCATCACTCCCATAAACACTTCACTGAAAGGAATTAACTTGTAACCACCTATAGAAGACTTTCTTTCTGTACCAGAAGCATCCACTTGTGGTAAACTAGCTAACAATAATTTGATTGCTCCACTTGTTTTCTTTAATATATCTATCTTGTTACCGTCTGCAAACTCATTGTTTCCTTTACCGTTATTAGTTTCATCAGTTGAAACAAGTTCTTCTTCTTCACTAAACTCAAGGTTATAAGGTTTAAGATAGTCTTGGTGAGTAGCAACAAGGTTATCCCAGTTGTCTAACACAGTCTGATACAATTGTTCATACTTACTAGGGTCCATACCAGCTTGTTCTAAAGCATATATTTTATCAGCAAGAACATCTCCCATCTCATATTCTAAGTTATCGTAAAACTCTTTCTTATTAATAGTATCTGTAATATTAAATAAACTATCATTATTCTCAAATATGTTCTTTACAGCACTGTAGGTCATGTGTTGCATAATG
>TARA_R110000868_G_scaffold3285_4_pt1 | contig 10935 bp, 10 predicted proteins | sample TARA_R110000868 | Tara Oceans TARA_R110000868 (sample SAMEA4397489) | marine metagenome | biome: Polar Biome; feature: [SRF] surface water layer (ENVO:00010504); material: water (ENVO:00002006), including particulate matter (ENVO:01000060) such as... | depth 5 m | reverse complement strand
CTCTAAAAGACGTTACAGATAAATTCAAACATCAATCAAAAAACAATAATCAATCAAAAAACAATAATCATGGAATCATTAAATAAGCATCAAGTACATCAAACACAAGTAACATCAACAAGTAGAATCTGGAATGCCAAAAGGCGATATAGGTAATTCTATAAACAGATTCATAAAAACCATCATCATGAAAACGTTCATCAATCAATCTACATTAGTATCAAAAAAGAATAGCTTTTTTTCAACCTTCCAAAATAATAAAAGAATACGTTGGACAGATTTAAAAAATGAAAATCAATTATCATTTACCTAAATAAGCAACATCTTTATAATAAAAAAGCAGTAGACTCATCACCTACTGCTTTTTCTTTTTTTAAGTATTAATCTTCTGGAGGATATCCATGTATTTCTTCGAAGACTTCATCAAAATTCTGGCGTAAATATGAATTTAATTTTAATTTGTAATCGTCTTTTAGCCATTTTAAAAAGTTATATGTACTACGGCTAATACATTTGGCATAACTCTGAATTCTATTATCAATATCTACATCTAATATTTTAGCTAATGCTAACGCATCGTAAACATCTTCACTATTTTCAATACAAATTCTGCCGTGCTGCTCAATAGAACGTTCTAAGACTACTTTAGAAGATTCGCCTTTAAAAGTTGCTTCGGTATATACTTCTTTTATATCAAAATAAACTTCTTCTGATTTGGCAAACTGAACTCTAATTTCTTCAGGCATTTCATGCCTAAAATCACTTTCAATATCTTCATCATTCTGAAGACGTTCCATATAGAAATTAGGTGATTTGAAGATCATCTGCCAATCTAAATCTGCTCCCCAAGGTCCGAATCTATAATAATTATTACCTAAATCTATTACTTTAAAACTAGACTTATTATTTAAAATACGTGATCCTCTACCAATCATTTGATAATACAATGTCAACGATTTAGTTGCTCTATTCAGAATAATAGTGTCTATCGTAGGCTCATCAAAACCAGTTGTTAAGATACTTACCGATGTCAAAATTGCATCTGGAGTTTCTTTAAACCATTTTAAAATATGCTTACGTTGTTTTTTAGTTGCTGTATTATCTAAATGCATTACAGGAAGACCTGCTGCTTTAAAAGTGTAATAAATTTGAATAGAAGTATTGATACCATTATTAAATATCAATGCTTTTTTTCCTTTTGAATGTTTTAAATATGCCTGTAATGTTTTATCTAACATTGCCGGGCTTGTATATAAATCTTCGGAAGATTTTACAGTATAATCTCCGTTTGAACCTACCTCAAGAGAGGTTAATCCCATATCGTATTGAAATACTTCAGCACGCGCCAAGAATTCATTCTCTATAAGTGATTCAATAGATTCTCCTGTAATCAATTCGTTATAATTGTCCTTCATCGGAAGCTCTTTACTAGAGCTTAAAGGAGTTGCAGTAACCCCAAGAACAAATGAATTTTCAAAAAATTTAAAAAGCTTGGTGAAGGAGTTATAGTGTGCTTCATCAATAATAACTAATCCAATATCAGAAATATCTAATTTGTCATCATTCAAACGATTATTTAAGGTTTCCACCATGGCAACAAAGCAGATATACTCATCTTGATCATCTAAGTTAGCTTTGCTGTTTACCACTTTATTGGGAACACCAAAACTCGTAAGCATATCTGATGTTTGATTACACAATTCCACACGATGTGTCATCACTAATACCTTTTTATTGTGATTTTTAAGGTATTGCCGAACCATTTCAGAGAAAATAACTGTTTTACCTCCTCCTGTTGGTAGTTGATATAATAAATGATAATTGTCTGGTGCGGTATCGAACTTTTCAAAAATTTTATTTATGGCACCTTGTTGGTAGCTATAAAGTTCTTTATCCGTCTTTCTTTCTTGCAATCCTGTTGCTATCTCCGTCATAAATGTCCTTTTCTAGGGGGAACACAAAATTAAACCCTTTAAAATGGGTTTACAAATTATTATATAAAAACAATGCCGTTTTTTGATAAAATGTACTTTAAATGAGTTGAATGATTTTTAAAACAATTAACCTTTGCCTAATTTACGTAAAGCAACCCACTGTTTTAACATTTCTCTAGAATCACATGCTGGATATCCTAAAACCGTTTTTCCTGCAGCAACATCGCCAACTACACCAGAACCTGCGCCAACCGTTGCTCCTGAATTTATGGTTGTATGGTCTTTTATAGAAGCACTACCCCCAATAATAACCCCATCACCTAAAGTTACTGAACCTGCAAGACCACTGTGTCCTGCCATTATACAAGAGCGCCCCATTATAGAATTATGGCCTATTTGTACCAAATTATCTATTTTTGAACCATCTCCGATTATCGTAGAGCTAAATTTTCCACGATCCACACAAGAGTTTGCTCCTATTTCTACACCATTACCTATGACTACATTACCTATTTGAGGAATTTTCACCAATCCCCTACCATCTGGACTAGGACGGAAACCAAAACCATCAGCTCCAATACTCACATTGGTATGAAAAATACAGTAATGCCCAATAATAGATCGTTCACGTATAACGGTTCCTGACCAAATGATACAATTTGAACCAATCATAGTATCATCCATAATTGTCACATTCGGATATAAAACTGTATTTTCTCCTAAACTAACATTTTTACCTATATAACAATTTGCACCTACCTTACAGCCTTTACCTAATAATGCAGTTTTGTGAACAACAGCAGTAGTATGAATATCTTCTTCAAAAGATGGAATACCTGGATCAAAAAATTCTAATAATTGAGCCATTGCTAAATCAGCATTCTTAACTTTTATCAAAACTCTATTTTCCCCTGGTTCTAATGCTATTTGTTCGTCAATTACCGCAGCACTTGCTTTGGATGTTTCCCAAAGCTTAGCATATTTTCTATTACCAATAAAAGTAATATGATCTGTTTCTGCTTTTTCAAGTTGTTCTGGAGCTGTTATTTCATGGCTTGTATTCCCAAAAACTTCTCCCTGTATAACTTTATTAATTTCAGATATGGTAAATGATTTCATGGTTAGTTAATTAGCTATTTATGATAGATTACTTTTTTTTATTACGCTTGTTATAGTTCTTATCGCCTCTTGTTTTTGGTTTCTTATATTTTTGAGCAATAATACGCTTATAAGATCCACCTTGATTGGTTTTTTTATTCTTTTCTGACTTTTCATGAAAACTTCCTTGTGATTCTAAGGTAGTTTGGTCTGGGTTATTAGCTTCTATAATTTTTGGTCGTTCTTCAGCAGTTAATTCTTCTGATATTTCAACATTTGCAGGTATTTCTACTATAGGAATAGTATAATCCATCAATGCTTCTATAGCTTCTTTAAAAGGAGTTTCTTTTTCTGTATAGAATAATATCGAATTTCCTAAGTTTTCAGCTCTACCCGTTCTACCAATCCGGTGCATATAGTTTTCTGGGTAATTTGGTGTATCAAAATTAATGACATGGGTAATCTTATCTATATCTAAACCACGCGCCATAACATCTGTAGTGACCAAAATACGGTTCTTTCCTTCATCAAACTGGCGAATAGAACGCATTCGATAGTTTTGAGTCTTATTGGAATGTATCACGCAAGATTCGTTACCAAAAGTGACTTCCATTTCTTGAAAAACAATATCCGCACTTCTCTTATTAGAAACAAATACTAATACTTTTTTAAATGCATCTTTATCCTTTAATAATCGGATAAGTAAATTTATTTTAGTGTAAAAATTAGGTACTGCATAGCATTGTTGTGCAATATTTTCCAATGGAGTTCCACTAACGGCAATAGAAATTTTTTCAGGAGCAATAAAAAAATCATCAATTAAGGCATCTACATCACTAGTCATAGTAGCCGAAAACATTATATTCTGTCGTCTTACAGGTAATAATTCAAAAATATTTATCAATTGAAATCTAAACCCTAAATCAAGCATGACATCAACTTCATCAATCACTAATTTTTTAATTTCTTTTAGCTTAACTGCTTTTGATAAAGCCAAATCGTACAAACGACCAGGTGTTGCCACTAAAATATCAGTTCCTTGAGCACATAATTGCTTTTGTGCATTTATATTAGTTCCTCCATAAACTCCTAAAACACGAACATTTATATATTTAGCGAAACTTTCAATATTTTCGACTACTTGAAGCACTAATTCTCTTGTAGGTACTAGTATTAAAATTCTAGGATGTATCTGTTTAGAAAATGTCAATTCTTGCAATAAAGGCAACATATATGCCATTGTTTTCCCCGTACCAGTTTGAGCTATACCAACAATATCTTTTCCAGAAAGAACCACAGAAAATGCTGCTTGTTGAATTGGAGTTGGTTTATCGAACCCTAAATCATCAATAGCATAATTTAATTGCTTCTTTAAATTAAAATCTTCAAAAGAACCCATGTGTACTCAATTATTTTTCGCAAAGGTATGGTATTCTTTGTTGCCATTGTTGAGCGACATAACATACCTATCTTTGCAATATAAAATTTTATTTTGCATCCAAAAAATTTACATCATAGTCCTTATAATTTCAAAGAGCTCGTTAAAACTCATGCAACTTTAGTAGATTTTGTCAGTATAAACGAATATGAAATTGAAACAATTGATTTTGCTAATCCTTTAGCCGTATTGCATTTAAATACAGCACTTTTAAAACATTATTACAAGATAAATGATTGGCATATTCCAGATGGATATCTATGTCCTCCAATTCCTGGAAGAGCTGATTATTTGCACTATATTTTTGATTTGTTAGAAATTAAGAATGAGCATCAACAGGTAAAAGGTCTTGATATTGGTGTAGGTGCAAATTGTATTTACCCTATTTTAGGCAGTCAATTATTTAATTGGAAAATGGTTGGAGCAGATATTGATACAACAGCAATTAATTCCTCGAAAAATAATATTGGAGCTACTAAAAGCCTAAAAGAGAATATTGAAATTCGACACCAACAATCAAATGCTGATTTATTTAAAGGAATCATTAAGGTAGGTGAATATTTTGATTTTACGATGTGTAACCCTCCTTTTCATGCTTCAGAAAAAGAAGCAAATTCTGGGACACTTCGTAAGCTTAAGAATATTAAAAATGAGGATGTTTTTAAATTGAATTTTGGAGGTCAAGCTAATGAGTTATGGTGTAATGGCGGTGAAGCACTTTTTATCAAAAGAATGATAAAGCAAAGCGTAGGTTTTAAAATTCAAGTAGGTTGGTTTACCTGTTTAGTCTCTAAAAATGAGCATTTAAATGCTATTTATAAGTTACTCAAAAAAGCGGGAGCTACTTATAAAACAATTACAATGGAACAGGGTAATAAAAAAAGTAGATTTGTCGCTTGGAAATTCCTCTAAATTTATTTTAGTTATTTTACTATAATTTAATCCACTAATTAGTGCATAATAATATTTAATATTTTCTTTCTAAGGAATCATTTCTTGTAATTTTGCATCCTAGATTTACAACATGCCGATAGTCGATTACAAAAAACACTTACTTCCTACATTAAAAAAATATTTTGGTTTTGATAGTTTTCGACCACAACAAGAAGAAATTATTTCTTCAGTATTAGAAAAAAAAGATGGCCTTGTAATTATGCCAACTGGTGGTGGAAAATCTATATGTTTTCAATTACCATCACTTCTATTTTCAAAAACCACTCTAGTTGTTTCTCCTTTAATAGCTTTAATGAAAGATCAAGTAGATGGGTGTAATGCTAATGGTATTGCGGCAGCTTACTTTAATAGCAGTCAATCTTCTGAAGAACAACAAACTATTATTTCTAAAATAACTTCTGCTGAGTTGAAGCTTATTTATGTAGCTCCAGAAAGTATGCCTTCTTTAGAAAATATTATAAATGAAAAGTACCTAAGTTGTATTGCTATAGATGAAGCGCACTGTATTTCTTCATGGGGGCATGATTTTAGACCTTCATACCAACAGCTTGGTTTTCTTAAAAAAGCACTCCCAAACACACCAATAATCGCCTTAACTGCAACTGCTGACAAAGCGACTCGACAAGATATTGTTAATCAATTAGGAATCACTGACGCCCAGCAATTCATAACTTCATTTGATCGTAAAAATATTAGCTTAACAGTAAATCCTGCGGATGGAAGAGTAGATCAAATTTTAAATTTTATAGAAAAAAGACCAAATTCATCAGGCATAATTTATTGTTTAAGTAGAAAAACAACTGAACAACTAGTAAGCAAATTAAAAGCTAAAAAATTAGAAGCTGAAGCCTATCATGCCGGCTTAAATTTTGAAGAACGTACTCAGGTTCAAGAAGATTTTATATTTGATAAAATTAAAATTGTCTGTGCAACTATAGCTTTCGGAATGGGGATTGACAAATCAAATGTCCGTTGGGTGATTCATTATAACATGCCAAAAAATATTGAAGGCTATTATCAAGAAATTGGTCGTTCTGGGCGAGATGGTTTAGCTGCAAGTGCCCTACTCTTTCACAGTTATGCTGATGTAATTCAATTGCGTCGTTTTACAGAAGGTGCAACAAATCAAGAAGTTCAATTGGCAAAACTTGAGCGTATGAAACAGTTTGCTGAAGCTACTACTTGCAGACGAAAAATACTATTGAGCTATTTTGGAGAATTATTATCCGAAAATTGTGGTAATTGTGATGTTTGCAAAAGTCCGCCTATTGAATTTGACGGTACCATAATTGCACAAAAAATATTATCTACAATTGCACGCGTTAAAGAAACTGAAGCAACTGGGATTATTATAGATATTTTGCGAGGAGCAAAAAATGCTGCAATTTTAGATAAAGGCTTAGAACATGTAAAAACTTACGGAATAGGTCATGATATTTCTTGGAAAGATTGGCAACATTATATCATACAACTTATCAATCAAGGGTATATAGAGATTGCTTTTCATGACCATAATTCGTTAAGGCTTACCGAGTTTTCTAAAAATGTTTTATTTCAAGCGGCTAAAGTTGCTCTCACTAAACCAATTGATGTTTTAGAAAAAATTGGTAATCCTAAGGAAAAAACAACTAAAAAGAGTAAAAGCTCTGAATTATATGAGCGTTTACGATTATTACGTCATAAAATTGCTTTAGATGAAGATATTCCTGCATATTTAGTCTTTAGTGATGCTACCTTACAAGAAATTGAAACTATAAGACCAGCATCGGAAACTGAATTTTTAGAAATCAGTGGTGTTGGACAACGTAAACTAGAAGTATATGGCGATTTATTCATGGAAGAAATTAGAAATTTTAACAATGAAAAAAAGATAAAAAAGGCAGATACCCATAAAGTTACTTATGAACTCTATAAAGAAGGTTTATCAATTGACGAAATTTCAGAAAAACGCAACTTAAAATCCACAACCATCTATTCTCATATTGCAAAATTATATGGAGATGGAAAACCTATACAGATTTACGATTTTATAAGTAAATCAGAAGTTGAGTCTATCAAAAAAGCTAAAACTGAATTAGATAGTCCGCCTACTTTAAAACCTTATTTTGAATATTTCGAAGAGCAAATTGATTATTTTAAAATCAGGTTAGCACTAGCTATTATTGACAAAGAAGCATAAAAAAAGGCCGTTAGTTATAACGACCTTTTTATTTTAAAATAGAAAATTAAACTTTTTTAACACGAACGGCATTCATACCCTTCATCCCTTTTTCAAGTTCAAATTCTACCATATTATCTTCTTTTATTTCTTCTAAACATCCATTAATATGCACGAAGAATTTTTCTTGAGTATTTGTATCCTTAATAAATCCGTATCCTTTAGAATCATTAAAAAATTCTACTCTTCCTTTACGTACTGGATCTATTTCTTCTTCACTTTCTTCCTTCTTAGGTATTCCTAGAACTATACTTTCAGCATCTACTTTAACTTTTTTCGATGGATCTGGAGGTGTATCAACTAGATGACCATTTTCATCTACATAAACAAACATGCTATCTTGCTCTCCACTAGATTTGCGCTGTTCTTTTTTCTTTGCTTTTTCTTCACGCTTTTTTAAACGCTTCTTTTCTCGTTCTTTTTTACCAAAGGTTTCTTGTGCTCTCGCCATTCAAATTATAAGTTAAAATTAGTACTTGACATGCTTCTGATAAGCCGTCGTGAAGTCATTGAAATTCAGAATGAATGATTGGTAAATAACAATATAATGATTGTTTTGCCGAATAATCTATAAAGAAGTTGCAACAACGCGCAGTAAAAAAAGTATTTAGGACCCTATTAGTGCTGACACAAAGATAAGTAGCTTTTTTTGATATAAAAAACGGATTATGAAATGTATCATTAAATTTTGGTTATAAACATATTTTATACCTAAAAACTATTCGTTTTGTTCTAACTCTTTTAAAATATGCTCTGCTGAATTTGTAATTTTCAAATAGCTTTTAAATCCCCATCTGGCAAAAAAGAATAAGAATATAAGCACAATTATTGAAGTTATATAAAAAGATAATCCTAAGTCTATCTTAAAAAAATCTTTCTTCCCAAATATCATAGAAAATACGGGTAAAGAAAAAAACATAACTAAAAAACTACCTAAAACAGCAAATTTTTGCAATAATAATAAGTACTTTTTTTCTTTCGTATAACTATAAATAGCTTCTTTATAATTCTTATTAATAATATTTAAATTCTTTATTGTTTTTAAAGAACGTAAAACAAGAATGGGTAATGTAGTTAGATAAAGTAAAGTTAAAATACCACAAGATTGTAAATACCAAGTATCTAGTTTACTAAAATTGCTTAAAATATACATAGCAATGCTATAACATAATACAGCTCCTACCATTTCATACCTTGAGATTGCTGTAAATTTATTTGAATATTTTTCTTGTGTCATTTTCATGATAATATCGTTTGTTAACTTTTTCTGTTTGTTTAACTCTAAAGACATTTCTTGCCAAACCTGTTGCATTTCTTGAAGTTCCATAGCTTTTTAATTTATAATTTTTTCTTTTAGTTTTTTCTTTATTCTTGAGATTCGAGTTCCGACATTTGTTGTTGAAAGCCCTGTTATTTCTGATATTTCTTCATATTTTTTGCCTTCTAAAAATAGCAGAACAAGTCCTTTTTCAAGGATATTTAATTCTTTAATATGCGCATACATTATTTTTAATTTTTCTTCGAAACTAGGATCATAACTTTCTAATTGTTGAACCACCACTTCATCAATTGAAACTGGATAAGGTTGTCGTTTTGCTTTATTGATATGTGTTAAAGCAGTATTTAACGCCACACGATACATCCAAGTACTAATCTTAGCTTCATTGCGAAACGAATCAAATGATTTCCATAGCTGAAAAACAACATCTTGATATAAATCTTTCTGATCTTCTTTACTGTTCGTATAAATGGTAGTAATCTTAAAAATAATTGCTTCGTGAGCTTTAATAACCCTTACAAATTCTTCTTCTTTTATCATTTAGTTTGTAACATTTATATATAAGTCTACATCGATTAAAAAAAATCACACAACTTGTTATAAAATTAAATTAATGTGAAATGATTCTTAATAAAATAACAATATGAATCATAAAAGTTAAAAAATAAGTAAATTTGCTTTATGAAATAAAACAAATAAAGTACTAACCCGTTGTTAGTTACAACTGTAATTAAAATTATAGAATATGACTTATTTATCACCAGAAATTGAAGCTTTAGCTAAAAGAAAAAAAGAAGAATCACTTGTTAAAAAAGAAAATTCATGTGGTATTTTCCAAGATTATGGAAAGGAATATTATGAACAATCTTCTTCTGATAATAGTTCAATTTCTAAATAGCTACTTTTAGTTTTAAGTTTAATCCATAGGAAATAAACTTTTATCTAATCCAGGAATTAAATTAAGCGCATTTTTATAATATACTTTTTTTAAAACTTCATCAGGCAGGTCTAATCCGTACATGCTCCAAAAAGCATGGTATTTTTTATAATAAGGAAAATATTCATCAGCCGTTTCAAGCACTCTAAAATAAGTAGGAAATTCTTCGGGTTGCCAACTATCTTTTCCAAATAAAATTCGGTCTTGATATTTAATAAAAAATGCTTTCGCATTTTTAGGTTGTCTCCCTAATTCTGCAATTACAGCACCAATGCCAACAGACATATTGGGCATTTCGTCCATTAGTTCTCCTAACTTTGCTAAATTATTAGCATACCATCCCATGTGTGCATTTATAAATTTTGTTTTCGGATGTTTTTTGAACATTCTGTGCTGCTCATCTATAATTTGTTGCCAAGGCGCTGGGTCAGTTGCTGATCTTTTTCTTCCATGATGAGTTTTTAATTCTAACCATCGCTCATTATCAGCATCCATATCATCCCAAAATGATTTAGGATCAGCTGCATGAATTAAAACAGGTATTCCAAGTTCTGCACATTTATCCCAAATAGCCTCTAATCTTTTATCGTCTATTGCTACTCTTTTACCATCAATATCTGTATTTCTAAGCCCAAGGCTTTTAAAGACTTTTAATCCTTTAGCTCCATTTTTAACGTCTAATTCTAATTGTTTTACAGCATTTTCTGTCCATCCAGATTTTCCAACTCCATCAAAATCTACATTTGCAAAAACCACAAATCTATTAGGATAGTTTTCTTGAATACTTGTTGTCATATTTTTTAATCTATCTCCTGAACCACCACTTAAATTTACCATGATACCTTCATTCAATACATTCATATCATTAATTAAGTCCTTTAAACTTGCTGCTGACATGCTACGTTGGTGGCTATGAACATCTATGAAAGGAAATTTAGCTTTTTTGACCTCATGAGAAGGAACCACCAAAGTAGATTTTGGATTGTATTCTTCAAAACCCATTTCTTGTGATTTTACAGTATTTAAACTAAAAATCACTATTACAAAAAACAACTCCTTTAATTTAAACGCCATCTT
>TARA_R110000868_G_scaffold294140_2_pt1 | contig 10940 bp, 6 predicted proteins | sample TARA_R110000868 | Tara Oceans TARA_R110000868 (sample SAMEA4397489) | marine metagenome | biome: Polar Biome; feature: [SRF] surface water layer (ENVO:00010504); material: water (ENVO:00002006), including particulate matter (ENVO:01000060) such as... | depth 5 m | reverse complement strand
AATGAGCTTTCCCAGCGTTTGAAAGGTAACTATCCATTTCACCATCCTATATATGCTGGGCAAATGCTCAAACCTCCCCATCCTATTGCTTGGGCAGCATATGCAATGGCGATGTCTATCAACCCGAATAACCATGCTTTAGATGGCGGACCTCCTTCCTCCGAAATGGAAAAAGAAGTAATTGCCGAGTTTGCAAAATTCTTTGGATATGGAGATACATTTTTGGGTCATCTTACCTCTAGTGGAACTATTGCAAACCTTGAAGCGCTTTGGGTTGCCAGAAAGTTAAATCCGTCTAAAAAGATCGCCTTTTCTCAAAACTCACATTACACTCACGAGCGAATGTGCGAGGTTCTTAGAATTGAAGGAGTGAAGGTCAATATTTTAGAAAATGGTCATTTTGATTTAGAGTCTGTCAATCCTAAGGAAATTGGAACTATCATTGTGACCCTTGGTACTACTGGACTTGGTGAAGTAGAGCCACTCGATCAAATTTTACCATGGGCAAAAAAACATGGAATTCGAATTCATATCGACTCAGCGTATGGCGGGTTTTTTAGAACTTTGAAAGATTCCAATCTAATCGATGGAACTTCTTGGAAACTTATGCAGGAAGCCGATAGCATTGTGGTCGACCCCCACAAACATGGATTACAACCTTATGGATGTGGTGCTGTTTTATTCAAAGATCCAACTGTTGGTAGGTTTTATAAACACGACTCTCCTTACACATACTTTACTTCTGATGATCTTCATCTTGGTGAGATCAGCCTCGAATGCTCGCGTGCTGGAGCAGCTGCGGTAGCTCTTTGGGCAACGCTGGAATGTTTTCCTTTGAAACAGGATGAAGGCTTTGGACCAATTCTAGCTCGTTGTCGTGAGGCGGCGCTTTCTGGTTATTCATTGATGGTTAATAGTGAAAAGCTCGAGCCTTACAAAAAACCAGAGCTCGATATTCTTACTTACTTTCCAATTAACACATCAATTAAGACCCTTTCTCATATTTCTGAATTGTCAAAGAAAGTGTTCGAAGTCGGAATGAGAGAACAGAGTTTCTATTTATCTCTTTTTAAAGTTCCAGCTTCGACTTTTGTGAAGCTACACTCTGATTATATAGCAGATACTGAAACGGTAACCATTCTACGTAGTGTATTAATGCGACCTGAACAGGCTGACTTTGTAGAAGAATTGGTCAAAAGGATTGAAGCCAGTTTTTTAGAATAGAAAATAAAATAAACTAGCGAAGATAATAAAGAAAAAGGTGTCCGAATATGCTGTGTACTTCGAATCTAAATCAAACACATCTCCCGCCTTTGGTGTATTGACTTAACTTAGATACCTATTACTCCTCGATCATTGTAAACACTTTGTTCCTCATTATCTGGATTCTCCCTTAAAGACCAAATACCTTCCTTCTCCCCTTTCGATTCTTTTATTTTTTTACTTTTTGAACAGATTTCATATACCCTTTCTTTTGTTAGATTGATATCACTAGCTAAGTTTTTTGTAGAACGCCAATTATATTTTTTTTCTTCTCAAGTAGTTTCTCTCAAAATTTTGAGAACTTTTTTTCATCCAACCAAAATCGAATAGGTTTATAAAGAAACCTGTCCAACCCTCCACCGACTATTAAGCCGATAAGCCATTGATAGTTATTAGAAATAAACTCTAACATAATTAACTCAAAATTTAGAATTCATCATTCATAATTTCTTACACATCAAAACTTATACCCTGCGCTAATGGTAAAGTATCACCCCAATTAATAGTATTAGTTTGGCGACGCATATAGGCTTTCCAAGCATCTGAGCCAGATTCTCTTCCGCCTCCAGTTTCTTTCTCACCACCAAATGCTCCACCAATCTCAGCGCCACTGGTCCCAATATTCACATTTGCGATACCACAATCAGAGCCGTGCGTACTTACAAAGTTCTCAGCTTCACGCATATTAAGTGTAAACATTGCAGAGCTTAAACCCTGCTTTACTCCATTATGGTAGCTCATTGCTTCATCAATGGTTTTGTATTTGATCAGATACAGAATTGGTGCAAAAGTCTCATCCTGTACGATTTTATATTCATTTTTTACTTCTGCAAGCGCCGGGCGAACAAAATGTCCTTCGCGATCTAGAACCTCACCACCGTAAATAACCTTACCGCCTTCTTTTTTGATTTGCTTCAGGGCTTTCTGCATGGTATCAACTGCTAACTCATCAATAAGCGGTCCAACCAATGTATCAGGGTCAAGTGGGTTTCCTATATTTACATTCTCATAAATAGATATTAATCGATCCTTCACTTGATCATATACAGACTCATGAATAATCAATCTACGAGTAGACGTACAACGTTGACCGCAAGTACCAACTGCTCCAAACACTGTGGCACGAATTGCCATTTCGATATCGGCATTTTCTGAAATAATGATAGCGTTGTTACCACCTAGTTCAAGTATGGTTTTTCCAAGTCGACCACCTACTGCTTTTGCTACTTCTTTTCCCATGCGAATAGAACCAGTAGCTGAAATTAGTGGAATGCGCTCATCTTCGGTCATCCATTCACCAACTTCTCGATCTCCAGTTACTAAGTTAAATATTCCTTCGGGCAGATTATTTTCTTTCAATACTTTGGCTACAATTTTCTGAATAGCTACACCACAAAGCGGGGTTTTTTCAGAGCCTTTCCAAATAATTACATCGCCACAAACTGCTGCGATCATCGCATTCCAACTCCATACAGCAACAGGAAAGTTAAAAGCCGAAATAACTCCTACAACTCCAAGTGGGTGCCATTGCTCATACATCCTGTGCTGGGCTCGTTCGCTATGCATAGTTAACCCATATAGCTGACGACTTAAACCAACAGAAAAATCACAGATATCAATCATTTCTTGAACTTCACCAAGCCCTTCTTGATTGATTTTACCCATTTCGTAAGCTACGAGTTTCCCTAAAGGCTCTTTGAATTCACGCAGTTTCTGGCCAATCTGGCGTACAATTTCTCCACGTTGAGGAGCTGGCATTTCTCTCCAACCTAAAAAAGCTTCTTGTGCTATAGCAACTACTTGCTCGTACTGCTCTTTTGAAGTAACTGATACATTCGCAATTTTTTTCCCATCAACAGGAGTATGACTGCTTATCACTTCTTTATTTTCAAAGTACTTTTGACCAGTACTGGTTCCTATGTTTACTCCTTCAATGCCTAGCTTTCTAAGAAAATCCATTCTGTTTTTTTTTGATTTTATTCCTTTACCCAAGATAGAAAATCAAGCAACAATTAGTGAAGTAAAGTTAACCAGAAAATTTTCCATGCTAAATGTTTCTCGTAGGCTTACCTTACTACAAGTATATACACTACATAAAGCATTTAACTTTTGAAGCTAGCTTCCAACAATCAAATCAAACTTCTTAGGAAACTCTCTCAACGAAAAAACAGAGAGAAAGAACAACTCTTTATTGTTGAAGGAGAGCGCGCTGTAGAGCAGGTATTAGAAAATAGTTTTCTTGAGGTAGAAGGCATCTTTATTGTTGAGAGCAAAGCTAATAGCTACTCCAATTTTGATAATAGTTTTATTATTAATGAAGATACATTTTCAGAAATAACAGATACAGAAACACCTCAAGGTGTTCTCGCTGTTTGCAAAATGCCAACTCCTTTTACTATTAATGATCTAAAGAATCTTGATTCTGGAGTAATTGTAGCTACCGATGCTATTCAAGATCCTGGAAATTTAGGAACTATAATCCGTACAGCATCTTGGTTTGGATGCGCTGCCATTTTATTGGGTAAAGGATCGGTAGATATTTTTAATCCAAAAGTAGTACGGAGTACAGCAGGTGCAACAGGCGTTTTGCCTTTTTTATCTTGCGAATTGAATCAAATTCTCGAACAACTAGAACTCTCGGGATGGAAAATTTTACTGTTAGATGGAAACCCTGGAGCAGAACCAATCCATCAAATTTCTAAAACGAGAAAGACCATACTCATAGTTGGTAATGAAGCAAAAGGCATAGCTAAAGAGCTTATCAATCCAAACCGAAAAAGAGTGCTAATCCCTAATAAATCAACTAATAAAAGCGTTGAAAGCCTAAATGCAGCAGTTGCTTTGAGTATCGGTTTGTGGAGTGTTAATAATTAAGTTGATAACTCTTCTTTTTTCTTGCAAAAAAGCTTCTTCAAAAAAAATTTAAAATAGTTTTCCACATCCATTGCATATGGATATCGCAATTCATTAATTCTACCAACCGTTCTTTTACATCATCTACATGGCCCAAGGTTAGGCTTGAATTTAAAAACTCGATTTGCCCATGCCAGCAAAGAAACCAAAGAAGATTTTCGTACTTGATACCTCTGTTCTTTTATATGATTATGAAGCAATTAAAAATTTTGAAAAAAACGATGTTGCTATCCCAATAACAGTTCTTGAAGAACTGGATACGTTTAAAAAAGGGAATTCAGTAACTAATCTCCACGCCCGAGAGTTTATCAGATATTTGGATGGAATATCAGAAGACAATATGTTATTGGATTGGATCCCATTAAATGGACGATCCCATGGAAATCTTAAGGTTATCACAAATGGTGGGGATCATGTAGATGCTAATAAAATGTTTGGTTCCAAAAAGAATGATCACGATATCATTAACGCTGCCCTAAGATTAAAATCAGAAAACCCAAACGAACGTGTAATTCTGGTTTCAAAGGACATCAACCTTAGACTTAAGGCTCGGGCTTTAAGTTTGGATGCCGAAGACTACGAAACGGTGCAGGTTAAAAATATTGAGCAACTCTATAAAGGGAAAACAGAGCTTGAGCTCGAAGACCCTTCTCTGATTTCTAAGATCTATGAAAAAGGCAAAATCAGACCAAAAGAGCTTATGGAAGTTACCCCAACAAGTAACCATTTTTATATTATAAAAAGTCACGGTTCTTCTGCTCTTGGTTGTTTTAATAAAAAGTCTGGTTATATCGAGAATATTGGCACATTTAATGCCTATGGTATTACACCAAAAAATGCAGAGCAAAATTTTGCACTTCATGCGCTTTTGAATCCCAATATAATGCTTGCAAGTGTTACAGGGTCTGCAGGTACAGGGAAAACCTTGCTTGCTCTTGCAAGTGCTTTGGAACAACGAAGTGAATTCAAACAAATTTATCTCGCCCGTCCAATTGTCCCTTTAAGTAATAAAGACATTGGGTATTTGCCGGGTGATGCAAACCAGAAAATTGATCCCTATATGCAACCGCTTTGGGATAACCTAAGTTTTATCAAAAATCAGTTTAAAGAAACGAGCAAACAATTCAAGAAAATTGATGAAATGATTCAAACAGATAAGCTCCGAATTGTTCCACTAGCTTATATTCGGGGTCGGAGTTTATCTAATGTAATTTTTATTGTGGATGAAGCGCAAAATCTTACACCACATGAAATCAAAACCATTATTACGCGAGCAGGAGAAAACACGAAAATCATTTTTACTGGTGATATATTCCAAATTGATACTCCCTACTTAGATTCACAAAGTAATGGGCTTTCATACTTAGTTGATCGAATGCATGACAATCCGATTTATGCACATGTGAACTTGGAAAAAGGTGAGCGCTCAGAACTGGCTAATATCGCGAGTAAATTACTCTAGGATACGATTCTCACTTTTTTTGTGAGAATTTTTATCTTTTTAATTCTCCTTCATTCATTAGATATTAAGGAATAACCTAACCTGAATATTCCTCAATGAGTTCTAATTATATCAAGAGTGCTTTCTTTTATTTTTGTGCATTAGCTTTTTCTGCATCTGCTTTTGCACAAACCAAAACATCAAAACCTAAAGTAAACCAACTAGGATTTTATCCTTCATCCATAAAAATTGGAGTTACTCCAGAAGTCAACGCTTCTTCTTTCTATATAAGAAACACATCTACTGGGGCTATAGCATTTGAGGGGACTCTTCAATCAAACAGAACTAATTCACCATCCGACGAAACTCTTAAATTAGCTGATTTTTCTAATTTTGTGGTTCCTGGAATGTATGTACTTGGCATTGTAGGCGGAGAAGAATCGTTTGAATTTGAGATTGGGAATAATGTTTTTTCCGGATTATCCGATGCATTAATTAAAGCATTTTATTACAATAGAGCTTCAACTGCATTGCTAGAAGAACACGCTGGACCTTGGGCAAGAGATCTTGGTCATCCCGATACTAATGTTACTGTACATAACTCAGCCGCTTCTGAAAATCGTCCTGCTGATTCAAAAATTTCATCCCCAAAAGGTTGGTATGATGCTGGTGACTTCGGAAAATACGTGGTTCCTATTTCATCAAGTATAAGTCAGTTACTTTTTGCATACGAAGAGTTTCCTGATTTTTTTGATAATCGAGAATTGAATATTCCTGAAAGCGGTGATAATATTCCGGATATTTTAGATGAATCGCTTTGGGCATTACGGTGGCTTTTTACGATGCAAGATCCAGATGATGGTGGAGTTTACCATAAATTAACTACTGCTAATTTTGTTGGAACTGTGATGCCTTCCAATACAAATGCTACCAGATATGTGGTTCAAAAAGGAACTGCCGCCACCTATGATTTTGCAGCTGTAATGGCACAGGCTGCTAGAGTTTACGAACCTTTCTTACCTAATTTTGCAGATTCTGCCCTGGCTGCTTCCGAGGAAGCTTGGGCATGGGCAATTGCAAATCCCAGCATTGCTTATAATCAAGGTTCATTGAATAATCCTGCTATTAATACTGGTGGTTACGGTGATGGAGGAAACTATAGCGACGAAAAATTTTGGGCTAGTTCAGAGCTTTATATCACTACAAAAAATGATTCTTATTACATCGATAATGGTTGGTCTAGCGCTGGAACTGTAGGCTGGTCTAATGTACAAGGGCTTGGTTTATTTTCGATGCTAGCAAACAGAAAAAACCTAACTGCAATTGGTTTAGCTGATACCGCAGCTATGAAAAACAAGGTTAAATCTATTGCTGATAGCTATGTGAACTCGGGAAATTCTTCAGCGTATCGATCTCCATTTGGGTACACGAATGGACATTTTTATTGGGGCTCTAATGGTTTTGCCGGAAATATTGGGTTAGTCACAATGTTGGCATATAGAACTACTGGTGATTTGAAATACTACAATGCATCAATAGATGTACTAGATTATATGCTGGGGAGGAATCCATTGGAACAAAGTTTTGTAACAGGTTTTGGTGAGAACCCACCTATGAAAATTCATCATCGTCAATCAGAAGCAGATGCAATAACCAATCCTGTTCCGGGGTGGGTAGCTGGCGGCGCTAACCCTGGTAACCAAAGTCAAGATTGTGGAGTCTCTGCATATAATTCTACCTTGAGTGCACTTTCTTACCTTGATGAATACTGTAGCTACTCAACTAATGAGATTACAACCTATTGGAATTCACCATTTATATATTTAACTGCGGGACTTGAATATCTAACTCCTCATTTCTCGCTTGAAGACACAAAAACTGGTTTTTTTACTGCCCCAGATTTTAATCGAATCTATGAACCGGGCGATACCGTTTCGCTAGCTTGGAGTCTCAGAAATATCGATGAAGTAGATCTATATTATAAAGTATTCGAAGATGGAGAATTTATTCCTTTGGCCACAAACCTAATGGCTTCAGATTCTACCTACTCAAGTTTTGTCGTTCCAAATCAACCAGGAAGGAATATTATATTTAGGGTACAATCTTCTACTAATTCTGATGTATGGTTTCAATCTGCTTTTTTGAAAATTAAACCTTCAAAAGCAATCTATTTTCAACGAATTTATACAACTGGAGAATTTGAACCTAATAAACGAATTACTATTGAATGGGAAACTATTAGTGTTGATTCGATTGATATTTTATATCGATTAACTTCTCAAAGTGATTTTACATTTTTAGAGAAGTCTTATGCAAGTAACAACAATAGTTATCGTTCATTTCGTGTACCTGAAACCTCAAACGATTCGTTAATCTTCCGTCTTCAGGATAGTGAAACAGATACAGTTTTTGTTGAATCTGACCCTATTGAGATTGTCACAATCGTCTCTAATGAAAATGAATATGATTTAGCTGAACAATTTAGTCTTAGCCAAAATTACCCTAACCCGTTTAACCCATATACTACCATTGAGTTTACCATAGCGAATTCAGGAAAAGTAACACTCAGTGTATTTAACCTTATGGGCCAAAATGTTGCCGAATTAGTAAATGAAAATAAATCTAAGGGAACTTATTCTGTTGTTTGGGATGCATCGAATTCAGCTAGTGGAGTTTATTATTACCGTCTAGAAGCTGGTAGCAATGTATTCACTCAAAAAATGACTTTAATTAAATAATTTTTCAACTCTTGTATTAGCATGAAAATTCAACTGATTTTTTTATTTCTTAGCATTCTCTTATTTCAGAATACTCAGGCTCAAAACTCAACTCCAAAAATAAATCAACTAGGCTACCAGCCAAATCAATCCAAAGTTGCAATCATACCTGATACTAAGGCTGAGAAGTTCATCCTTAAAAATGTATCCAATATGAGTGTTGTTTTTTCAGGAGAATTAAAGGTCGGTGGTTTCAATGAGCCATCAGGTGAACAAGTACAAGTTGCGGATTTCTCAGAATTCAATATACCAGGAGAATATGTTCTAGAAGTTGAAGGCGGGGAAACATCTTCTTCTTTTATTATTGGAGAAGATGTTTTTGGAGATGTTACCAAAGCCACGTTAAAAGCCTATTATTATATGAGGGCTTCTATTCCTCTTGAAAATAAATTTGCGGGGAAATGGGCCCGTTCTATGGGACATCCTGATACCTCTGTTATGATTCACCCTTCTGCCGCAACAGAACGAAGACCCGAAGGAGTAATTATATCTTCACCAAAAGGTTGGTATGATGCAGGCGATTATAATAAGTATGTCGTGAACTCTGGAATTAGTACTTATACCCTTCTTTTTGCTTATGAACAATTCCCTGAATTCTTTAAAAATCAGAATTTAAACATTCCTGAAAGTGGCGATAAAGTGCCTGATATTTTAGATGAAGTTATATGGAATCTTCGATGGTTAATGACCATGCAAGATACTGACGATGGTGGGGTTTATCATAAAACAACTACAGCAAATTTTGAAGACGCCGTAATGCCAAAAGATGCAATCAATCAACGTTACGTGGTAATGAAGAATACTCCGGCGACGCTCGATTTCGCTGCAATGATGGCTCAAGCAGCCAGAGTGTACGAGCCTTTCTTTCCTAGTTTTGCCGATTCAGCACTAGCTGCATCAAAAAAGGCTTGGAGATGGGCAACTAAGAATCCAAACGTAATGTACCAGCAGTTTCAAATGAATAATAAATTTGAACCAGATGTAGTTACAGGGGCCTATGGCGATCGTAATGCTTCTGATGAATTATTTTGGGCAGGATCAGAACTCTTTATTACTACCAAAAACAAAGCCTATTATAATCCAAAAGGTTGGAAAGACGCTGAAATAACTATACCATCATGGAATAATGTTCGTGCTTTAGGTCTATACTCTCTTGTTCACCATGCTAGAAAATTATCCGGAATAACTACTCCTGAAAAGAAAGCAATGAGCGAAAAATTAGTTGCTTTAATTGATCAAATGGTAGAAGATTCTAAAACCGCTCCCTACCGTTCTCCTTTTGGGCTTGATAATACTCACTTTTTCTGGGGATCAAATGGTCACGCAGGAAATATCGGAATGGCAATTTTACAAGCTTATCAAATTACTGGAGACGAAAAGTATTACGATGCTGCTTTACATGTAGCCGATTATTTACTTGGAGTTAATCCTACTGGTTATAGTTATATCACAGGTTTTGGTGACAAACAAGTAATGAATATTCATCATCGCCCTTCTGAAGCTGATGAAATTGAAGCACCTGTTCCTGGCATGGTTTCCGGTGGACCTAATCCTAGAAACTTAAACCAAGATTGTGGAGAAGAAATGTACCCTTCAAAACTCCCCGCATTAGCTTTCCTCGACGATTGGTGTAGCTACTCTACAAATGAAATCACTATAAACTGGAATGCACCAGTAGTGTATTTATTTAGTGGTTTGGAGTATCTAGGAGAAGAATTGGAATAATCACTCTTTGTTCTCATTCCGGGCTTGACACAGAATCTGTGAAGATTGAAACGTTACTTTACTTCCTTATTTTATATCAAATGTATTCCTCTACAGATCCTGAAACAAGTTCAGGATTGTAGAAGTTAGATTATTCCTTTAAAAATGATCTTGAATCATTTAATAGCAACAGGTATAGTTTACCTTCTAGATTCCCACCTTCGTGGGAAAGACTAACTTTGGGGATAAAATGATTTTCTACCCTTACTTAACTTTCTTAATTACATATAAATCATCTCTGCGAAAGCAGAGTTCTAGAGTTTTGTAAAGACAACTGACTTTGTTATTGATCTGGATTCTCACTTTCAAGGAAATGACTTCGTGAGTTAGAAGGATTGGTTCATAGGTTTCAACACTCCATCACGCTCCAATGCTCCGTATCAGAGTGTATTCCCTGTGTCGTTGCGACGTGAAGCGCACGGAACGAGGAGAAGTTTCTTAATTTTTTATTCCTTGTTGAATATTGTTTATTTAGAAACTAGTTCGACCAACTCAAATTAGCTGGCACTTCTTCTGATCCGGTAATATCTGGCTGTAAGTTTTCGATCAAATAGTTCAATCGAAGTTTATTGTAATGTTGACCATGAGCGCCTCTAATTCCGTGTCTATTAGCTGGATAAGTCATCAAATCGAATTTCTTATCCGCAAGTATAAGCGCATTTTGAAGTTGCACTGTATTTCCTGGATGAACATTATTATCTATAGTTCCATGCACTAGAAGAAGTTTTCCTTTCAGGTTCTTTGCATATGTCATTGCAGAACCGTTTTCATATCCAGCAAGA
>TARA_R110000868_G_scaffold74291_1_pt1 | contig 10943 bp, 14 predicted proteins | sample TARA_R110000868 | Tara Oceans TARA_R110000868 (sample SAMEA4397489) | marine metagenome | biome: Polar Biome; feature: [SRF] surface water layer (ENVO:00010504); material: water (ENVO:00002006), including particulate matter (ENVO:01000060) such as... | depth 5 m | reverse complement strand
GCTCAAGCGTATCGCTTCCAAAGCAAAGAGGATTTAGTCATTGCTTGCAGAGGTACCCAGCCAACAGAATTCGGCGACATCAAGGCAGACCTACAGGCATTGCCCGTTATCGCTGAAACAGTGTCACGAGTACACAAAGGATTCAAGAGAGAAGTAGATGACCTTTGGCCAATGATATGCGAAGACATCACTAGAAAGGCTAACCTAGAGAAAAATCTGTGGGTATGTGGACACTCTCTCGGTGCGGCGATGGCAACAATCATAGCTAGTCGTGCGTTACATGATGATAACTTGCAGAATCCGAAAGAATTGTTCACTTATGGCTCACCTAAAGTTGGATGGACTGGATATTGTGACTCTATTGCAGTTCCACACTTTCGCTGGAGAAACAACAACGATATCGTCACAACAGTCCCACTAGCAATAATGGGTTATAAGCATCATGGTACAGAGTGCTACATCAATGCTTATGGTAAACTTAGATCACCAACTGGTTGGCAAAAAGTCAAAGATCGTCTACGTGGTATGTGGATGGGATTAAAACAGGGTAAGATAGACAACTTCGGCGATCACTCTATCGATGAATACATTAAGCACCTCGAAACTGCAATCGCCGAAGGTATGGAAATCTAAGGTTTCAATCTCTTCACATGGGACTTATGAATTTTGCAATTTATGATCCCATTGTAGTAATCGTCTGATAGCAACACTTCCCTATCGAACTGTTCTTTGGCTTCGAGATACGACATTTCTCCACGAGCGTGGCATAGGTGTAGTATCTCACGCTTAAAGGACTCTGGACCATTACTCTCCACTAAGGTCATAAGTTCTTCACTTGAGCCATAGTAACTCATCCAATCAGACTCTTTGATCACTTTTCTCTTTCTGGTTTTACCTTTCAGTGGTGGCAGAGTTCTCTTAGATGAGAATAGTTTCTTTCCTACGTACATTTTATTGTTAGTCAAGTCTGTGATAATGTAAACGAATCCTACGTACTCACCAATCATCTCACTAGTGAATGCAGTGGTACTACCTAGTAACCACATAAGTTACGTCCAAACATCATCGTCTTCGTTGAAGTCTTCACCATCGTAATCGTCTTCGTAGTCAACTTCTGATCCGCAGATTGGGCAAAATAGGATAGCGTCTTCCATGTTCGGCGTTTCTACTGTACACTCACTGTCGCAATATTCGCAAAAAATGTCTTGTCTTTTCATATCTGTTGTACCTCTATCTTGCATGACTCCAGAAACTTAATTCCGTCATCACTTCTATAAATGTTTTTAAAGTATACACGCTTTATACCTGTGCCGTATATTAGTTTAGCGCAATGAATGCAAGGAGCATGGGTGATAAAGATTTCAGCATCCTTACCACTCTCATTTGAACTTGCAAGCTTACTTATAGCATTTGCTTCCGCATGGATAACCTCGTCTTTAGTCTCTAAGAATCTAATCTCGCCACCAGGCCATTTGAACTCATTCTCACAGTTGTTATCCCATCCAGAAGGCATTCCATTATATCCAATAGAGATGATGCGATTGTCTTTTACAACAATCGCACCAACTTTAAGTCTACGGGCTGTAGAGAGTTCAGCGAACCTCTCTGCTACATCCATGTATGCTTTATTCCACTTGGTCATAGTACCTTCTCAATTCAGCATAACCACCAATAGATTTATCATCTACTTTAATCTGAGGAAAGGTTTTGGCATCAGGAAACATCTCTAACAATTCTTCACGTGTAAAGTCAACTCCTAACTTATGGTAAATATAGGGTAAAACTTTAGATTTACAAAAGCTCTTTGCATTCTCACAATACCCACAGTTATCCTTTCCATAAATTTCTATCATAAACTAAATCCTTTAAACGTATCTTCACCGACATCTTGTTTTGTGCCACCGCTAACATAACTCGTAATCTCTGTCTCTTGTGGTGCAACTTGTACCTCTGCACCGCTGATCCACTTCTGCGTCCAAGGCAATGGATTAGTCTTCACAGTATACGGGCACGGCAGATTAGCTGATGTCATTCTGCGACCACAGATGTACTCAATATAGCCAGAAAGTAGTTCGGTGTTTAGACCAATCATAGAGCCATCTTTGAACAGATATTTAGCCCACGCTTTTTCTTGCTCAACCGCATCAACAAACATTTGAATACACTCTGCTTCGCACTCTTTAGCAATATCTACAAAGATAAGATCATCTTTCTTAAGAGTCTTCAACAGTAGCTGTGTACTAGCAAGGTGTAGGTTCTCATCACGTGCAATCAGCTTGATAATCTTGGCATTGCCTTCCATCTTCTTTAACTCAGCAAAAGCCCACGAGCAAGCAAATGAAACATAGAAGCGAACACCTTCAAGAATGTTAACACTCATAAGAGTAAGCCACAGTAGCTTCTTCAACTCATACAGGTCGACAACAACTTCTTTACCATTGACTGTATGTTTGCCAACACCTAACAGATTATACCAAGCACTCTTCTCAATCAAATCATCGTAATACTTAGAGATATCACCCGCACAGTCAGCAATCTCACTCACACTCATCAACTCATCAAATACTTTGCTCGGATCACTATAGACGTTACGAATGATGTGTGTATACGAGCGACTATGAATCGTCTCAGAGAAAGTCCAAGTCTGAATCCAGTTCTCAATCTCGGGCAAGCTTACGATGGGACCAAAAGCCTCAACTGGTGCACGACCTTGTACAGAGTCAAGTAGAATCTGACGCTTTAGGTTTGAGGTAAAGATATGCTGTTCGTGTGCAGTAAGAGACTTAAAGTCTTTTGCATCTTGATAGATATCTACCTCTTCAGGACGCCAGAAGAACCCCAACTGACTTTCAGTTAGTTTATCGAATGACTTATACTTTAGTGTGTCATATCGCTGAATAGTTGGACCACCTGTTGGATCCAAGAATGCCGTAACTTTAGTGTGATCCGCTTTATTAGCTGTATCAAATACGCTCATCTTATCCTCTTTGTTTATACTACTGCTCAACCATAATAGCACATTACAGTTGAGCAGTCAAGTCTTTATTTTTAGATTTTACAAGATTCGCAGTCATCTTCGTCAACTTCGACTTGAGTGAGTGGCGATTCTGCCATCATCTTGTCAACGTCAACTTCTCCCTGACCGTCGTTTGTATTGAAGTAGTACAGTTGCTTGCCACCATATTTATAAAACATAAGAAGGTGTTGGAGCATAACACTCATAGGAATCTTCTCATCAGCATAGAATACTGGATTGTAGCTTGTATTCACACTGATGCCTTGGTCAATGTACTTCTGTAAGACAGCCATGATCTTGAGATAACCCTCGGGCGATTTCTGATCCCAGAGCAAATCGTATCTGTTCTTCAGTCTCTTGTACTCAGGCACAACTTGCTTCAACACGCCATGCTTAGATTGCTTTACACTGATAAGTGAACGAGGTGGCTCAATGCCATTTGTTGCGTTCGCAATTTGGGCACTTGTCTCCGCTGGCATAAGAGCCATTAGAGTTGAGTTACGAATGCCAGTCTCTTTGAGTTGAACACGAAGAGATGCCCAGTCCATACGTTCTTTGTGTGGAACCAAATCATCAACATCTTTCTTATAAGTCTGGTTAGGCGTAATGCCAAGACCGTACTTAGTTTCCATCAAACCTGGAATAGAACCCCTTTCTACAGCCAAGTCGGCCGATGCTTTGATTAGATAGTACGACCATGCTTCTGCATACTCATCAATCAACTCTAAACCAGCCGGCGTGATGCCTTGATACGTCAGATCATTTTTTGCCATCCAGTATGCAAAGTTGATGATACCAACGCCAATAGGCCTACGCTTCTCTGTAGAAAGACGTGCGGCAAGAATAGGATAGTTCTGATATGACAACAATGCATCTAGACCACGAACAGCAAGTTTACCAACACGTTCAAAGTCTGCTACCGTCCTGATGTTACCCCAATTGATTGCAGACAGAGTGCAGAGAGAAATCTCGCCATCAGGATCGTTGATGTCTTTCAAGGGCTTCGTAGGCAAATCAATCTCGGCACACAAGTTTGACTGACGAATAGGAGCAAGTTCTGGCAAGAACGACCCATGTTCGTTAGCGTTATCAACGTTCTGTAGGTAGAGACGACCAGTGTTCTTACGTTCTTCCATGAAGCTACTAAACAGGTCACTAGCTTTAACAGTTTTCTTACGTAGTTTTGTGTTGCGTTCTGCCCGTTCATACAGTTCACGGAACTTATCTTGGTCGGCGTAGAACGAAGCATAAAGACCTGGAACATCGCTAGGCGAGAACAAAGTGATATCACCACCATTGATCAGACGCTCATACATCAGCTTGTTGAATTGAACACCGTAGTCCATGTGACGAACACGATTTTCTTCTGTGCCTTTGTTGTTCTTAAGAACGAGCATATCTTGAACTTCAAGATGCCAAACTGGGTAATAGATAGTTGCCGCACCACCACGAACACCGCCTTGTGAACACGACTTCGTTGCGGCTTGGAACATCTTGTAGAAAGGAATAATGCCTGTATGAAATGCGTCTCCCTTACGAATAGGAGAACCAATCGCACGAATGTTTCCACCGCCAATACCAATGCCTGCTTTCTGACTTACGTACTTAACGATGCTTGAAGACGTAGCATTAATACTGTCAAGCGAATCATCAGTTTCGATAAGAACACAAGAACTGAATTGACGCATCGGTGTACGAACACCAGCCATAACAGGAGTAGGCAAACTGATATCATGCATACTAATCGCATCATAGTATTCTTTGATCCAGTTCAGGCGTGTTGCTTTCGGATATTCCTGAAACAGAGTAGCCGCAATGAGAATATAACACATCTGCGGCGTTTCGAAGATTTGACCAGTGACACGATTCTGTACGAGATACTTACCACGAAGTTGTTCCATAGCAACATAAGTCAGCGACTCATCACGGTCGTGACGCACAAACGAATTTATTTTCTCCCACTCATTATCTGTGTATTGAGTGATAAGTTCTTCATCATAGAAGCCGTTGTCAGTGTTGATCTGTACGAGTTCTTTTACCGTAAATGGGTCATATTGTCCATACACTTCTTTACGTAATGCATAGTTGATAAGGCGCCCACCAACATATTGGTAGTTGGGTGTATCCTCGCTAATAAGATCAGCAGCCGCTTTGATCAGAGTTTCTTGAATCTCTTTTGTCGTAATGCCATTATAAAACTGAATCTGACTTTTGATCTCTACTTCACTTGGACTGACACCCGTGATACTATCACATGCATAAAATACGACCTTGTGCAACTTTTCAATGTCTAGGGTTTCTTTTAGCCCGTCCCTTTTAGTAACTTGTGTCATGTCTATTCCTGATTAATAAATTGTTCGGTCATTGGGAAAATTCTAGAGATAGCAAACCCAATCTCTCGTGCAAGTTCCATATGCTCTTTCTGTGTACCATTACCGGAGCGTAGTTCTATGTAGTGAATCCAAGAACGAATGGTGCCGTTAGCGTACAAGCGAGATACTGTATTGCCTTCTGGTAGCACACAACGTGCCTGCTCTTTTGCGATGCCGTTTTCAATTGCCCATTTGTAAGCAAGTTTTACTTCATGGATGATCATAGACTGTTTCATCTTCCAAGCTTTATTGAGTTCTGCATCATCAGTCTCAATAGAGTTCTGCCTATTATCTAGGTCTTGTAATCTAGCGTCTCGCAATACAAACGAGTTTTCCATATCTTGAGGATCAGCATAACGTTGCGAGAACTCCTGAAAAGAAAACGAACGATGTCGTAGAAACTGTCGTGCAATGTCACGTGTCGTCTCTACTTCAATAGTAGCAGACGCCATCTCAAATGGACTCCAGTGCTTATGCTTGATTAAATACTTAAGTAACTTTTCACTTGTCTCTAAGTTCATCTGCCCCATAGGGTTAGAGACTTTAGCGCAATACGCTATCAAATCCTGAACATCTTTAACACCATCTACTGCATACTTTGCAGGTTGCGTATGGCCAATCAATTTTACCTTCATTAACATTTTCTCCAATAGGTTAGCTGTAACTTACCTTCTAAGCCGTGATAAGTATTGTTGTCGATAATAAGCTCTATAGAAGCTTGGCTTGTACCTCTCATTATAGCATCATTTATGTCCTTGTCAAGTACTTTCGTAGGCCAGATGCAAACTTTATATCCTCTGTCCAAGCATTTCTCCATCCTTGCACAAATCTCTTTGTTTCGAGGTTCGTTATCAAAGACGAAGACTGCATTCTCAACATTATCTAATCCGCTAGCATTGCCATCAGCACCTGCCATAGCAACAGCATTATTCAGAAAGAGACTATCGATTGGTCCCTCTACTACATAATACTTCTTAGTGAAATCTACTTCATTTAGACCAAACATCTTAGGCATGTTATCGTCTAGCATTATAGTTATATATCTCAATTCATCGGCACCAAAGGCTCTTGCGTTGAATCCAAACACATTGCCACCCTTATCAATGAAAGGCATAATCAACCGAGGACGATCTCTTTCGACTTGCGGAAGCTTATCAGGTATGATAGAATTGACCCACTCATTGAACTTTGGTGCGTAGTATAATTTATACTGAACCGAAGACGGGATTTGACGTTTCTCTAGATATTTCTTCGCTGGATGATCATAATGTAGTGATGAGACTTTTTTGATACTAAGTAGAGGCGAGCCTTTCTTCTGAAAGTTTGGCGCTCTCATCTGTAGCTTGTCTAGTGGTTTGATGGGTTCTAGCTTCTTCTCTGCGAATAGTTCTCGCCTCTTACCTTTCTCTAAGGCAGAGTCTACTACATACTCATTGAAAAGGTTATGATCAACGAACTTAAGGAAGTTCCGCATACTAAGTGAGGCATTGCAGTTGTGGCAATAGTAGATAGCACTGTTTTCTTTTTCTAGAATCCAACCTCGTGCTTTTAGTTTATTCTTCTGTGAGTCTCCACAGATAGGACATCTTACGTTCGCTCTGTAAGGTGCGTGTGCCTTAACTGAGTATCTGTCCAGTCTAGTTGATAAGATACCAGCAAACTTCAAGTCTACAACATTCATTAACATACTCCAATATATCAGACGATAAGTCCATTATACATGGATTCACGAGGATGTCAAGACAAAAATTACAAAAATTTCTCTAAAATGCCCATTTCTGCGATCAGCCATCCGATAGCTGTTGCGGCACCGACGACTGCCCACTTCCAGGTCTCTAGGGTTTCCACTCTGGATGTCAGTTTTTCATAAGATTCTCGGCCACGGTTATCGTGCGCCTCGAGGAAAGCCATAAGGTCTCTATGATGCTTCTCTATGAGTAACCTCTGTTCAACTTCTTTTTCCGACACTCTTCTGTGTAGAAGCTCTACTTCTTTCTCGGCAAGTCGCTTTCGCTCTTCTATCTCGTAGTCGTTATCTTTGATTTGGTTATCGTGTACTGCTAATATCCTAGAGATGCCATTGCTGGCGTCAGCTATCTTGTCAATAGCACTATCGATTCTAGTTAACAGTCCTTGAATGTTAGATACGTCTTTTTTCAAGATTTCTACATCAGTTCGGACTAAATTCAGGTTATCTTCCGGCATTGTTAGTCCTTGGCTTTAGTGTATGGAACAGTATCTTTAAAACGCTTAAGTGGTTGTGTACTGCGTTTCTTATACTTATTCATCGCCTTAGGCGAGAATCCAGGCTCTCCTTGTTGTCCTACTCCTATACCAGCAATGTTTCCGCTACCAGAGTTGTTTGCTGGAGCATCTTCATCCACCATAGACTCGAACATGTGATCCATGTTTATCGAGTTAGCGTACTCTATGTAATACGCAAGTTTTTCCTCAAGTTGCTCTTCCGTGAGCATATCTCCCTGAGACTTAATTTCATCGTGTTCTTTGATGAGATATAGTGCGGCTGCATATGAGCCGATGCGAGATGCGCCGCCAGGCACTTTCTCTAACATTCTCTTAAGCTTCATGATCATAATATCAAAGATGCCAAATGCATCCTTTTGATCTCGCTTCGTGAACTCAGAACGTCTGATGAGTTGGTTGCCCTTCTCATCAATGATGCCCTGCTTGAATGCGGGCCATTCTTTAAACGGTGTACCCAGCCTCTTAATGAACTGAAATACTAGAAAAAGATCAACAATCATAGCTCTCTTAACTCTTTTATAATTCTTTCGTCCAGAGGTATTTCTGAACTTATAATTCTATTGTGACTATACTCTATAACTTCAGGCATATAGCCCAACATGATAACAAATGGCTTTAGTGAATTATGATAGTCTTCTAGTTTGAAGAATAACATAGGTGTCGCTTCCGCTCCAAAACAATTGTATATGACAGTCAAGTGGTTTAGAATGAGTCTAACCTTTAGGTCGTCATCTTCCTCATAACGCTTAAACAATCTCTTCAAATGTTGAAATCGTTTAAGGTCGTCATAAAATTCTTCAGCAGATGCGGCCATTCTTATATCATAGTATTTTGCCGCATACAGTAGAAAGCTGTCTTCCTCAAGTTTCATGTTTACTCACCTTTAGTTATTATACTTTAGACATCAGTCTGTCATCAGTTTTATTTATAACTAAAATATAAGAGGCGCCAGTGACGAATCTCCGGCGCCTTGCTTAATAATTAAGCGTCTGGGAACGCTGTGTCTTCAGCATCGCCAGACATAGTTTTCATAGCTACAAGCGTCTCATACTGTACACGACCAGAACGACCACCGCTGCCAGTTGTTTGTTGTACCCAACCAGCGGATGTGATTTGCGTTGTAACTGCGGCTTCTGTTACGTCAACACCAAAGATGGTTGCTTTTTCAGCGTGTGGAACATAAGCAGGTGACTCATTTGCCGTTACAGTCAAGCCAGCGGCACCAGTAACAGCATAAGCTACTTCAAGTTCCAATGCGGTGTCGCTTTGAATTGATGCGATTTTATAAGGAACTGTTGCGATGACAAGTGTTTGTCCAGCGTTAAGTTCTGTGGTGAAAGCTGTTCCTGAACCAGTGATAGTAGAATCAGTTATAACTGTCGTAACTGTACCAGTTACAGCCTTCGTGTCTTTATTTCCCCATAGTGCCATTTTGTTTCTCCTTTAAATGGATGTTCTTATTTATTTATAATTTACTGTACATAACAATTGAGTTCATACTTAGGACCCATGTTGTATACTTGCATATGCAATTTCTTCTTAGCGGGCTTACCGCCCTTCATTAGATCGACAGTGTACGAATTAGTTTTGTCTTTGCTAGGCTTTTTGGGGCCAGTAGCAACTTTGTTAGACCAATCGTCTTCGTCTATCTCGAACCCTTGCTTCTTAGCGACAGCGATAGCTTCCTGAACAGCTCCAGAGAACGTGTTGTGCATCAATGTATAAGCAGGTGCTTCCTGAATATCAATGAGTTCTACTTTGCCACCATCTTGAATGATTTCGAAGTGTTCTTCAGCGAGTTGTGCTTTAAGTTTATTCAGTTTAGTTTGTAGGGCATACTTCTTCATCTTAACAGAAGAGGTGTTACCAGTAAAAGACTTCATAAACTTTTCGGTCTGATCGATCTGCTTTTGAATAGCAACTTTATCAACTGCTTCTTCAACAGACTCGACTTCCTCTTTCTTCATATCCCAAGGAGCTTTTTTCAGCGTCACTTGACCCTTTGGTTTAGCTTTGGCTTTATCATCAGCTAGAGCTTTTTTCATCTGGTCTGGTGTCATCTTTGCTTCACTAGCAAGAGCCTTAGAGATAGCTTTTCTACGCTTGTGTAGATACTCATCAGACGAATCGGAATCACCGTCGTTGTCAATGTCTTTATCTTTACGATCAGTGAAGTCTTTTTTGAGTGCTTTTGTATTCACTGTATCAAGTTCTTCATTCTGTCTCTTTAGAACGGCAGCAACTTGTGGATGACCAGATAGACCCTTCTTGATCTTATCGATAGCTTTACTTGCTCCACTCATGTTACCACCAGCATAACGCTTGTCTGATGCAACTCCGATGGCCATCTTAACTTCTTTAGGCGAAAAGCTTTCAGAGTATCCTTCAGCATGAGGCTTGCCACAGCTTTCGCACATATCCTTCGAGTCATACTCTGCATCGTCACCGCATCCGCACGACTCACTTTCGACAGCTTCGACCTTATCTTTCATCTTAACCATCTTTGCCTTCTCAGGCGCTTCTTTCTTGTCTGCAATTCTGTTCATTGCAGGAGCTGCCTCGGCAATAACTTGTGGCTGTTCAGCGACTACTACTGTGGGCTGTACTTGGACTGGGGCTGGTGCTTTAAAGCCTTGTCTTTCAAGCGTCTTTGAGAACGCATCCGCCATGCCCGAGGGCAACGGTTTAATCTGTTCTGGTTTCTTAAACATTTCTCTCTCCTAAATTAAATTTGTTAATACTATTTATCAGTTATCGACCTTAGCACTAGCACGCCATTGATAGCATGACCAATACTTTGCTTTCCACTTCGGCCCAGGATTATCGCATCCATGTCTAGCACGGAAAGAAGCACGGCGGGCAGGGTCATCTCTTTTGATCTCCATATTCGGATCACCGAAGGTAACTTTTACCACATTGCCCTTGTCGTTTTTAACGTAGACTCCAAACTTACTCTTAGAACCTGACGGTAACCTGAACGGGTCATTAAGTGTTACCTTACGACCATCGTATTCAGATTCCTCTACAACTAGCTCTTCGCAGTTGCAGTCTTCCTTGATAAAGTTTGTAAATGACTTCATTTTATTTGTCAAACTCTGCACTGAACGCTTCGTCAAGTTCAACAGACTCTTTGACAGCATCTTCATTCTTCTTCTTCCAAGCAGTCGCAGACATTGAAGTGCCTTTTGGATAATCTGTACTTTTCAGAGCAGGTACTTTCTTCTTTTCAGCATGTTTATCTTTCCATGCCTGTGCAGACTGAGAAGTGCCTTTGGGATAATCTGTGCTTT
>TARA_R110000868_G_scaffold292522_2_pt1 | contig 10944 bp, 8 predicted proteins | sample TARA_R110000868 | Tara Oceans TARA_R110000868 (sample SAMEA4397489) | marine metagenome | biome: Polar Biome; feature: [SRF] surface water layer (ENVO:00010504); material: water (ENVO:00002006), including particulate matter (ENVO:01000060) such as... | depth 5 m | reverse complement strand
GAAGAAGTATTAGCAATATGGAATACTGGCTGGGATTGTTTTTTTCAAGCAATAGATTCTCTGCTTCCAGAACAGCTTTTACAAATTATATACATCCGAAATGAAGGACAAACAGCAATGGATGCCATCAATAGACAATTGGCCCATTATCCGTATCATATAGGTCAAATCGTTTTTTATGCTAAGCAATTGAAAAATACAAATTGGGATAGTTTATCCATCCCTAAAAACAATTCAAAAGAATACAATTCGGACAAATTTGCTCAGGAGAAAAGTATAAAACACTTTACTGATGCCGAATTAAAAAGACTAAACAAATAAGAAACTACTAATCAACTAGCCCTGATAGCAGTGAAAATCCTTTTTATCCTGATTTTTTCAGGATAAAAAGATTGAAACGAATAGCAGGAAAAGCTTCAAAAAAACATGAAAAAACTACTACTACTTCCTGTACTGCTCTCTATTGTATCCTGTTATAATGTTGAACACAAATGCAAAGACTTTAAAACCGGAAAATTCCGTTTTGAATATGAAGTTGAGGGTGTGAAAAAAACAACACTTTTTGAGCGAAATGACAGCATTGAAATTGAAAATTTTGAAGGCAAGATTGATACTGCATCCATTCGATGGGTAAACGATTGCGAATATATTTTGAAGAAATTACATCCAAAAAATATGGCGGAAGAAAAATCAATTGACATGAAAATTTTGTCAACATCAGGAAATACCTATATATTTGAATTTGGTATTGTAGGGACTGCACAAAAACAAAAAGGAACAGTTACCAAACTTAAAGATTAAATACAAAAGACTTTTTTATAATTCTTAACTCAATAAAATGGAAGTATTTTTAAATCCAGATGCTTGGATTGCCTTGTTAACATTGACTTTTTTGGAAATTGTACTTGGAATCGACAATATTATTTTCATTTCAATTGCTACAGGTAAACTCCCTGTGGAAAGCCGTAAAAAAGCCACCAAAATAGGAATGTTCTTGGCTATGTTCATGAGAATCGGGTTGTTGTTTGGTATTAATTTATTGACTCAAATGAAAGAACCATGGTTTACAATAGACCTAAGTTGGTTCTCAGCTGGAATAACTGGACAAAGCCTCATATTACTCTTTGGTGGATTATTCCTTATTTATAAAAGTACCAATGAAATTCGAGAAAAAGTAGAAGAAAAAGGACAGGAAGAAAAAGAACTCGGCAAAGCGGCCACAAAATCATTTCAGAATGTGTTACTTCAAATTATTATGATTGATTTGGTTTTCTCTTTTGATAGTATTCTAACTGCTGTAGGGATGACTAATGGAGTTCATGGTGCCTTATATATTATGATTACCGCTGTTGTAATTTCAGTATTAATCATGATGCAGTTTGCCGTTCCTGTAGGGAACTTTGTGAACAATCATCCTTCCATTCAGATTTTAGGGCTTTCGTTTTTGATCTTAATTGGTATGATGCTGCTTACTGAAAGTGCTCATTTATCTGATGCACTTATTTTTGGTAGTCATGTAACACCGGTCCCAAAAGGATATTTGTATTTTGCCATTTCCTTCTCCCTTTTTGTAGAGGTGATCAACATGAAGATGACAAAAAAGAAATAAAAATTAGTAACTAAAAAAGCTTTCGTTTCAACGGAAGCTTTTTTTTTAAGTCTATTTCTGAGAATATGATATATAAATATCAAATTCTGTTTTTTTCTTTTATATCACTAATTTTATAAATTAACTTAGTTGCAAATTATCGTAATGAAAAATACTATTTCCCATAGGGTTGCCGACTTTTTAAAAAACTTTCCCCCATTTAGTTTTTTACATCAAATAGAAATCGAAGCCCTTTCTGAGCAAATATCAATTATATATAAGGAAAAAGACAGTGTTGTATTTACTGAAAATGAAGAAACGCACAATAGTTTTTACATCGTTCACAAAGGAGCTGTAACCTTGCGAAATAGTTTCAGTAACGCTGTTTTGGACATGTGTGATGAAGGTGATATTTTTGGATTAAGACCACTTATAGCCAATGAGAACTATAAAATGGAAGCTAGAACGCATGAGGAAAGTATTCTGTATGCTATACCCATTGCTGTTTTTAAACCCTATGCACTTGAAAACAAAGCGGTAGGGAATTTTTTAATTGAAAGTTTTGCTTCAAACACACGCAACCCCTATTCCAAAAGTCACAGAGGGAAATTATTTGGTGAAGCTTCAGCAACTGAAATATTGGATGCCAATAAAAATATATTAGACATACAGCCCGTAAAATACTCAAAAAAACTAGTCAGTTGTTCCCCTACAACTACAGCAAAAACTATTGCTGAAACCATGACTAAAAAAAATGTAGGTGCAATTCTTATTGTCGAAAATGCGCTCCCAATAGGCATCATAACGGATAAAGATTTAAGAAATAAAATTGTGACTGGAGCATTTCCCATCACCACAACCGCCAATTTAATAATGACAACTCCTGTTATTACCTATCCTAAAAAGATGACCGTGACACAAGCGCAAATGGCCATGATGAAAAGTAACATCAGCCATTTATGTATTACCAAAGACGGTACTGTTAATACTAAAGCTGTAGGAATCCTATCCAAACATGATGTTATGGTGGAAATAGGCAATAATCCTGCGGTATTAATAAAAGCAGTAAAAAGAGCTAAAAAATTCAAACAAATAAAGCCAATACGGGCTAATATAATACAATTATTACAAGGATATTTAGATCAAAATATCCCAATGACTTTGACTTCGAAAATAATTACGGAATTAAATGATGTTTGTATTAAGCAAGTTATTGCCATTGCATTAAAAAAAATGGAAACGCCTCCTCCCGTAAAATTTTCATGGCTAGCTATGGGAAGTCAAGGACGAAGCGAACAATTGCTTCATACCGATCAAGACAATGCTTTAATTTATGAGGATGTACCAGAAGAATTAAGAGCAGCAACAAAAAGCTACTTTTTAGAATTGGCAACACATGTCAACAAAGGTCTTTTTGATATTGGTTATGATTATTGTCCTGCCGAAATGATGGCTTCAAATCCAAAATGGTGCTTGAGTTTAAGTGAATATAAAAACTTAGTGTACCATTGGATTACCAATCCCGGGAAAAATGAGGTTTTATTGTCTTTTATCTTTTTTGATTATAGTTTGTCTTATGGAGATAAAGAACTTGTAAACAACCTGTCTGATTTTATTTTTGAAAACATAAAAGCCAATCCAGTTTTTTACATTCACTTAGTAAGTGGTGCATTGCAAAGCCCTTCTCCTACTGGATTTTTCAGGCAACTTCTTGTAGAACAAGATGGCGAGCACAAAGATTTTTTTGATATTAAAAGACGGGCTTTAATGCCACTAGCCGATGCTGCAAGAGTATTAATCCTATCACATTCCGTGAAATCCATTAGTAATAGTCCGGAGCGTTTTGAAAAATTAGCCGACTTAGAACCCCAAAACAAAGAATTGTATTTGGCTTGCTCCTATTCTTATAAAGCATTATTAAAATTCCGAACCAAACAAGGACTTTTACATCACGATTCGGGTCAGTTTATTGCCTTAGAAGCATTGACCAAATTAGAAAAAATAAAATTAAAACGAACTTTTAAAACCATAAAAGAACTTCAGGAACTTATAACCATTCGGTTCAATGCTTCAAATATATTATAATGAATAAATTTTTAAAAAAAGGCCAAACCGTTTTATTAAATTTTTTGGGTAAATCAGAAAATCCATATGAAAAGGAGTTGCTATCAAAAGACATAGATTCTACCCGTTTTGTCGTTTTGGATACCGAAACTACAGGATTCGATTATGTAAAAGATCGCATTCTTTGTATTGGAGCAGTGGTCCTACAAAATAATACAATTTCAATTCATGATAGTTTTGAAGTTTACATACAACAAGAACATTACGATAAAACAACGGCTAAAATTCATGGCATTTTAAAAGATTTTGCTTTAGACAAACCTAATGAATTACAAGTATTGCAACAGTTTCTGACATTTTTAGGAGACTCCATTATTATTGCGCATCATACCGTTTTTGATGTTACTATGATTAATAAAGCACTAGAAAGAAATGGATTGCCATCATTAACAAACAAGTCTTTAGACACAGCGGTACTTTATAAAAAAACGCTAATTGTTTCTCACTTATTTGAGAGTAAGGATACCTATAGTCTGGATGAACTTGCGGATAAATATGATATTTCTATAAAGGACAGACACACCGCATTAGGTGACGCTTATATTACTGCGATTGCTTTTTTGAAAATTATAAAAAAATTGGAAGCCAAAAAAATTACAACCCTAAAACAATTGTTTAAATAAGTACATTTAAAACAGTTTAAAATTAAAAAGCTTCCACAGTTGTAGAAGCTTTTTATATACTAAAATAAAATAATTTGCCCATCATCATCGAGATGGACATCAGTATCATCGCTGTTATCATCGCTTTTAATTGGTTCCTCTTTAATTTCTACAGGAGGATCGTAAGGTAATGATTCTAATAAGTTAACTTGTTTTAATTTATCCGTTGTTAATTGATTTCCAAGTGCTTTAAAGCCTTTAACAGCAATAAAATCTTCGATATCAATAGTTACACTTTCTTTTTGAACTCCTTTAATTTTCGGGAAAATTAATTCGGCAACAGGGCGGTAATCTGTAGAGACAATTTCCAATTGTGAATTTGGGTGTTCTGTGATGAAATTTTCTTCTTTATTTTCGGTTTCCACCAAGAAACGTTTTAAGTAATAACGGTCTTTTTCCCCATCAAAATAAATTGCAGATATTGGTTTCTTAGGAATCCATTTTTCCAGCACCACCATATCGGCATCAAAATGAGTAGAAAGTTCTGGAATAACAACTTTTAATTTTCCGGACTGCTGTATAATTAAGATCTTATCATTTGGCCTAAACTCACCTAATAATTCTCCTCTACCATCAACATTTAAACGTTGTACTGTATCATCAAACCAAATTTTTCTTGGCAATAATGTGGAGATTCCTTTTTCTTTAATTTCAATTTTCTTAATTGGATATTTAGAAACCACATTCCCTTTAGAAGCACGCCCTTTGATACCAATTTTAGAAAAATCAATATCAAATTTCAGTTTTTTAATACTTCCTACCTGACGTAAAATTATAGTCACTACTTCGGCTTCTCCATTTGGATTACAGGTAAAATAAAGAATCTGTGACCCTTTGGTTCCATTAGTTAAATCATACAATTTATCTCTGGTAACTCCAGAAACATTAAATCGTTTGATATAAGAAGGCCCCGATTTTCCATCTCGATAAATAACATTGTAAATGGTACGCTTGTCGCTTTTGTCAAAAATAGCAATGTGAATAATGTCTTTACCCACAAAGGTTTTAGCATCCACTTTAGTCACCATCATATTTCCGTCACGTAAAAAAATAATGACATCATCAATATCCGAACAATCTGTAACGTACTCATCTTTTTTCAAGCTCGTTCCTACAAATCCTTCTTCTTTATTGACATATAACTTCGTATTTCTCAATACTACTTTAGTTGCTTCGATATCATCGAAAACACGTAGTTCTGTTTGGCGTTCTCTTCCTTTTCCGTATTTCTCTTTTAGTTTGATAAAATAGGCAATAGCAAAATCAATTAAATGTTCTAAATCATATTTAACCTGCTCAATATTTCCTTCTAAAGCTTCAATCTTATCTTGAGCTTTATTACTGTCAAATTTAGAGATACGCATAATTCGAATATCTAATAAACGCAGAATATCTTCTTCGGTAATCGCACGCTTTAAATGTTTAATGTGTGGTTTTAAACCATCATCAACTGCTTGAATTACATCTTCTCGTGTTGTTTTTTCCTCAATGTCACGATAGATTTTGTTTTCGATAAAAATACGCTCCAAAGACAAGAAATGCCATTGTTCTTCTAACTCGCTTAATTGAATTTCGAGTTCGCTTTTTAATAATTGAACCGTTCTATTTGTTGAAATTTTCAACATATGCGAAACACCAATAAACAATGGTTTATTATCCTCAATTACACAACCTAAAGGCGCTACCGAAGTTTCACAAGCCGTAAAAGCAAATAAAGCATCAATCGTTTTATCAGGAGAAACACCAGGATACAAATGAATTAGGATTTCAACATTGGCAGCAGTATTATCCTCAATTTTTTTAATTTTGATTTTCCCCTTATCATTCGCTTTTAAAATACTATCTATTAAAGTAGTCGTATTTGTCGAAAAGGGAATTTGTGTAATGACTAAGGTGTTTTTATCTAATTGCCCTATTTTAGCACGCACACGTACACGGCCACCACGCAATCCATCATTATAATTGGAAACATCGGCAATACCTTGTGTCATAAAATCAGGATAAATCGTAAACGGTTTTCCTTTTAATATTTTCACCGAAGCATCAATCAATTCATTAAAATTATGCGGCAATACTTTGGTCGAAAGACCTACAGCAATTCCCTCAGCCCCTGAAGCGAGTAATAATGGGAATTTTACGGGTAAATTATTTGGCTCCGCTCGTCTTCCGTCATAAGACATTCCCCAGTCCGTAATTTTTGGACTGTATAAAACTTCCAAAGCAAACTTAGATAATCGGGCTTCAATGTAACGAGAAGCAGCAGCACTATCACCAGTAAGGATATTCCCCCAGTTTCCCTGGCAGTCAATCAGCAATTCCTTTTGGCCAATTTGCACCATAGCATCACCAATACTCGCATCTCCGTGTGGGTGATACTGCATAGTGTGTCCTACAACATTAGCTACTTTATTATAACGCCCATCATCCAACTCTTTTAGGGAGTGCATAATGCGACGTTGTACTGGTTTAAAACCATCTTCTATAGCTGGAACGGCACGTTCTAGAATTACATAAGAAGCATAATCCAAGAACCAGTCCTTGTACATTCCAGTAACTTTGGTAATGGTATCCCCTCCATCTTCTTCGTTATCGTAAAAATGTTGTCCTTCAAAATGCTTGGCATCTACTTTGATTATTTCATCCGATTCTTCTTCTTGATTTTCATCAGTTGAATTATCTTCTGAAGCAGTATCTTCATTTTCTGGAATTGTATTTTCGTCGTCTTCGTCTTTCATTAAATATATCCTATTGAATAGTAATTAATTATATTTTAAACTGTTTCAATTGCATCCAATTCCACTTTCAAGTTTTTGATGATAAACTCTTGTCGGTCTGGGGTGTTTTTACCCATATAAAAAGACAGTAATTGCTCTACCGAAGTATTTTTGTCCATCATTACAGGGTCTAATCGGATATCTTCCCCAATAAAAAACTGAAACTCATCTGGAGAAATCTCTCCTAAACCTTTAAATCGCGTGATTTCTGGTTTTGGTTTTAATTTTTCAATAGCTGCTTTTCTCTCGTCATCAGAATAACAGTAAATGGTTTCTTTCTTGTTTCGAACTCTAAAAAGCGGCGTTTGTAGAATATACAGATGCCCTTCTTTTATCAATTCAGGAAAAAACTGTAAAAAGAAAGTGATTAATAATAATCGAATGTGCATTCCATCGACATCGGCATCAGTTGCAATTACAATATTATTGTAACGCAAGTTTTCCATATCATCTTCAATATCTAAAGCCGCTTGAAGCAAATTGAATTCTTCATTTTCATACACAATTTTTTTACTCATCCCGTACGAATTCAATGGCTTTCCTCGCAAACTAAAAACTGCTTGTGTATTTACATCACGCGATTTGGTAATCGATCCAGAAGCAGAATCTCCTTCCGTAATAAAAAGTGTACTTTCTAAATAACGTGGGTTTTTTATATCTGGTAAATGCACTCGGCAATCACGCAGTTTTTTATTGTGTAAATTGGATTTCTTTGCTCTGTCTTTGGCTAATTTTCTAATTCCTGAAAGTTCTTTTCGTTCTCTCTCCGCTTGTAGAATTTTACGTAAAAGCAAGTCGGCCGTTTCTGGATTTTTATGTAAATAATTATCTAATTTATTTTTGATAAAATCATTTACAAAAGTACGAACCGAAGGCATCCCTGGATCAGAACCCATATCGGTCGAACCTAATTTGGTTTTTGTTTGTGATTCAAAAACAGGTTCCATAACCTTGATGCTTATCGCACTCACAATCGATTTTCTAACATCCGAAGGATCGAAACCTTTATTGTAGAATTCTCGAATGGTTTTTACGATTGCTTCTCTAAAAGCCACTAAATGTGTTCCCCCTTGCGTTGTATTTTGTCCATTTACGAAGGAATGGTATTCCTCACTGTATTGAGATTTACTGTGTGTAATTGCTAATTCGATATCATCCCCTTTCAAGTGAATGATCGGGTAAACCATATCTTCTTCGGCGATATTTTCATCTAATAAATCTTTCAATCCATTATCCGAAAAATATTTTTCTCCATTATAGATTATCGTTAAACCCGCATTCAAGTAACAATAATTCTTTAGCATTTTAATTACATATTCATTTCTGAATTTATAATTTTTAAAAATAGCTTCATCTGGAATAAAAGTAACCTTTGTTCCTTTTCGTTTTGTAGTATCAATAATATCCTCTTCGAGAACAAGATTTCCTGCTGAGAATTCGGCTGCTTTTTGTTTTTCATCTCGAACAGATTCAACACGAAAATAATTTGACAAAGCATTCACTGCCTTGGTACCCACTCCATTTAAACCTACCGATTTTTTAAAGGCCAAAGAATCGTACTTTCCACCCGTATTCATTTTAGAAACTACGTCAATGACTTTCCCAAGTGGGATTCCACGTCCATAATCACGAACCGTAACTGTCTTGTCTTTAATAGTAACTTCAATCGTTTTGCCAGCACCCATTACAAACTCATCGATACAGTTATCCAAAACTTCTTTCAGAAGAATATAAATACCATCGTCCGCAGAAGAACCATCACCTAATTTCCCAATATACATACCGGGACGCATACGGATGTGTTCTTTCCAATCGAGGGAACGAATATTGTCTTCGGTGTATTGATTTTGATCTGACATTTTAAAATTTATCGATTTTGTGCTAATATAGGATATCTCGATATATTTTAAAAGAGGGAACTCTCAAAGTTATTAAGAATGATATTGACAATTTTTAAAAACAAGCTGCAAAGATACAAAGCCTCAAAGCTTTATGAATAAATTTGTTTTTCTGGAACACTTCTTAACAAGTTCAATTTAAGAAAACACACTTGAAAAATATCCAAAATACTAAAAATTAACAACTAGCTCTTTTAAATTATTATCTAAGTCAAGATTTGAAATTTCACCTTTTTCTATATCAAAATTATCATAGAAACTTGGTAAGGAAAAAGTAGCTTTAATTTCAGCTCCATAACGAGGAAAAGCATTTTTTGCTATTTCTAATACTGTGGCTCCCCCTCTTTTTCCATTAGAAGTAGCCATAAGAAGCATTTGCTTTTCTTGAAAAACTTTACCCTTGATTCTGGAACACCAATCAAAAAGATTTTTGAATGCCGCTGAATAGTTCCCATTATTTTCTGCCATGGAAACCACCAAAATATCGGCAGATGCAATTTTATCCAAAAAAGCTTGCGCCAAAGGATGATGGCCAATTTCGACTTCTATATCAACACTAAATAAAGGCATTTGGAAATCATTTAAATCCAACATTTCCACCTCGGCATTTTCAAATAAAGACGCCGCATAAGTAGCTAATTTTTTATTGATTGAGTTTTTACTAGGGCTTGCGCCAAAGGCAATTATTTTCATAAAACGTATTTTTTATAAATATACTTAAAAATGGTAGACGGATTTATTCGATTTAAACTTTAAGGTTCTAAAACTTTGGGACTTTGAAAACAACTATTCCATTTCCCACCATTTTTTGCTATCAGCAAACTTAGCACTAAATAACTCTCCAATTTTTGGGGTGATGAAATTCAATTTTTCAGTAGCTGCTTTTTCGGAAAATCGCTCAATTGGCTCTTTCCATGTATGCTGTGCTAACGCAAAACCTGCCCAATGCACTGGCATACAATTTTGAACTTTTGCATCTATTGCAGCCTGAACACTTTCCTCAGGATACATATGAATTTGGTGCCAGTTTTCATTGTATTGACCACATTCCATAAAAGCAAAATCGAAAGGCCCCAAACGTGCTCCTATTTCTTTAAAATGTGTACCATAACCACTATCGCCGCTGAACCAAATATTTTCTTCTTCCGTCTTAAAAACCCAACCGCCCCATAGTGATTTAGCTCTATCGGTCAACCCTCTCCCTGAAAAATGGCGTGTGGGTGTGAACGTAATTTTTATACCATTAAAAACAGTCTCCTCCCACCAATTAAATTCAGTAATAATATCCGCCGGAATTCCCCAAGAAACCAAATGTCTTTTCACCCCTAAAGCAACATAAAATAACTTCGTTTTTCCCTTAAGTTTTAAAATACTTTCATAATCTAAATGGTCGTAATGGTCGTGAGATATTAGCACCAAATCAATTTCAGGGAAACCGTCAATAATCGGGAGTGTTGAATCACTAAAACGCTTTACTTTGAATGGTGCAATCGGAGCCGCATCAGAACCAAACATGGGGTCGATTAAAATATTCTTGTTTTTTAATTGCATATATATTGCGGAATGTCCATACCATATGCTCTGCATGGATTGATGTGTATTTATAAATAATGCACTATCAAATGGCACAATGGACAAGGACTCTGCTTCTCTACCCTCTTTTTCACAAAACTGCTTATGCAAAAATTTAGGCATATTAGACAATGAAAAATCCATACCGGTTTCCTCCAAGTTTTCAAAGATCTTACCGTTCCAATACTCTGATTTTGAATATTTTTCTATTTCGGTTTTTGACGGTTTTGCCCCAAATTGCTTTCTCATATTCTTTTAATTGTTTCCTGAAAATTCTACGACTTAAACTTAGTAAAAAATAAATTATTTAATTGCTAATTTATATC
>TARA_R110000868_G_scaffold72252_6_pt1 | contig 10947 bp, 11 predicted proteins | sample TARA_R110000868 | Tara Oceans TARA_R110000868 (sample SAMEA4397489) | marine metagenome | biome: Polar Biome; feature: [SRF] surface water layer (ENVO:00010504); material: water (ENVO:00002006), including particulate matter (ENVO:01000060) such as... | depth 5 m | reverse complement strand
GCTTTCCGAAAGGGAGTGCCGGTTCGAGTCCGGCAGGGGCCACCAATTTGGGTTAGCTGAAATTTCCGGCCGGATGTTTGTCCGTTGGGAAATGAAATCCCATGATCGCCATGTCGACATTTGTGCCGTCGGATGCGAGCGGCAAAATCAGAGTCGAGAATTCCAAGAACTCCTTACCGATCCAGTAAAACCGTTGCGTAAAGGCGACCGGCGCGCGGGTCGAAATCAATCGCTCGATGAGTATCTCGGATTCAGAGATGGCTTCGGGAGTGAATACTTCCCGCATCCGCTTGCCTGTGCGCTCTGACCCGATCATGGCCACGACGTGGGTGCCGACAAGGCGATACCTGAAATCAAGCGGATCGCGAAGCACGTCCACAATTACGACATCGGACATCAGTCTTGGAATTTCGATCGGATCAATATCTTTTCGACCCGGGAGTAGTTCCTGCCGGCATTTGCTCTGCCAATAGGCCAGCAGTGTTCTCGTATTCTGATCAAGCGTAGAGAAGTCGCTAATCAGCTTTAAGCTTGAGGACGCGGGCGCCATTTGCTGGTCGATCTCTCCGAGTAGTTGCTTTATGCCCGTCATGCGCGCCACGTGGTCAGAGAAATTCGAATATGCAGTTTCCCAAGATTGGAAGGTAGATCATTCATTACCTTTGTTAATTCCACTCTAACTGCGAGGGCTGTGCGGCATATGTTTTCGTTAATTACGAATAAGCCAATGTGAAGGACGGATCTGGTGCCCCGCGGTCCTGCTGATGTGATCATGTCAGGTGCAGGAATGCAGGGGATGGCTGTCGGACGAGAATGGGCAGGCTTGAGGCGATGAAGCCGTCGAGGCCGGACCTAATCAAGCCGACCGGAAGCGGATCAGCGAAATCATGCGGGCCATTTTCTGACGGGGGGCATTCAAATTTGAATGTCGATTTTCCAAAGCGCGGCGATATGCTTGCCGCATCTCAACGGCAGATTTCACCTGTTACGATGTTCGGGAGGTTGTATCTGAATTGACAGCATCACCACGACAGAAAATCAGAGTTGGCATGACGCGGCACGCGAAGGCGGATTGCGCGGCCGTTTATGACATTGCGGCCCATGCGCCGGGATACCCCGAGTGGAGTGCGATCGGGTCGTTTGAGGAAATCGCTCAAGGGACGGGCGAACGCTACGGCCTCGGGTCGCGACGGATTTTTCGGACCGCTGGCATGGTGATTTTTGAGGAAATCATGGTTGCAGACCGGCCGCACCATCTGGTCTATCGGCTGATTTCAGGATTACCACTGAAAGACTATCTGGGGCAGATCGACCTTACCGCAGAAGGTGATCAGGTGCGGATCGATTGGTATTCGACCTTCGTTCCGCCAAAGGGTTTTGGCTGGTTCTGGCGCCGGTTCATGCAGAAGATTCTCACTGACATGTCGGCGGCGCTGGTGAAGGAAGCCGAAAAGCGGATGGCGAAGAAATAACTTCGCGCAGAACGGATCAGGCGTGGGCTTTGGCCGCCGCGTGGAAAACCGCGCTGGCGGGTGAGGCTTCGCCTGCGCTGAGGCCCGCGTCGAACTTATAATGCGTCGAGCAATAGGGGCAGATGGTTTCCAGCCCACGGCCCATGTCCAGAAACACATGCGGATGATCGTTGGGCGGGGTGGCGCCGACGCACTCAAATTCCTTCACGCCGATGCGAATTTCCGCAACGCCTGCGTCATTGGTGAATTTGGGTGTGGCTGGACCGTGCATCGGGGAAATCCTCTGGAGCGTGATGGCGCCAAACTAGACTGCGTCGCACGGCATTTCCAGATGAAATTCAGGCTGCGCCAAGGTCGGGCTTGCCCGAGTTTGGCTCACATTAGGCCGCGCCGCGATGAGGCTCAAATTTGGATGACGTGGAGTCATAATCAGCACTTGGCCCAAGTGAAAGCCTTGGGCATACTCTGCGCCGGCTGAACTAAAGAGGGCATCAGACCTTCGGGGCCGGACACTGTTTTGGGAGGTACTATGTCATCTGGGCCCGCCGGGCGCGACGCGCCACTATCGCGTTGGACGTTGCTCGCCTTTGCACTTCCTGCGGCACCGATTTCTGCCATGGGCTTGCCGCTCGTTGTGCATCTGCCTCCGTTCTATGCCGGAACGCTGGGCTTGGGCCTGACGGTCGTCGGTTCGATTTTCATGCTGGCGCGGTTCTGGGACGTGTTCACCGATCCGGTGCTCGGCGTTCTCTCCGACCGCTTTGAAACACGCTGGGGCCGCCGCCGCCATTGGATCGTGCTCTCCGTGCCGATCATGCTGCTGTCGGCTTACATGATCTTTATGCCGCAAGGCGAGGTGACGGCCTTCTATCTGGTCTTCTGGCTGTTCGTTCTCTATGTCGGCTGGACGCTGCTTACCATTTCGCACATGTCGTGGGGCGCGGAGCTGACATCGGATTATTTTCAGCGATCACGCGTGCAAGGTTCGCGCGAAGTGCTGCTGGTTCTCGGCATGGTGTTTGTGCTTATTTTGCCGATCATCGCCGTGAAGCTGTTTCCCGACAACGATCCCAAATTTGTCGGTGTGGCGTCGATGGGCTGGTTTGTCATCATCCTGTTGCCGATCACTGTGGCGCTCGCCGTGTGGCGTGTGCCGGAAAAGCCCGCGCCGAAACCCGAGCATGTTGCGTTTCGTGATGCGGTGAGGCTTCTCGTCGAGAACCGGCCTTTGCGTTTTGTGTTGGCGGCGGACCTTATCTCCGGTGTGTCGGGCGGCATCGTGGCGAGCCTGTTTCTGTTTCTTGCCAACGATGCGTTCAAGCTGACGCAGGTGCAGTCCTATCAAATGCTGCTGGCTTACTTTCTATCGGGTGTGGCTTTCATTCCGCTCATGTTGTGGATCAGCCATCGGGTGGGCAAGCATAAGGCGGCGGCGCTGTCGGCATTGTTCAATGCCGTTTCCGTGCCGCTGATTTTGCTGGTGCCGACCGGCAATGTGCAAGCGGCGCTGGCGGTCTGGATCCTCTGCGGTGTCAACATGGCGGCGGGGCCCTTCCTGTTCCGCTCAATCATGGCGGACGTGGCTGACCATGATGCCGTGCAAACCAAGCAGACGCGCACGGGGCTTTTCTATTCCTTGCTGACATCCACGAGCAAGGTCGGTGCTGCCTTTGCGATTGGTCTGTCTTACTGGATGCTTGATACAATCGGCTTTAAGCCGGACGGCGAAAACACGCAGGCCGCGATTAACGGGCTGCGCATGGTCTATGTCTGGCCGGCAGTTGTCATCAGCGTCGCTGTGGCCGGTATTCTTTGGTATTTCCCGCTCGATGAAGCACAACAAAGAGCCAACCGGGATATTCTCGACCGGCGCATTCTCGACGCGGCGGCAGCCGGCATTGAAGTGCGCACCGGTGCGCCGAGCGATCCGCAGTCGTCGGGTGTGCCCGCCGACTGATTTCGGTCGTTCCCCTTCTACCTTGTTTCAGGAGTAAATCGGCGTGGCCGAAAGACATCACTCTACCTGGCGGTTGTTTTTATATTCGCTGCCGTCAATCACGCTTGCAGCCCTCGGCCTGCCGCTCGCTGTTCATCTCCCCAATTACTATGCCGAAGCGATGGGTCTTGGCCTCACCACTGTCGGCGCTGCTTTTTTCCTCGCGCGCATGTGGGATGTGGTTGTCGATCCGCTGCTCGGGCAGATGTCAGATAAATACAAAACGCGCTGGGGCCGTCGTCGCCCGTGGGTTGTGGTCTCCGCGCCGATTTTGATGATCGCGACCTATTTCGTTTTCATTCCGGGGCGCGGTCTGCCGACACTCAACTGGATGTTGGCATTGTTTGGCATTGATCCGATGCTCGCCGTTACCGAAACCTATCTGGTGGGCGGATTGTTTCTGCTCTATCTCGGCTTCACGATGCTGTTACTCGCGCATATGTCTTGGGGTGCGGAACTGAGCAGCGACTATAATCAGCGTTCGCGTATTCAAGGTTGGCGCGAGGGCTTGTCAATTCTCGGTGTGCCGCTGGTGCTGATGCTGCCGATGGTTATTCAATTTGTCGGTGGTGTGGACGCCAAGCATTACAGCGTCGAGATCATTGGTTGGTTCATCATTATTGTGACGCCCGTTGCCGCGCTGATCGCCGTCAGTTCGATGGGCGAGTATGAAGTGAAACCCGAGGCGCATATTTCATTTAAGGACGCGGTCGGACCGCTATTGAAAAATAACGGGTTGCGTCGTTTGGTGATTGCCGATTTGGCGAGTGGTTTTTCCGGTTCGGCGCTCGGCGCGATGTTTATTTTTGTGGCGACGCAGGTGTGGCAGGTGGGCGGCTACACCGAGATGCTTTTGCTGCTTTACTTCTTCTCCGGTGTCGCCTTTGTGCCGGTGGCACTGTTCATGTCCTACAAATTCGGCAAGCGGGCGACGATGGTGGGCGCTTCGCTCTTCAACGTCTGTTTCGTGCCGGTTCTTCTTCTCATTCCGGCGGGCAATATTTGGGTCGCCGCAACCGTTCTCATTTTTCTCGGCGTCAATGTCGGCATCCCCTCGGTGCTTTATCGCGCCATGATGGCGGATGTTTGCGACCAGGACGAAGTGGTGACAGGCCAGCGCCGCACAGGGCTTTTCTTTGCTCTGCTGACGCTGACTGCCAAAGTCGGCAGCGCGTTGGCGATCGGCATTGTTTACTTCACGCTCGACTGGATCGGGTTCGACGCGAAGGGTAACAACACAGCCGAAACGCTGATGAATATGAGCTATCTCTATGTAGCCGTTCCTTTCCTCTGCAACCTCTTCGTGGCGACGATGATGTGGAAATATCCCATTGGGCTTGCCGAGCAACAAGAACTGCGCCGTCAGCTTGAAGAGCGTGTGGTGGAAGAAGTTGAATCCGTCGAGCGGACGGGCGTCGAAGGGATCGTTTAAGCGATATCAGCTAAATGCAAAACGGGGGCCTCGCGGCTCCCGTTTTTATTTTTAGTGAATGCGTTTAGTGCGCGCCGCAGCCGCAGCCGCCAATTTCGATGAAGCCCTTGGGATCATAGGCATAGTCAACGGCGCGTGTTGATGCTGATGCTGTGGCGTTGAACTCGTCGCGCATGGTGCTGCGCAACGTGGCGTCGGTCATATAATCCAGTGCCGTCATGGCGAGCGCCTTGGCGCCGTCGATGCAGGCTTTGTCGCCTGTTTCCGATCCAGCCCATTTGGCAAATTCGGGATTGTGGATCACGACATTGGGCGGGGCGCAGGAAATCATCGGATGGATTGATGGTACGCGATGGCTGACATTGCCCATGTCGGTGCTGCCGGCCGAGCCGCTGGGCATTTTGGACATTGGGAAAAACGTGCGGCCCAGCGAAAGCATGTTGGCTTCGTAGCTGCCCGCGAGCGGCATCGAGGTTTTGAGGTCGAGGAAATTCACCTTCGACCAACGAATGTCGGCGGTGCAACCTGTGGCGAGCGCACCGGCTTCGAAGCAGGCCTGCACGCGGGCTTTCAAAGCTGCGAGATCCTCCGCAAAGGCACCGCGGACATAGAAGAGACCTTCGGTTTCGTCCGGCACAATGTTGGGTGCGCTGCCGCCTTTCGTGATGATGCCGTGGATGCGGTCTGTTGATTTGATGTGTTGGCGCAATTGGGCAATGGACTGATAGGCCGTGACGAGCGCGTCGAGCGCATTGAGACCAGCGTGGGGCACCGCGGATGCGTGGGCGCTCTTGCCGCGATAGGTGACGACGACTTCGCAAACGCAGATGCAAGGCATGGTGATGAGATCGACACCAGCGGGGTGGACCATCATGGCGGCGTCCAAATGGTCAAAGGCACCTGCCTGTGCCATCAGCTCTTTGCCGCCGCCGCGCTCTTCGGCAGGTGTGCCGAGGTAGCGCACGCGACCCGGGAGGTTTACGCCGAGTTTGGCGAGTGCAAGCGATGCACCGAGGCCGGTGGTGGCGATGATATTGTGGCCCGCAGGCATGGCCGATGCCGGGGAGTGCATCATATTCTGACAGGATGGCGACTTCAGGTGTGTTGTCGGGACCGAAGGTGGACGAATAGGCGGTTTGGAGGCCGAAGGCACCGCGCGTGACGGGCAGGTCATGCTGCTCAAGTTTTGCGGTGAGAAGTTTGGCGGCTTCAAATTCGTGGAAAGCGAGTTCGGGATTGGCGTGGATCGCGTGGCTTACGCCGATTAATTCCGGTGCCATGGCGTCGATGGCGGCGCAAACATCGCGCTTCAAAGCGGCTACTGTCATAATATCTCCTCCGGTTTTGCGGAAATCCTAGCGGCTCGGTCCCGTGATGGCGAGATAATCGAGGTGTGCGACATGGACTATTTTCAATCGGACGGGTTGAGGCTTGCTTATCGCGTGGTGGGCGAGGGCGAACCCATTGTGCTGGTGCACGGATTTGCCTCGACGCATGAGGTGAACTGGGTGACGACGGGCTGGTCGCGCGCACTGGTGGACGCGGGGCGGCGCGTGATCATGGCCGACGGGCGGGGGCATGGCGCGAGCGAGAAGTCCTATGACGAGGCGGACTACACGCTGGAAGCTATGGCGGGCGATGTTGTGGCGCTGATGGATCATCTGGGTGAGCCGGGCGCGGACCTGATGGGCTATTCGATGGGGGGCATGGTGTCGCTCGTGGCGGCGGGGCTGTGGCCGGACCGGTTCGACCGCGTGATCGCGGCAGGTGTGGGCGAGCGGTTGCTCGATAAGAACAAGGGCGCGAGCGACGTAGTGGAGGCTCTGCTTGCCAATGACGGCGCCATCGTCGGCGGGCGCGCGGCACAGATGTTCCGGTTGTTTGCTGATCAGAACAAGCAAGACCGGAATGCACTGGCGGCATGCTTTGCAGCGGTGCGGGCGGATTTTCCTGACGAGTTGTTGGGGCGTATCGCGCGGCCTGTATTGATCGTGGCGGGTGAGACGGATGATGCGGCGGGCGCGGCGGGACCGCTGGCGGTACGGATACTGCAGGGAGCGGCATTCACTGTGCCTAAGCGTGACCACATGCGGACGGTGGGGGACAAGGTTTATAAGGAAGCAGTGCTAAAGTTTTTGGGGTGAGATCGTGCGTTTCTTAACCTCCCCTCAAGGGGGAGGTGAAGTGTTTTTATCTAGCGACGAGCGGCGAGAATCCCAGATGCATACCGGCGTCCGTGATCAGCGTCTCGCCTGTGATGTGATCCGAACCTTCGCCTGCAAAGAAGACAACACTCTTGGCAATATCATCCGGTGTGCCTGCGCGGGCGAGTGGCGTCGTGGCGATCTGGTTGTCGATGATCTTCTGGTACTGCGCGTCGCCGAAGCGGTCAGAGAACCAGCGTGTGCCGATGAAGCCGGGGCAGACGGCGTTGACGCGAATTTCGGGTGCCAGCGAGCGGGCGAGCGAGAGCGTCATGGTGTTGAGCGCGCCTTTGGACGCGGCATAGGCCACTGACGAACCGATGCCTGTGACGCCTGCAATTGACGAGATGTTGACGACGGAACCCTTGCCCGCTTTTTTCATCGCAGGGGCGCAGGCGCGGATCATCTGATAGGCACCGATGACGTTGACTTTGTAAATCCAGAGGAAGTCGTCGGCGCTCAGCGCGTCAAGATCGGCGTGATTGGCAAATTGTGTGGTGCCTGCATTGTTGACGAGAATGTCGATGCGGCCCCATTTGTCGATCGCGGCAGCTGCGATTTTCTTGCAGTCTTCGTCATTGCCGACGTCGCCCTGCGCCATGATGGCTTCGACACCTTTGGCCTGACAAAGCGCCACTGTCTCTTTGGCCTCTTTTTCGCTCTTGGTGTAGTTGATGACGACCTTGCTGCCGCGCTCGGCAAGCAATATGGCGACCGACGCGCCGAGGCCTGTTGCGGACCCTGTGACGATGGCGACTTTGTCTTTGAGTGTCATGGTGCTTCCCCTGAGATATTTTATTTTGAGGGAAGTGTAACGGCTCGGGCCTGAAATTCCATGACGAACTCAGGTCTGACGGTCAGTCAGGCATCGGGGGGAAATTTAAAGGCGGCGAGGATGAGCTTGTCGGCAAGCTTGTTGCGACGGGCGGGCGCGGTCGTCAGTTCCACGCAGACGAGATTGTCCTCGTGACGGATCACATGCCCGAGCGCGAAGCCGACTTCGGGTACATCGAGCGCGATGCTCGCGCCCGAAGCGGGCAAGGGACGGCACTCGATGACGGCGCCGGTTGCCGACATTTCATGGACGATGCAATCAACATCCACACCGGCAAACACAATACGGCCTTCGATGCGTGCCGAGATACGCCGGAAGCTGCGGCGGTCTGGCGCGTCGTTGAGTGATGTCGGCGGCAGTTGAACGTGTTTTGGCATGGTTCATTCCCGGATCAATAAGATCCGGGAATGAAACTAGCGGCCTATGGTTGCAAAACCGTTTCGGTCGATTGTGCTATTTCGGGAGATCGGCAAGGAAATCGCCGATAACTTTCTGGAAATCAATGCGCTTACCCAGCGTGGCCATGGGGCCTGCCGTGAGGCCGCCATCGACAGCGATGGTCTGACCGGTGACGAAGGTCGAGGCATCGGATGCCAGAAACAGCGCGGTTTCGGCTATGTCGTTCGGCAGGCCTGAGCGCGGCGTCGGCTGGATTTTGGCCAGATGCTCCTGCATGACGACGGCGAGTTGATCGGCAACCTGTGTGCCGAGGCCAAGGCCCGCGCCGAAAATCGATGTGGCGATGCCGCCGGGGCAGATGGCGTTGGAGCGCACAAAGTTGGGCGCGAGTTGCAGGGCTGCGCAGCGTGAGAAGTGATGCACGGCTGCCTTGCAGGCGGAATAAACGAGCGGGCCATAACCGGCCTGAAGGCCTGCGACGGAAGCTGTGGAAATGATCGAGCCTGATTTTTGCGCGGTCATGTGCGGCACGGCATATTTGTAACCGAGCACGACACCTTTCAGGAGCACGCCGACGGTTTCGTCGAAACCGTTCATGTCGATCTCGTGCAATTCGCCGCCGACGCCGCCATAGCCTGCGTTGTTGAACAGCACGTCGAGACGCCCGAATTTTTTGACCGTGTGATCGACGAGATTTTTCATTTCGTCTTCATGGGCGACATTGGCGCGGCAATAGGAGAAATTTGCGCCAAGTTCGCGCTCCATTGCTTCGCCCTTGTGGTCCTGCAAATCGCCTGCGACGACTTTCGCGCCTTCCTTGAGGAAGAGGTCCACTGTGCCGCGTCCGATGCCGCTGGTGCCGCCTGTGATGATCGCTACTTTGCCTTCGAGTCTTCCGGTCATAGTTGTCGTCCCTGTTTTGGTTTTTTGAGTTTTTCTAGTTCAGTTTGTCATGGCCGGACTTGATCCGGCCATCCACGTCTTTGCCGCAACGTAAGTGAAGACGTGGATACGCGGGTCAAGCCCGCGCATGACGATATTTGGCAGTTACTTCCCTTTGAACACGGCCTTGCGCTTTTCCATGAAGGCTGTGCGGCCCTCCGCGTAGTCTTCGCTGTGGAAGCACCGCTCGATCAACTGGTCGCAAAAAGCGGCGGCGAAATTTTCCGGTGCTTTCAATGTTTCGTCGATGATCTTCTTGGCGGTCATCACGGTGAGGGGAGCGTTGTCTGCGATGGTGGCGCAGGTGGCGCGGGTCTCTGCTTGTAAGGCCTCGCGCGTGAAGACGCGGTTGATGAGGCCCATGGCGTGCGCTTCATCATGGCTGAAGCGTCGTGCGGTGAAGAAAATTTCTTTCGCGTATGCGGGGCCGACAAGATCGACAAGGCGGCGGGTGCCTGACGCGACGTAGGCGAGACCGAGTTTGGCAGCGGGGATGCCGAAGGTGGAACCGGCTGACGCGAAACGCAGATCGCAGGAGAGCGCGATGCCCAAGCCGCCGCCGATGCAATAGCCGTCGATCATGGCGATGGTCGGGCGTTCGGCGCGGGCGATGGTTTCAAAGGCCAGCGTGGTGGCGTCTTCATAGGTGACGACGCTGGCGGGATCGCCGCGCTGGGCCTCGAACTGCGAAATGTCGGCGCCTGCGACAAAGGCTTTGCCGCCTGCGCCGGTGAGCACGATGGTTTTGATTTCCGCGTCGGCTTCAAAACCCGCGATGATCGAGGGGATCGCCTGCCACATGTCGAGGCTGACGGCATTGAGGCGTTCGGGATTGTTGAAGATCATCCAGCCGATGTTGCCGTCTTTCTTGACGATCATGCGGGGTGTGGGGGAGGTGTGGGTCGGCATCAGCGGCTCCGGTCAATTTTGAATTGGCCGCATTGTGCATGGCGCCTCTTGCAATGTCATCCCGTGGCTTGACCACGGGATCCATCTAGCGCCGCGTTCGCTGCAAAATGGGTCCCGGGATCAAGTCCCGGGACGACACTGATTTTGCGGGTCAGACCGGCGCAACACATTCCAGTTTTGGATTATGCGCGGGTGGCTCAGCATCCTTCAGGTCTGCGAGGAGATCGGATTTCAGCGAGGCATAGGCCGGATCGCTCCACAGGTTGCGCCATTGCTGTGGGTCGTTCTTGTGGTCGTAGAGTTCGCCTTCGCTGCCGTCGTAGATGGTGCCGGGCAGATAGGCGGTGATCGTGTAGCCGTCGCGGTAGATTGTGCGCAGGCCGACTGTTGTGCCATCGACATGCGTGCAATCCCATTCGGTGAAGACGCGCTCGCGGCCTTGTTTGTCGCCATGTGCGTCGGTCTTGGGCATGGGCTTGCCCTGCATCCATTCGGGCACGGGCAGGCCTGCGATTTCGCAAAAGGTCGGTGCGAGATCGACTTGGCCCACAGGGGCTTTGACGCTGGCCGGTGTGACGCCTGCCGATTTTGCCGGTCGCCAGACCATGGGCAGGCGCATCAGCGCATCGACGTGATAGGGGCCTTTGAACAGCAGGCCGAACTCGCCCTGAAATTCGCCGTGGTCGGTGGTGAAGACCACGTCCACATCATCGCCCCAACCGCGACGCGCGATCTCGGCCATGACTTTGGCGATGGCC
>TARA_R110000868_G_scaffold2239_2_pt1 | contig 10947 bp, 7 predicted proteins | sample TARA_R110000868 | Tara Oceans TARA_R110000868 (sample SAMEA4397489) | marine metagenome | biome: Polar Biome; feature: [SRF] surface water layer (ENVO:00010504); material: water (ENVO:00002006), including particulate matter (ENVO:01000060) such as... | depth 5 m | reverse complement strand
ATCACATTCCAATTTGGATGAACTTCTCGATAAAATAAATTAAGTTAAATTTTACTTCAATTAAAACTATCGATGGGTAAATGCAAAATAGCTATCGATATGCATAAAAGTCTTTTAAACAAAAAACTACTCAAAAGAGTGGTTTTTGTGAAGGCAAATCGTTGCAAACCTTCGACCGTCCCGATTAAAAGATCGGGATGCACTATTCAGTAATGATAATAAACAAAAAAACTACTCAAAAGAGTGGTTTTTGTGAAGGCAGAAGGATTCGAACCTTCGACAGTCCCGATTAAAGATCGGGATGCTCTATTAAGCTAACTATGAATTGAATTTTGCTATTAATTTTTTGAATCTTTATTCTATAAATCCAGTACTAAAAGAAATGATAGAAATTTTAAAAATTAGCAAACACATCACTTTTTATAATGATCACCATACATTTGCTAGGTTTTTAAAGTTTGAAAACATTCCTATCGATGCTATTAGTGAAATGTTAGGTCATACCGATATTAGAACCACTCAGGCTTATTTAAACAAGCTACCCAACAAAAAGCTTGACAAAATTATTGATGATGTATTTGAAAATTCAAAATATTTTTAAAATAATATTATTGATAATCGAATTTAAAATAAACACTTACGCTAAATCAATTAATTTATAACTAGTACCTCTTCCTGCTCCTTCTTGTACTAAAATCCCTTTAAATATTAAATCTTGCAAATCCCTTAACGCAGTATCAGTAGAAACGCCTGTTATCTTTGCGTATTTAGAAACGGTCAGTTTTCCAAAAAAAGTATCAAGTAACATTTGAGTAACCTTCTGTTGGCGATGATTAAAATCAATATTATGATTAATTTCCCAAAATTGTGCACGTTTTAAGGTCATGGCAATAGTTTGGTCTGTTTGCTTCATAGAACGTAACAAACAATTCAAAAACCAGTCTAACCAATCTGTAATATCCAAATCTCCTTTTTGCGTTTTTTCTAAGATGCTATAATATGTTTTACGCTCAATTTGAATTTGTGCTGACATGGAGTAAAATCGCTTCTTACTTTGATCCGCTCGTGCTAACTGCATATCCGTAATAGCTCGAGTAATACGACCGTTCCCATCATCAAAAGGATGTATGGTAACAAACCATAAATGAGCAAAAGCCGCTTTCAATACTGGATCAAGTGATTGTTCATCATTAAACCAATTAAAAAAGACATCCATTTCATGGGGTACTTTATCTGCTACCGGTGCTTCAAAATGAACTATTTCTCTACCCATTGCACCCGAAGTTACTTGCATCACACCATCACGCCAGTCTGCAGTTTTGATTTTATACATTCTGCTTCTACCTGTAGGGAAAAGGGCTGCATGCCATCCAAATAAACGCTCCTCGTCTAGCGGTTCTTCATAACGTTGTGTAGCATCTAGCAACATTTCGACAACACCATCTACATCGCGATCTGCTGGAACAGCAGCTGCGATCTCAATGCCTAGTCGTTTTGCTATTGAAGATCGTACTTGGTCATGGTTGAGTTGCTCCCCTTCAATCTCGCTTGATTTAATTACATCAAGAGTCAGTGTTTGAAGCACCGTTTCTTCTTGTAGACGAAAGCCAAGACCTTGCATAACACCTAGTATAATGCCCTGCTGGTGCCTTACTTTCCCAAGTAATGGCGTAATGATAGCTGCGTCCCAGGTAAAATTTGGCCACTCTTTTTTTTGATAAATATACATAGTACCGCATTTTTGCGGTAAATATAGTGTTTAATTACCGCATGAAAGTAATTTTGCGGTGTAAATAAGTTTAATACGTCGCAAAAACGCGGTGATTAAGTTGCTTTTTCAACGCATCCCGTTTAGAGATACAGTGGATTTGAATGGTCAATTTGAACTGAGATTTGTAACTTTCCGCATGTTAGCTGAATGATACCACAACACTTTGTACACGGATTACAAATGCGCGAAATTGGGTTTATTTTAGATTATTGAGGCACTGTGTGGACACGGATTATAAATCGGCGCGATCGGCTCTAATTTCGTACTCCAATTTAATTTTTTATTTTATTACTGTTTTTCTAAAAAATCTTTACAAATTTCTCCTAATCTATTTAATAATTCGCTACTTATCATACTCAATTGGTTTGTGTGGATTAGTAATTTAGTCGGTTTTTCTAAATCATCATAATGAACATTGATGTATTTTTTATTTAGTCCATTTGAAATCTTTTTCGATTCTTCTTCGTGAAATTTCATTCGGAAAAGCTTCTCTAAATCAATATCAAAATCTCGAACATAATGACCTACAGCAACAATAGTTATTGGGAATTCATTGAAAAATGGTTTTTGGAACAACTCTTTTCTTTTATCTATACTTTCCCTTCTGCTTTTTTTAGGAACATTTTTACTATAGCTCCCTGTAATCTGATTAAGCTCTGTAATAAAAGCATGTTGATGAAAATTAATTAATTCACTTGATAGATCATTGAAATAAATTGTATCAATAATTTTTTGATAGTTATACCACGTTTTACTGGTCCCACCTTTTCCTCTAATTATTTCACCGCTCTCATTTCGACTTTCGATAGTTTTTTTTTGTCCTTGGTATGGATATAAAGGATTATATATTGGAACATAATCTCTATTGAACCAATTATCAACATCAGAAAACTGTACTTTGTTATTACAATTATTTTCCCAATCATTTGCGTTATTGATAATCTCTCTTCTATGTTGATCTGAAGCAATTAATAAGTTTATAGCCGCCTCTTTTCCAACAAAAAGGATTTTAGCGTTAGGATTTCCACTTCCCAAAAAAAAGTCTTTAGATTTAGCAAATTGGATAACATCTTTAAATTTTGAAGTATAGATTACTGGATTCATTATATTTCTTGATATTAGTTTTTTTTTATAATAATACTTACGCCATCATCCCCTTCACAAAAATCTCAACAAACTCTTTCATTTTAGCGATTATCCGATCACCGATTGTTCTGGCTTGCAGGATACTGGGTCTGTTGTCTAAGCACTGAAAAACTTCATCTTTTATGGGTTCTCGACCGCTGTAGATGTATGCATCAATTAAGGATTTGAATTGTGCTTTATCCAAATGTTCTTCCTCACAAAGTTTGCCTAATGCCAAGACTTTTTGATCTTGCCAGTATTTTTCAAATTCATCTTCAATAGAATCACCGTCTTTGATGTTGGGCATATTCTCATCAATGAATTTTTGGATTAAATCTCTTTTGCTTCGCAACTGAATATCTCCTCCCAATAAATCAATAATGGCTTTCTTTTGTGCTGCAGCTGCCGTTGGTGTTTTCTCCCCTTTTAGTTGCGCTAACAATTTCAAGATATAGGCCACGTTGATTTGGTCAGTGTGGATTAATTCTAATTCAAAATCAATGTCATCCAGAATCGATGTCTTTTTCTTTTCATTATCCTGCTTCACCTTTTGGTAGATGTCTAGATACTTGGCTTTGTAGTCCTCGTATTCTTGCTCATCAATACCTAAATCTTCCCAGTCAAAATCAGTGTAGGATTGCAATACATTCATGGCTCGCATCAACTTTCTGAACGCTTGTACAAATTGCGCATCTTCTTCTTCGTTTTTTAAATCATTTACGCTTTGATAGGTGGGTGTAATTTCTCTTAAAAGCTTTAAAGCTTCATCAAACTTCTCCGCAATGGCCTCATAATCGGGCATGGTCACTACTTCAATAGCTTCTTTATTCGAAAATAAAGTAATGGCATCATCAGTCGCTTTTTTAAGGTTTCTAAAAGCCAAAATGTTTCCTTGTGACTTCTGTTCTCCTAATATCCTGTTGGTTCTAGAATACGCTTGAATCAATCCGTGTTGCTTCAAGTTTTTATCTACATACAGCGTATTTACTTTTTTAGCATCAAAACCGGTAAGCATCATATTAACTACAATCACGATATCCAAACGGTCTTTCTCGTGGTTGAAGTTTTCTTTTTCTCGATCCTTTAACCGTTGGCTAATGTTTTTGAAGTAATTCTCAAACTGTTGGCTGTCCTTGGTCGAAAAACTGGTATTGTACATTTTGTTGTAATCACCAATGTATTTTTCTAGCTTATCTCTGGTGTGTTTGGATTGATAGGTCGCTGGCTGTTCTGCTAAAACATCAAAGTCAACCTCGTCACTTGGTAGATAATCTTGTGCTTCTTCTGAATCTTCATTGGTGCCGTAGGTAAAGATAGTAGCAATGCGCAAATCGTGTGCTCCAGCTTCTTTCTTTTGTTGAAAAAGGTCGTAATACTGAATCACATTATCAATACTACTGACTGCTAACAGCGCTGAGTAGTCTTTATTAAACGTTTTTTGATCGTGATACGCAATGATGTAATCTACAATTTTATTGATTCTCTTTTCAGAATCCAGTACTTCTTGTTTGTCAATATCCTCTACTTCTATGTCGATAAAAGCATTGCTCTTATTCTTGTATTTCCCCACATATTCAATCCCAAAACGCAAAACATTTTGATCCCGAATCGCATCTGTAATGACGTATTTGTGCAAGCAGTTGCCAAACAAATCTTTGGTGGTGCGTTTTCCTAAATCATTCTTGGAAGCGTTTTCGGCAAAGATGGGTGTTCCAGTAAATCCTATTAATTGACTTTTCTCAAAGAATTTGGTAATGCGGTCGTGTGTTTCTCCAAATTGCGAACGGTGACATTCATCAAAAATAAAAACGATTTTCTTGTGTCGTAACCCTTCTATTTTGCCCGAAAACCGTTCTGAAATAGCATTGTTTAATTTTTGTATGGTCGTCAAGACTAGCTTGGTATTGTCAGTCAATTGCCTTACTAACGATTGGGTGTTATTGGTAACATCAACACTGTCTTTTTTGAACGCGTTGAACTCATTCATGGTTTGGTAATCCAAATCTTTTCTATCTACGACAAAAACTACTTTGTAAACCTCGGGCAATTCCATCAAAATTTGACTGGCCTTAAACGATGTTAAGGTTTTACCCGATCCTGTGGTGTGCCAAATGTAAGCGTTGTCATTCGAGTTTTTGACTTGGTGTATGATCGCCTCGGTAGCAAAAAATTGATACGGACGCAAAACCATCATTACCTTATGTGTTTCGTTGATCACTATATAATGTGCTACCATTTTGCCCAAATGTGCTGGGTTTAAGAATGCAGCTGCAAACTCGGGTAACTCGGTGATGTTTTTATTTTTGGCATCGGCCCAAAAGAAGGTTTGTTTGACCGATTGTAATTTATTATTGGCCAAATATTTGGTATTAACGCCATTGCTTATCACAAACAATTGCACGTATTGAAACAAACCGTGGTTACTCCAAAAAGAATGCATTTGGTAGCGATTGATTTGGTTGAAGGCTTCTTTGATCTCAATGCCGGAACGTTTCAATTCTATTTGTACCAACGGCAAACCGTTGACTAAAAGTGTGACATCAAAACGGTTTTTGTAACTTCCTTCCAGACTGATTTGATTGGTAACTTGATATAAATTCTTGCTGTTGTCCTCCGCATTAAAAAACCGAACGTAGAACGAAGTCCCATCTTCCTTGGTTAACTGAAAGCGATCCCGTAGTGTTTTAGCTTTTTCAAACACATTGCCTTTGGCCAAATGATTCAAAACGGCATCAAACTCTTTGACTGTAAAAGCGGTATCATTAAAAACTTCCAACTGACTTTTAAGGTTAGAAACTAAAGCGTCTCCATCCTGAATTTTGACAGACGCATATTTCAAACCAATCAATTGCTTGATTAAGTTGTTTTCTAATGTGGCTTCGGATTGGTGGCTCATATTATTTTTATTCTGCGTTTTTTATTTCCAAATAGGTTCATTTTCCCAATCTAATGCATTTCCTTTTCCGTCTGATGGAATTCCGATGTATTGAATAGGCACCATTGGATATTTTTTAAATAGGTTTTGAAGTTTATCCTTTAAACTATTTCCCGGATTTGCTCTTGTTATCAAGTATTTCAAAACACAAATGAAGTAAAACATTCTTTTATTATTTTCGAATGGTTTGCTTACCCAATTACCAACAGGCTTTAACAATTTTTCTGGTTCAATAGCCAAATCTCTGTTCCATAATCTCGAATGATGCGCACAAATATTTCTTACATACGTGAGCGTATGAAGCCAAGATTCGAATACCGTTGGATGAACATCAAAGAAGTTGGCAATCCTTTTTTTGTCACTATTGTTTTTTAATCCTCTGTACAAATGAGATAATTCACCCATCGTCAATAATTCTAAACACATCCACGATGGCGGATTTGACGGTTTGTTGTAATGATCAATATAATGTTTGATAAATACTTCCGGGGTTCTTGCGGTTTTGGCTTTTGATATAATAGATTGAAAGTCAGAGTACGGGTCGACAAGATTACCTATTTTGTTGTAATAGGGTGTAATAAACAGATTTTGATTGTCCTGCCAATGGGAATCGTTATAATGCGTTGCCATACCATACACCATTTGCGTACGAATGGCCACTTCAATGCGTTCAATACAATCAAAAACAAGTAATCTTAATTCCCGGTCAAATGAATACGTTTCGATGATTTGTTTGAAGTTGGTATTGGGATTGAATTTGTCCTTTGTTTTTTGATAAGGCAAAAAATAGGCACTCAACCGATAATAACTTATTTCCTGTAGATAGTCAATTACCTTTGGTTCATTGTCAACGACTAAATCCCTTTGTTTCAAAAGCGATATTTGATCCTGAAAGGACAGCGGTGTTTTGTTGTAGTTTTTTTTACTCATGGCACAAAAAGAAAAAACCTCTCAAGTGTGCATCTAGGAGAGGCATGAGAGGTGTATTATTGTTAGTTGAGCAACTGTCAGAATAAAAAAATCGAGACACAAATGTGGCGATTTGTGGCGCAAATATGCGACATTTTTTTAAATCTACGATCTTTTTTAACGCTATTTTCATAATCAATTCATTATGTTATATTTTTGTAAAGGTGTCGAATTCGAAACCTTTAACTTTTTAATCTCTTTTTTTACACAAATAGTTGCTGCAACAATCCTTTTTTAAATTCTTGCGTTTTTACCAATTCCCCATTGACCTGTTCTATTTTACCATCAATGCTAGATAAAAAATTAGCGATTTTTTGTTGTTCTTCAATAGATGGCATAAGCAAATCTATATTTAAAAAATCGTTTACTCCAATATTTAATAATCCGTGGTTTCTAGCACCCTCTTGAGCTACTTTTTCAATTTCTTTATTATGAAGTCCAAATTCAAAATATTGCTCCATAAAATTCAATGAAACCATTTCATTAAAGCAAAAACAGATATACAAAGTTGAAACAACGCCTTTATCATATTTTTTAAGTCTTTTGATAGCGCCCATTGGATATCCGTTAGAATAGCTTTTATTATACGCAAAATCATTTCGTTCTAATAAATAATAGTTTGTAACGTCTTTTGCTGAAACTGATTTATTGAAATATTCTAATTGACTTACAAGGCCAAGTTGTGCAGAAATCGTTAAAACATTAAGATTGTTTTCTTTGTTCTTTCTAGTAATTCTAGATGCAACATCCCCCAACTTTTTCTCCTCCCAATCCGGATAATCCTCTCCATTCATCCCTTCGACTTCGCTCTGGGCAGGCTTAAACCGTAATTTACCAGAGAACAATTGTTGCATGACACCTTTTTTGTATTGTTCTAATAATTCCTTTTTGCGAGACAATTGCTGTATTTTTTCATCGACCGCACTTAAAAAAGAAGCTATTTTTTGTTGTTCTGGGAGGGATGGGATGTTTAATTCAAGATTAGAAACTCTACTTGTTGATAGACTCAAAACTTTTGTGCCCTGCGCAATTGTCATAATTTGCTTTCTTAATTTCCAAGATTTCATGAGATAGCTTGTAAATCCGATGAAAGTCTTTTCTGAAATTGGTCTTGCTAAAAATGTATGCAATCCTGATAATAATTTTACATTATTAATATCAATTAATTCAATAGATTTACCAATATCAGCATAATCCTCTGACGCATCTGCAATTATTATATCACCATTTTTACAATATAGCTCTTCTTTTATTTTAGATAAATCAACATCATTATTTATGTATGGAACATTCTCATTCTTCAAATAAAAATGTGAATTAAATTTTGTGTGAATATCTCCATAATGAATATTGTAGACCTTTCCCTCTTCATAATTTAACTTCTCTCTGGATAATGAATTGGTTGTATGAAAAGAATAAAGATTTTCGAATCTGGTTGATTCAAATTCCCCTTCAAACCCAGGAAAGCGCAATTTTGGTACGTTTAGGCTATTCATGACGGGTGGTTTTTTGCGTTAGGGATAGGAACGGCATCCTTTTGTGGAGCGTAGCGGAGCAAAAGATAGAGTGCATAGCCCGACCCGCAGTTGCGAGGAGGAACGACGTGGCAATCTGAAGGGAAACGCCCCAGTAATCGTGTGTGTACAAAGTGTTATTCATGATTAAAATGGGGTTTCAATTCCTAGTTCCCTACAAAAACCGGCAATGGTAGCATCTGTGTTTTTGCTTTCATGGGCTAAGGCTCGTAATTCTTGGGTTATGGCTTGTAGGTCTATGACATCTTCCTCCTCAAAGGTATCTACATAACGTGGAATGTTCAGGTTGTAATCGTTGGTTTCTAATTCGCTTAATAAAGCAACATGGCTGTATTTGTCTTCGGGCAAACGGTTTTCGTAGGTACTAATGATTTTGTCAATATCCTCGGTACGCAACACGTTTTGGGTTTTTACTTTCTCAAAATGTTGGCTGGCATCTATAAACAAAATGGTATCTGGATTGTCGCGTTTTTTCTTAAGGACCAAAATACAGGTTGGGATGCTGGTTCCGTAAAAAATATTGGCGGGTAAACCTATTACGGCATCAAGGTAGTTTTTCTCTTGGATCAAATACTGGCGAATGTGTCCTTCGGCACCACCACGAAACAAAACGCCGTGTGGCAAAACAATAGCCATGGTTCCGTTATCATCCAGCTGGTGCACCATGTGTTGTACAAAAGCAAAATCAGCTTTAGAGCTTGGGGCGAGTTTGCCATAGGCCGAGAAACGCTCATCGGTCATGTGCAGCGGACTCGCAGACCAGTTGGCTGAGAATGGCGGATTGGCTACGATGGCTTCAAAACGCAGATCATAATGTTGTGGGCGTTCTAGGGTATCTTCGTTTTTAATGTCAAAACGTTTGTAGTGTACATCGTGCATGATCATGTTCATGCGGCACAAGTTGTAGGTGGTAGGATTCATTTCCTGACCGTAAAAAGCGCTTACATCTTTTACTTCTTTGGCGACACGCAATAGCAAGGAACCCGAACCACAAGTAGGATCGTACACACTTTTTAGTTTGTCTTTACCAACGGTTACTAGTTGTGCCAAGATGCTGCTGACTTGTTGTGGCGTGTAGAATTCTCCCGCTTTCTTTCCGGCACCACTGGCAAACTGTCCTATTAAATATTCATAGGCATCGCCTAAAACATCACTATCGGTATTTTCTAAATCAAAGTCGATTTCGTCAAGGTGAATTAGGACTTTTACGATCAATTCGTTTTTATCGGCCTCGGACTTTCCTAGTTTGTGAGACGTTAAATCTAAGTCTGAGAACAAGTTTCCAAAATCTTCTTCGCTTTCAGATCCCATGGTACTTTGCTCAATGTGCGTGAGTACTTTGGCTAGATCGCCCAAGATGAAATTGTTTTTTCCGCCAGCGTTGCCTCTAGTTGCTAATTCTGAAAACAAATCGGCTGGCTCCAGGAAAAAGCCTAATTTGTCAATAGCGAGTTGTTTTATTTCTTGCATCAAGAGGGCTTCGTCAGGATGTCCTATTACTTCTTGAAAAGTCAAACCGTCGGGTTGCAGGATGGTGTTGGCGTACAAATCCATTTTAGTACTCAGGTACTTGTAGAAAATGAAACCTAATATGTAATCTCTAAAATCATCGGCATCCATTTTCCCACGAAGGGTATTTGCGATGTTCCACAGTTGTTGTTCTAATTTTTGTTTTTGTTCTGCTGCCATTAATGATATATAATCGTATTGTTTATGTAAATGTGAATATTTTTACTTAATTAATTTTATAATTAATTTCTTTGATCTCGGCTGTTGGTGTGTGCTACTTTTTTGATTGTAATTTGTGGTATTGTGGTACTACAACCAAAAGTACTTTTAGAAATTTAATTATGTAAGAAATTCACTTGGCTAAGATATTAAAAAATAAGAGAGAAAAATACAGAAATTTTTAAGGAAGCCCACAAAACAACCTCTTTTCAGTATAAAAATTAGACACACAGAGTTGATTAACGTGTTTTAAACCAATGTGAGTTATTGGAATTATTCTAAGATTGTATACCTGCCAGTTATCAGTACGGATTTATCTAGATCGCGATACATAGCTTATTATTGAAGGTTACATGCTCGTTAAAAGGCATAAATCAAGACCTTTAAAATTTACAAGTGATTGATTTTCAATTTTAATAAGGAAGGATTCGAACCTTCGACCGTCCCGATTAAAGATCGGGATGCCACAAGCAATAAAATGCTTTTCAAGGCAAAAAGCAATGTTTTGTAGCTTTCTGCTAGTTTGATGCCTGATCATAATAGCTAACGGGAAACCTTCAGGAGTTTCTTTCTCATTTAAAAAAAGTTTAATCTCAATTGTAATTTGCGTTTTTTTTGCGTTTTTGTGTCAAAATTTACAAAAATTTGGATGTCAAAGTAATGAATAACAAAGTACAAAAACTATTAAACGCAAAAAAACCCTTGATTTACAAGGGTTTTTGATGTGAAGGCAGAAGGATTCGAACCTTCGACCGCCTGCTTAGAAGGCAGGTGCTCTATCCAGCTGAGCTATGCCTCCGATAGTTTACCTCTACTTTCTGAACCGTCCCGATTGGAAATCGAGATGCTCTATCCAGCTGAGCTATGCATCCATTTATCTTTTT
>TARA_R110000868_G_scaffold282927_2_pt1 | contig 10950 bp, 10 predicted proteins | sample TARA_R110000868 | Tara Oceans TARA_R110000868 (sample SAMEA4397489) | marine metagenome | biome: Polar Biome; feature: [SRF] surface water layer (ENVO:00010504); material: water (ENVO:00002006), including particulate matter (ENVO:01000060) such as... | depth 5 m | reverse complement strand
TGGACAGTCGGTTAACACTACTGATTCGGCCGTTCGTATTACCCATATCCCTACTAATATTGTGGTCAACTGTCAGGCAGAACGCTCTCAGCTTAAAAACAAAGAGCGTGCCATGGGTGTTTTGAAATCGAGATTATTTGATCTCGAAATGGCAAAGCGCCGGGAAAAGCTTGATGAAGCCGAAGCCGGAAAGAAAGAAATTGGTTGGGGCGCACAGATTCGTTCCTACGTCCTACATCCCTACAAAATGGTTAAAGATCACCGCACAGGATTTGAAAGTTCGAACACAGATAAAGTTCTAAACGGTCATATCGATGGCTTTATGGATGCCTTTTTACGCTGGAGCGTTAGTGGTGAAACCATCCGCGATGATGGTGAGCTCGAGTGATTAATTTACTTAAAATTCTCTTATCCGGAAAAGCTTCACTAAAGTTTGCGGTAGGAGTAATTTTAGGTTTGGCCTTCTCGATGGCCGTGATTCTATCCACCATCGGATTGATGGATGGATTTGAACAGACCATGCGCCAAGGACTTAGAAAAAGTATTGGCGACTTTGCGATTCATTCTCGCGATGGCTTTTTTACGCCTGATGAAGAACTTAAACAGGCGCTTAAAGATGTTGGAGCTGAGTCGTATTCAGGGCTTTTACAGCTTGAGGCCTTTGCATTATCAAATGGAGTTGGTCGAGGCGTTTTAGTTCGAGGTGTTGAGCAAGAAAGCTTTACGAAAGTAACCAATTTAGAAATGCCAAAGCTTACCGACTCACTTGTGCTTGGCTCAGTGTTGGCTGAATCTCTTAATTTAATGCCACAAGACGATATGGTCTTATCCTTTGCCCAGGGAAATAACTCGTCATCTGCATTACCAACTTTACAAGCTTTCAAAGTCGGCGGAACTGTTCATCATGGGATATATCAAAAAGATGAACGCTTCACTTATTCAGACCTAGCTTATTTGCAATCGACACTAGGGCTAACCAATGTTGTGAACTCTGTCCTAGTAAAGCTGAGTGATCAGGCAGATCAAGTCCAAGTAGAAAATGCTTTAGAAACTCTACGCGATAGTATTGGAAGTAATTATATTATTCGTCCTTACTGGTCAGAGTTTAGGTCTTTACTTCAAGCCGTCAAGGCCGAAAAAGTGATGATCGGATTAGTTTTGCAAGTGATCGTAGTCATCGCAATTATTAATGCAGCTGCCTTCATTATCTTCTTATCTGAGAGTCGTTCCCAAGAGCTTTTTTTGTTTAAGGCCCTAGGTATGTCACAAAATAAATTGGCCCAAGGAATGAAGATATTGGTTGGCCTCTTATGGCTTTTATCGTGTTTTCTATCTTTTGCGATGGAGCGATTTTTTAGTTGGCTGATTACACACTACGGCTCTAGCTTTTTACCGGGTGATATCTATTATGTGGCTTCCATTGAGCCTATTTTGGAGTTTAGTGATTACTTAATGGTTTCGCTTGGAGCTCTATTTTGGATTGCAATTATTCTCAGCTTCTCTCTTAGACAACTTAGAAAGAGTCCGATCCTCCAGGGTCTGCGCAAGGAGTTTTCCTAATGACAACGCCCCATATTCAAATTCAGGCAGCGGCAAAGCACTACGGAAAAGTTAAGGCCCTCGACAATGCCACTGTTAGTTTTGATCGTGCTGGTCAGTACGCACTGACGGGAGCTTCTGGTTCAGGGAAATCGACTCTTCTGTATTTGATTGGAGGACTTGATCGCGCCGACCAAGGAGAAGTCTTAGTCGCTGGTCGCGATCTTAAAGGCTATAGCGATGAAGAGTTGGCCAAGTACCGAGCGACTGAAGTTGGCTTTGTTTTCCAATTTCACTTTCTTTTAAACTCGCTTAATTGCCTCGATAATATTTTGTTACCAGCCAAAATTTCTGGCATCTCAGTCAAAGAAGTCCAGGCTCGCGTGCAAGAGCTTGCAGGTAAATTAGGCGTTTCCGCTTTACTGACAAAATTTCCTTACCAGCTTTCAGGTGGGGAGCAGCAACGCATCAATATCATCAGAGCTTTATCACTCAAGCCAAAGCTCCTGCTTTGTGATGAGCCTACGGGAAACCTGGACTCGGCCAATACTGATATAGTGATTAATCTTTTGCGCGAATTGGCCAAGCAAGAGGGCTCGACTCTTATAGTTGTCACTCACGATTTGAACGTTGCAGCGCGTTTTAGTTCTCAGGTAAAAATGCGAGACGGTCAAATTCTTCAATGACCTAAGGTGTTAAAAAGAGGGAAAATCCTTTAAAGTTCGTAGGCTTCCTGTTACTTTTTCAAAACTAGACTTGTTTCATCAGTCGTTGACTATATTAGGACTAAACGCAATGCCATATAAGGGCCGAATTGGCGTCATTTTAAAGCCAATTTCAATCCTCTGTGCTTTTTTCTTCTTCGCTACTACCACTGCGGTATTGGCGCAGGTCTCTAATATTCAAGATCTTGGTCCAAGAAAGAATCTGTTTAAAATTGATGGCATCGAAGTTCGCGGTCTTAAGAAAGTTGAACGCGAAGCCGTTTTAGAAAAGATCAGTGCCAGAAAAGGGATGCGTCTCGATAATTATCTTCTAAAGCGCGACCTAGAAAAAATTTACGGAATGAAATTTTTTGAAACAGTTGAAGCGCACCAAGAGAAAAAAGGTAAGCGCGACATTCTGGTTTTCAAAGTTAGAGAAAAGCCGATCATCACCAAGATTTCTTACAAAGGTAATGATGAGCTTTCTGAAGATGATTTCAAAGACAAGGTGAAGACCAAGGCTTTTGCCATCTTAGATGTAAGTACGCTTCAAAGTGATGTTATCTCGCTACAAAAACTCTACGAAGAAAAGGGTTATTACCTAGCTTCTGTTCAGTTTGATGTGGTTAAGCTTAACGATGAAAACGTCGAGATCGTTTATCAGATTAAAGAATACGACAAAGTCAGAGTTAAGAAAGTTGGCTTCTTAGGTAACAAGGCATTTAGCGACTCTCAGCTTAAAGATATTATGGAAACCCGCGAGGAGAGTTATTTCTCTTGGATGTCGGGTTCAGGAAATTTCAAAGAGTTTAACTTCCAAACAGATATTGAGCGTCTTAAGTATTTCTATAAGACCAAGGGTTACCTTCAAATCAACGTAGGGACTCCTGAGATCACCGTTTCAGAAGACAAGAAATGGGTATTCATCACGATTAAGGTTCAAGAAGGACCACAGTTCACTGTTAATAGAGTTAAATTTGTTGGTGAAGTCCTATTCCCTGAGGGTGATCTTCGCGAAAAGGTTAAGCTTAAAGACGGCGCTACTTATTCGGAAGAACTTCTTCGCCAAGACATTCAGCTTCTTACAGAAATGTATCAAGATGAAGGTTATGCCTTTGCCAACGTTCTACGTACCCTAGAAGTCGTTCCTGGCGAAAACAAAGTTGATGTCGAGTTTTCATTCGAAAAAGGTAAGATCGCCTACTTTGGAAAAATCATTGTTAAGGGCAATACTAAGACCCGCGATAAAGTTGTTCGACGTGAGCTTAAAATCCGTGAGGGCGTTCGCTTCTCTGGTACGGCCCTTCGTGAGTCAAAAGAAAATGTAAATCGTCTTGGGTTCTTCGAGCAGGGAAGTGTGGTTTTCACAACGGTTACTCCTCCTGGCAAGGATGACGTTCTTGATGTGGAAATCTCTGTTAAAGAGAGAAACACAGGGCAAATTTCACTCGGTGCAGGTTACTCGACGGCCACTGGTGGATTCCTTCAGGCATCGATTGCGCAAAACAATTTTAGAGGTCTAGGTCAAAACCTGTCTTTTAGTTTATCACTAGCTGATACAAACCAAACATTTAACGTTGGTTTCACTGAACCCTACTTGTTTGATACTAAATGGACGGCAGGCTTTGATATCTTTAGAACCAATAACACAACCTCAGATAGCTTTAGTTATAAGAGAAAAGGTTTTGATATTAGAGTTGGCTATCCAATCTTTGATTACACTCGCTTGTTCTTAACTTATAAGCTTGAAGACACTCAAATTAGTGCACTTGAAGATCCAACCATTGATCCAGCTGTTGAAAATGGCGTTGCTTCTTCTGTTAGAACCACACTGCTAAGAGATAAGAGAAATAATACATTCGAGCCAACTGATGGTTACTATTTATCAGCATCAACAGAATATGCTGGTGTTGGTGGCGATAAGAAATGGTGGCTCAATGAAGTTGATGGCCGTCACTACTGGAATCTTGTTGGAGATCTGGTGTTTAGATCACGTCTTTACGCCGCAAAACTTGAGCGTGTAGGAAACCAGAAGATTCCACGTACCGAAAAGCTGACTCTCGGTGGTGCTAGAAACCTTCGTGGATATGATTACGAAGCAATTGGCCCAAAGCGTAGTGTCACTAATACTAGTACCGGAAAGCTTGAAACATTTAACGCGGGTGCTCTATTTGCCACCTACACAACTTTTGAATTTGAGCATCCACTAGCAAGAGAAGCAGGCCTTAAATGGGTTGTGTTCTTTGATGCTGGCGATGCTGGAAAGATTGATCAAATTGATCTGAAACTCGATTACGGTTTCGGCTTCCGTTGGTTCTCACCAATTGGCGTGCTGCGCTTTGAATTTGGATATCCTATCAATCCTTCTGGAGAAGATGCCGGTAGCCAATTCCACTTCGATATTGGACAATTATTCTAATTTGATGCCGAATTTATAAGTCATTAGCGGAGTAATATATGAAATTGATTTCAGTCGTAGTCTTAGCATTAACTCTTGGTGCGCCAGCTGCACAGGCCCTTGTTCTTGGTAAGGTTGATATTCAAAAAGTCTTGCTAACTGTTAAGCAAGGTCAAAAAGTTCGCGAAGAATTAAAAAAAGAATTTGATAAGAAGCAAGGAACTCTTCAAAAAGAAGAAGCGACTATTCGTAAGATGCAAGAAGACTTTCAAAAGCAAGGTGTTGTCATGAACGACAAGGCTAAAGCTAAGAAAGAACAAGAAATTCAAGAGAAGATTATTCAGCTTCAACAGAAGTCGATGTCTTATCAAAAAGAAATTCAAGAAATGGAAAATAAGCTGAAAAAGCCAATTCTTGATCGCGTAAAAGAAGTGATTGATTCAGTTTCTAAAACTGCCTCTGTTGATATGACATACGAGTCTTCGACAGCACCAATCGTATATGCAAAAGACGAAAAAGATCTTACCGACGACGTGATCAAAGCTTACGACAAAAAATTTAAATAAGTCGCTACGTTTTGACCGTGAAGCTGAGGGAACGGTTATCCGTTCCCTTTCGTTTATGGGATGTTCATGAATTATAATCAATTAACAAAATTTGATGACACGCTCGAACTAGTCTGTGCAGCGCCAAGCTCTCAAGAGTCAATTAGTACTATAAGTGATCTAGATTTTATGCAGCCCGACTGTATAGTTTTTCTTGGGGATCAAAAGTATCTTAATAAATTCTTAGGGCTTGAAACAAAGATTAAGCCCCATGTGATTGTTGCTAAAAAGCTTGAAGCAAACTTCGATCAGCTCAAAGCCAAGTCTTTGTCGATTTGGAGCAGTGAGAAGCCTCACGTGAGCATCACCAAGATATCTAAAGCTTTCTACCAAGCAAAGATTGAAAATCTTAATTACTGGCATGACTCCAGACAAAACGGCGAAGCCCAAGTTGATCCAACCAGCTTTATTGCTCAAGGTGTTTTCTTAGGTGAAGGCGTTAGGATCGCTGCTGATGTGAAAATCCATGCAGGTTGCGTGATTAGTGCTCATGCTGAGATTGGTGAGGGTAGTGAGATCTATCCGAATTGTACCATCTATCCTTTTACAAAAATTGGTCGCAATGTACGCATCCACGCCAACTCTACAATTGGTGCAGATGGCTTTGGTTATAATTTTGATGGTGGTGTTCACCATAAAATCTGGCATCTCGGCGGAGTTGTCATCGAGGACCATGTTGAAATCGGTGCTAATTCATGTGTTGACGCTGGAACCTTTTATGCTACGACCATCGGCGCTGGCTCTAAAATCGATAATCATGTTCAAGTCGGTCACAACTGCTTGATCGGTCGCGGAGTGATCATGTGCGGCCATGTCGCTATAGCCGGCAGTGCTCGCATTGGTGACTTTACTGTTATTGGTGGCAAAGCAGCCGTTGGAAATGGTGTTCGTGTTGGGAATGCCTGTCAGGTCGCTGGCAATGCTATGGTCACAGCAGATATTGAAGATAAAGCCGTTGTTGGCGGACATCCTGCCAGACCACTTAAAGAGTGGCTAAAAGGTGTGGCTTGGCTTCGCAATCAATCGCTTAAAACTAGAGGTAAGTAATGTTAGTTACTAAAGAAAATGTTTTAAAATTTTTGCCCCACCGAGATCCATTTTTATTTATCGACTCGGTTGAAAAAGTGACGGCGCCAGAAGGTGCTGCCACTGACCGACTGCTTACGGTTAAAGAAGTTATCGGTGGTGTCGTGACGGCTAATTGGCATAGCGATGCCAATCATCCAATTTTTGCAGGACATTTTCCTGGTCGTCCAATTCTGCCAGGGGTAGTGCAGGTTGAGATGATGGCCCAGGCCGCAAGCTTTACCTATTTCTTAGTTCACGAAAATCCATACGATACAAATATGAATGTTGCTCTTCTTGGAGTTGATAAGGCTCGCTTTAGAAAACCTGTTCTTCCGGGAATGGATCTTATTATTACAACATCATGTACAAAAATTCGTGGTCCAATCAATAGCTTTGATTGCCAAATTCATGTTGGTTCAGAATTAATGAGTGAGTGTTCGGTACTCGCTTCAATTGCATTATAAAAGGAATAAAAATGAGTGTGAGCATTCATCCCACAGCTATTGTATCAAGTGACGCTAAAATCGGAGAGAATGTCTCTATTGGAGCATTCTCAATTATCGGTCCCAATGTTGAGATCAAGGCCAATTGTAAAATCGGAGCCCAAGTTCATATTGATGGCCATACTGAGATTGGCGAAAATAATACCTTCGAATCATTTTGCAGTATCGGCGCTCCGCCACAGGATATGTCTTATAAAGGCGAGCCAACTAGAACTGTGATTGGAAATGGAAATACATTTCGTGAGTATGTTTCTGTTCACCGCGGAACAATGAAAGATAATGGCATTACAAAAGTTGGAAACAATTCTTTGTTTATGGCCTACGTTCACCTAGGTCACGACGTTCAAATGGGTAGTAATTGTGTCGTTGCCAACTCCACCAACTTCGCCGGGCATGTTAAAATTGGCGACCGTGTGACAATCGGTGGCGGTAGTCAAATTAGTCAATTCGTCTCAATCGGTCGCGGTGCCTATATTGGTGGAGCGACGGCCATCGACCGCGATATTCCAATCTTTTGTACCGCCTATGGCAACAGAGTAAAACTAAAAGGCGTTAATATAATTGGTATGAGAAGACAGGGTGTCGAAAAGCCTGCCATCAGTGAAGTACTAGACTTCTATAGAACTATGGAAGCCTCCGCTTTATCACCAAGAGCATTTGTCGATCATGAAGAACATATGGCCGAATTTTCTGGCAACGCCATCATCGCAGAGATGGTGGCCTTTATTCGCGTCAGCGAAGTAGGGATTGCACCATTTCTATGAATAAAGTTAAAACAGCACTTATTGGTTTTGGACATTTGGGCCGCTTTCACGCCCAAAAAATTGCAGCGATTGAAAATGCCGAGTTTGTCGCTATCGTTGAGCCTTCTGAGGCTGGCAGAGCTCATGCACAAAGAGAGCATCCAGGCGTATCAGTAGTAGCTTCCCTAAGTGAGCTTCCAAAGGAAACCCAGGCTGCGGTAGTTGCTACTCCAACTTCTTTTCACTTTGATGTGTGTAAAGAGTTAATCGCTAATGACTTACATGTTTTTTGTGAAAAGCCAGTCACTGATAAGCTTGAAGACTCGCTAAAGTTACAAGAATTACTCAAATCGAAAAATCTTGTTTTCCAAGTTGGTCATAGTGAACGTTGTCACGAAGCTTGGGAGAGAAGATCTGAGTTTAAAGAGTTTCTAACTCCAGGTTGTAATCTAAGACTTGATCGTTACGCACCCTTTAAAGGTCGCGCTACTGATGTTGATGTGGTCAATGATTTGATGATTCACGATTTGGACCTACTTCGCTTTCTACTTGGTAGAGATCCTATTAGTGTAAGTGCTCATGGCTTTAAGCAAAGAACAAAGCATTGGGATCACGCCGTTGCTCATTTAGAGTGGAGTGACGGAACAAAAGCCACCATCACTGTTGGTCGTGGACATGTTCACGAAGTCAGAAGTCTTAAGTCGGTATCAAGTGCCGGAGTTTGGCGCGTTGATCTCATGAAAAATGAAATCCAAACCGCCTACGCCGATGCTAGTGACGTTAAAATCGAAAGCTATACGAAACGCGACCATTTGCTATTAGAACAACAAGCTTTCTATCAAAGTATATTAGAAAAAAAGCCGGCGATGGTTACTTTGGATGATGGCATCGCGGCAGTTAAACTAATCGATGCTGTCTTGCAATCGCTTGAGACTAATAAGACGGTAAGTTTGAAATGAGTGAGCAATGCCTGCTTATAGCTGGTGAGAAGTCCGGTGAGGAACATGCACTGAGCTTTGTGAGCGAGTTAAAGCGCTTAAAGCCCGATCTTCATTTTTTTGGAGTCGGCGGCGATGAGTTAGCCAGCAAGGGCATGGAGCTTTGCTATCATTTGAAAGATTTTTCTAGCTTCGGTTTTTCTGAAGTGGTTTCAAAAATACCATTTTATTTTAAAGCACTAAAACATCTGGAAAATGAAGTAAAAAAAAGAAAGTGTAAAGTGGCCATCTTAATCGACTTTCAAGACTTCAATTTACGCTTGGCCAAAAGGCTTAAGAAAAACGGAGTCAAAGTACTCTATTACGTAGCTCCCCAAGCCTGGGCTTGGAAAGCAGGTCGGGCTCAAGCTCTCGAGCAGACCGTCCATACGCTTTTTTCAATCCTACCGTTTGAGAAAAAGTGGTTTTCAGATCGAGGCGTTAAAAAAATAGTTTCTGTACCTCATCCATTATCACTTCGTTACAAAGACGAAGTAGCTAAGGTCGGTGAGAAACCTCATGAATTACTTCATCAAAGTCTAAAACTACTTATTTTACCTGGAAGTCGAAATGATGAAGTTCGTTACCTCATGCCGGCTTTTGAGCAAACAATTGCCAATCTAAGACGTGTCATTAAAACACCTATCGAAGTGGCGATGGTTAGGTCTTCCAATGTAAAGACTGAGTTGTGGGAAATGTACAGCTGCGGTATTGACCTGGTCTGGAATAATGAGGATTTAGATAAAGCTCTTTCGTGGGCGCATTTATCCTTGGCCGCCAGTGGAACAGTGACTTTGGCCACTGGACTTTTTCAAGTGCCTACAGTCGTTTGTTATCAAGGTTCTTTGTTAAATCAGTACATATTTGAAACTTTTGTCCGTTACGATAAACCAATTTCCTTGACCAATTTGATCTTGGAAACTCAAGTATTTCCTGAGTTTATTCAAGAACGTGCTAGTGCTTTTAACATGACCAGCGCTTTGTTAAACTTGTTCAACGACAAACAAGAGTACGATCGCGTAAAAATGGAACTATCGAAACTACCTGGACTTTTGGCAGGTGAGTCCGAGCCAGCGCAACTGATGCTCAAGGCTTTTGAAGAAAAAAATGAGGCCTTTACGTGATAACTTTGGGGCGATTCTTTCAATACTTAATTTCTCCTCTCGCATTTTTGTGGGAAGGGTTCTATCGCGTTCGTAGGTTCTTCTATACCTATGGTTACCTAGGTCAAAACGTTTTTCAGGTACCGATCATTTCTATTGGTAATTTAACCTTTGGTGGCACTGGAAAGACGCCCTTCACACTATGGTTATCAGAATTCTATGCTCGCCATGACTTGAAAATAATGATTTTAATGCGCGGTTACCGCGGAAAACTAGAAAAAAGCAGTGGCATTCTTCGCGGCGGAAGAAAGCTTGGTTACAATCCATTTGATTATGGCGATGAACCACTACTACTAGCCAGAAGACTTGAAAGTGCCAGTATTGTCGTTGGACGAAACCGTAGTGAGAATTTGCGTTATTATTTTCAACAAGAAAAGCCGGATGTCGTCTTGCTCGATGATGGCCACCAGCATTTAAAACTTTATCGCGATCTCAATATCGTTTTATTCGATGCGCTTATGCCGCTTGATCGTTATAAAGTCGCGCCACTTGGCTATATGAGAGAGGGCTTTACAGCGCTTAAGGCTGCCGACCTCGTTGTTATCGGTCGAGCAGATCAAGCCACCAGAGAGAATATTGATGAATTGAAGCAATTAGTGAAAAACTACGCTCCTCCTGGGACAGTATTTGCAGAAATTGGTTATCGTCCAAGCGGCATTTACAATGCAAGATCTGCCAAAAAACAAAGCACCCAGTCTCTGCAAGGGCAAAAGGTTATCTGTCTTGCGGCCATTGCATCACCTGTCTCTTTTTACGCCTTAGTCGAATCACTCGGGGCTGATATTATTGAGAGGCATACATTTCCAGACCACCATTACTTTAGCGCAGAAGAAGTGCAAGAAATTGTAGCCACAGCAAAAGAGCGCGATGCCATGGTTTTAACTACAGAAAAAGATATGGTGAAACTGCGCAGAGTTAGTGATGATGACAGTATTCACTATCTTGAGATTAATGTGGTTTTTCTTGATGGCGCCAAAGAAACAGAAGCTCTGCTGTTAAAGGCTGCTAAGAGATGAAAAAGCTTATTATATTATTGATTCTTTTTGGCTGTGCCACTCCTGATGATCGTCCGGTGCCTGAAAATGGTGAGGCCCTTCTCAACGAGTTTGATGTTGCCCAAGAGGAAAAAGATCGTTTTACTTTTTCTGAGATACAGCCCACTCCTGCACCCGTTCCTGAGCCCAGACAACAAAGCAAAGAGCTTAAGCCAACGCCTAAGCCAAAGAAGACCCCTGCTCCTGTAAAAGTCG
>TARA_R110000868_G_scaffold67056_19_pt1 | contig 10952 bp, 7 predicted proteins | sample TARA_R110000868 | Tara Oceans TARA_R110000868 (sample SAMEA4397489) | marine metagenome | biome: Polar Biome; feature: [SRF] surface water layer (ENVO:00010504); material: water (ENVO:00002006), including particulate matter (ENVO:01000060) such as... | depth 5 m | reverse complement strand
GATGCCCCGGTGCGGCTCTCCGGCGAGGAAGCGCTTTCGATGCTCATGTCAGGAGAAGCCGTGCTGTATCTGGCGCAGGGCCAGAAGCTCCAGCGTGTCCGCGCCATGCACGACTGGCGGATCGAGTTGACCGGGTTCAACGATCTGGGTGTCGAACACCTCAAGACCATGGGCTTGATCTCGGAGATCGTCTCGTGGAAACTCAAGCTCTATGTGCCGACAGGGGCTGTCGGCGCCGATGTGCTGGACCGGCTGCTCGAACGATATCCGATCGAAAGGCTCTCCACGCGTAAGGCCGCCTGAGGAGCCCCACGATGCAGAGCCCCGCAACGATCATTGCCGAACGTCTCGCCGAGAATGCGGAGAGCGTCTGTCGTCACTACCTGCCCAAAGGGCACCGGGAAGGCCGCTACTGGCTTGTCGGCGACGTTCACAATACGCCAGGGCGAAGCCTCTATGTCCGCCTGGCCGCGTCCCCCGATGGGCGCGGCCAGGCCGGCAAATGGACCGATGCGCAGAGCGGCGATCATGGCGATCTGCTCGACATCATCGCCATCGCGCGGAATTGCCGGAACATGCGCGAGACGCTCGATGAAGCTCGGCACTTCCTCAGCATACCGATCCCGCCACCTTCCGAGGTCGAGCCCATCCGGCGCGGCAAGGTGCCCACCGGCACGCCGGAAGCGGCGCGTTGGCTCTGGGCGGCATCGAAGCCGGTCGCGAGCAGTACGGCAGCCGCCTATCTCGCATCCCGGAAGATCACCGATCTCACCGGCTGCGAGGCGCTGCGGTTTCACGGCAACTGCTGGTATCGCGCGTCAAAGGACGATGCGCCCGATACGCGTCCGGCATGGCCGGCGATGATCGCGGCGGTCACCGATCTCGACGGCAGCATCACCGGGGTTCATCGGACCTGGCTGGAATCGGGCGGCTCGGACAAGGCCCCGGTCGCCTATCCGCGGCGCGCCATGGGCCATCTGCTCGGACACGGCGTCCGGTTCGGGCAGGCTGGCCCCGTCATGGTGGCGGGGGAAGGCATCGAGACCATGTTGTCGCTTCGGCAGGTCATGCCCATGATGCCCGCGATCGCGGGGCTCTCGGCCGCGCATCTCGCTGCCATCGGGTTCCCGGCCATGCTGCGCCGGCTCTATGTCGCACGCGATGACGATCCCGCCGGTGCGGGAGCGTTGGAGAGGCTTGCCGAGCGGGGGATCCCGGCGGGGATCGAGGTCATGCCGCTCGAACCCAGCCTCGGTGATTTCAACGACGATCTTACCGCCTTTGGGCGGGAGCGGCTCATTGCGAGGCTGCGGGATCAACTCCGGACGGAAGATGCGGAGCGCTTCCTGATGCAGGTGTAAGGGCTGGGCTACGGGGAACGTCCGGGGTCGCGGGTGATCGCCATTATCTCCGGCATCTTCGAGACGCCGCGCGCTCGTGCCTTCGTTAGAGGGCGACTGCGGCAAACGGATCGGGACGGCAATGGTGGTCGGACGGCTATTTTCCGCCGAACCTTCGGTTCTTTGCATCGCGAAGCAAAATAGCTGCCCGTCCGCCATCCTCCGCTTCGCTCCGGCCGCGCCCGAAGGGGCGCGGTTCTGTCCCGCTCCGCCCGCCGCCGGACGTCGCCACGAAGGCCGCGAGAGGCGCGGCTGTCAGATGACGGAGACTTTCGATGGCGACCGACCATGACGATGACCGCGAAACGCAGCCTGGCTCCACCGCCTATCTGCTTCAGGAAATGCAGCTCTATGGCTACCGTCCCTTCGAGGATGAACCCGACCATCGGCCCTTGCCTGACGACCGCATCGCTGGCGGCGCCGTCGCCGAGATGTTCGACGCGCTGGTCTCCTGCCTCATCGACACCAGGATCGAACCCGACCTTGAGGATCTCGCCTGGGGCATCGTCAATGTCTTTCACCGCGCCGGCGAACGGGTCGAACGCGAACTCGACGACAACGAGCGTGCGCAGAAGCGGCTTCAACGCGAGCAGGATGGCAGCGAGGTCAAGTCGGTCGAGCTGGAGCGCAAGATCGCCGAAGGCATCACCATGATCGAGCGCCGCGACACCATGGAATTCTTCCGCGACGCTGCCGCTGACCAGTTCCGCATCCATATCCGCAAGCCCTGGCTGCCGCGTTCGGGTTCAATGGTGAACCACAAGGCGCTGACCTCGGCCGTGCTCGACAGCCGCAAGGCGCTTGGCAAGCGCGCCTGGGAGAAACAACGCGTCTTCGATCCCGATGGCGTTCGCATAGCCTTTACCGGAGGTGCCGACTGCAATGATCACCAGCGTATCTACTCCGTGCTGGACAAGGTCCATGCCCAGCTTCCGAACCTGATTCTGATGCATGGCGCGACGCCCACCGGCGCCGAACGCATAGCCGCCTGCTGGGCACGCGACCGGGGCGTTCCGCAGGATCCCTACCGGCCCGACTGGAATCGGCACAAGAAGGCCGCGCCGTTCAAGCGCAACGATGCCATGCTGGAGAAGATGCCGAGAGGCGTCATCGTGTTTCCGGGCACCGGCATCCAGGACAATCTCGCCGACAAGGCCCGCAAGATGGGCATTCGCGTTTGGGATTTTCGCAATCGGACGGGCGGGTAGTCCTTCTTGAACGCGGCTCACAGGATAGAAAAGCCGACAATCATCGATCCGCAGGCATGGAACTCAACCTAGGTGCTCACGCGTGGTGATCTCGGCATCAGCGCCGTGAAAGCCGTGACGCTCGGAAAAAGAAGAGGAATCTGTCATGACGTCGTCACTCCTCCTCGTCCTCCTTCAGCGCCGGGCACAGATCGAACAAGATCTTTGTCATAAGCCCGTGCCAGACGTCGCGCGCACCAGCGCTTATGTTGGCTTTGCCCTTTACCGCGAAAAGATAGCTGGTGGCTTCAAGCTTCGATTCCGAGGGAGCGGGCCTGCTTTTCCGCAGTGTCAGTTTGAAGTGGTTGAACGCCAGTGACGTGGGGTCATAGTCCAGCTCGCCCCCCAAATATTGCTCCTCCGCGCCTTTCGGATCGATGTCGGCGGCCAACCGTAGCGCCTCCTGCCGCACCTTGTGAGACAGATCGACGAAGCGTTGGAGCTCGCCAGCTTCTTCCAAAGCCGCCATGCGGGCATCATGCTCGTCAAGCGCCTCCACCAGATAGGGCCAGTCCAGGTCGATCTTGCTTGTCGAGAAGTTGAGGCCGTCGCTCCAGCTGTTGCCGCTCCGATATTCCTCTAGCTTCTCCCGCTCGGCGAGGGCCGCACGGGGATCGGGCTCATTCATGATCTTATCGATGATAGCGAGCCCTTCCTCGATCTCGTAGGTCAGCCACTTCAGATGCTCACGATAGTCGAGATAGGTTTTTGGAATGTCGGTCTGCCCGTTCGGGATCGGCAGCGTATAGCGATAGGAGATGTCGTCGGACGTGATCTTGTAGATCGGGATGTTGACCTGGTCGTAAAAGTGAAGCGACTGGATGGCCGAGCGCGCGGTGACGGCATGTTCGATCCGATCGAGCGCCTGCCGGCGATGCTGGTCGACGCGAAACTTGTCGACGAGGGCCTTCGCGCCGACGATGAATTTGGGCGGCGTGTCGGCCGTCATGTCGAGGGCCTGCTTCATCTCTTCGGCCGAGAGCATGTAGATCTTCGCGTCGTCGGCCGCGCCGACGTGGAGGACCGCGAAGAAACCGTCCAGAGCTAAGCCATGGTCGTCGAGGACATAGCTTTGTGGGATGTGGTGGACCGTTCGTCCGTCCTGGAAATATTTGGCCTGCACGACACCGATTTTAGGCGGCGACCGGTCGGTGAAGCGGGTGCCGAGCGCGCGCGGCTGCACCAGGAAGTCAGCGCCGTCAATGTCTACCGAGCGTTCGAGCACCCAAAAGCGATCTAGCAGGAACGCCTTGGTCCGCGCTTCGCCGACCGAGCCATTCTGCATGATTTTCAACCAGGCTGGCTGGTCCATCGAATCCATGAAATTTCCCTAGTCGCGGCGACGGAGCGATGCGGCAGCCCCAAGCAGGCCGATGCCCGCAGCTGGATCACACATAGAATTTGAACGGCTGCTTCTCTTCGCCCTTCGCCGAACCCATGGTCAGCACATCGCCTACCATGCGCGCGAAGCGCACTGTGACGGGTAGCCCGTCATTGAAGTTGCAGCTGTTATAATTGATTTTCGTGAGGCCCATGATGTCCTCGAGAACGGCGCGGAGTTCGGGCCACTGATATTTGCTGCGCATGACGGTGATGTGCAGCGGATTCGGCGTTTCCGGTCCGATATAGGTGTCGAGTTGGGGCACATATCCGGTCGTCCAGAGATAAGCGACGCGGTCGTCCAGCAGCAGCGCCGTGCCCCGGAGCACAGGATAGTCCCCGTCCCGGAACAGCTTCGTTTCGCCGCCGGTGCTGCGAATGCGGACGCCGATGACGTTCGTTCCCTTGGGCGCTGCCTCGCAGAAGGCCTGCCATTCCTCGTCGTTGAAATAGGTCTGGCCGTGGATGAAGAGTTCCTTGGGCGGCTCGCCGTGGATCTCCTGGTAGGTCGTCACCACCATCTTCAGCAGCTTCTTGGCCGCGTCCTTCTTCAGGTGGAAATCATGATCGCCCGTTTTCCACGGGCCGTTGGCGCCGCGGAAAACGACGCCGTCGCCCTCGTTGAGGAACATCTGCGCGGCGCAGCAGGCATGGCCGTCAGGGTCGTCGGGCAGGCTCTTGTAGACCATGCCGATATAGCAGACGCCTGGACGGACCGACCCCAACCGCCATGGCGGCTTGGGCTGCGTCTTGTAATAGAGTCCGGTCGCGAGGTTCCAAACGAGCGTCGCGGCGTCCTGCGTTTTGCGGATCGGGTAGCCGGCCTTGTTCAAGAAGGCGTGCGGCGCGAGCGTGGTTTCGCGCACGAGCTGCGTGGGGGCGATCGATAGAAACTCGGCCTTGATGCGCCGGTGAAAGTCCGGGACGTCGTTGAAGATGTCCTCGTTGCTCTGGTCGATGACGCCGGCGAGCAGCGGCAGGCTCGCCTTGGCCTTCTGCCGCCGGCCGAAGTCTCCCGGCTCCATGGAGAGCCCGGTCCGCTTCGAGCCGGGGCGGCACCGTTCGTAGACGATCTCGGGCAGCACCAGGACCCAGACATCGACCGACTGCTCCTCATTCCTGAGATGCTTGCGAACGCGCTCAATGTAGAGGCGCGCGACCTTGTCGACGGCCTCGTTGAGATTCTCGATGCGTGTCGCGCGATCGATGTCGGTGAGCTGCAGCGACAAGGTACTGATCTCGTCAGGATCGAACGTGATGCCGAACGTCTCTTCGAGGCCGGGAAAGTTGGCGAGATGCAGGCGATCCTTCTTCTCGCCCTTGCCGGGCGGCGGAACGGCGACGGTTTGCATGATGCCGCGCGCCCAGTTCCTGAAATGTCCAATGCCGTCGGGTGTCCCGATGACGCCGACACGGATCTCGCGCGTTTTCTTCCCCCTGGAATGCGGGCCGTAGAGGAACAGCCCATCCTTGGGATGCGGGCTGCGCTCGCCGTGAGCGAATTCGAGCGCGGGCTCGTGAAGATGATCGACGATGAGGGATGGTTCGGGGAACTTCACGGCTCGAACTCCTCCTCATCATCGCTTGTCGGCCGACCAAGCGTGCTCAGATCGGTTTCCTCCTCGTCGGCGCCGGCGACGTTCGGAAGCATCGTGCTCACGGGCGAAGTGAAGAGCATCGGGGCGGCATCGACCACAAGGTCATGCTCGGCCGACAGCCGGAGCCTGATGTAGGCGCTGTCGCCCGAAAGCATTTCCAGAAAGGCCTGCATGCGGCCGTGCCACTGCTTGTTGCGCCAGCCCTTGCAGATCGATCGCCTTAGTTTGTGCATCTTCTTCGCGTCGTCGATCGCAAGACCATCCGGCGTGCCGTTGTCGGCGGCAAACAACACCCTCGCCTTCAGCTTGAGGTGCCAGAATGGCCATGTCGCCGGGAGCGCGGTCACGCCGAATTGCCAGATATGGCCCTTGGCGACGTTACGCAGCATCGACGAGCGTCGGTCGCCCTGCTTGCCCCAGGGAATGCGCGTGCCAGTCGGCGCCAGCGCGGGAGATGCATGGACGCCCACGCTGTTCGAATAGGAATATTCTATAAGCCCGCGGACTTTGCAGAACTGGAACCACGCCTCCTTGATCATCACCATGAGGACGTTCGAGGCCACTTGCCGCTCGATCCCGAGCTTGGGAATCCCATCGTCGAGGAACTCGAGCAGTGGAATGCTGCGCTTCACGCGAAAGCGCCCGATCTCCTCGAACGCCTCGTCGATCTCCGCCTGGCCCGCGAAGCTGAGGAAGCCACGACCCTGAATGGCCGTGGGATAAGGATAGCGCGTTAGCGCCCGCTTCAGCCGGTCGGGATCGAACGCTCCGCTGGCTTCATAATAATGGATGGTGTCGGGCGCCTCGGCAACACGAAGCCAATTGGACGTGAGCCGCTCGGGCTGGTCGATGAGCGGAATGGCGCCCCTTCGGCGGAACAGTTCCCAATTGGGATTGATGCGCGCCGCCTCGGCCTGGCGGGGGACTTTCTGACGACGCAGCGCGTCGAGCAGCAACATAAGACCCTCGCCCCAGCCGCGAACGAAGTCGACGGGAACCGTGTCGCCGATTCCCTTGACCTTCCGCCCGGCCTTCAGCCGCAGGGGAAGGATGAAGCGCTTGTCGCCGCGCCGCTGTGCGACATCGATGGCGATGTCGATGTCGTCCTGTACCGAGGGATCGTCGAGAGTGGCATTGCGGCTGACGAGCAGAACTTTGGCGGCGCGGTGTTCGAGCGCCTGGTTGATCTCGCGGCGCCAGCGATCACCGGGCTCGAGGGTGAGTACGTCGGCGAACACCTGGTAGCCTTCGGCTTCCAGTTTCGGAGCGAGCCACAAAACGAACTCATCATCGATCGGCGAGGATTTGAGGATGAAAATGGTGTCGTGCGCCGGTGGCGACGCGGCCGCCGCCTCGTTTGCTGCCGGCAGCATGGTCGCCAGCACCGAGGGGATGGGCGCCGGCTTGGCGAGCGCATCGGCAACCGCGCCGGTAATCAGTGTCTTCAGAACCGCGCTGCTCTGCTGCCAGAGCTTTGGGTGAGCCGTTTCAACGTCGGGAAATTTGCGCAGTAGTCCGATGAGATCCTGCGGCCCGAAGATATCACCGGGCCTTTTGAGCGCCGGGCCGATCGCCGCCGCAATCTGGGTTTTGTTGGCGGGCGTGAGCGCGGCCGACGTGGCAAGGACGTAGCGCTTAGGGTTCAGAGCGTCGATCGCGCTCCGCTCCTGCTTCATCTTTGTTCGCAGCTTGGCGTAGCCCGACCGATAATAATGCTTCGCCTGCAGAATGATATCGCCATTGGCCGCGGCGTGACGCCCGTCCATTCCATCGTCAGGTCCGTCAGGAAAGGCTTCGAAACGGACGCTCAGCTCCCGACCGATTAAATCCCGGGTCAGATCTTCGAATTCGGAGGGGGAAAGTGACGAGAAATCATGGGTCATGTTCTCTAATTGTCCGCGAGGATCTTTTCGCGGTCAAGCAGAACATAAGGGGACAAGTCTCGGCAATCGTTAGCTTCGCTTGCTCCATTTCGGATCGAACTCGTGGGGCAAAAGAAGGCCGCCCCGTGTGTCCTCCTGCCGACAGGCTTCATCGCCCCTCCGTCTTTTCGCCATCATAGCCCGCCCATTGGCTGGTCCCGAAAGAAGGCGACCCATCACTCCATCCCGCCATCTGCCAGAGAATGTCGAACTGCTCGTGGAGAGCGTTCGCTGGATGGTCGAGCAAGCTATTAACGAAGAGGGCAGGAAGCGCGGTCCGGGAACGGCCGATCTTGCGGCCGCCGGGCCGGGCGCGGCTGAGGATCACATCCTCGATGCCGTCAAAGCTGATCTCGACCAGCGCTCGGCCACCAAGCTCCAGCTCGGCCAAGGCCGCGCCGAGGCGGTCAAGAGCATGGACTATCTCATCTTCGAGCTGCCGTCCGTCGATTACGATCTCAGGGTCGTCGTCGATCCGGCCGCCGATGGTTGCTTCATATTCGGTTGCGCCGGGTCGCACGAGCCGCGTGCGCCATTTGCTTTCACCGTTCGGCTTGCCGACATCCCGTGGCACGCCGATGCTCCACCATTGCCGACCGTCGCTTCCGGTCTCGACCCGCACATTGGCATCCGGTGGAAAGCGCAGCTGGGCGGCGGCAACGCGCTGCGGATCGAGACGACGCCGCTCAACCGCCTCCAGCGGCACGGCTCGCACCGTCACGCTTGGCTGGGTGACGATTCCCGGTAGCTGGCCGCGATTGCGATCCTGAGCCAATTCCGCGAGCAGACCATGAGCTTGCTCCTCGCGAGGATCAGGTTCTGCGGGCGCCTCGGCCGCTGCGGCGACGCGGATGCGGTCACGCGCGGTCCGCTCGAAGATGTCGATTGCGGCGCTGAACTCCGTCGCCTTCGCGTTCATCGCTTCGATCGCGGCCAGTGTTGATGGCTGAAGCCCCTGTGCGACATCCTGATCGGTCTTGGGCCAACCGAGCGCCAGATTCTGATCCATCGCATGGATATGTTTGGCGGTGAGGTCGCCGAGCTCCTCGCCGAACCGGCGCAATTCCGCGAACGCAGCCTGGAGCGGCTGATCATGAAATTCGAAGCGCGCGCCAACCCAGTCCTCGTTCATCTCATAAACGGGATCGAGATTGTCACGTCGGAACGGCGTCCCGAAATTGTGCTGGCGCAGGAACCGCTGGAGGGTTGGCGGTAGTTGCCGCTGAACCTGCGCGAGAAGTGCGACGTCGTGGGGATGAGGTTCGGGTGCGACAGGTGCCGCCGCAACCTCTTGGATGGCCCCGTCATCAAGGATTGCCCGCAGCGCGATCACGAACTGCTTGGTCAGGCCATCGCGGGCGGCGCGGCGCGTGTCTTCATCGGCATCGTCGGGACAGTCATAGAAAATGGGCCGTCGAAAATGCTGAAGATCAAATGGTAGCGGGTGCTGCTCAGGGTTTCCGGCCGCGATGTTCATTACGGAAATCACGCGCCGCCATGTCAGCGCGTTTAAGGCCCAACCATGCTCGAGCAGGACGTTCGGGTTGGGCATGCGGCGTCCGTCGACTCGCGCCGCGATATAGGTCAGATCCGACAGGAACACGGCGGCGCGGTCGATCTTACTAAAGATTGTTTCCACGAGTGGCGGTGAGCCGGGCACACCGGCCGTGTCGCGGTCGACCGCGAGTTCACGATCGGCGGGATCGACGTCCGCATCGGCAGCAAGCACGCCAATTGCGCGCTCCAGCGCCCGTTCGATGAGGTTGCGGCCGGTTAGCGTGGGTGCATCACTCTGCCAGGAGAAAAAGATGTGGAATGGCATAGGTCGTCGATCTTACGTCGCCGAAATGATTTTTCCACCGGCGTGGCGGTTGGGCAACGGTGTAAATCGCATCAATGACGTCATTTGACCAAACCCCTGTTCCCTATCAATAGAAACTAGATGTAAGGTAGTGAGGGTCGAATAGTGTATATAGCCGGACAGGAAATAATCCGGATCCATAGGCAGGAAGGTTGGCGATGCTATAGTACATCGGCAGAAAATCACGAAGCATTCGCGGCACTTCTCCTCGCGTTTGCCCGGCGTATCGGCACTGTGGTTGCTGGCCGCAATGGCGCTCTCATTGAACCGATAGTCCCACGCCCGACGGAAGCAGCCGAAGAGCGATCTCTGAGCGCGGTATATGGGTTGAGCGAATTGCCGATGCACATTGATACGGCCCATTACCTACGGCCCGCCCGCTATCTCCTGCTTGGCTGCGCCAATCCCGGCCACTCGGGAGCCCAGACCCGGCTGGTCCCCATCAGCGCCCTCAAGTTCTCCCCCGGCGAGCTTTCACTGTTGGCCTCCGCTGCGGTGTTGGTGCGCACCGGACGGCGCTCGTTCTATTCGACCATCTTGGACAAGGGCCGTCCTTTCCTCCGCTATGATCCGGGATGCATGGAGCCGTTGGATGCGCGCGGCGAAGAAGCACTGCAAATCGTCAGCGATGCGATCGGGCGCATCGAAGTAATCAAGCACGAATGGCGTCGAGGCGAAATCTTGCTGATAGACAATTGGAACATGCTACATGGCCGAACGGCGACGGCAGCAGACAGCCGCCTTCTCTTCCGGGTGAGCGTTCAATGACCGGTGTAAATACCGCCATTTCAGAGGAGGCGCTGCTCGGGAAGTCGCGGGCCTACATCGCCAAGGCATTGCGTCGAAAGGGCGAGAAAGACCTTGAGGGATACCAGCTTTGGGCATCGTTGGCGCTTGAGTTGCTGGGGAAGGCGGCGCTCGCTCACCGTCACCCCTGCCTCGTGGTCGATCCGACGCATTCCCCCTCGCTTTTTGTCGCCGCAGGGGTATCCGCCACAACGGACGTAAAGACCATCACAGCGAAGACGCTCTTCGAGCGGCTCCGCCATTTGATCCCGGCCTTCGATGAGAATGTCCGTCAAAATTGCCAAGCCATCTCCGAACGACGCAACGCCGAACTGCATTCCGGCGATGTGCCGTTCAAGGCGATGAAGGTTGAGGCCTGGGAGGCGCGCTACTGGTATGCCTGCAACATCATCCTCGCCTCGATGGGGCGCAATCTCGATGATTGGATTGGTGAAGGCGAGGCGAAGGAAAAGCAACAGCTTCTGGCAATCGCTGCCGAGAAGCTAAAGGCGGCCGTCGCGGTGAAAATTGAAGCCGCCAAAGTGAAAATACAGGGCATCTCACAGAAAGCGAGGGATCAGCTCATCGAAGAGGCGGCAGCCCGCAGCGCCGTTCACTACTCTGACCTCTTCAAATGGGCCAATGACAGGAGCTGGGAGGCGAAGTGCATCGTCTGCACCTCCAAAGGTTTTCTTGCAGGCGACAGCGTGAGTGAGGAAGTCATCGACGAGACTTACGATGATGGTCCGTGGGAAACT
>TARA_R110000868_G_scaffold9030_5_pt1 | contig 10954 bp, 15 predicted proteins | sample TARA_R110000868 | Tara Oceans TARA_R110000868 (sample SAMEA4397489) | marine metagenome | biome: Polar Biome; feature: [SRF] surface water layer (ENVO:00010504); material: water (ENVO:00002006), including particulate matter (ENVO:01000060) such as... | depth 5 m | reverse complement strand
TGCGGCTAAAATCATTTGTGTCATTTTTCTTCTCTCTTTGTGTATGTATATGTGTTATGCCTTGTACAAATTACTGCACTTGCACACAAACATATTTACTACAAAAATGGTAAGAAATCAATTGCGTTATGCACATACCGTCATGTTAAAAAATGCATAGCTTTCACTAGTACTTATATTATTCTTATGCGTTACCGGATCTTACTTTAAGTAAATTCTTTAATCCGTCTTCTTTATCTATATAGTTTCTAATATAATCTTTTCCAGATTCTTTTTTTACACGTATAGTTAAGAATGGTATGTTATCAACTTTATTAAAAATAGTAACTCGGGGAAGTGGTATCCCTTCGGCGGTTTTACCGATAGTCATTTTAGCATCTAAGTCAATCTTGTCTTGAGAAAGCAATCTGTCGGCCTTTTTAAAGTCTAGTAAAAAGAATTGTCCTTTTTCAAACTGTAACAACTTAACATGTGGCTCATTGCGTGTTCCGTAAAATTGTAAGGCATTAATAAACTTCTTTAAGAATACTTTTTCGGTATCGGCATTAGATCCAGCTAATGCTATGTTAAATTGATTACTTGCTTCGTTGTATGCTTTTACGTATCCGAGGTACTTATCAGGGGACTGTTTGTAATCTGCCCTAGCAGCCTCTATATCTATCCCAAATGTTACGAACATATTTTTTAAAATATCAAACGATTCGTCATCTGGAGTATTTCCGACGCCTCCGCCAGTTTGTCCAAATTGTTTAACTGAGCCTACCTTTAAACTTAGATCAAAATGTTTAGTTATTCGTTCACCGTTTTTATCAATATAAATCATAGCAACGTCAGTTTTACGACCACTCATGTCCGAGACACCGTCGCTTATTACAGCAACTTCATCGGGTCTGCCATTTAATTCAAACATCTTTGCATATCTGTCAGTGTTTGTTGTGTTTGTATACGATATAATGTTGTTGATAATGCCGAGCATTTCTTTGTCAGCTAACAGCTTATTTACATCCTTAAAATCGACATAGTTGTTTATTGGCAACTTTACAGTTAATGAAAATTTGTCCACTATTGGATTTTCAAGTTCTTTTGCTGAGACAGATATTGTGCCTCCGGAATTATTTTCAGCAGGCGGGAACTGGTCAATTACCCTGCGTAAATCTTCTATTGTAATATTAGTGCCCGGACGTTTTATTAAACGAGCCAGTGTTGCAGCGCCGAGAATGCCCTCTGATGTGTTTCCTCTGTTGGATATTTTTCCTGCTACAGTCGATGCGTCTTGCCCAGCAGCCGCGCCAACTAGTTGCTGAGTTTTAAAAATTTGGCTTACGTTTATATTTGCTGGTTTTCCATCTATGGTACCAGTTAACGACTGTGTTCTACTGCTAACACGTTGTCCCTTATTTGCAATAAACGTACCCTGATTTCCGCCAGGACCTATTAAAAATGTAGCATCGCCATTATCAATGATGTTCTGAACGGTAGGAAGATATTTGTCGTCCTTAGGACCACCATTTAACGAGGCTTCTTGCATTTTAATATCTTGATATCTCATAGTTTAATCCTTTGTCGATACACTATTTATTACAGTTTAGTAGTTATCATTTAGGCGGGATACTTGCTGGTTATTTGCCTGTAGTGCTACTTTCATGAACACGATTATATTGGTTGTTTACCCTGACAAATGTCGTGCATTTACTTAGTTGTTTTAATGTGCTTGCACCAACATACGTGCAAGTTGAACGTATACCGCCAAGTAAATCTTGAATGGTATTCTCAACATTACCCTTATATGGAATTAACACTGTTCTTCCCTCAGAGCTTCTATAATTCTTTAACCCGCCAAAATGTTTATTATTTGCAGTTTCACTACTCATACCATAAAACTGAACAAACTGTTTTGCCTCTACTACTTCTTCACCAGTGTCGTAGTGTATTTCACCCGTCTTGAATGCTCTGTTGATTACTTCACCACCGCCCTGATCCGTGCCTGCTAACATTGATCCCAACATTACGAAATCGGCGCCACTAGCAAAAGCCTTAGCCACGTCTCCGGGGCAGGTGCAGCCACCATCAGCAATGATATGCCCACCGAGACCATGAGCAGCATCAGCGCACTCGATAACAGCGGAGAGCTGCGGGTATCCAACACCAGTTTGGATGCGAGTAGTGCAAACACTCCCAGGTCCAATACCAACTTTAACAATATCAGCGCCATTTAGAATTAACTCCTGTGTTTGATCTGCGGTAACTACGTTACCTGCAATGATTACGATATGTGGATAAATTTTACGAATGTTACGAATATGCGATACAAATGCTTCAGTATACCCGTTTGCTACATCAATGCACAGATACTTGAGTTTACTGCCAACACGAGCATATACTTGAACAAACTTGTCATAGTCTGCATTACTAGTACCGATACTCATAGCAACACTAGCAGTTATGTCATAACTTGCATTAATGAAAAAGTTAGTTAACTCTTCTTTTGAGTACGTCTTAACTAGACAAGTAAAAATGCCTTGTTTAGCAAGTTTGGTTGCCATCGCAAACGTACCGACACCATCCATGTTAGCAGCCATAATAGGCACACCGTAGTAATGGATATCTTCTATATTTTCAGGAAAGTCTGGTACATAGTTACGGAACACAAATTTGCGGGTCAATTCTACATCTTTGCGACTAGTTAACGTACTGCGTTTTGGTCGGATTAGCACATCGCTGTAGTCCAACAAAATTTCATTTTCAATTCTCATGTTAATCTCTTATTTTTCTTCTATCGTAAAAGATAGGGGAAAGCCTGCATTCCGACTGGCTATAGTGGATTCATATACTTTTTGTTCTGCCATTTCAAAGTAATATACACCAGCAACACCTCTGCCTTTTTCATGTACTTCTATTGTAATAGTTGTTGCGTTATCTTGTGTATGGTTATAGATACCAATCAAAAGTTCAATAACAAATTCCATTGGTGTTGAATCATCATTGTGAATTATAACACAATACTTCTTAGGCACTGTGTACTTGATTGTAACGTCTTCGTTAATAGCTACTTCTGTTTGGCTCATGTTGTCTTTCATCAATAAAAAAAGTGGAGGATGTTACTCCTCCACTTATAATAACACTATTACTTGTTTAGAGCAATAGCAATTTTACGTGGTTTCTTTTCTTCTGGAACAATACGCTCTAGTTCAATGTAAAGCATACCGTTTTCCATACTAGCACCTTGTACTACAACATCGTCAGCTAGTGTAAAGTGACGAGTGAATCTACGTTGTGCAATACCCTTGTGAATCCACTGCAATGTCTCAGCTGGTTCCACTTCAGCCGGAACGTGTGAAATTGTAAGAATATTTTCCTTGAGTTCAATGTCAAGGTCTTCCAAACGTACCCCAGCCAATGCAAGTTCAATTTGAAACTTGTCGCCATCTTTAATAATATTGTAGGGAGGGTAACCTGCATTTGCAGTTTGGTGGTCCACATAGTGTGCCATGTTGTTGAATAGTCTATCAAAGCCCACGCTGTGTGGTGTTAGCTTGTTGATGTCGAAGGTTGTTAGTCTAGTATTCATTGCTGTATCTCCTATAGTTAGCAAGATTAATGTATGGACCCATCGTTGGCATCCGTTTTATTTAGCTGTTGAACCAAGGGCTAACCATGGCCCTTGACGTGCTTATTACGGAGCAACCCAATCTTATTTTGTAAAATTTATCTTATTTTCTATGTATATTACTAATATCTTATTCAACTTCGGGACTGTTCTTTTCGCCCTGGCATATATATTATATTTGCTATTGATTTCTATGTTAGTTAAATTTTATAGAGCATCTGAAACAGTTTGCGTTTCTTTGCGTCTATGTATTATATATAGTATAGATTGGTTACAAAGTCAACCTATATTAGAGATATTTTTTAAGATTTGTTAAAATATCTGAATTTAGATTAACGTGTGTCGACATCATTTCCACAAGTCTAACATTTTCTTCTACATAACTTTTTATGATATTTTCAAAGTTTGATTTTATATTTTCAAAATTGTACTTTAAAGTAAATATGTCATATAACTCTTCCCATTCGTCCAAGTCCACACGAATGAATAATGATTCCCAAGAGAATTGTCTAATAATTTTAGTACCAGGAAACCGTGAAAGAATTGATCCCGGAGTATTACGAACATACGGATCTAAATATGTATCTGCTGCATAATTAAACACACTTGACCCATTAGTCCTAAATGGGGCGCTGAAATCCCGTAAGCCGCCGCCGTGCATAATATGATTTTTTATCTGGCTTAATACCTTGGTAACATGTCTGTTGACCAACTCGTCTGGTGTAATCAACACAATTTCATAATCTAAATTAGGCTGATTAGTAAAAACAGTATAAGGTATATGTAGCGGATTTAGTGTATACTTGCCTGGAATAATATTAGGATTACCGTACAGTACGTGATGCAGATTCTTTATATGATCTGATATTGATTCCCACATATTGTCCGTCGGATCTATGAACTGTTGGGATTGTAATTTAATTAGTTTGCCTGAGTGTTCGCCTAACAGGTATTTCCATGAAGGTTTATAGTCGAACTCCGGCATCTTATCTAACTCGAGTACCATTTTTATTCTACTATCCAACAGTAATGTTTCGTTAATGTCTATAGCTTTTAATTTTTTTCTATTTTGTTCGTGGGCTTCTAGACTATTAGACATTAACAATGAATGCGTAAAATGTTGAAATGCACCGGGCCATGTAATCATGTCTCGCTTGTATTCAGGTATACTAACATGAATTTGATCGTAGAATACAGATTGTAATGTCCAACCATTAATATTGATCGTTTCAGTAGTGTTCAATTTATGTTTCTTTTGTTTTTTCTAATTGCCTGATCCATCGTTTACGTGCAGCCGCACGTTCTTTTTTCTTTTTTAGGCTTGGTTTTTCAAATGATTCACGTTCACGCAGTTCTTGCAACATACCTTCGTTATTAATCATCTTTTTCAATTTACGCATAGCACGATTCACATCGTTGTTTCTTACTTCTACATAAAGTCCCCTTAATCCGGGTTCGTCGTTTCTGTGATTAGACATTCTTTCCTCTTTTTAAAATTCCGATCAGCTTATTGCCATTGATCGTCGGTTTTATATCCCACTCAGCTGTAGTCAACTGCACAGTGATACGATCCAAAATCTCAAAACCGATTTGCTTGTTAGCGTTTTCTCTACCTCTGTATTGTACCATACATTTAACTTTGTCACCATTGGTCAAGAACTTGTCAATGTTTTTCAACTTTGTTTCAAAGTCGTGTGCGCTAATGCCAGGTCTAAATTGTACTTCTTTTAGATCAATTCGGCTTTCACGTTGTTTCTTTGCAAGTTCTTTTTCACGGCGCTTCTGCTCGTAGAAATATTTATCTGCTACTATAATTTTAGCAATCGGCGGGTCAGCAGTATCATTAATAACGACTAAATCCATCTCTTGTTCATAAGCAAGTGCCAATGCATCACGTTTACTCATAACGTTTGATTGACCATCCTCGCCGATGATTCGCAACTGATGATAACGAATGAATTCGTTAATTGGTTGCTTGGGTTCAGGTTTCTTGTTGTAGGCGGATTTCATTAACATCCTATAACAACATTGTTTTGGGGGTTTATCATTTTTCTCCTTAATTAAAACCTATGTAAGATTACTTCGATGTAATCATTTAGTTCTTCGTAAATTTGGTAATCTGTTTGCATACTGTTAATTAACTTTGCAATATCATTCCTAACTTTATCTTTATTTATGAATATAATATTGCACTCACTTAGAATAGCACCAATGATGCCTAAGTCTGTCGCAGTATCTAAGTCGATAAAAACATTATCACTGAATCGCATAACACTTATTACCCAGGCAATATTGTCTTGATTGACAGGGCCGTCGGGGTGATAAATTGTTACTGGTACTGTTTTAAACAAACTTTCATGTGCAGAATCTACTTCATTGATAAATTCTGTGTTTGTGCTAAGAACTGTAATAGTAGGCCCATCTGCTGACAATTGCATCTCGGGTGGGGTAATTGTAAAAATTGAATTTTCCCTCATAGGGGTTATTCTTCCTTATTTTTTATTGTAACGCTTTTAATGGTTCTTATTAGTTTACCATCAAGCCCGTATGCTTTCTCTGCAACAGTATCATTATATAGCGTATCTGCTACTATGTCAACTGTTTCTTCTTTATTAATAGACAACTCTTTCATTACTTCTTCGAGTGTTTCCGGATCTGCACGTTTAAGTAATTCTTCTAATTCAGTTTGAGTTGGAGGCATAGTATCGGGATATGCAATGTCACTATGCAATTCGAATTTTTTAGTAACAGTTGGTTTCTTAATACGGTTAGCTTTTTTAGGATCTGCTACAGTTTCTATATCAGACCTTACTGCAACTACTTTAGCTGGCTTTCTATGCCATTCAAATGTATACTGACTTGCAAGTAGCAGCACAACAGCAAGCGGGTCGAACACAAATATGATAGTTACAATAACCCAGCGCACTGCTTGCTCTAACACATTGGTTCCAGTTTGATCACCATATATAAATTCTGCAAGATATTTAACAGGACCTACTTCTGCTTCTAGTTTACGATATGTAGTTTCCAGTGTGTATTTTTCTTCTGTTAATTTGTCTATTGTGTTGTTAGCCGCTGTGATTTTTGCAGTTTCGTCTGTGATGATTTGCTCGGTAGCAGTCTTATCTTCTGTCCCTAGCTGCGCTCTTAGCCTTGCAATAAGTGCATCGCTGTCTGCAATTTGCTGTTCTGCAATACCGCGCAAACGTTTGATTTCTTCACGAGCCGCATCAATAACAGGAGAGGTTTGTTTAGCTTTTTCATCTGCAATTAGTTGTGTGAGTCTGATCTTCTCTGCACTAATGTTTTGCTTAAATGTTTCAACTCCAGTTCTTGTTGCTGGTCCAAAACTACCATCTGCTTTTACACCAACTAATATCTGCAGTGATTTAATGTCAGCTGCATCCATAAATGTTTGCATGGAAGTTAGTTGACTATCAATATTTTTAATTTGTTCTTCATACAGTGTTAGCCCGCCTGCAAGGCGATCACGTTCATTGGTAATTATATTATTTTGTTCATCAATGCTAGGTTGGATACGTGTGTATGCACTATCGATTCGACTCTGTTCGGTATCAATTTGTGCTTGCAAGTTATCGTCTTGATTGACACTTTTGCTTTCAGCACCGTTAATTTTTTCTTCTGCTCTTGCAATAATGTCTTGTTGTCTGACAATGTCTGTTTTAATACGTTCGATCTGTGCTAAGTTTTCATTTGCACCTGCTGTTTGTTCAATGTGTGCTTTGGAAAGGAAACCAAAAATACCCATGCTAGTAATAAGCATAAGCACAACTACAGCAATACTCAAGTATGTTTTTAGTAAAACCCCTGCTCTATCCCAGTACTTGTGTAGCCACACTGCAGCAACAAGTTTGCCGACTTCTAGGGAGCCTCCCATAATCATAATAGGGATAGCTGCAGCAGCAAATATAGCCACAAGCCCCGCTACACTATAGTAGATAGCAACCCCACTAATTGTAAGTGCTACAATTAGTACAAAAAAACCAAATATCATATTATTCTCCGTATGAGGTTGCAAACCCATCATCTATCATTTTTTGATTGATGTTTGTTTGATTCCCATCGCTATCCTCAATAAAAACGTGTCCTAATGTTCTTCCAATCTTGCCACGCTTATTCATAACCGTACGACAGATAAATTCTTTACCCAGCAAATCTGCTAGTTTATTTTTGGAAGCTAATGCATTATTTTTTATGCTAGGGTCAATACTTTTCATATCTTCAGCATGAATACCGTATAACTTGATGCGTTGTCTTACTAGCACGTTAAACCCTAAGTCAACTTGAGCATCAACTGTGCATCCGTCGACTATGCGGACTACATAACATTTATATTCATACATTAAAAAAATCTACCTTTATTACCTCTATATAGTATATTTAGTGGGTTTGAGGGATATAAATGAATCTGGTATAACAATTAAAGCATATGTAATTATTTTACAGTGAACTCTTGCGACACAAGTGACCCTGTGATGTTTAAGTAGTATCCGCCTGCTTCGGTCGGTCCGTACTGAAAAGAATGTTCTTGTAATTCTCTAACAATGTTAGCCAGGATATCTCTGCTAGCTGTACCGTTGTCTACAAAAGTGTAACTGTCGATCCATGTTTGTATTTCTGTTGCATTGGTTATTGCCATTATTTTATTCCTTTATTTTCTAATTAAGTAGCTACTGGTATCACGACTAATGACATTCTGGGGCCAACTGAGTGTTCTCCAAAAGCGGAAGATGCTCTAATGTCTACAGTTTGTCCTGTGGTAATTGCTACCACTGTTTGCAGTACGATTGGATATTCTTCATCTATGTTATTAAAGCTGTGGCCATATTGTCGACTCGAATCATCGACGAGAACACCGTCAACATAGACTCCGACTCGGATTCTACTTAATTCGGTTGCGCCGCCAGGATACAAGTGACCACCAACACTACCATCTATAAATCCTGTGATGGCACCGCCGTGAGTACCAATACTTAACGCAACTGTAGTTGCGGTGCCTGTGGTTGACACAGCCTGATTGCCAGTGAATAAGTTAAATACTACTAGCACTCCTATAGACGTTGTTGCTGTACCAGTTGGTGCTGTAATAACAGAAGCGGCACCAATAGCTATTGCTCCGTTAACTGCAAGCATACGGCCTTCAAAGGATGTATCTGCGCCTAGACTTGGTGCTGCTTGGTCTGCAATAAAATTACCTCGGAATGTAGTATTTGCACCAGTGCTTGGTGCCCCAGCAGACACAAACCAAACATTACTGCTTGTGGCTCCACCAGCCAATACTATTTCAGCAAATGTGCCAGTTGAAATTGCTCCAGCGGTTCGGATTATAAACTCGTCAGTTGAACTTCCAGTTAGTGTAAGTGTGCCATTAACGGTTACTGCACCGGTGTGTATGTAAACGCCAGGGCCAATTGTTTCATTAGCGTATACATCAGAAGGAGGGTGAGAAGTTTCCGATCCAGTCGCACTTCTTGTGCTTAGATCGGCGTATAGTGCTATTGTAGCATCTTTAGCTGCCAGTGTGATACTAGAGGTATCAACAACTACAAACTTGCTATTGTAATTTACTATGTAGGATCCAGCTGTTGGTGTTAATGTCATGCCTGGAACAATTTGAGGAGTTGAATGATCTACAGCTAAGGTAGTAGTACTGCTTGTAATTGCCGTTGCGGAAGTTGCTACTGCTTTGCCGCCTGCTGTAACACCATCACTTATACGAAATGTATTAGTGTTTGAGTCGTACCATAGACGATCCTGTTCTCCTATGCGAGTATTGCCATCTGTATAGTTGCGGCGTTGTGAGCGTATGTCTTGTGTAAAAGCCATGTCTTAATCCGCTTCAGCGTCGTCGGACGCTATTTGAATTGCTACCGGCATAATACCTGCATTTCTTTTTAGTACATCTAATTCACTATTGCTTTCTTCTGCACCACAGCCGCAATCTTCCATGCAACCGCATTCTTTAGCACCTTGCTCGTTGTCATACACACTAGGAACCCCCACAGCTTTCTTAAGAAGCTCTAGTTTAACTTGCAGTGGCGGTATCATCATTGGTTGCTTGCTTGTCTCGTGGTCAACTTGTTGTGCTACATCGTCTGTATCAGATGATGGGTTAATGCCTTCTAGCTTGTCCATTAACTGTCTTATAATTTCTGCCACTGTCATTGTGTTGGTTCCTTTTTAGTTGCTGCAATACTAGCTGCTTTTTTTGCTTTATCTTTTCGAGCAAAGTTTGCGTTAGTTTTATCGCTATTTGCCAGCCAATCTGTTGCTTGTCTTTTTTTCTGCGGTGCTGTTAGAAATGCTCTAACTCTTTTAAGCACAGCATCTTCTTGAGATGGATCATTGTCGTCGGCGCTGTTATCGTATACAATCATATCATTACCAAACATACGTTGGAAACGTCCGATGTTTTGCTGAACACTACTCCACATCTTTTGTACTTCGCTTGGATCCACGTTACGTAAACGCATCATATTTCTTCGCTGAGCAGTGTCGATGTCAGTATTAACAAATACCATCATCGTTGCATACCCAAGAGTATCTAAACGAATTTTAATTTTGGAAATTTTGTCAACATCTTTACCAGTACCGTCAATAATCATACCTAAACGACCTAGCCTGTACAGCTCGTCTTGTTTTCCTAATACGTCTTTTGCACGGGTTCTGATCTCTTGTCCCTTAGGACTAAAGATGCTTGCGGGATCAAAAGCCATGTCGGCTTTACCCATTAGTATTTCATAAATATCGTCGCTGTTTAATGTTTTAAGCCCCGGAAAGCCGCCAAAGAGTTGTTTTGCAACAAAGCTCTTACCGCTACCAGGGCCTCCAGCCATAAAGACTGCTTTAAAAATATAAGGGTCGTTTGGTCCCTCACTAATAGGTGTGGTGTCAATAAATTCATGTAATCTCATACACTTATTTATATGTTATAACAGCCTACAGTTCGCCAAACTTTATAAGTTCTTTAAGAGAGCCTCTATCATCAACTAATTTAACTAACCCGTCTTTAATGTCGCCTTGCTTAACAAGTCCGTTGCGGTTAATAATCTTAGATCGCATGTAGGCAATTGCCCGTAGCTTGTCATCAAACAGATTACATTCTTTATTTTTAACTCCGCCGAACGGATTGTAATGGATAGTTTCTACTTCATAAGTTGACATAACATTCTCCCTCTATAAAGCAATATAATATATTTAAGTACAATAGTCAATAGCATATTATCGAAATTTTCGATAATATGCTGTTTTACTTAAAAGTTATAGTCGTAATATTTGCGAGGAGCATCAGCTAGTGCATATTTGTTACCGTTTGCACAGCGCCAT